>Ga0247763_1000437_pt1 | contig 24775 bp, 19 predicted proteins | sample UWRJL141409B4_FD_179926 | JGI IMG/M metagenome (GOLD analysis project Ga0247763, IMG submission 179926) | Plant litter microbial communities from Arlington Agricultural Research Station in Wisconsin, United States - UWRJ-L141-409B-4 | ecosystem: Environmental > Terrestrial > Plant litter >...
CAGGCGAACGGCGAAGCGCAGGCGAACGGCGAAGCGCAGGCGAACGGCGAAGCGCAGGCGAAGCCGGCGCGCGCCGAGTGAGCAGATCCTCCGCGCCTCGGAGCGAGCCTGGAGCGACAGCGCACGACTGCTCAAAAGTGATGTGACACCCCCGGAAAGCACTCGAGAACGCCGCGATGCGGAGGGCGAAGTGGACGTTACGTGCAGAGTGTAAGGTTGCGGGGTGTAAGGGGACTGCAAAGGTGCAGGAATGGGCTGCAAACCGTGAGGGAGCAGGAACCGCCTCGCCCCCCGCTGCGATTGCTGAGACCGCAGAAACGGTGCTAGGCACAGACTGGCGCCCTAGAAGCGCGGGAACTCGAAAGGCAGCACATGTCCATCACGCTCTTCAATCTCGGTCGAGGCTGCAGCGCGCGGGCCGCTTCGCTCGGCGGTCTGTTCATCAGCTCATCGTTTGCGCTCGCGCTGGGCGCGTGCTCGGGCAGTGACGGTTCCGACGATCCGATCGCCGACGACGCGGCAGACGAAGGGCCTTCGTCCACCGTCGTCCCGTCTCGGCCTTCCGATGGCGATGGGGAGGGCGAGGGCGAAGCGAGCACGCCGAGCGGCACCGACGAGGATGGCCCCGACGTGACCGACATCGACGAGTCGACGGCTCCGGGCGGCCAGGGCAGCGCCGATGGCCCGGGCGATTCCGACGAGGAGGCCGGCGGCATGTCGTTGGCGCCCGCGGTGCCCGCCTCCGAGCTCTGTGCCGAGGTCGCGGATTGGGACCCGGAGTGGGTGCAGTTCGAAGAGGAGGTGCTGCTGCTCGTGAACGAGTTCCGTTCGCAACCGGCAGACTGCGGAGTGGAGGGGCAGTTCGAGGCCGCCGCCCCGCTCAGCATGAACCCCATCCTGCGCTGCTCGGCGCGCCTGCACAGCCTCGACATGTTCGAGCGGAGCTACTTCGAGCACGACACGCCGGACGGAGTCGATCCGTTCGAGCGCATGGAGCAGGCGGGCTTCGTGGGCAGCGGCGGCGGCGAGAACATTGCGCGCGGCCAGCGCAGCCCCGCCGAGGTGATGGATGCCTGGATGGACAGCGACGGCCACTGCGCCAACGTGATGCGCGCCGCGTTCGACACCATCGGCGTGGGCTACCACCCCGGCTCCGACGTGCGCGGGGATGCCAACGACTACTGGACGCAAAACTTCGGCGCACCGGCCTTCATGCGCGGTGGCAACCGGCGCTGAACTGGCTCGCGGGCGGAGGCCGATCCGTTCCCAGGCGGTCTCCGTGGCGCTGCTCGGCCCGCGTGGCGCCGTCCGGGCTCAGCGCTGAGGCGAGGTGGCTCGAAGCGGCGAGCCTCTCTCGATTGCCGCCACCGAGCGCCTGACGGCGCCGTGTTTGCGGCTGCGTGCGAGGATCTGGCGAGCGCGCAACTTTCCGCCTATAGCCGGCGGATGTTCGACTTCAGCGTGTTCAACACTGCCGAGGGATGGATCAGCCTGCTGTCCCTGTCGGCGATGGAGATCGTCCTCGGCATCGACAACATCATCTTCATCTCGATCTTGTCGAGCAAACTGCCGCAGAGCGAGCAGCCGAAGGCGCGCTCGCTGGGCCTCACCCTGGCGTTGTTCATGCGGCTGGGGCTGCTGTTCACCATCTCCTGGATGATGCAGCTCACCAAGCCTCTGTTCGAGGTGCTCGGGCAGGGCGTGTCGGGGCGCGATCTGATCTTGCTGGTCGGTGGCCTGTTCCTGGTGGGCAAGGCCACCTACGAGATTCACGACAAGCTCGAGGTCGAGCACGAGGCGCGGAGCGGCCCCGTTGGGCGCGCGTCGTTCGCCGCCATCCTGATCCAGATCCTGCTGCTCGATATCGTGTTCTCGCTCGACTCGGTGATTACAGCGGTGGGTATGGCGCCGAGCATCGTGGTGATGATGCTCGCGATGGTGATCGCGGTCGGCGTGATGCTGATTTTTGCCGCGCCGATCTCCAACTTCGTCGAGAAGCACCCCACGATGAAGATCCTGGCGCTGTCGTTCTTGCTGCTCATCGGCGTGGTGCTCATCGCCGACGGCCTGGGGCAGCACATCTCGAAGGGCTACATCTACTTCGCCATGGCGTTCTCGCTCGCGGTCGAGATGATCAACATGCGCGTGCGCAAGGCTCACCAGAAGCCGCTCAAGCTGCACAACCAGTACACGGGCGACAAGGCCGCGCCCGAGCTTCCGCCTCAGGGCGCCTGAGCCCTGTCTGCGCGGCGTCACGCCGCGGGGCGTTCTATGTCCCCGCGGCCGCCGCCGCGTCAGATCGTTCGGGCGAGCGCGCTGTTCAGAGGCAGCGCGTCACCACGTTCGCCTGCCCGTCGTTGCAGAAGTTCTCGGGGGCGCGGCCGACGTGATCGCCGTAGAACGTTTCGAACTCCGCAGCGTCAAAGCAGTCGGCGGTCAACGCGAAGCCCCAGGCGCTCGCTGCCCAGCGTGAGCCCAGCTCTGGATAGGGTACGAGCACGGCACGCCGATCGGCGGTCGCCGACGCGCACAGCGGATCGACCGGCAGCGAAGCGATGAACGCCTCGACCTCATCGACCTCGTCGCCGCAGCCCTCTGGGCAGTTGTACCAAAACACCACCGCGCCGTGCTCGAGCGCGTGCACGAGAAAGCCGGGACGGACCGGCGTGTCGTAGACCTGAAACGCGGCCCAGGTGGCGTAGTGGTTGCCGCCGCTCGGTGGGTTGGTGGTGAATGACAGCTCGCTGCACTCGAGCTCGTGGATGGCCGAGGTGGGTGGGCTCTCGACGATGCGCACGTTGCAGTCGCCGACCCCGGGAGGCAACTCGGTGCCCGAGCTGCCGGCAGAGCCTGCAGTACCGGCAGAGCCTGACGCGCCAGCGTTCGGTGTGGCCGGCGTTCCAGGTCCGCCCCCGCCGGCAGAACCGCCGGTTCCCCCCGAAGGCAGCGACTCGGGCGGGTCTCCCGACGAGCCGCAGGCGGCCGACCCGAGCGAAAGCGCGACGACCAGTGACGCCCCCCCAGCGTACCGCCACGTCGAGGCGAGCGCGCGCCAGCGAGTGACCGCACGGCTGAGGGGGGGATCGAGGACTGAACGACTGTCGGACCGAGCGGCGGAAGAAAGCATGATCTCGCTGCTGGAGCCTCTCAGAGGGCAAGCCAGGTGGCAAGGCCGAGGAACGCGCCCATGCTGACCACGTCGGTGGCGGTCGTCAGGAAAATGCTGGAGGCAGTGGCCGGATCGGCCCCGAGGCGTCTGAGCACGAGCGGCACCACGGCGCCCGAGATGCCGCTCACCGTGCAACTGAGCGACATCGCGCACAGCACCACGAAGGCGAGCTGCAGCGCGGCCGGGTTGCCCTGCGCCCGCGCCAGGATCAACATGCCAACGCCGGCGGTGAAGCCGACGAGTAGCCCGTTGATCAAGCCGAGCAGGGCCTCTTTCATCACCACTGTGTGAGCGCGGCCCGGCTGAAGCTCACCGAGCGTGATGCCTCGCAGCGCGACGGCGAGCGCCTGGCAGCCGGTGTTGCCCGACTGCCCGGCGAGCACGGGCAGGAAGACCGAGAGCACCACCATCTTGTCGAGCGTGTCCTGGAACACGCCCACGACCGCAGCGGCGATGAACGCCGTGAGCAAGTTGAGCTGGAGCCAGGGATGGCGAAACCGGAAGCAGCGCTGCCACGGCGTGCCAAGCCGCTCTTCGCGCTCGACGCCGACCATCGTGCCGGGCTGCGCGCTCAGCTCGAACGCCTGATGCTCGAAGAGCGTCTGACCGCGCACGATACCGATCAGCTTTCCCTCCGAGTCGCACACGGGATAGACCGGGAAATGGCGGCGCAGCGCCTCGCGCATGGCCTCGGTGAGCGACAGCTCCGGTCGCAGCGAGAACGGCGAGCGCACCATCAGCTCGCCGATCGTCTGGTCAGGCGAGGCGAAGAGCAGCTCGCGAAACACGAGGACGCCGACCAGCACGCCCTCTCCGTCGACCACCCATCCGTAGGTGATGAGGGCCTTCTTGACGATAGGGCGCAGCCACTCGACGATCTCGCGCACCGTTTGTGTCGGCTGGATGACGGCGAGCGGCGGATCCATCAGGCGACCGATGCTGCCTTCGGGATAGGCATGGTTGCGCTGCCATTGCTCGCGGTACTCTGGGGGCGCAGCGTCGAGCACCGTCTGGCGGCGGCTCTCGGGAAAGGCCCACAGGATCGCGTCGGCCGTGCCGGGATTTTGCTCGGCGAGCACGCTGGCGATCATGGGGTCGCTCTCGCGCGTCAACAGCTCGGCGGCTTCGTGCTCGCCGCGCTTCGCAATCGCTTCGCTGTAGTTGATGAGGGGGGAGGCGTGTTCTGCAGACTGGTTCGCGATGACCTGATTGCTCACCACAGAGATATACCATCGCCGTCGATAGCAGGTGACCACCCCGTTCTCGTCGGGGCTCGACGATCACCTCCCCGACCACGATGCGGGGGCGACAATTACCGCCTTCGCGCGCGAACGACGACTACGGGAGTGTCCTTCTAAATTAGCATGGCGTCCATCATTTTGGACTTTCGCGGCCTGCAGTTCTCGGGCGACACTGGGTCCGAGACGGCGCGACGGGGAGGCCATGTCGGTGGCGGTGGCGCTCGAGAGCCCGCGTGTCGCCAGGCGTAGCCGCACGCCGCGCTCAAACCCGTGTGAGGATGCAGATGAACACTCGTTGGCTTTTCGTATCGACCCTTTCGTTCCTTTCAGCCCCGCTCGCTGCTTGCGGCGGCGGCACCGAAGCAGCGCCACCGCCCGAGACGCCAGAGGCCGCTGCAGCGCCCGCCGAGCTGGCTCCGCCGCCCGAGCCAGCGAAGCCCAAGCTGACGCTCGAGGTGTTCACCGCCTCGCCCGAGGGCTTCCTGGTCACCTCGACGCTCATCTCCGGAGAGAAAGACGCGGTGCTCGTCGATGCACAGTTCACGCTCGCTGATGCCAAGGCCATCGCAGAGAAGGTCAAGGCAACGAACAAGCAGCTGAGCGTGGTCTACGTGACCCACTCGCACCCCGATCACTACTTCGGCTTCGGCGCCGTGAAGGAGGTGTTCCCGGAGGCGAAGCTCGTGGCGCTACCGGCGACGGTCGCGGGCATCGAGAAGACGTGGGAAGGCAAGGTGAAGCAGTGGAAGCCACTCTACAAGGATGCCATCACTGACAAGCCGGTCGTGCCCGAGGCGCTGCAGGGCACCACGCTCGAGCTCGAAGGCGAGAAGATCGAGCTGGTGGGCGGCGTACAGGGCGACGACGCCGAGAACTCCTACGTGTGGATCCCGAGCCTGAAGGCGGTGATCGGCGGCGACATCGTCTATGACGAGGTCTTCCCCTGGACGGCAGAGACCACGCCGGAGACGCGGCTGACCTGGAGCAGCAGCCTCGACAAGCTCGCCGCGCTCGAGCCGGCGACGGTGGTGCCAGGGCACCAGAAGCCAGAGCGCCAGCAAGACCCCCAGAACCTCGCGTTCACGAAGGCCTACCTCGCGGCCTATGATCAGGCGGCGGCCGACTCGAAGACGCCGGAAGAACTGCAAGGCAAGATCAAGGCGCAATATCCCAACGCGGCGCTCGACATCGTGCTGAAGATCGGCTCCGAGGCATCGATCGGGAAGCCTGCCAAGAAGACGGCGAGGAAGTAGCGACGAGCGCGGGGTGCGCGGCGGCGAGGTGCTCGAGGCCGCCTCCGGGGGGGCTAGGCGGCGCAGGTGTCGACGCCGAGCTCTTCCTGCAGCGCGTGATTCTTGAGCTTCTTCTGCGCCCGCACCTCGATCTGCCGCACGCGCTCGCGCGAAACGCCGAAGTGCTGGCCGATCTCCCCGAGGCTCAGCTTCTCCTCGGGCTCTGCCATCAGGCGGCGATCGAGGATGAATGTCTCCCGTGGATCGAGCTCCCCTCGCACGCGACCGAGGATGCGTTCGAGCTGAATCGATTGCTCGGTCCGCTCGAGCGCATCAGACTGTTCAGCGTCTCGCGCGAGCTGCTGATCGAGCCAGCGGTCTTGCCCGGGAGCCTGCGCGTCGAGCGATAGGCCGCGGCTGTCGAGCTGCGCCAGCATCTCGTTCATGCGCTCTTCGCTGACACCGAAGCTCTCGGCCAGGCGCTGTTCGATGCTGACCTCGCCCGCGCTCGCAGGGGCCTCGGCAGCGAGCCGCGCCCGTTCGCGCCGCAGTCGGAAGAACACCCGAGAGTCGAGCGCGCCGCGCGGCCCCGACATCAGACTCCAGGAGTCCATCACGCCCATCACGATCTGCGCACGCACCCAGTAGGCGGCATACGTCGCGAACCGCACGTTGCGCTCCGTGTCGAAGCGCTCGAGAGCCTTCATCAACCCGATGTTGCCCTCGCTGATGAGATCGGCGACAGGGATCCCGTAATTCTTGTACTTGAGCGCGGCGAAGACGACATGCCGCAGGTTGGCTGCGATCAACCGCTGCGCGAGCCGTTTATCGCGCGAGACCTGCCACGCTCGAATGCACTCCATCTCCTCGGAGGCGGAGAGCCTGGGAGCCCGCTTCGCTTGATCGATGAATCGTTGAGAGCCTCTGTCGACGGACATGCCTGGCCTGCCTCACCGGGCGATGCTCGCCCACGGCACCGACGCCGTTCCAGCATGTTGAATACATTTTGAACAAATTCAAGAGAGCATTTGAACAGATTTTGTCGGGAGCGGTGCGGCAGATCCCGACATTAAATCATCGCTTTGTAATTGTTACGTATTTCAGTTCTAGTCGTCGATCGATGACCGTCGTGCGAGCGCCGTGGCCCAATTGAACAGGTCTTCAAATCTGTTCACAATTTGGCCGCTGGTCCGTGCACCTTGGGCACCAGCGCCGCCTAGCAGCAGAGCGACACGGCGGGGCAGGGTCTCCTCGAACGTCGCGAGCGCGGCATCCAGGTCACCTCTGTAGCCAGCCGCCACGCTCAGCGCCACGCCACTCACCGCGTGGCGCTCGACGGCGAACATGACCTCGCTCAACGGCGTGTCGGCACCGAGAAATACCACTCGCACGCCGGCGAGCGCGATCACCCAGGCGGCCATGTGCAATCCGAGCACGTGCTGCTCGCCCGATGGCGTCGCCAGCACCGCGCTGACGCAGCCGGCGCGCTGCCCCTCGTTGGCGCGTCGCCACTGTGCGCTCAGGAACTCCCGCAGGCGCTCGCTCGCGTAGTGCTCGTGCGACACGCGCAAGAGCCCGCGCGCCCATGCCTCGCCCACCTCGCGCAAATACGGACCCACCCGCCGCTCGAGCAGCGGAACGGCCGCCATCTCGGCCAAGCTGCGGTGGAACTCGCCCATCAACCCGTCTCCGTCGAGCGCGTGCGTGAGCGCGATCCAGCGCTCGACCGCGATCGCATCGCTGCCAGGCTCGGGGGCGGCGAGCGGGACGGTGGCCGTCGCGATGGAGCGCTGGGCCCCGAGCAAGCGGCGCAGCTCGTCGGGATTTCGTCCGACCACCGCCGAGGGGCGATGGCCGAGCTCGAGCGCGCGCACGATCAACTGCACCTGAGCGATAGTGTTGGCCGCGTACCGGCGGTGGCTACCGCCCGTCCGCGTCGTGGGAGCCGGAAACCCGTATCTGCGTTCCCAGGTTCGCAGGGTGTCGACCGGCACCCCCGTGGCGCTCGAGAGCGTCCCGATGCTCAGCTCGACGGGCTCGGCGGGCTTATCGGAGGTGGACACGGCGACTCGCCCCTCTTAGAGCATTTTTTCAGGGCGTCTATGCCCGCGGTGTTTCACCCCACGGCCTGATATCGGGCGGCGAGCCCTTGACACTCCGGGCTGACGCGCCACGAAGTAATGGCGAGGCTAGCCTGTGCTGGCTCGCGCAATCCAACCGCTCAGATCGAACGCCCGCAGTCGAGACGTCCCAGGGTCCGTCGCGCTCAATCGAACGTTTGGAGTCGAACGATGTCGCCCGCTCCCCCTCGCATTTCCAGGCCGCTGTCGGGCCCATCTCCCCCACCAGCCTGGGCTGGCATGGCTTCGCTCGCGCTCGTCGCGATGTTCTCCTTGGTTGCGCCGGCCGCCGACGGCGGGGCCAAGGGTCCGGCCGCGCCGGCGACGGTAGGTCTGACTGTACGCGTGCGAGGCCTGACCAACGATCGCGGCCGCGTCGCCGTGGCGCTGTTCTCGACGGCCGAGTCCTTCCCGGACCAGAAGCGCGCGGTGGCGGGGCATCTCGCCAAGATCGAGAAGGGGCGCGCCGCGGTGCGCTTCGTCGGACTGCGTCCTGGGGTCTACGCCGTCGCCGTGCTGCACGACGAGAACGAGAACGACGAGATGGACTTCAACTTCCTCGGCATGCCGCTCGAGGGGTATGGCTTCTCGAACGACGCTTCGGCGACTTTCGGCCCTCCGAGCTTCCAGGCGGCGTCGTTTCGCCTCCAGCCGCGGAACTCGTTCATCCCGATCCGGATGCGGTATTTCTTGTGACCGCTCCATCCACCCCGACGACGCCGTCGACGAATGCGCGAAAAGCCGCCGCCGAGTCGTGCCGCGCGAAGCGTTCGGCCACGGCCCGCGCGCCCCGCGCGAGGTCGGAGCTTTCTAGCGCCTGCCGAACGCGATCTCGGATCGCCTCGACGCTGGCAGCGCGTGCCTTGAGTGACACGCCAGCGCCGGCGCCATCGATGGCCTGGGTGGCCAGGTGCTGGTCGAAGTTGCTGGGCAGCCCGAGGACCGGCGTGCCCTGGCTCAGCGCCTGGTAGCCGGTGGTGCTCCCGCCGTTGGAGATGACCAACGCGGCACTCCGCGCGACGTCTGCGCCTCGCACGAAAGAGCGAGCCACCAGCTGCGGCGGCAGGGCGCCGAGCCGCGTACGGCCGGCTGTGGCGATGACGGCCGCTACCGGCAGGCTGGCGAGCGCCTCGATCACCGTAGGCAGCAGGCGGATGGCCCCCGAAGAGCCGAGCGTCACGTAGATCCGCGGTCGCGCCGCGTCGAGCCCGCTCCAAGCGTCGTCACTCGGGACGTCGGCGCCGAACTCGGGCTGCCAGCAGACGGGGCCCAGAAAGTGATGATGACTCGGCGCACCATCGACGGGTGTGAGCCAGGGGTCATCCGGGTAGAGCGTCGAGCTGCCGTGCGCGAGCAGCTCTAGCAAGCTCCCGACCGGCGGTAGCCCGTGGCGCGCGCGCGCCGCGTTGATCGGACGCGCGAAATGCCGAAACACATGCGGCACGGCGCGCGGGAAGTATTGCTCGGTGAGCGCCTCGCCCAGATACCCGATGATGGGATGATCGGGCACGGGGAAGCCCGATCGCCGAGCGAAAGGGCTCCAGTAGGCGTTGATGAGCACCGCCGAGGGTACCCGTTCGAGCTCCGCGCTGGTCGACAGCGAGAGCCGGAAGTCACCCACGACGAGCGCCGGCTGGAGCGCACGGATCAAGCGCCGCTCGGCGTCGATGTAGCGCAGCACGTCCGCCTTTTCATACAGGCGACGGCCCGCCTCGAGCGCTCGCTCTGCGGCCTCGGGGGCCAGGGTGGTGATGGGGTGCTGTATGAACTCCCCTCCGCCGAAGACCAGCTCCGGAAACTCAGAGCTCGCGAAGTGCACTTCGTAGCGCTGGCGATCGAGGGCGCGCGCCAAGGTGACGAGGCGAACGCTCTGCGCCAGAGTGACATTTTCCGCGACGAACAGGACGCGACGTCTGGAGCTCACGCACACCTCTGCAGGACCGCACGCGGTTTCATACTGACCGAGCTTCGTCCGAGCTTCCTTCTGACCTCCTCCATCGCGCAGATCGTCGTTTGCGCAATGGGGCGGGCTGGCTCAATCCACACGAGGCAAATCGCTACCGCCCGGAGCTCGTCGAAAATCGGCATCGACGTCGCGGTGCATCGCTTGACGGTTGAGGCCCTGCTCCTACGAGGTGGGAGTGGAGTCTGCTTTCCGCGCGAGATGGGAAGAACCGTCGGTCGAGCCGAGTATCACGAACGCCACGACCCCGGCCACCGCAGACGATTACGTGCTGGTGGGCGGAGGTCTACAAAATGCGCTCATCACGCTCGCCCTCCTGGAGCGTCGTCCTGCCGCGCGCCTCTGCCTGATCGAGCGCGACGCTCGCATCGGGGGCAACCACACCTGGTGCTTCCACGAGGGTGATGTTCCCGTGGCCGCGCGCCCCTGGCTCGACCGGTTGGTAGTCAGGCGCTGGGCGGCGCACGAGGTCATCTTTCCCAGTTACAGGCGGCGGCTGCCGGAGGCTTACGCGGCGATCGACAGCGAGCGCCTGCAGCGCGAGGTCGAGGCGGCGATCGCCCGCGCGCCGCACGCTCGCATCATCAAGGCATGCGTCCGCGAGGTGGAGCCCGACGGCGTCATCCTCGACGGTGGGCAGCGGCTGGCGGCACAGCTGGTCGTCGATGCGCGTGGTCCGGAGCATGCCACCATGGCGGCGGGAGGCTACCAGAAGTTCCTGGGGCTCGATCTCGCGCTGGACGGGGGGACACCCCCCGATGTGCCGATCCTGATGGATGCGACCGTCGAGCAGCGCGACGGATTTCGCTTCATGTACGTGCTGCCCTGGGCGCACGATCGGGTGCTGATCGAAGACACCTATTATTCGGATCGTCCCGAGCTCGACGCTGCCGTGTCGCGCCAGCGCGTGCTCCAGTACGCGCGCCAGCTGGGCCTCGGCGTGCGCGAGGTGCTGCGCGAAGAGCACGGCGTGCTGCCGATACCCACGCGGCTCGGCCAGCAGCCGGGGCATGCGCCGCCGCTCCGCGCCGGATATGCGGGCGGGCTCTTTCATCCCACGACGGGCTACTCGCTGCCGGTGGCCGTCCGCCTCGCACTGCACCTCGCGGCGCGACCGGCGCACGCCGCGCTCGGCGAGGAGTACGCGCGCTGGCTGCGCCCGCATCACCAGCAGGTGCGCTTCTGTCTCGGCCTCAACCGTATGTTGTTCGACGCTTTCGCGCCCGAGCAGCGCCATCACGTGCTCGAACGATTCTATCGCTTACCGGTGGAGACCATCCGCCGCTTCTACGCGCTCGAGCTGAGCCAGACCGATCGCGCTCGCATCCTGTGCGGGCGCCCCCCGAGGGGCTTCTCGCTCCGGCGCTGGCTCGCTCGCTCTGTTTCCGGTTCGCGGGCTCCCCGACCCCTGATCTCGCGAGGGCCTTCCGTATGAACGATCCCGTGCTCGCCGATCCCCCGCCCGACGGCGCCGAGCGGCCGCTCGCCGGCTTGCCGGCCCTGCTCGCCGAGTACTTCTCGGAGCGATCTCTGCGTGAACTGCTGGGCCCCGAGTCGGCTGCGCTCGGGGGCGACATCTGGAGCCGTGCGCTCCAGGCTCCGGTCCACGACTTCGTCGAACGGCCCAGCAAGGCGCTGCGAGCGGCGCTGGTCGCGCGCTGTTACGAGCTCGCTGGCGGCGCCGGTCCCTGCCCCGACCAGCTGCCCGCCATCGTCGAGATCCTGCACGCCGGCTCCCTGATCGTCGACGACATCCAGGATGGGTCGACGTCGCGCCGCGGTCGGCCGTCGCTGCATGCGGTGTACGGGTTACCCGTAGCTCTGAACGCTGGCAACTGGATGTACTTCTGGGCGCTCGACCTGGTGCAACGCCTGCCGCTCAGCGACGGGGTGCAGCTGTCGATCTACCGCTGGGTGTCGCGCACCTTGCTGCGCAGCCATCACGGCCAGGGACTCGATCTGACCGCCGACGTCTACCCTGCGCCGCAGCGCCTGGTGCCCGCGCTGGTGCGGGCAGCGACTGAGCTGAAGACCGGCGCGCTGATGGAGCTCTCAGCCGTGCTCGGGGCGCTCGCGGCGGGCGCCGCGCCCGACCTCGTGGACGAGTTTGCCCGCTTCGGACGCGAGATGGGCGTCGCCCTGCAAATGCTCGATGACGTCGGCGGGCTGGTGAGTGAGAAAAGTTGCCACAAAGGCCATGAAGACCTCCTGCTCGGGCGGCCCACGTGGCCCTGGGCTTGGCTAGCTCTCGAGCTCCCCGCGCAGCGCTACTCCGAGCTCACCACGCTGGGCGCCCAGGTGGCGGCACGCCGGCACCACCCGGAGATTCTCGCGCGGGAGCTGCGATCGCAGCTGCGCGGGTCCGGCCGCGTGCGAGTGCGGCGCCACCTGCACGCGGCGTTCTCGAGCCTGGAGCGAGCGACGGGACAGGCACCGGCGCTCTCGGCGCTGCGGGCCGAGCTCGCGCGCATGGAGAAGAGCTATGTCTGAGGCGGGCCCAGCACGCGGCGCCCGGCGCGTGGCGGTGGTGGGCAGCGGCTTCGGCGGGCTCGCCGCGGCCATTCGCTTGCAAGCGGCAGGTTACTCGGTGGTGCTCTACGAGGCGCGCGACAAGCCGGGCGGGAGAGCTTATGTCTACGACAAGGACGGCTTCGAGTTCGACGGGGGCCCGACCGTCATCACCGCGCCGCACTGCCTCGAGGAGCTGTTCGAGGTGGCGGGGGGACGCCTGTCGGATCACGTCGAACTCCTGCCCGTGAAGCCGTTCTACCGCCTGCTCTGGCCCGACGGCGACAGCTTCGACTACGATGGCGATGGCGCACGGATGCTGGAGCGGATAGGCCAACGCTCGGCGAGCGACGCGGCGGGCTACGAGCGCTTCCTCGACTACTCGCGCCGCGTCTTCCACAAGGGCTATGAAGAGCTCGCCGCCGCGCCGTTCCTGCGCTTCGCCGACATGCTGCGCGTCGCGCCCGACCTGGCCCGGCTGCGTGCCGATCGTTCGGTGTACGCCACGGTTGCGCGCTTCATCAAAGACGAGCACCTGCGCCAGGCCTTCAGCTTTCATTCTCTGCTCGTGGGCGGGAACCCGTTCGATACGAGCTCCATCTACACGCTCATCCACTACCTGGAGCGCAAATGGGGCGTGTTCTTCCCGCGCGGCGGCACTGGGGCCCTCGTCGCCGCGCTGGTGCAGCTCTTCCAGCGGCTCGGCGGGGAGTTGAGGCTGTCGACGCCCGTGGAGCATATCGCCGCCGTGGGGGCTGGCGCGCGCGTGAAACACCATGTGCGTGCGCACGGGCAAGTCGACGTGTTCGATCGCGTCGTCTCCAACGCTGACCTCCACCACACCTACGCACGCCTGTACGGCGAGCACCCGAGCGCCCGCCACACCGCTCGGCGGCTCGAGCGGCTCGAGTGGTCGATGTCGCTGTTCGTGCTCTACTTCGGCGTGCGCGGCAGCTACCCCGACGTGGCGCACCACAGCGTGGTGTTTGGCCCGCGCTATCGCGACCTCTTGCGCGACATCTTCGACGGCCCGGCCCTGCCGGACGACTTCAGCCTCTACCTGCACGCCCCGTGCGCTACCGACCCGAGCCGCGCGCCGGCGGGGCACTCGTCGTTCTACGTGCTCTCCCCGGTGCCGCACCTCGGAAAGGCGGCTGTCGATTGGGACCGGGTCGGGCCCCGCTACGCCGAGCGCGTGCTCGAAGAGCTCGAGCGCCGGGTGCTGCCGGGGCTGCGGGCTCGCCTGGTGACGCAACACTTCATCACGCCGCGCAGCTTCCAGGCCGATCTCGCCGCGTACCACGGCTCCGCGTTTTCGCTCGCTCCGCGCCTCACCCAGAGCGCGTGGTTTCGCCCCCACAATCGGGATCCAAAGATCCCAGGCCTTTACATCGTCGGCGCTGGCACGCATCCCGGGGCGGGTCTGCCCGGGGTGATCAACTCGGCGAAGGCGACAGTGGGCCTGATGCTGCAGCAAGACGGTGTCACTCGGCCAACAGCGGTCGATCGCCGAGCGACCGGCAGCAAGACTGCAGGCGATGCCGAGCCAGTCGATGCGGAGCCGGTCGACCCGGCGGAGTCGGCGGCATGAGCGATGCCCCGTTCTCGCCGCGAGCGAGCATCGAGCGTCACGGGAAGAGCTTCGCCCTCGCCTCGCGCCTGCTGCCCCAGCGCGTGGCGGAGCAGGCATCGGTCGTCTACGCTTGGTGCCGCCGCGCCGACGACGCGATCGACGAGGGCGGCGCCGAGCCGCCCGAGCACGCGCTCGCGCGCCTGCGCCACGAGCTCGGCGAACTCTACACGGGAGAGACGCCGCACGACCCGGTGCTGCGCGCGTTTGGCGGCGTGCTGCACGAGGCGGCGATCCCGTGGGCTTACCCGGCGAGCCTGCTCGACGGCATGGCCATGGACGTGGGCGGCCACGCCTACCATCGCCTGGAAGACCTGCTCGTCTACGCCTACCGAGTGGCGTCCACGGTGGGGCTCATGATGTGTCACGTGATGGGCGTGAGCCACCCCACGGCGCTTCGGCCCGCGGCACACCTCGGCCTGGCCATGCAGCTCACCAATGTGTGCCGTGACGTGGCTGAAGACTGGCAGCGCGGGCGCCTCTACTTGCCCGATGAGCTGCTCGCGCGCCACGGAGCGGGCGGGCTCGCCGCCGAGCTCGGCAAACCCCTGCCCGACGCGGCCGCGGGAGCCTGCGCTCGAGCCGTGGCCGAGCTGCTCGCGATAGCCGACGGCTACTATCGATCGAGCGACGCGGGGCTCGCTCACCTGTCCTGGCGCTGCGCGCTCGGCGTGAACGCGGCGAGACGAATTTACTCGGCGATCGGCGGACAGATCGTACGCCAGCGCTGCGACGTGCGCGCGCCACGCGCGGTGGTGCCCAAGGCCACGCGGCTCTGGTTGTGCGCATGCGCGGCCGGCGCGACGCTGGCGCGCCGCCTGCTTCAACCGGCACGGCGCTTCGAAGCCGTGCCTTTGCATACGGTGCAGCATGGAACGGAGCTCATTTCTCTCTGAGCTCGCGATCTACGTCGGACGAGTGCGCGAGTTCGAGCGCATCGACTGGATCGTGTACGTGGCCTGGGTGGGGCTCATGTTCGGGCTCGTCGTGGCCACCGGTGGGTTCTTGCTGAGCGGACGAGCCGCCGGCGTCGAGTATCCAGCCGTCGCCTGGTGGGTGCCCGCTGGAGCGCTCCTGTTCTCCGTCAGCATCGCCGTCGACACCGTCGGGCATCGCACCATCTACAAGCGCGAAATCCAGGCCGCCGAAGGCCTCGTGCACGGCATCACCATCCTGTGCGGCATCGCCAGCTGCGTGCTCCTGTGCACCGCGTACTCCACCCCCGCGGCCTGGATCCCTGCGCTGGTGCTCACGGTGCTGTCGTTCGTGTACAGCCTCGTCGACGAGGCGTTTCACTGGCGGCGCTACGTGCGCCAGCACTCCGATCGGGTCGAGATGTGGAGCCACGTCGGCATCCTGGTGGGGCACGGCACGATGATGCTCGGCTGGTGGGCGTGGTACTTCGGCGGGTACTCCGGGGTCGCGGAGACGATGGCCGCGCTCGGTGCGGCGTGAACGAGCGCCTCCCGCGCGAGACACGACGAGCGCGGTGAGGCGCCCTCGCCCGCGCTCGACGCGGGCCGGCATGCCCCGTCTCGCACGGGGGGAGCACCTCGGGCCCTGCTGACTGGTCGGCAGCCCCGCCCGCTCGAGCGTGAGGCCGATGCGGGAAAGACGCCGGAGCGTCACCCGGAGCGGATGGGGCATGGACTTGTGACCCGAGTCGTGGTGAGCAATGCCCCCCGGCTCGCGCCACTCGCGCCGGACTCCTCCGAGGCAGCGCCGCGTGGTGCACGATTCATCGATCCCCTCCCCCGACCAGACGCTCGCGGCGTTCATCCAGAGGCGGCCCTCCATCGAGCTCTCGACGCTCGATCTGTGCTTCGTGGTGACGCTCCACCTGCAAGCGCAGGAGCACGCACTGCCGTCGTTTCGCGAGGAGCAGCTGGTCGACGCCTTCGAGCGCGTGTGCAGCATCGTCGCGCCCGGCACCGAGCTGGTCGCCGCCCGCGCGAACCACACCATCCGACGCCTGCGCGACCAGCGGCTGCTCACGCGCGTCGACGGCGCGGGCATTTCCAGGGCTGGGGAGTTCGCTCTGTCGCGCCTGGCCAGCGCCATCGTCGACTTCTTCATCGAGGACGAGGTGCTCACGCGCGACAGCCTCGATCTGCTCGCGCGCACGCTGCTCGTGAGCCTGAGCGAGGTGCTCGAGCGAGCGCGGCGCGCCAAGCGCCCCCAGGATTGGCAGGCGGGCGTGGTCGGCCCGCTGCGCATCACGGCCAGCGACCTCATCCTCGGCGTCGAGCGGCGCCAGCGCGGGCTCGACGTGCAGCAGGAGCAGTTTCAGCGCGAGATCGGCAGCCTGCTGGAGACCGACTGGTTCAACGCGGTCGACCGCTGCCAGCAGCTGCTCGACGAGACGGCGTCGACGCTGCAACAGCTGAACGAGCTGCTGCTCCGCTACACGCATCAGATCGAGACGCTCCTGGAAGACATCCTCGAGCTCGCGAGCCAGGCCGAGGCGCGCACGGCCGAGGCGGTGACGCAGCGGGTGATGGGGCAGATCGACCGGGTGGCGGCGTGGGGCGCCGCGCGGCAAGAGGCCTGGTCGGAGTACTACGACTACGTGCACCGCTACCTGCGGGACGTGGTGCGGCTCGACCCGGCGCGTGCGCTGACGCAGCGCCTGCGCGAGCAGCTCAGCGGGCACGTGGCCTCGCCCTTCTCGCTGACGGTCGCGCATGCCCCGCCGCTCGCGGTGCTGCGCAGCGTGGTGCCGCCAGCGCCGCCCGCCCCCGTGCGGCGTCCGCGCGTGGAGCGCACACCGAAGGTGGAGGAGGTGGCGAGCGAGAACCCGATGGAAGCGCTCACCCGGCGCGTACGCGATGTGCTCGACGACGGCGTGTCGGATCTCAGCGCCGTGACGGCGCGGGTGGTGCAAGAGATGCCGCCCGAGCAGGGCTTCTCCACAGCCGGAAAGATCGCCGAGATCGCGGCCCAGCTGGCGCGGCCGGAGCTCTCGCGAGAGCGGCCCTGGGTGCCGGTGCGCGATGGGCTGGTGATCGAGGATTGGCGGCTCGAGCCGAGCGAGGGCACATGATTGAAATCGAGAGCGAGCCGGCGACCGATGCGATGGATGTCGAGGTGCCCATCGACGGTGAGGCCGCCGATGGGCTCGCTGACCCCGCGACGCCCCGCGACGCGGCAGCGGAACTTCTCGCGGAGCCCGCAGAGCTGCCGACGGAACCGACGCCGCACGACGCGGCGGAGCTCACGCCGCACGACGCGGCGGAGCTCACGCCGCACGACGCGGCAGAGCTCACGCCGCACGACGAGGCGGAACTCACGCCGCACGACGACGTGGAGCTCACGCCGCACGACGAGGCGCTGCCGCGTCGAGCGGAAGGGGCGGCAGTCCCCGCGGGGCCCGCGCGCACCAGCTTTCGACAGCTGGAGGACGTCATCCTCGACGACAGCTTCCCCGAGGTTGACCTGGCGTTGCGGCGCGGCCGCCACATTCACCCCGGCGACGAGCGCTGGTATGAGTTCCTGCTCGACGCGCAGGGCCTGCTCGAGCCGTTCTACCGGCGCTTCGGCTGCGCGCTCGAGCAGCGCAACGACGGCTATTTCTTCTTGCTGCCGGTGGGCGACGGCCTGAGCAAGCGTCACCTCGGAGTGCCCGAGATGATCGTCGGGCAAGGGCTGGCGCTCTGCTTTCTCGATCCGCGCACGGTGCCGGCGGGCGGCGTGATCGCGCGGGAAGAGCTCTTGAACCAGCTCGCGAGCGTGATGGGAACCGACGCGCTGATGCGCGCGCTGAACCCGAAGCGCAAGCGCGCCGACGAGCGCGTGATGCAGCGCACGGTGCGACAGAAGGTGAACGAGGCGCTGCGCCGGCTATCGCTGCTCGGCTTCGTGGAGCTCTTGGACGGCGACCAGCTGCGCCTGTGGCCGAGCCTGATGCGCTTCGCCGAGCCGGTGCGCGGGCTCGACGCGCCGTCCGAGGCGCTCAAGCGGCTGATCGAGCGCGGCGAGGTGAGCCTCGGCCCAGGCGACGACGCGGACGAACCCCGAGCGGCCCCCGACGCCGACTCGGATCCCGAGTCCGATCCAGAGTCGGCGTTCGACTCCAACTCCGATTCGGTCTCCGCTTCGGATCGCGACTCCGACTCCGTCACGGACTCCGATCCTGTCACGGGCTCCGACTCCGACTCCGTCACGGACTCCGACTCCGAACTCGACGTCTCCCTTCCCCCCGAGCTGGATCTCGATTGGGACGCTCCGCCGGGTGAAAAAGCATGAGAGCGCGCGCGACCGCTCTCGTCCTGGTCAACTGGAAAGGCGTCTTCTTCGAGCGCTACCTGCTCGACCGGCACGTGACGGCGCTCGAGGGCGCCAACGGCGCAGGCAAGACCACGGTCATGATCGCGGCCTACGTGGTCCTGCTGCCCGATCTGACACGGCTCAAGTTCACCAATCTCGGCGAGACGGGGGCGACCGGCGGCGATCGCGGCATCTATGGCCGGCTTGGCGAGCCCGGCCCGGCCTACGCCGCGCTCGAGATCGAGCTCCCGCGCGGCGAGCGCCTGATCACCGCGGTCTACCTGGAGCGTAAATCCGCCCCCTCGCTCGCGCTGACGCCGTTCGTGATCTCGGGCGTGCCGGCGGAGGCCGGCGTGCACGGCATCTTCCTGCGCCAGTCGGAGTCGCACGAGCACGTCGCCACGATGGCTGACATCGCGCAGAGCGCGGGCGAAACGGGAGCCACGCTCGAGGTGTTCGACAGCGCCAAGGACTACTTTCACAGCTTGTTCGAGCGTGGCGTCAACCCGCTGCGGCTCGGCCTCGACGAGGAGCGCAACAAGTTCAACGACATGCTGCGAACCAGCATGACGGGCGGCATCTCGCGCACACTCACGAGCGACCTGCGCTCCTTCCTGTTCCGGCAGCAGACGGGCCTGTTCGACACGTTGACCCGCATGCGAAAGAACCTCGACGCTTGCCGGCGCACGCGCGTGGAGGTGAGCGAGGCGCGTGTGCTCGAGCACGAGATCAACGGCATTTACACTGCGGGCCACGCCATGTTCGCGGCGGCGCTCGACGCCTGCCGACTGCGTGCCGCCGAGCACCGGCAAGCGATCGAGAGCGCGCGGGAGCGGCTCGCGCTGGAGGTCGCCCAGATCGACGAGCTCGCCACGCGCGTGCGTGAAGCCGAGTCGCTGAAGGAGGGGCTCGCGCCGCGCGTGGAGCGCGCCCAGCACGCCGAGGCCGCGGCGCGCGACCGGCTGGTGCGCGCCGGGCGTGCCTTGGCGGCGGTCGAGCGGCTCGCCCAGATCGAAGCGGAGCGCGCACGCCTGCTGCCCGAGGTCGAGCTCGCTCGGGCCGGCCAGGCCGAGGCCGTGGCCGCACGCGAGCACGCCAAGGCCCAGCGCGACGCCGCCCAGCAGACGCAGCTGCGAGCCGCCTCGGGGCTCGCCAGCTTGCAAGCGGGCCTCGAGGAGTTGCACCGCGAGGCGCACGCCCACCGCCAGGTACGCGCCCAGCTCCAGGCAGCGCGCGAGGCGCTGGAGACGTTCGTGGCCGCGGCCGAGCCGCTGGGGCTGCCCGCTCCCGCAGAGCGCGAATGGCTCGGCGGGCTCGCTCGCGCCCTGGCTGCGTCGCTCGAACCCGACGCCGCGAGCGACACCCTCACGCCCGAGCTCCTGGCAGACGGCGGCCGTCGCGTGAAGCAGGCGCTGCGCGAGCTCGACCAGGCCCGCGCCGAGCGCGCCCGCCGCATCGAGCTCGGCGAGCGCCGGCGCCGCGAGCACGCCGAGGCCCGCGCGGCGCTGGCCCAGCTGCGCGGTGAGCCCGTGGAGCGCGAGCTCCAGCAGCACGCCCGGTTCGAGCTCGCGCGCCTGAACGAGCTCGAGCTGCTGGGCGCGCGTCAGAGCGAGCTCGCCGAGGAGTGGCAGCGCCTCGCCCAGCTCGGCGAACGGCAGCGCGCGGTGCGGACCGAGGTGCAGGCGATCGGCATCGCGGCGGGGTTGTCGGCGCACGACTTCATGCGTGAGCTCGCCGATCTCGACGCGGCGCTGCTCGGCGCCGGCAAGGCACAGCTCGAGCACGAGGCCGCCGCCGATCAGCTCGCCGAGCGCGAGCAGGCAGCGCGCGAGGCGCGGACACAGCTCGGGACCCGCGCGGAGACCTTCGCACGGCTCGGGGCGGTCGCTGGCCGCTTGCGCGAGGCCGGCGCCACGCTTCCCACCACGCGCGCCGAGCTGGGCGCCGCGCTGCGGGCGAGCCATGACGCGGCCGGCGCGCTGAGCAGCCGGGCCAACGAGCTGTCGCAGCAAGCGCGCGGCGCGCTCGATCTGGCGCGTCAACTCGAGGCTCTCGGCGGCGGCGTGCCGCATGAGATCGCGCGCTTGGCGGAGGTCGTCGATGGGCAGCCGCTCGCCGCACGCTACGAAGAGCTCGAGCTCGACGACGCTCGCCTCGTGCAAGCCGAGCTCGGGCCGCTGGCGAGCGCCATCGTCGTGGAGGACCTCGAGCGGGCGCTCGCCGCGCTCGCGCTCGAACCGCACGATCAGCGCGACGTGTGGCTGCTGCAGTCCGGCGCGGACTGGCCGGCGGTGCCGCTCGGCGCCGGCCACGTCCGGCAGTTGCCGGTCGCGGCTGCGCGCACGAACGGAGGCGCGCAGCCGGCGCATCGCCACGGAGCCAGCACGGAACAGAGCGAGGCGGCCGAACGCCGTGCGCCTGCAGAGCATGACGGCGGCGGGCCCGCAGAGACGGCCGTGGCGGTCGACATCGGCAACGGCCTTCGCGTCAGCCGCCTGCCTGCCGACGTGAACCTGGGTCGAGCGGCGCGGCGCCGGCGTGCCGAGCGCGCGCGAGCGGAGGCCGAGGTCGTGGGCAAGGCCGTCGGCTCGGTGGAGGCACGACGGCGCCAGCAAGAGGCCGTGAGCCGAGACCTCGAGCTGCTGCAGGAGCATTGGGACACCTGGTCGCTCGGCGACCCGAGCGCCGAGATCGCCCGCCGCTCCGCGGAGCTCGAGCGGCTCGTGGAGGAGCGCCAGCAGCGGCTCCGTCTGAGCCGCGAGGCGCGCGTCGAGGCCGCGAGCCTCGGCGCACGGCGGGAAGCCCTGCGCGCGGCGCTCGGGGATCATCACCTGCTCGACCCGCCCGACTACTCGGAGTCAGCCGCGAGCGCGCGGCAACAGCTGGAGCGGGCGCGCAGCGCTGCGCAGGAGCTCGAGCGCTCGAAAGAGCCACGGCGCACGCTGATCGCGCGGATTCACGAGCTCGACGACAGCGTGCCCGGTGCCGACGAGCTGCTCGCGCTGGAGCGCACTCTGCCCGAGCTCGAGGCGCAGCGCGATCGGCTGTTCGGCGCCGCCGAGGCGCTGCATGGCCTCAGCGAGCGGCGCGCGGCGCTCGGGTGGACGCACGCCGAGCGGGCCCTGCGCGAGCGCACCGAGCTCGTGCCGGAGCTCGAGGCGCAGCACGAGCGAGCACTGGGCGAGCTGGGCGCGGCCCAGATCGCGCTGGAACGCCAGGAAGGCCTCTGGGAACAATCCACCGCGGCCAGTCAGGGCGCGGCAGCCAAGCTCGCGGCCCTCGACGCCCACCTGGCTCGCGCGCGCGCCGAGCTCGCCGCGGAGGGCATCACCGATCCATCGCCCGAGGCGTGCGTCGCGGCTCGGCTCGATGTCGAGCAGCATGCCGCGAGCCTGGAGCGCCTGGCGGGCGAACAGCGGGGGATCGACGCCGCGCTCGCGCTCGCGCGCGAGCGCCTGACGGAGGCCGAGAAGCGCCGCCGCAGCGCCGAGACCGAGGCCGACGCCGTGCGCCGCGCGAGCGCCCCGAGCGACGCGGCGTGGAACGCGCTGGAGGCCGCGGCGCGCGAGGCCGGCGTGCTGGACCTCGACGCTGGCCTCGCAGCTGCGGCTGGGGACGCCTCGAGCGCCCAGCGCGCGCTCGAGACCGAGAGCAAGCACGCGCTGCTGGTCGACCGCCTCGCGGCGGCCCGCGGCGGGGCGGAGCTCGCCGCAGCCCTGGAGGCGGGAGCGCAAAAGGAGGCTGCCGGCGCGCGCGACGGTCGCCGCGCGCTCGCGGCGTGGCTCGACGTGCGCGGGTGGCTGCTCCGGCGCTTGCCCGCGCAGATCGCCGAGCTCGGCCAGCCGCTGCTCGGCCTGGCGCGACTGCGCGATGACCTGGGCGAGCTGGAGGGGCGCCTGGAACGACAGGAGGGCGAGCTGCGCGGCACATCGGCCGATGTCGCCCGCAGCATCGACGTGCAGCTGCGGCGCGCGGGCGCGCAGGTCAAGCGCCTCAACCGCGCCCTGGACGGCGTGCGCTTCGGCAGCATTTTCGGCATCCGGGTGCAGCTCGACCGCATCGAGAAGATGGATCAGGTGCTGCGTGCCTTGCGCGAAGGCGAGACGCAGGAGCTGTTGTTCCAGTCCAATCTGCCGATCGAGGAGGCGCTCGACGAGATCTTCCGCCGCCACGCCGGGGGGCGCACGGGCGGGCAGCGGCTGATCGACTATCGCGAGTATCTGGAGCTCTCGGTGCAGATCCAGCGACGCGCCGAGCAGTCGTGGGAGCGGGTCAATCCGAGCCAGGTGTCCACCGGCGAGGCCATCGGCGTGGGCGCGGCGTTGATGATGGTGATCCTCTCCGAGTGGGAGCGCGACGACCAGCTGCTGCGGCAGAAGCGCAGCTTCGGCTCGCTGCGCTTCCTGTTCCTCGACGAGGCCAACCGCCTCTCACAAGACAACCTGGGAGTGCTCTTCGACCTGTGCGAGGTGCTCGACCTGCAGCTGTTGATCGCCGCGCCCGAGGTGGCCCGCGCCCAGGGCAATACCACCTATCGCCTGGTGCGCCGCGTGAGCGAAGAGGGCGTGGAGGAGGTGCTCGTGACCGGTCGGCGCGCCACCTTGCCCGGCGCGGACCACCCCGGCGATGCGTCGCGGGCCGCGGAGACGACCGATGCGAACGCTCTACTCGGAGCGGGAGACGCGCTCGACGCCGCGCTGCTCGCTCCAGCACCGAGCGCCGACGAGGCGGAGACTGACCCCGCTCCGAGCGCCGAGACCGCAGCCGAGACGCCGCCCCGCGAGCCCGAGCAGCTCGGCCTGCTGCACTGACCCACCCCGTCACCCGCCGCCGAAGCGTGCCGCCAGAGCTGCCACGCGCGCGCCCCTGCCGCGCGTGCCATGGTCAGCGCGCCGCGCCGGCAGAGCGCGCCACACCCTCGGGATGGTCGGCGATGTACGCCTCGATGATGCTCTCGAAGCTCGCGTCGGCGCCGAGCCCGAGCCGCTGCGCGCGCTCGGCTCGAAAGTGTGCCGGCCAGCTCGAGACGATGCCCTCGATGCGCGCGTCGGGCTCGAGGCGCACGCGCGCGCGCACGGCCTTGCCTGCCACCCGCTCGAGCGCCTCCAGCATCTCACCCACGCGGAGGGTGAGCGCCGGCAGGATGAGAGCGCTACGCCCACCGAGCTCGGCGCGGCTCGCCTCGTAGGCCCGGATCAGCGCATCGACCGCTCGGGTTGGCGACATGAGCGCGACCGGAGTATCGAGCGCGACGGGACAAGCGCACGCGATGCCCGCGAGCGGCTCGCGCACGATGCCCGACAGGAAGCCCGAGGCCGCGCCGTTGGGACGACCGGGGCGCACGCTGACAGTGAGCAAGCGAACGGCACGGCCGTCGAGGAAACCCTTGCGCGTGAAGTCCGCGATCAGCTGCTCGCTGACCAGCTTCTGCGTGCCGTAGGATGTCTGCGGCGTCGGCAAGGTATGGTCCTCGACCAGGCTCGGCACCGGCAGAAACGGCGGGTCAGCCCCGAACACCGCGCCCGAGCTCGCGAACACCAGGCGGGGCGAGTTGCCCGCCGCCCGCAGCGCGAGCAGCAGCGCGCGCGTCGTCTCCAGGTTGCTGCGCATGCCGAGATCGAAATCCGCCTCGCACTCGGCAGAGACGGCCGAGGCGAGATGGAAGACGCCGTCGAAGCGCGCTCCGACGACGTCGTCGCACTGGCCGAGCAGGGGCCCGACGGCGACCTGTACCCGCCGGTCTGCTGAGATATCGTCGGCGGGCGCGAACTGGTCGGCGAGCACGAGGCGTTCGATGCCATGGCCGTCCAGCGTGCCCCGCGCGAGCAGCGCGCGCGCGAGCCGGCTGCCGACGAAACCCGCACCACCCGTGATCAGAATCTTCACGGACCCAGCCTACACCCGCCTCCACCCGAGCGAGAAGGGCCCGACCGCCGCAGCGACTTCCGTCGCTGTCAAAGTCTTCCGCAACGCGCTGATCGGGTCTACCTCCCGCCCCGCTCGCGCCTCGAACGCACCCGCGCCGGAGGAGCGGGCGCCCGACGAGCTCAGCGCTCTGGCGCTCCGGCGAGCTGGAACACCTCGGCCTGGCGGATCGCCGCTGACCGCACCAGCCGATCCAAGCGGCGTGCCTCGACCCAGCGCGCGTGCCGCGACAGCAGCGCCTCGCGGAACAACCAGATGATCATCGGATAGATGACGAAGTCCACGCCGCGCCCGATCCCCACGTAACCCGCCATCGCGGTCGCGAGGTCTTGCCGCACGATGAACACCATCGCCGCTCCCAGCGCCAGCACCTCGAGCACCAGGATCTTGCGCGCGGAGCGCCCGAGCGACACGACGTCGAAGACGAGCACCAGCAGCACGAGGAAGAGCAGCAGCAACGAGGCGAGCGTCATGACGTGCCGTCTCCGAACAGGGAGCGAAACAACAGGTCTTTCAGGATCGAGAACGCACCCCAGCTGCTCTGCCCCTTTTTCAGGCTGGCATGGCTGTAGCGGATGCTCACGGGCGCCTCGGCGATGCGCAGGCCCCCGCTGCGACGGCCCGCGGCGACGCGCTGCTTGATCTCGGTGGCGTGCGCCATGCGGCCCTGGCTGATCGGGCAGAGCTCGAGCGCCTTGCGATTGAACGCGCGAAAGCCATT
>Ga0247763_1000438_pt1 | contig 24710 bp, 30 predicted proteins | sample UWRJL141409B4_FD_179926 | JGI IMG/M metagenome (GOLD analysis project Ga0247763, IMG submission 179926) | Plant litter microbial communities from Arlington Agricultural Research Station in Wisconsin, United States - UWRJ-L141-409B-4 | ecosystem: Environmental > Terrestrial > Plant litter >...
TCGGTGGCGGCGGCGGTCTGTCCAGACGCATGGGAGGAGGGTTTGGCGGCTCCGGTGTTGCCCTCAAACCACGAGGGCTCGCGGAACTTGTTGGTCTTCCGGATTTTTTCATCGAATTGCATAGCCGATTCGTTAGGCTGTTGCTGGAGCTAGGTGTAGTCCTGGGCTCGTGAGATGGCTGGGGCATGGCGCCCTTTTTTCTTGGCCCATATATTGATACAACATCATGAGTAACGACGACGACGGGAGTTGGACAATACGCTTTTGCATCCACCACGGTCCACACACCTCGTAATGGAACTTCGATTGAATACGGGCTAAACTACTAACACGTCATTACGCTGCTGAGAGGGTAGGTCCTACCAGCCTGAAGAATTGTAAAAAGGAAACATAGATGGACAGGAAACAAGAACAGAACTGAATGGGATACACGAGGGGACAAAAACCTGGGGTCCGGCTTGGGATATAGACTGGAGAACGCGGCGTTGCTTTGGGTCGGATCATTGCATCGGGCTTGGTTGGCTTGACAACGCTGGAATAAGTCACTGGGTTTTGGATAGAGCTACGGATGGGAACAGGAAAGGGAAATGGAATGACAGAACTGGAAGAGGAGGTATTGTTATACGTTGCATGTTGTTGGTTGGCTTCCCTTGAGCAAGTATGGAAGATGGTGCAGGGTGGGATGAGGAGGATATACCCCCGTAGTGACTTGTATATATCTAGGTATGATAGGCTAGCATAGGGCAAGGCAACAGCGGGGGCGACGGAGTGGAGTTGGGGGTTATGTATCATGTTCGGTGCGGATCGACTGAACCAACCGCTTGGTCTTGAACTATGAAAGCAGCGTTCACCACTGTTACGAGTTATGTGAATGTGTTCCCAGGCCCTTCGCCCATGCAACCCAACCTAGATTTTGGGCGTGGTTCCTAGAATTCTCCCCACATAGGGTAGAATCATGGAGCCGGAGAAGGATAACGAGTCAGGGAGAGATATTCTTGATCGTCTTGGTCATCGGCCATCATCTGATATTCACCATCCTTCCATCACGGAGCATGTCGGGTGCTATAACGGGTTACAGTCCATGTAAATAGGGACAAGCCCAAACTATGCGGTTCTGTTTTGGGACCCGTCCGAAGGAGAGAACTCGATGGAGACTGGGACCAGAATTCTCCCATTGCACCCGTACACCCAGGTCTCTACCGAACAATAACAGTGGGCAACTAAAAGGCAGAAAAAGATGTACAACACCAGGGAACTCCGGGGATTCGTTGGTCCTCACCGACCCAACTGCTGGGCTGACCTTCACGGGTTTATCAACGAGAGAGTGGACGGGATCGCGACTTTTCCAGTGGGCATGAACGTACGTGATCATCATTGGCCTTCGCTTCCATCTATTGTGGGTACCTGGCCTTTGCATCAACAGTACAAAATACTCTGTTCATGTACATAGCTGGCAAGCCCGAATCGCGTCCGATGGGACGGTCTGTTCAGTTTCTAGGGCAATATACTGATACATTTTCGCTCTGGTACAAAAACCACACACTTCCTTCCGGACTGGGTAAGCTCACGCAACACCAACTATTCCGTCCAGTCTAGCATGTGCTTCATTTATAGAAGTCGAACTTGTTCTCGTCCGTCGTGCCCTTCACCTGACTGCTATATGCATCCTCCAGGTCGACCTGGATGATATTATACCTATTTTTGCGAACTGCACGTAGCCCGGCCTCCTGCATAATGGCAGCTATGACGGCGCCGCTGAGCGGGTCGTTTCGGACGATCAAGCTGTCGAGGTCCACCTCAGGAGCCAAGCTCATCTTGCTCGCAATCGTGGTGAAGATGAGGCGACGCTCGCGGCGGTCACGCAGACTGGGGAACTCGATCTTGCGGTCAAGACGACCAGGACGAAGAAGAGCGGGGTCAAGTGTGTCAGCACGGTTCGTCGCCATGATGACCTTGACATTGGCAGTCTGATCAAAACCATCCATCTGATTGAGAAGCTCGAGCAGGATACGCTGCACCTCGCGGTCGGCTCCAGTTTGGGCGTCGAAGCGCTTCGTCGCGATGGCGTCGATCTCGTCGATGAAAATGATTGCCGGAGCATTCTCGCGCGCCATCCGGAACACGTCACGGACCATACGTGGTCCCTCACCAAGATACTTCTGCACGAACTCGGAACCAACAACACGGATGAAGTTGGCTGTTGTCGAGTTGGCGACGGCCTTGACGAGCATGGTCTTGCCAGTACCAGGGGGTCCATAGAGTAGTACACCACGCGGAGGGTCGATGCCAATCTGCTTATAGAGGTCAAAGTGCGTAAGTGGAAGTTCAACGGCCTCTCGAATCTCTTGTTTCTGCATGTCCAGTCCACCAACATCGGCGTAGGTTACGTCTGGTTTCTCGTCAGCACCGAGCATTGCGATAGACGAGTCAGCCTCGGGCGGCAGGATATCGACGAGTGCATTGGAGTGGCGGTGGAGAGCGACGGAGGAGGACGGCTTGAGCTTCTCGCGGTCTAGGGTCGAAAGGATTCGTACGACGTAATTGGAGCCAGTACTGGACTGGACAATACCGGTGCTCCACGACAGTTAGAGAGAGAATGAATTCAGTTTGAAGGTGACACTCACTTCTGATCAATGGCTTCCATAAACTGGCCGATCACCAAGGGAACACTCTGGATTCTCTTGATCTCTTCTTGTGCTCGCACTAGCTCGCGCTTCAGGCTCCTGAACCAGTGTCAGTCTGTGTTGGCCCAGTGTCGTCGGCCGGTGATGAAGATACCTCTGCTCATCCTTAATGTACTCTTCTTGTAGCTGAATGTACTCCAGTTGCCGCTGAAGTCGCTTGAGCGTCGCATACTCATCGCCGCCTTCTGTAGATGCACCTTCGAAATTCTCGATGCTAGGGATAGTTGAGGGTGTATTTTTCTTGAGAGTTTGGGCGTGATGGACGGGATTCTCGACCAGGACGTCGCCCATTTTAACGATGCGGGTCTGGTCGAACCACAACAGCAATCTGGTTACAAAAGGAGATAGGGGAGTCGCCGTCAATTTACGGCGTGGCAGTAAATGCGAAATAGTTGTTTAACAACAGGTTGTTGGTGTTGCGTTCGTCGAGCTTCTGCGCCAGCTTTCGCCTCATGGCGCGTGCAACTGGCTGCTTCTTGGCGCCAGCCAGCAACCAGCTTCCCACTGGCCCTCGTCATCCGCCTGGAGCCTGAGCGACGCGGCGCCAAGCCTTGTGCTGATTAGCCCACTGGTTGCAAGGAGCCCAGGTCCTAGGTTGTGGGCCAGCACGGTGTATAAAGACCCGCCTCCCGACTTCTTTTACATGAAGAAGTTACCATTTCAACTCCCAGCGACCCCATCACCCGGCTGGCGAAGCCCAAGGCCTGGAAGACTCGGAGTGGATGAAATCCTTTAGCGCCCAATTCTTGAATGGCTTGCATGGCACCAGTAAACATGGGCATTGGTATTGAGTGCTGCACTGTCAATTCCGCAGTGGCTTGGCCTTACATGCTTGCACTCACCTCCAGATGACAAGCTCATGGTCCTATGCGGCCAAGCCTCGCTCAATGCACTCCCACGTAGCTCTGTTGGTGAGGAGGCCTGCCATTGGACCCCGAGTCTCCACCAGCGGGCTCAGATGATGCGAGAGTGAGCTGCGATTGCAGTCACAGTTTGGTCTTGTGGCTGCGATAGGAGCTTAACGAGGTGTTAGGCTTCCCTCCAGCCGTCTTTGAGGCTTCTCTTGTTGCTTTTCCTGCCTGCTCGCCCAACAAGTGTCCACCGCTGCGAGGCTCACTCCCTTGTTAGTCACTTCCACTGTTTCTCTACTCCCAACAACCTTGCCGTTTATCAGGTCTGTGTCAGTGCTCGCGGACCCATCATCATCACAGGTACTAGTTGTCCGACTTTCTTCAATCGGGTATACCGCCATCGGCCCAGTGTCATTCTGCCGCCGTCGCCTGCTGTGTTTTGCCTTGCTACGTCCTCTTCTCTCTGTCTTCATGATCGCACCTGTCGGTCCAGCTCTGGGTACCCAGTCAGCAGCTGCATATTTCGACGTCGCCGATCACCGCAACCCGCCTCGGCATTGTACAGCTACACCGTAGAAATTAAGAAACGTCCCGAGATACCCAAACATGTCTTCGTCCATTACCATTCCACCTCCCACGGCTCCCGAGTACGATCGTCGTCATTGTCGCCAGTCATCCAAGGCCGCAGCCAGGAGCTCCTCCTCTTCGTCATATTCCAGCTCCCCGAACACACCCGAGTCTTCCACGAGCCCTACCTCCCGATCGGCACAGAAGCAGAAGATACTACATGCTCGACGACCTAGCCTCATGAGTACGACGCAGCAGCCTAGGACCCAATGATGTTGTGCTTCTTGATACTGACTCCCCGTTGCATAGGTTCCGCCTTCTGCCAGCAGGAATGCACGACAATCAACATCGCCGATGACCCTGAAGGCCCTCCCCGACTGGTAAGAAGCTTTGTGCTACCTGCGAGGTTCCTGGATGTTGCTTTCACTCCTGACTGACTCCGATTCGCAGATTTCGTACCTGTCATCCAGCCAAGGCTTTGCCTGGAACCCTGAACTGTTTCTCCCTTCCTATGTCGACCACAATTACACCCCGCTTGAGCAGCGACGAGACCATGTTGTGGACATTTGCCTGAGCGATGAAGACATCAAGAAGATTCTACCGCAATGAAGACGTCTGGCTTCTGTATACACACACACGGCGTTGCTCTCATATATATGTCATTCTTCCCGAAGTTGCTATTCCTACCCGACACCACTCGGTCATTAGTCGAGGCTGTGCTCGGTCTCACGTCCCCGCGGCATGCTGGCGTTCCCGTCAATATCTGTTTATACTGGAAGCAGTTGTGATGCTTTTTCTACAGGACACAGGTCGGCTCATGGACGCAAAGTTGGGAGGTGTCGGGAGTTTGGGCGGTCTGGGCGGTTGTTTTGTTGACAAGGAATTCGTTATTTGTTATCGTCTTGGACGTGGTTGGATCCGGATTGTGTTTGACGGCGGTCTTCGTAGAGTAGAGACAAATATAAATACGAATCTACGTAGGTATATGGAGCCTCTGCGCCGTTAGCATGATTTCTAGTCTCTATTATTGTGTCCTCTAGCGTTGAGTCGCAACGGCTCGGCCCTGATGAGGCTCCGTTGTTGCAGTGTGTCAGTTTTGAAGGCCTATAATGGCTTCTTCGTTGGGGGATTTAACGAAACCTTGAATGGACTGCGTATCATGTATTAATATCTCAGACGAGGTTGCGTTCGTCAGCCGTCCGGATGCAGGGCAACATGTAGGCCAACAGATCTGGACCCTTTGCCCGCTGCACCGCTCCGATGCCGCCGCCCACACCCCGCTGCCCAACTGACCTCGGGAACCGATAAGATAACGGCACGCTTCTTGGCGCGCTCCAAACAACTTATCGATAATCAGTGTTGACATTCATCCCGCCAATTGTATTCTGCATCTCATTGCCTTACATCGCATTGCACCGCCAGTGCGAGAGACGAGACCAGTTCTCTGTCACCCCACCTAGTTGGCTTCCTGGACGCGTCCTCTCCGCCCCGTCTGGGTCTGTTTCCGTGAGGCGGGGAGGGAGAGAGAGAACGGAGCGAGACATAATCACACTCAGCAACGCACTTGGATCCAATTCCAATCAAAATGGATGCCAACCATCGAAAGATCGAACTCCAGTCTCCCGAAGACCTCGCCTACCTCGTTGACAACGTCCGCCGCGCCGCCGCCGACAGCATCAATGCCGCGTTCCCCCCCGTCGAGGGCGCCGACGGCCAGGAGGACGAGCTGCGCGTGCGCATCGAAGAGATGGTCAATGATGTGCGTATACCTACAATATCGCAACTCTATCCCAGATATTTATAATTAACAATGATGTTGACCACCTACCTACCAGTACATCACCCAAACCTTCACTCTCGCCTCCGCAGGTCTCACGATAAACGGCCTCCCGGTCGACCCCGCTCAATTCTTGTCCCCCTCTTCCGCCTCGGGGCCTTCTTTATCACGCGACCCGCTTGTGCAGTACGAGCCTTTTGACGCGCGCAAGCGGTACCGAATCGAAGACCTCGCGCGGGAGGAGGAGGAGTTGCTGCGCTCAATTGCTTCGTTGAAGAGGCGCGTACCAAGCGCGACGGCCTCGGCGTTTGCAAACGCGACAAAAGCGGGGATAGAAAGTGACGAGGCGGCGCTGGAGAGGGCGCGGGCAAGGGTTGAGGCGGAGGGGGTGATGTCGGGGAGCGAGGCGGTGGAGGGGTTAGACGGACTGGAGCGGCAGGATGAGGTGGAGTGCGCTTTTGAGCGGACGGTGGAGACACTGGGGAGGTTGAAGCGGGAGATGCCAGCAACGGTGGCCAAGATGGAGAGGGCGAGAGTGGCGGCCGGATATGTTGCGACCGAGTTGTAAAAATACACCATCAACCTCAATTACCCATCAGTAGATGGGGGCCGAGGGCATGGCCCTCTAGAATTGATGTCAGGCGTTCAAGGAGTGAAGCACTATCGGCAATAGTTCTGGGGAACAGGGACAACGACGATACCCGGCCTTTGGCAGTGGTCTCCTTCTCGTACAATGTGGAAGTAGTAAAGGATTCTATTTTGTATTCATGAGGATTGAATCAAAGGGCTATCTACTTTGAACAAGGCTGCAACCACGAGGCGAATGTCTCACCCTAGGTGCCAATAAAGCTGGCAATCAAAATAGTCTTGCCACCCAGGTTTATTGCCCAACAGAATTCGATCTAGGACTAGTGAGTCTTCTCCCTTTTGTGGCTTTTCCAGTGCCACTATCGAGTATTCCTGTTGCCGCCCGCCTGTGAATTGTTCTCTTTCTCTTCCTCCTCCACTTCCTTCTCCCATCTTCCTCCAAACCCCTCTCCACCAGCGTGCGACTGGTTGGCGAGCAACTCCACACCAATTTCTTTACCTCCCTCTCCAATGACCCGTTCCACGCCCCTTATGCGGCAGCGGGAGCAGGAGCAGGAGCCTTGCTCTCCTCAGCAAGGATGGGCGCATCGGCGGCGGCAGCAGCCGCACCCTCCTTGACCTCAGCGGGAACCGTCGTAATCGTGGCCTCCTGCTTCTCCCACTTGGCGGGGCGAGACCACTCCTTCTCGCGCCACGGGCCCATGTCGCTCAGTTCGCATCCGCCAGCACACTCACACTTGCCGCCGAACTCCTTGGGCAAGTTCTCGGCGGGCACTTGCTTGAGCAGCTCGGCCTGGTAGCTCGAGCTAAGAACGTGAATCTTCTCGACTGTGACGGGATCCAACCAGGCCTTGACAACGCTCCACACACCACTGAAGCCCCAAGGCGCATTGATTAGATACAGCTTGCCGAGACGCTCGGGGTAGTAGTTTTGGCTCATAGCGCTAACCTGCTTGACATAGCCGAAAACCGAAGGAGCCTTGGTTATGCCGACACCCTTCAGATCCATGACGGTGCAGCACGTCTCGAGAAGGTAGCCGCTCTTGCGGCTGCAAGCCGGCAGCCGTGGGTCCGCAAGTCGCTCGTACTCAACCGCCAGGTTCTGGAGCATGCGCTTCTCGGAGGTAATTTTGGTCATGGCAGTGAGGTCGATCCCACCCAACTTCTCAATGTACACGGGGCGCCCGTCCTATAGCTCAGTCAGCATAAGCGACCTATTCCTCTCCAAGCCTGGGCAGTGTCAGGGGCTTACCTTGTCGGTCTTGTGATAGTACTGCGGATAGTACTTGAAGATTTCCTCTTTCTCTGGGTATTCCCACGTGGGCACAGCCTCATCGAGGCCAGTGTCTTTCCGCCACTTCTCGCAGTCGACGAACCTACAGCCATCCGCTATCAGTAGTGTCCCCTGTTCTTCGCATACTTATGGCTCACATCTTCTTGCTGAGGTTGACATCAAATTTGCGGGCTCGGAGGAAGCGCAGCTGTGTTCACCGACTAGTCAGCAGACAACCCCACGCGCGGCTTATTCGCCGCTTTAGGGATCGACGTACCAGTGTTAGAGTGTCAAGACGTTTGGTGAAGCCTTCCGCCTCAAGCATCAGCCGCAGCTGGTGCACCTGCGCCTGCTGTTGGGCAGTGAGATAGCCGGCATGCCCGTTCTGGTTGACAGGTGCCTTCAGAGGGAAGTCGTAGTCATCGTACTTGGGATCGAGCTCGAGGCCTTCCGTGGTTGCCATGGCGTCGTTTGCAGGAGTTGCTTAGGGTTTTGTTGGATAGGGACTATGAGCAGCCCACGCCTTGGGCTGGTTGGTGCGGGGGGAAAAAAAAGGAGGAGGGGCGGTCTACAGGGAAACAAACTCGAGCCTCCCGCAGGGAGGAAGAGGACGACAGTGCGCGGGGAATATGCACTGTAAGAAAAGCCAAACCGAAAAAAGAGGTTTGGGGTCGTCGTCGGTTAGGGAGCAACTAGGCAGGAAGGCGGAACCTATCTATGTACGTAGATTGGTGAGGGCGCCTGAAAAGGTCAAGTTGGCCCGGGCCCCTCGATCGATTGGAGTCTACCCTTTTTTTTCACCTTCGTCATCGTTAACGAGACTTGGCGCCTACCCCCCACCAAACTGCTTTCGCCTGACCCGTCGATTCCCAAACATGGACTCCATCTTACTTGTTGCATTGTGCAGAGCTGCTCTACTCATGCCCTAGACAAAAATTAGTACCCCAGATCTGAATCCAGATCTAACTTCTGAAACCCAGAGCTTGGCATGTCTCGGGCTGCTGTCTGTAGGACCGGATCTTCTCCGGAACGCCGCCAAAATGCATGCAGATAACTTGCAGTTTGACGGAGGATACCTGGATCGGTTGCCTACTTAGCCACCTGACGACGTCTATCATGCGGTACATCAAGGCTTCCTTGAGCCTCACTGTCTTGAGGTTATGGTACATGCACAATTTTCTATACGACCTATGCCCTCATCGCGGGCTCGCAATACCGTCGCTTGACTTGGCAATAGGGCAGCCTGATAATCAGTGGCCGAAGCGAACCCCTTTCTCAACCTCCTGGCGGAGCTTCATTGCCCTTTCCTTTTCGTGTGTTCTGCTTGTCCTCTTCTTCTTTCTCCTTACGCTTCTGCACAACATCCCAGTTGTAAACTCTTGCCAGAGCAACCTCCATCGTCTATCACCCGATGAGCACACATGTAAATCATAGCCATCAGTGTAAACCTACCGTGATTTGCTCCCTGAGGAAATCCAAGTCCTCCTCACAGTTCGAGAAACTTGTCTTCGCGGCCTTGAGCTTCGAGCTTAACAGTTCCTCCGCTTCATCAATGGGATAAGACAACATGACATTCGCCTGCCCAAGTCAGCAACTTCGCCGCCCACAAAAACTAAAGGACAACTTCACCCCAAGCCATAAGTAAACCTCATCCGTCGGGGGTATCTCCGCCTTAGCGTAGAGAGTATCGTTTAACTCAAACGTCGTCTCTATCAGGTCCGTGTCGTCCTGCATGGTACCAGTCAGCTAGCTACCCATATACATCCCCACCCCAGGGGGGAAATAACACCGACCTTCCTCAACTTCAAAAACCGCACCGTGTCCAGCGTCTTTTGAATATCAGGCATCTTGTCCTTGAGACCCGCCACGCGCCGCTGGAGATTCTGCTCCATGAACTGGTATTTTCTAATCCCCGGCAAGTCAGCGCCCCGTTCATGTCCGTTCTTTTATTCCCTTCCCGGAGCTCATGGGCCGTTGTTTATCCTTCCGGTAGGACACTCACGCAATCATCTCTTGGAAGCTCCTCAGCGTCGGCTCGACATCGGCTCTTGACGATACATAGTCCTCCACCTTGTCGACGAAGGGCGCATAGGGAATACCGCGGGGATTGGTCTGCGCTGTAGTGCTGTGTAATTGGGACATACTCAGATTAGCAGTTGCTTTGTCCCCAGCACATGAAAGGTGAAAGGTGACTCACTCCACCGCTGGCTCCTTGCCCTTGCTTGCCATGGTTTCTGGTGTTGCCCGTCAGGGCGCCTCACGTGGCTGCTGACAGACAAAAAGAATAAGGAATTTCGCCGCGTTGTCTTCGAGATGCAGGTCGCGGGGGGTTGCAAATTGTTGTGCCCGAGAAAGCGGTACCTCCAGCAGCTTGGAGGGGCAAGGTTGTCCGAGCTCCAACTTTTTTTAGGTGGGGAATAGTTAAGGCGGAGAGGTAATTGGAGCCAGTCGATCACACGCTCATTGCCGCCAGAATTATGAACAAGGTCACGAGAATCCAGCGATATATGGTGTATTATCAGAGGTGATTATCGCCGACAAGTGTCTGGTTTTATTTACATAAGTATGAGTATATTGTTTGACACGCTAGCTAGTCTCTACTATGCAAGAAGTCAAGACAGAAAAAGCGCCACTCAACGCTGGTATCAGATGCTTTTTGTCATTCCAACCAAAGCATCAAAGCCGTCACCAGATAACCGATGACGACTACTCATATCCGAACTCCGCTCATCCATAAAATTTCCCCGAATACGCCCATGGCATTCATTCAGTCATTGTTTCAATTTACCAAGCTCTCACGGTCTTGCATCCTCCTCCATTGAACTGCTATAACCACTCTCTGCTCCACCAGCCGTTGCAACTGAGCTGCCCGTGGGCAACAGCTCTGGACGATGATCCCCCCCAGCCTCTCTCTGCGCAACATGGGCCCGAAGTGGCTTGATGTCAAAGCTCCCTTCTGACGTCAAGTCATCTTCCTTTTCTCCCACAACGTCCACTTCACCCTCCGACATGAGCGCGTCATTGCCAACGTCCGTATTATCTGAGAGATGAGGGTTGGCCCGGCGGGAAATCAGAGACTCAGATTCAGGATCTTCAGAATTTACCGCCTCATCCGAGTCCGAGGCCGACTCGTCGGAATCGTCCTCGGTGTCGGTGCTAAAGGGGGGAATGAAAGTGGCAGGGGGAGGGAGCGGCGCCGGGTCCATCCGTCGAGTCTTGAATGACATATACCTCATCTTAACTGGCTTCTCATCGGCGGATACCTTGCGCGGTGGAAGGGGGGACGAGGTCCTCAACGATGCCAGCCGATCGCCAATGGCTTCAGCGGATGATACGGACGTGGATCGCTCTATTCGATCCCGAGAGTCTGCTGTCGGGAGACCAATAGTGCGACGCGTGACTACCGTTACCGCAAAATGATCCTCCGGTAGGACTCCACCAAGACCCGACGCTTCAAAGGCCGAGTCCATAGGCCAGCTTTGCGCTTGGCTTGGGTCATCACACCACGGGAAGTCCTCAGAGCTGTCATCCATACTCCCAACGTCATCATCGTCTTCGTCAAGCTCAGGCAGGCTGTCATGATTTGGACCCAGAACCTCTGCTACAACTGAGGGCTGATCACTCAGTGGCCGAACCGGAAGGCTTGAGCCCGACATGGTGCGATGAACCAGCAGCCGAGCCAGATCACCCTGGTCCGACTCGACCTCCTGTCCAGTAGACGTCATATACGTAGTTGGTGACGCATCACCGGGGTCGCCGGATAGGTCGATGCAGAATGGAGCGCCGCTGTAATAAACGATGGCGCCATCGCGGCGGCGCTTTTTGCGCTGGCTTGACCCAGAGCCGCTGTAATCCCATTTCGAAGCGTTACCTGGGTTACTATCATCTATAGCCCCATCCGAACCCTGGGATCCCGTTCCCTCTAGCGATGTTTCAATCGAGGAAGACTGATGGATGAACATTGGTTTGTAGTGGAAACTGTCTGACAATGTTGACGCCTGAGGGCCAAGTTTGGAGTTTTTGCTCGAAGTACCAGACGTCTTAGCGCCACCGCTTCCGGCTTGTGTCTTCGCCTTCTTCCTCTGTCCATTTTGGTTGGACCCATCAGTGTCGTCACCCGAAGAATTCCGTCGCGAGTTGTCTCCACTGCTATCGCTGCTGAATTTGGTCCCGTCCGTGCCCCCTCGCCATCGAATTTTCCGACCATCTGGCGACAACTGGAACTTGGTACTCTTCTCGGTAACGGCGAGCCTAATAAAGTTGGGCGTGACGTTGAGCATGTGCAGCTGGGCAAGGTTGCAAAGCAGGTTGAGATATACCCAGCCATCCGCGTCGATGGAAACATTCATCTCCTTGACTTCATCGTCGATAATAAATTCCTGGGGAACTAGACCCAGATGCCGGATATAGTTCAGGTTTTCGGAGGGTACTTGAACGCGATCGGGGTCCAGATCCTTAGGCCGGGTTGGACGCTGCTCTGGCAGAGGCAGAGTCGGAGGGGAGGCGTTGTTCCCGCTCCGGCCGCCGCTACCACCGCCATCTCCGCTCCCACGTCCGTTCCCTCCGCTCTCCGTCTGATCGCCGTTAGAATTGGATGATCCGTTATCTCGGGACCTCGTCTTCTTCCGGGAGGGGTCATTGGGCAGAATGCAGGCTTCTCGAGAGGCCTCTGTGGTGGGTGGTGGAGCCATGACCAGAACTGTGTCAGAAGCGCTCTTTGCCTCAGATGCCATAGGCTGCGCACTTGGCGCATGCTTGCCACCCATTTTCCCCGTGAAGAGCTGTTCGAGGCGTCTGACGACCAGCTTCTTCCTCTCCTTGTCTGTCATCACCATATGTCGAGGAAAAAGACCGTCTGGGGTGTCGCGGAGATAATCTTCCACCTTCTGCTCCGAGGTTCGCGCACGACTGCCCATGGACGGTCGTCCTAAGGATGCCTTCGATGAATTTGGAGCGTGAGAGCTTGGCCCCGTTGACATCGAAGCGTAAGCTGAATCCACAGGGCGTGATCGAGAGGAGGAGGAGGAGGCGTGCTTGGACATGGACTCTCCGGAGGAGTACAGGTTTCCATGTTTTCCCTGCTTCTTGCGTTGTGGAGGAGATTCACTCGAGTCTTTCAGGCTAGCGGCGAACTCGCGAAGCGTCGCCTCCAGTTCTCTCTTCTTACGTTTCGGAAGCCCATGAACCTTGATCTCAAAAAGTTTTTCCTTCCTCATCATGTCCGGCCCAAATTGTTTGTATCTTTTCAGCTCTTCCTTGAGGCGCTTATTCTCAATCGTCAAATCATCAATTACGCTCCGGTAGTCATCGGCACTGCTGCTGTGAGTAACCGTTGGTCGGATGGGAAACGCCGGCGAGGAATCCAACGGTTTTTGAAAGAAGGGCGGGTCAATATCCATGTCAGCGACATCATCGAAACTGGCGGACCCCAGATTGCGATTTGACCGATCAAACCATCCCCGTGGATCGCTCGGGGCCGACTCATGGCTCTCGCCAGATGAACCCCGACGAGCCGAATGGACATTTCCGGTGGTTGCCTCCACCCCTAGCATACTCATACCAGCGACATCTCGAGGTTGTTGACAGTGTCGGAGTGTGACCGACTTCTCTGGAGTGGTACGTCGGGGTTGTGGATGGCCATGGCTGTCGTCGGGTGGTGGTGCCGGTGCACCTTGAGCTCCTTGTCTAGTGATTTCCATGTTTCTATCATGTTAATCGGAGGGCCTGCGATCGATGTCGCTGCGATGCATGGCTTTCCGTGTTGTTAATCGGTCAAGATTGTTCAACCCGTTAGAGTCGACGGGTGTGCGCCGCCCTCACGGGTCGAGGGCAATTGGTGAAGGGGAAAACCAGGCTCTGCGGTCGAGACGAGGCGATGTCAGATAAATGGCAGCCCACCTAACAGGGGTCCGTCAAGCGACACTGGAGACAGTGGCGAAATGTGCCGCCAGAACTGTGGGAGCTGGGGTTGTCATGATCGTCGGCAAAGCTTTGGATCGCAAGAACCGCTCCCACAGAAAAGAATGGAACAAGAGCATGCCAGTGTCAGGCCATAGAATAATCTGCAGCGTGTTGCAGTCGATGGTGACTTCCCTTATTGCGGAAACTTAGTGTGACAGGCCCAGGCGCACCAACCTGAGATTGAGCGTCGACACCTGACCCACCACAACAAGGCTGAAAATGAAGCTCAACTACGAAGTGGGGATGGGATAGGTATGGAAGGTGAAGCGAGACAGCGCGATGGAGGAATAGTGTGCTAACAGCGTGTATGAAGGGACTCACAGAGTAGAGGCAACAAGAATACTCGGACGGGATGCTGGGCATGCACAGGTGTTCACAGAGGCGAGCTAAAAGTAGTCTGTTGGCAGGCGCAGGCCATGGGTTAGAAGGTGTTGAATGACTTCCGATTTTTGGAAGGGAAATGGGGGGTGGGAGGTTTTCACAGAAAAATGGTCTCCTTCTATGGTGGGGGATGCATGAAAGAGTTGCAGCCTTCCTGAGATGTTGCCAGAACCATCTCGATGGAGGTCCGACGCTCGAGTTTCGCGGGCATGGCTGTTCTCGGGCACGTTTTGGTCACTTCGCAGATGCAACATCAAATGCGCCGATCCCCAGCGTGGTCCCCGCTCCCGAGGGATCGATGGGATCGAAGAAAGTTCAGGGTCCTCTCAGCGTGGATTCGCCCGCCTATTGGCCAGCTGGTGAGCAGCCCGCAATACAAAACAACAGAACCAATCTGTGAGCTTGCCCACGCTGATGGCCTATCACTCGCAAATATAAAGAGTGTCCGCCACCAAACTATTTCGCGTTCCCCAATTGACAGCTTTCTCAGGTGTTTGGGTAGCGAAGAAAGAAGTTGAGAATCAATGATTCTGAACAAGCTATCTAACTAGGTACTTTGTGTGATCGCTGCTCACCACCTGGCCCACAGCCACTGCGGTCTGCCATTTCTTCCTCCCATGCCCCGCAACGCAACGGACCTTAGCCCCGATTCTCGGTTTAACAACCCCAGGGAACAATCCAGCCCCACGATCGGGCTGGTATTGCGAAACTATCTGTCGGGCGCTGTGCAAAGTCGCGCGCTTTGTGACGCTTTTGGCAATAGCAACTCTCACAATCTCACTCTCAAAGTCTCATCAACAGTCCAGTGGGGATGTTCGGAGCGCGCTCCGACAGCCGGCAAAGGTATCATGCAGATACCTCTGGCAGCGTTTAAGAGGGGAAACAGCGGCACGAGAAAAGACGGTGCTGGAGCCGAGCACCGAATGTCCAGAGGCAAACGTCATAATGTTGTCCTGCTTGCAGGGACCCCATGTCGTCGAACCACGTTGGTGTGGTTGCATCCACCTGCCTGCGCCCTGGGATCTCGCTTTTGCGCGGTGATCGAAAACACGCTTTAAACAACGTTCCAGGCAATATTCAGGGACTGGAACCGTCAGCTATCGGACCCTGAAGCGTGCAGTAGGGAGAGCACACTCTTGCAGGGAAAGAAGCCCTGATATCAATTGGACACATTGCATTCTGGTAGTAAGGGCCGTTGTGTTTGGATGGCTGGTGTGGTTTAACTGACTAGAGACTTGAAGCCACTGTGCGTCGTCGCCCCTGCCAGTAATGATGAGCAGGTGCAAAGATTCTACAGCATCCCACGGTTTTAAGACAATAATCTATCTGACAGGGGCCGGTTTGGGACTTCCAACCTGATCGACTTCAAGGGGAGAACCGGGGGAATTACGGGGAATATTCACTGCAAAGTTGAGCGTATGAAGCAGATTACCTAGGGCCCTGGAAAGTACCAGCCAAAGTAGAGAATTGTCTACTAGTGCGAAAAACCGTGGAATGCTGTACACCAGTCTACACTAGGCCTCCCAGCCTTCTGGATGACGATTCTGCCCCACCGCCAACGTGGTTTGCGATTTGTCCAACAACTCATCGGTTTCAACCCCGACATTATTAGTCCTACTTGGTAGATCTAGAGGAAACGTGAATGTTAATCTCACTTGAATCATCTCCGAAGTACTTTCCATCTCATGAGGGCGAGGCACCGAGGGCACCATTCCATGGTTCTTTTCACAATTCAATCGCTACCTCTTCCGGTACTTACCAGGCCCCCCGGATAATACACGTTTTGCGCGCATCTTGGCGGTGAATATTTCCTGTAATTGCACTACTTTCTATTACCCTTACAGTCGATCAAGTTGGAAGTCCAAACCAGCCCTGTCAGGTAATGATAAATCATTGTCTATAAAACCGTGGAATGGTGGAGAGTTCTACAGTGAACGAACAACGGTTGGCATGATATGACCAACAGATAGAGTAAGGTTGATCAAGTCACTCAGTCTAGGTTGTCCTCAGATGGAAAAACATGTCACGGTTCCGCAATCTATGTAGTGTACATACTCTCGAAAGCTAATGGTCCCACTCGGTTCTTGGCACCCACCCATCCTGTGACGTCAAACTGGAACATTCCACCCTCAAGCGTTTTCCCAAAAAATGTGCTGCGTGGATATTTTATTTCGGGTGAATCCGGGGTCGGAGCTGAGGCAAAAGAATACCCATTTCCCATACCTAGCCTTCTTGTATTGGTTTTCCAGCGTGCAAGTAGTGTAGACCAACGACCAGATGGACGGGATACAGATGAACTACCTAGTGTAGCTTGAAGTGTAGCACAGGGGGAAGATCCATAGGACCCTCCTTGCAGAATCGTGATTGCGTCTACACTATAGTGTAGTGTACACTATTGAGAGATCTTTGCCTCTTGGGATGATTGATCCGCCCCTTCCCTCTCAGCCAAGAGCTGCCAGGAACCGGGGAGTCTCCCGCCGTTGAAGCCAAAAGCCGTTTTTCCCAGTATACACGTGTACACTCACACACACACTATGTGACTCTGACACTCCGGAAGGTCCCGACACCTAGAGTCCGGCACCTAAAAGATGTAACGATTGGATAAGCCTTCCAGGCCGCTTGGGGCGCCTCGAGTGCTCGTTGCGAAATCCGCCACCTCGGCTGGTCCCTTAAAGCCAGCAGAGGCCAGATTTAACTCGATCGCTGACAGGCCGCAAACCTGGCGTCGGAATGCAACGCTGGGCGGAATCCTGCAAATTCCTAGCTAGAAATGCTCCGCAGGGTCCTGCAGTGTTTCACGGTGGGTAGGGTATCTTGAACTGCCAAGGATCCAGAACGGTCGCGGTTGTTCTCGAGCTCTCCATGTCTGCCTGCCCGCACGAGTTACCCCTTTCCTAAGAAAAGACTGAGCTCTGGGGATTTCCACCGAGGAGAGCATGAAGATGCAATGTAGTTGAAACGCACAACAATGAATGAGTGAGGTAGCTCGCTCGTGCTTTGAGTTGATGACTTCTGGGTCTGGAGCACTTCCAGGTTCTATCTGCTAATTCCCTCCCTTGGCCCGACAAACGAGCTAAGAAGCTAGCAGGCTACTACTCAACATGCCCAAATGTAGTGCATTACAAGGCGTCTGGAAGGGGTCGAAAAAACTATCAGTTTTTTCATAAGGATAATACACGCTCCAGGCACAAGCCCAAGCACAGCTTTCGCAGTTTTCACAATTTTCACAGCTGCCCTTGTCTTAAGTTTCCTGGTCACTTCTAGTCTATTGTATTTGCCTTTGGCTCACCCGCTTTTTTCCCATTCCCAGTTTATGCCTTTACCAACAAACTCTCACCCGTCATCTCCTCGGGGACAGGCAGCCCCATGGCTGTCAGGATAGTTGGAGCAACATCACCCAGCACGCCGCCGTCCTTCTTCAATCCCCAACCCTCCGGAGCGTTGGCCATGATGAAAGGAACCTTGTTGGTGGTATGCGACGTCTTTGGCTTGCCGTCGGAGAACTTCATCTCCTCTGCATTCCCGTGGTCGGCGGTGATGAAGAGGATGTAGCCTTCCTTCTTGCAGCCCTCGAAAATTTTGCCGATAGCCTTGTCGGTTACTTCGCATCCAATGATGGCGGCCTCGTACACACCGGTGTGACCAACCATGTCAGGAGGGGCGAAGTTGTTCATCACGAAGGGAAACCTTTGCTCCCTAAGGCGCTTGACAACCTGGTCGGCAACACCGTCGGCGCTCATTTCTGGGGCCTTATCGTAGGTAGGAACGGACTTATTGGAGGGAACAAGATCTTGAGACTCGTCGCGGGTCTCGAGGGTAAAGGCTTTCTCGACTCCGCCATTGAAGAAGAATGTAACGTGCGCATACTTCTCTGTCTCGGCAACGTGCACTTGCTCAACACCTTGCTTGCCCAGCCACTCAGCGAGAACATTGCCCATGTGTTGCGGCTTGAATGCAACCTCGAAGGGGTAGTCTAGCTTATACTGCGTCATGGTAATAAGCTTGACCTTGGGGTACGGGAAGTTAGGCCTGGGCGACCTGTCGACATCCCCAAGAAGTTGGGTAATTTGCCGGACACGGTCGGAGCGGTAGTTGAAGAAGAAGACGATATCGTCATCTAAAAAGGTGTCAGTATCAAGGCTCGAGACAATCAATCACGGCAAAGCAGAAGGCGGTAGGCCGCATACCCTTAATACGACGCTCATCGCCGCCCACAATGATGGGCTTGAGGAACTCATCTGTCTCCCCCTTCTCGTAGCGCTCCTCGACGGTCTTGACGGGATCGTCGCTCTGCTCACCCTCGCCAAGAACCATGCCTCTTAGTGCAATCTCAATGCGCTCCCACCTCTTGTCACGGTCCATGGCATAGTAGCGGCCAACGACAGTAGCGATCTCGCCCAACCCGATCTCCTTCAATTTTGCGACAAGCTCCTCCATATATGCGGCGCCCGACTTGGGATCGGTATCACGGCCATCGCCGAAGAAGTGGATGAAGACTTTGGGGATGCCAATATCCTTGGCTGCCTGGAGGAGGGCGTAGAGGTGGGTTTGCTTGGAGTGCTACATCGCCGTCAACATCTGCACCGCGACCCTGTCATCAAAGAGCACTAACCACACCACCATGGGAGACGAGACCGCACAAGTGCAGGCGCCCATTCCCGTTCTTGACAGCTTCGAGAGTCTTGTGGATAACCTCATTTTTGACAAACTCGCCCTTCTTGATCGACTGGTCGATGCGGACCACGTCTTGCCACACGACCCGCCCCGCACCAATGTTGAGATGGCCGACTTCAGAGTTGCCCATGAGGCCTTCCGGGAGACCGACGGCGAGAGAAGAGGCCTCGAGCTCTGTGAAACCAGTCTTGCTCTGGGAGAGCTCATTCATCACCGGGGTGTTGGCAGCAGCAATGGCGTCGCCATCCTTGGGCGAATCCTTCGATGGGATACCCCAGCCGTCAATCACGACTATAAGTCCGAACGAGCATCATGATCAGCCATCCCAGCTCCAGGTACACCAAGATGTAACAGGCGACTAGCGTGTAGTCAGGGCGACGGGACGTACTCAGGCAGGCCTTGTGGTCGGGCGCCATGGCTTTATTCTCCAGGTGAAATGCCGGGGAAAGGTTTTTTCTTGTGGATGATAAGTTTAGGCTCACACCAAAGTACGATGCAGCTCTAGCGGTGCTCAGAAACAGCAATGACTAGCAAAGGGAGCATAGAAGGTGGAGGGAAGGGAAATTCCCAATAAATATTAGCAGTGAGGGATAAAAACTTGTTTATCAGTCTTCGGAGCCGCTGTCTTTCTGTTGAGGTTTTTGATGGCGGGGTAGGTTGCCGCTTCTGCCTCTCCTGGAGCGGGATGGCTTGGGTGAATGCCAGGTCCCCCACCTCCCCACCTGACGTCGGGCCAGGTGCTGTGATAGCCAGGCCCGCAGCGGCCCTTGACGTTTTGGCGCCTTGGCTGCTATACATAACTTCTTGGTACTCCGTAGACCTGGGGCAGTTGCCTGAACACATACTCACCTCAACACAACTAGATCACCTACCTCCAGCCCGAACTCACCCAAATCTTCCAGAAACAATAATTCCAATCCTAAAATGTCCAAACACCTGCCCCCAGGCCTCTCCGCCGACTCCATCGACACACTCACCGAATTAGCTACCATTGTCGCCAAGCTGCGCGCCGCCCAAGCCGCAAGCAACACATCCATCAACCCAGCCGCCGCCTTGCTCGGGCCTCTCGGGGGAGCAACACCGGCGCCCGCACCCGGCGCTGTGACAGGAACAACGCCGCTCCCGAGCGGGGCGGTCAACACAAGCAGCACGACTGTGCTCAGCGTCAAGGAGCTTCCGGCCGCGACTGACAACCTCAAGCACAAACTACAGCGAGCAAGGGCGGCAATTCGGACGCTGCAGGATGTGAGCAGGGGGTTAGAGCAGCAGCGAGAAGAGATTGAGGAGCTGGAGGCGCGGCGACTGCGACAGCTTGCAATGCTCGACCTGATCAGGGGTGCGGGGCTTCAATTCTCGCTCGGGGAGCAAAGCCATGAGGAAGAAGGTGAGCGGATGGTGGAGTAGCGGTGGGAGTTGTGTGCTGCGCTGTCTCTTTGTCGCAACCGCAGCGAAAAAAGCTGTTGCTTCTCGACAAGGCTTAGGATCCTGCTTTGCTGACCCCGTACCCGCGAATGGGGGTCTTGGAGGGACCAATGTGGACGACCGCGATTGTTACATTGGGGGCGATTGGGAGACCGTTGAATTTGGTAGTAGCCTCACGATACGAACGGCAACATACGACATCCCCTAAACTGGCTTCGCACCTCGCCACACCTAGTACAATACACCTATGATTTGATGACCCTCACAACAACCTAACTCAACCTTCACCTCAGGTTTCGCTAGGGTATTAAGACAGCGGACCAAATCCTCTACAGAACCTCAGCTCAACTCCTCCGACTTGACACCAACCCTTTTCAGTATATCTTCGGCGCTCAGGCCGGGGACCCCAGGCACAACGTCCTTCCAGACATCGAGCGCAATACGTTCGTCCTCGGGCAGCACACTCCAATTCGGGGAGGATTCTGCTTCCTTCAACCACATAAAGTCCTTTACTTTGTTCCACATGTTGGTCTCACTCTTGTCCTTCTCGGTCAACTGCGCCATATTGTCAGCAAAGTACACCGTGTTGCCTTCACTGCTGGGACGCACATAACATTCCGGAGCCGGAGCGAATCGCATTCTCTTGCAATCTTCAATGATGGGATCGGTCAAAGTGTGAGTGTACAGATCCACGTTCTCGCACTGGTGCATTCTGACCTGCCGTGCCACGACGACCAGGATGCTGTCACGCACCCCCGTGATCAAAGCAGAGCCATTGACGTGACCCGCCACAATGAGGGACCCTGAAATGGACTTCAACACCAGACCCGTGAAAGAAATGCCTGTGGATGTCGTCGGAAGCGACATGTCGACAATGCAGTCCTCCAGCTGAGCAAGGATACCGGATGATGTCGCCCGCGATGCCGACGGGGGCAGGATGATGTGCAGCTTCTTGTGGTCGGAAATAGTGATCTCCTGCGCTGCCGAGAAGCTAGGCTTGCGGATACCCTCGGTATTCTCGATCTCCTGATCATAATTCCTCTCACTAATGCTGGAGAGGTTGTGAACCGTGTCGTTGGCCTCAGATCCGCGGGGTGAGACAATCTTGGGGGTGTGACTGACATCTTCCACGGGCACATTGCGTCGGGTATCTTGCTTAGGGTCCAAAGTTGACTGTGTAGTGCGGGGCTTGAACTGGAAGCGTGTCTTGGGGGCAAACTTGGCCTGCTCCTCCTTGAGCATCTCACTCAGTGTCTTGAGGGATGCAGTGTAACCACGATGATCATAGGCAGGTATGTAGCTAGCAGCATCGGCAACATCTTGCGTGAGCCGAGAGATGGTCGCCAGGACGTAGTCAACGGCGTCCTGACGTTCGCCTGCGATCGGGGAGATGGTGTGCAACTCGTTGATCCGTTCTTTAATTTCTACACCGAGCAATGCATGGTTAGTGGCAGGTAATTGGCCTGACGAGTTAAGCCGCTGGACTTACCAGCAGAGGCCGACTGGAACTGGCGATAAAAACGCTCCTTTGGATCAAGATCCATGTTGCTCATATATGTTACCCGTGTTGATTTACGAGGACTGCTCTGTGATACGCGAAGTTCAATTGCAGTTTTGGATCGAACCCTGCACTGGTGTAAGATTCGAGAAAAGGATTTCTTCGTCTCTTTTCCAGCACTGGAGCTGGAGGAAACGCTGCTCGGTGCTGAACAGCCACGTGAAGGCTGACTGAAATTTGGACGGCGCCGAGCTGCCTTAGCCGGTCAAAAGATCAGACGACAAGAAGTGAAATGTGTTGAGGAACAAGAGGCTCCTGCGACGGTCGTGGGGTGCACACAAGAAAGCTGTTGCCTCATGCCTGGCACGCGCCAGTGATGACAGATGCTAGGAAGAAGAGATGACTAGGAGCTGCTGGGATGGCACCCTCCTGGACTGCCTGTAGGTTGGAAGAAGCAACTTACAGCTTGCTCCTAGTTCATGTGCTGCACTTGCAAACTTTAGATGCAGGTAATAGGCAGGTGCCTACCTACCCACTGATCTTGCTGCTGGGTTGTAGCGCGCTCACAATCTACCGAAGAGAAGCTGCCTCGAAAGCGGGGCCAGCCAGGGCCAACAGCTCCCCCGCACCTGTGCGCTTCCTGTAGGCACCGTGAGTATGAAGTACATCACGCATGGATGGATCTGCCGTGCTACCTTGGGTGTGGCGATGGGGACTGCCTTGTGGATTTGGTGTGTTTTAAGTGATGGGCCCATGCCTTTAACTCATCTTTAAACTCGTCTTATGTCGTATGCGTCAAACCATTCCAATGGTTATGGCTAGCTAGCTGTTGCTCCCTCCTTTCCCTTGGCCTCTCGTTCTCCCGCCGTTGCTTGACAACTTTTTCCCATTCGCCAACACGGGGACAATGATTGGGACTGACCGCCGCTTGGGTGAAGGCAAGGAATTTACCGCATCCCACATCTCCATGATCCCAGCCCTCCGAGCGGGGAGCATGCTATATTGCAGGCTGTACAAATTTTTCCTATTCAGAGGTGGAACAAACTTGCCCGTCAGGAGGCACAGCAGCACATGCGGGGACAAATAATGTTTTCGGATGCGGTGGCCCAGTTGAAAGTATTGGTGGAACATGGCCTTGAAGTTCAGGGGGATGGACTGCAGAGAGTCAGAATCATGCACGACGACCAATAAAAAAGCCGGGACCACACGTACCTTCAAGTAAATGACCGAAGTCGACGGAAGTGGTTTTTGGGAGTCACGCATTGCATTTCTAGAGTCTTGGGTATCTCGAAGTTCAAAGCGAATCCCCCCTATTAAACCGTGAGCTTACGATTCTGAGCTAGGCGGGTGATGGAACACGAACCTGGTAACCTTTTTGGATCCTTTACCCTAAGCATAATCGCAAAAAGAGGGAAGTGGTTTAGGCAAGAAAGCATCGTGTCGAAGACGGCCTTGAGTGATATGATGGCCATGCGAGCGATTGCAAAATTCAAGTAGAATACCACTACCGTCGGTAGTAAGAAGAACAGCAGTGTGAACAGGATGGTACCGACAAGAAGTTGGTCGAGGTCGTAGTCACACGAGTCTATACGGTTTCGGAGGACGTTATGTTTTTTCCCTCTAAATAGGTGGAAGAGGGAAATTAGTATGTTCAGCTGCCAATGATAGATGCGGGCCGATGCGAGGTAAAACGAATAGATGTGTATCGTGAGAATGGAAAGGAAATCCGAAAAAAGCGCTATCGGCATGCTCGCACCAGCGAAGCTGGAGAATCCAATGAACCAGATGATATGCGGGAGCATCGGCCGTAGAGCTTCAAGGCAGTCTGGCAACGAGTCAGCAGTGTCACAAGGAGAAAATAAGGAAGATGTCAGCTCGGCTTACTTGACCAATAATCAATGACCCAAAGGAACAGATCACCGAGGAATATCGCCAGCTCGCTATTCAATTTTAGACCAGCGGGCCAGCCCATAAGCCAGGAGATGCTGCTCTGCAATGCTTCTACAGTGTACCGGCTAAGAAGATTGCCAATCTCTTCAGCGACCCAGTCGGCATTGTCGATGATGTAGGAACCAAGGGCAATTCCAATTATAACATCATTGGCTACAAGCCATAGACTGTTATAGAACCGGATGTAGTCAGGATGGCTTGTGGTTACGCTCTCCCAGTCGTTTTTCCTTAGCCGAAGGGTGACATATTGCATGGGCCAGTAGCAGAACTGCTGGAGTCGAATTTCAACCTGTTGCGCCGTGGCAGATAGATCCTTTAATGCTGCGTATCTCGGTCTAGCACGCCATTCCAAGACGAGCAACAGCATTTCGCCAGCGATGCGGTGCCCCATCAGGCCAAGAATGAAGATACGTTGAAAAATGGGCAGGACGTAGACTGTGAACAGATTCCAAATCCAAACCAGGACCACGTCCCGAGCGGTTGTCGCCGATTCTACAACCCTCTCAGAAACACTCAGGCTCCGTTTTGGACGCGTGCCGATGCGAGACACGTTCTTTTGGAGTAGCTGTTCGAGCTCCCATGCCCAGTTGATCTGATTTACGATCTTGGCAAGGGCTTTCTCCTTGGCAGACGGAACATGCTTGATGACCGAGTGTTGTTTAAGCTTCTCGACCAGTTGGCGCTTTTTCGTTATCGTAATACGCTCTCCTCGTTCGTCATCGTCGTCCCCGCTGTCCGTCGAGTCTTGGAGAAACCTGCCTTTTTTGTCTCCCAGCGCCAACGCAATCGGGTTCAAAGAAATGTACTGCATCCGACCCGGCAAAGGTCTTTCGAACAATATGATCTGTATGCTTGATGCTCTTGCACATGTTACTGCGGGAACTCGGCGACCTTGGCTAGTTGTGACACGGATCCATGACGAGTCGATGTCGATCGATTCGGGAGTGTTGGATACCCCTAACACACGAATCGATGACTGGCCGCACAGTTCGTAGATGCGGCTGACAGGATGTGGAGCGTTACGCAGGAGCGTGCCGATCTGGAGTGCGGTTTCGACATTTCGGGGCTGGACGAGTAAGTAGTT
>Ga0247763_1000439_pt1 | contig 24672 bp, 19 predicted proteins | sample UWRJL141409B4_FD_179926 | JGI IMG/M metagenome (GOLD analysis project Ga0247763, IMG submission 179926) | Plant litter microbial communities from Arlington Agricultural Research Station in Wisconsin, United States - UWRJ-L141-409B-4 | ecosystem: Environmental > Terrestrial > Plant litter >...
TCCGCGAACAGCGCGAATCCGCTGATGAACATCGAGAACGCCATCTGGTAGAAGAAGAACTCGGCGAGCACGCCACCGAGCACCGGGCGCCGGAAATAACCGACGTAGCGGCCCCAATCGAGGAGCCCGAGCCGGCGCCCGCCCGGCAAATCCGCGCTGGACGTCTGCGGACCCGGGGCCTCGTCCACCGGCAGCAGCGTGAACGTGCAGACCATGCTGGTCAGCGAGAGGCCGGCTGCGCAATAGAGGGGCACGCTCATCCCCAGTCGCGAGAGAAACGCCGTCGCGGCCGGGCCCAGCAAGAAGCCGATACCGAATGCGATACCGATCAGCGCAAACGCCCGCGTCCGATGCCTTGGCTCGGTGTTGTCGGCGATGTAGGCCTGAGCGACGCTGAGGTTGCCGGCGGTGAGCCCGTCGATGATACGACCGGCGAAGATCATCCACAGCGAGTGCGCGCCGGCGATCATCAGAAAACCGACGAACGTCCCGGCCTGGCTGAGCAACAGCACGCGCCGGCGCCCCATACGATCCGAGAGGTTGCCGAGCACGGGCCCCGAGAAGAGCTGACACGCCGAGTAGACGGGAACGAGCAACGCCGCGACCAGCGCCGAGGCCCCGAAGTGTTCACCATACACCGGCAGCAGCGGCAGCACGATCGTCAGACCGAGCACGTCGACGAGCACGATCAGGAAGATGGGCAGCAGGGAGACGCGCCGCTTCGGTGCACGATCGGTGTCGGAGTCCACCCCGCAGTCATTGCCGCTCGAGCTGCTCGGCACAAGTGCGCCGTGAGACGTTCGGCGCGAATGCCGGCTGCATGGCCCATACGGGAGCAAGTGCGCGGCGAAGTGCCCGCAGCCGCGATAGACCCATCCGGCGACGGGTCAGCGTCGGGAGCGTGAGGTGGCAGCCCCCCGCCCGCGTTCGTCGGCTCGCTCGCGCCGATCGTTTCGCGAGTGTTCACGCTCGCGCGGTGGAAGCGAGCTGCTTCTCGGGTCAACGATCGCGCTCGCCCATTTCAGCGCGAGATGAGAAGCTCGCGCGCCGGGTGATCGGACCCGGCATTACCATGGCTTTCTGAGGGATCGAGGATCGTTCTGGCCGCACTCACCGACACCGCCGCGCTCCCGGATCGCACCAAGGCGCGCTCTTACCGCTATTACGACATCGCGCTGGGCGGGTTCGTCGCTGTACTTTTGTGCTCGAACTTGATCGGCGTGGGCAAGACGGTTCTGCTCGCGCTGCCATTCGGGCTCTCGCTGTCGTTCGGCGCGGGCAACCTGTTCTTCCCGATCTCTTACATCTTCGGCGACGTGCTCACCGAGGTGTACGGCTATCCGCGGGCGCGCCGGGCGATCTGGTGCGGCTCGGCGGCGCTGCTGTTCGCCACGCTGATGAGCACCGTCATCCTCGCGATGCCGGCAGACCCGAGCGAGCCCTACAACCAGAGCCTGCAGCCCGCCCTGGAGGTGGTGTTCGGCACCACCTGGCGCATCGTCGCGGGCTCCATCCTCGCGTTCTGGATCGGCGACTTCGTGAACTCGTACGTGCTCGCGAAGATGAAGATTCGCACCGGGGGGCGGATGCTGTGGGCGCGCACCATCGGCTCCACCGTCCTGGGCCAGCTGGTAGATAGCCTCGTATTCTACCCGATCGCGTTTTACGGCATCTGGAAAACGAGCACGCTGGTCGAGATCATCATCTTCAACTGGAGCCTCAAGGTGCTCGTGGAGGTGCTGAGCACGCCGCTCACGTACCTGGTGGTCAACAGCTTGAAGCGCGCCGAGGGCGAGGACCATTTCGACGTGGGCACCAACTTCACCCCGTTCTCGCTGCAGTGACGTTTTCCGAGGAGTGACGGGCGCGAGTCTTCGCGAAACGCAGAACTCTGCTCGAGCCCCCTGGCTCTTCGCTCCCTTTCGCTCGCTTTTTCTCGAGGCGCGGGCGCGCTCCGTCGTCGCCGTCGTCGCCGTCGCTCCGTTGCCGAACGCGGCATCCATTTTGGTCGCGTCTGCGCGGGCCTTTGAACTACAGCATCGGGATGGTCCACACTTCCGCCCCTCAGTTCGGCGTTCCCGCTGGCTTTCGCGCTGATCGATCGCGAGTCGCCTCCACGAAGACTCGCTTGGTGGCGGAGGGCGTCCAGAGTTGCCTGGCCACATTCGTCGATGTGTACGGCGTGCCCAAGGCGAAGATCACGCCGATCGAGTCGTTCGAGCACATGTGCGACGGCAGCGAGCTGTACACGGTAGGCGCGTGCGAGGGCATGGGTCTCGCGGGCCCGCAGGAAGACGAGTGCGCCACCGTGCCAGATCTCGACACGGGTTGGGTCTTGCCGTGGGACCCATCGAAGGCCTGGTTCGCGAGCGACCTCTACTATCACGGCGAGCCCTACGCAGGAGACTCGCGTGGCATCCTGCGCAAGCAACTCGCGCGCGCCGCGCAGCTCGGCCTGCGCTTCAACCTCGGCATCGAGCCCGAGTTCTACGTGCTGCGCAGCGACGAGGCGGGGCGCCTCTCGCCGATCACTCGCACGCGGTTCAAGGGGCCGAACGCCTGCTACGACGTCACGCTGGCGACCGAGTCTGACGCCTTCCTCGAACCGCTCGCGCGTTACATGCAGAAGCTCGAGTGGGGCCTCTACTCCTTCGATCAAGAGTGCGGCAAGGGCCAGTACGAGTTCGATTTCGGATACGCCGACGCTCTCACGACCGCTGATCGCTTCGTGTTCCTGCGCTTCATGGCGCGCAAGGTGGCGGACGCCATCGGCGCCGTCGTGAGCTTCATGCCCAAGCCGTTCGCGAACGACTTTCGCAACGGAGCGCACTTCAACATGTCGCTCGCCGACCTGGCGTCGGGCGCGAACCTGTTCGAGCCCGACGCCGGCCAGCCCGGGCCGCTCGCGAGCCGCTACGGCGTGCGCTGTTCAGACCTCGCCCTGCACTTCCTGGCGGGGCTGAAGGCACACGCGGCAGCGCTCACCGCGGTCACCTGCCCCAGCTACAACTCCTACCAAGGCCTGATCGCTCAGGGTGACCTGGCAGACTTTTCATGGGCGCCCGTGATCGTGGCCTGGGGCAAGAACAATCGCAGCGCCATGCTGCGGCTGCCGGGCAACCGCCACTGCATCGAGAACCGCGCCGTCGACATGTCGATCAACCCCTACCTGGCGGCCGCCCTCTCTCTCGCGGCCGGTCTCGATGGCATCGAGCAGAAGCTCGACCCCGGCGCGCCCCTCAACGATGACCTCTACCGGCTCGGCAAGCCCGCGCTGAAGGCGATGGGCATCGACCTCCTGCCCCGCACTCTGCTCCACGCCATCGAGCGCTTCGAAGCAGACCCGATCGCGGCCCGCGCGTTCGGCGACTACAAGGGCGTCTACCTGGCGCACGCGACGCGCCAGTGGGAGCGCGCCTTCTACAGCGTCTCGGACGAGCAGCGCGCCCAGTGGCTGACGTTCCTCTGAAGCTGGCGTTCAGCCCCACAGTCGACCCCCGGCGGGAGCAGCGCCGCCGCGTTGCTTCAGAGCAAACCGATGTCGTCGATCCAGAGCATTCCGCTGTCGCAACCGCCGCTGTCGACGTGGATCGACGCATCGGCGCGGAACCCGAAAGAGTCGACCGCCGAGAGGCAAGCCTCCCGGTGTGTCGGAGGCGCCCCGCCGGGCGTCGCTTCGGTCAGCTGCGCGAGCTCGACGCTGGCCATCGCCCACGCCTCGGAGACCGGCAAGGTGCGCTCGAACTGAGGCACGTACCCGTCTCCCAGCGCTCGGCACGTCACGAACACGACGAACTCCGTAGCCCCTTTGCACTCTAGCCCCGGCGTGATCATCGGAGCGTAGCGGTGCACGAACGTCAGCCGCGAGTGGCGCGACAGGTCCATGACCCCTGCCCGCGCCGAGCTGCGCAGACCGGCACCCGAACGACCGTCTTTGCTGTCCGGCACGTCTTCCAGCAACCATTGCATCTCCACGCTACCGACGCTCTCGTAGCCGGGGCCGAGCCGCAGCGGCAGCGCGCGCCCAGCAGGGTTCACCGTGAAGGGAACCCAGTTGCCGAAGGTGTCGGCGAGGGGCGCGGCGTTGCCGTCTTCGAAATCGTCGACCAGCGGCGTTCGGTTCGCGCCGCGGAGCGCCGTCGCGCTCTGTGGCGCGTGCTCCGCCACCGCTACCGTCGTGGCGGCTCGAGCTGGTGTCGCCGCGCCATCCGTCGAGGCGTTTGGAGCCGCGATGGCGGTGCTTCCAGCCGGCGTGACCGACGCCTCTCCCGCGGCGCGGCTCGCCGACGGCTCGGCCACCACGAGCGGTGCCGAGCGGGACGGTGCCGCGTTCAACGCGGCGATCGACTCCGAATGCGAAGGCCCCGCCGGTGAGCGCGCCAGGAGCCAGGCGATCGCCACCAGCTCCACCCCCGCCAACGCCGTCGCCGACAGCGCGAACGCGCGCCAGTTGACGCGCGACGTCGGGGTCGGCGGCGCGGAAGACCCCGTGGTGTTGCGATCCGGCGCGATCAGCCGCTGCGTCAGCCCGCTGATGCGCCGCTCGCTCCCCGGCCACCCGAAGTTTGGGCTGGGGCGCTCCGCCAAAGGGCTCAGCGCGTGAAACAACTCGATGAGGTTCTGCGCCCGATGATCGGGGTCCGAGACGAGCAGATGCGCGATGATGTCGGAGACGGCGCGCGGCACCGCGGGGGCGCGCTGATCGATCGGTGCGATCGTCGCGGCGGACGTCAGATCGGGGTCGCGCGGGACGAAATCGCGCGGCCTCAGGCCGCTCAGGCATTCGTAGATGATGACCCCGAGCGCCCAGATGTCGGCGCGATGATCGATGGCCCGGCCCGGCAAAGCCATCTCAGGCGGTGAGTAGCCCGAGGCCGCGTGCTCGGAAACCGCACCGGAGATGCGGGCCGGGGGCGCGCCCCCACGCGTGCTCAGCGGTGCCGTATCGACGGCGGCCAGCCACTTCGCGAGCCCAAAGTTCAGCACCTTGACGGCAGGCACCGCGCCGCCGCCCCCCCACAGAAATATGCTCGACGCCGAGAGGCCTCCGTGCACGACCCCTCGCGCGTGCGCGGTGCCCACCGCAGAGACCACGGGCACCAGCAATGACGCCGTCTCCCGCAGGGAGAGCATCGGGTGCTGCGTGAGCTTTCGCTCCAGATTCTCGCCGCGCAACAGCTCGCTGACCATCAGCGGCGCTTCGTCGAGGCCCTCGACCACCTCGTACAGCTCCGTGACGTTGGGGTGATCGACCGCTGACGCGCTTTTGATCTCAGACACCAGCTGCGCGATGGCGCGCGGTGGCAGTGCTCCTGGCGGCTCCAGACGGCGCAACGCGACACGACGCCCCGTAGGGAGGTGCGTCGCCGCCCAAACGTGGGGGTTACTGCTCGTGCCGAGCGCCGCGTCGAGTCGAAAGCGACCCGCCAGCGTCAATCCCACGGTCCAGCTCACGACCTCGCAATATAGCTCAGAGGTGCACGATGAGGGGAGGAGGTAAATCGAGCTCAGCGCTTGAGCCGGTAGCCGGTGGCGAAAATGCGCCCTACGATGACCAGGCACACCACCAGAAACCCGAGGGTCGTCCCGAGGCTCGCCCCGACGCCCACGTCCGACGTCTCATAGAAGCTCCATCGGAAGCCGCCGATGAGGTACACGACGGGGTTGAACAGGCTCACGGTACGCCAGGGGGACGGCAGCATATCGATCGAATAAAAGGCGCCTCCCAGGAACGTGAGCGGGGTCACGACCAGCATCGGGATGAACTGCAGCTGCTCGAACCCTTCGGCGACCAGGCCAATGATGAAGCCAAACAGGCTGAAGGTGACGGAAGTGAGCACCAAAAACGCCACCATCCAGAGCGGATGTGCCACATGGATCGGCACGCAGAGGGACGCCGTCGCCAGGATGATCGAGCCGAGCACCACCGATTTCGTGGCTGCAGCGCCGACGTATGCCAGCGTGATTTCGAACGGCGACACCGGCCCGGAGAGGATCTCGTAGATCGTGCCGGTGAACTTCGGGAAATAAATGCCGAATGATGCGTTCGAGATGCTCTGCGTCAGCAGAGACATCATGATCAACCCCGGCACGATGAACGCCCCGTAGGTGACGCCGTCCATCGTGCTCATGCGGGAGCCGATGGCGCCGCCGAAAACCACAAAGTAGAGCGACGTGGTGATCACCGGCGTGGCGAGGCTTTGCCACAGCGTGCGCAGGGCGCGCGCCATCTCGAAGCGATAAATGGCCCAGACGCCGTGGCGATTGAAGACGGGTGGAAACGCCGCAGCCGTCATGACTCACCGTGCACGAGGCTGACGAAAATGTCCTCGAGCGAGCTCTTCTTGGTCGCGAGATCCTTGAAGCCGATGCCGAGGTCGCTCACCTGGCGAAGCAGCATCGGCACTCCGGTGCTCTCCTCCGACTGGTCGAAGGTGTAGGCGAGCTCTGTACCGTCCGGGTGTAGCGCTAGCGGGAAATGGCGGAGCTCCGGCGGGAGCTCCCGCAGGGGACGCTGCAGCGTGAGCGTCAATTGCTTCTTACCGAGCTTCTTCATCAACTCCGTCTTTGCCTCGGCCAGGATCAGCTTGCCCTTGTTGATCACGCCCACTCGATCGGCCATCTCCTCTGCCTCCTCGATGTAGTGGGTGGTGAGGATGATCGTCACGCCGTTGTCGCGCAGGCTGCGCACCAGCTTCCACATGCTACGGCGAAGCTCCACGTCGACCCCCGCCGTCGGCTCGTCGAGGAAAAGCACCCGAGGCTCGTGGGCGAGCGCCTTCGCGATCATGGTGCGGCGCTTCATGCCACCAGAGAGCGTCATGATCTTCGAGTCTCGCTTGTCCCAGAGCGCGAGGTCGCGCAGCACGCGCTCGATCAGCGCCGGATCCGGGGGGCGACCGAACAGGCCGCGGCTGAAACGGACGGTGGCCCAGACGGACTCGAAAGCGTCGGTGGTGAGCTCTTGTGGGACGAGCCCGACCAGTGAGCGCGCGGCCCGATAGTCTTTGACGATGTCGTGACCGCCGATCGACACCTGCCCCGAAGTCGCGGTGACGATCCCGCACACTGCGCTGATCAGGGTCGTCTTGCCGGCTCCGTTAGGCCCGAGCAGCGCGAAGATCTCGCCCTCGTCGATCGTGAGGTCTACCTCCGAAAGGGCTCGGTGCCCGGACTCGTAGGTCTTCGTGAGCTTGGAAATCGAGATGATGGGCGGCATCGCAGCTGGTCACCTAAGGTACGAGGGGGCGTTACGGCAAGTCGAGCGTCACCCGGAAACGCGCGTCATCGACGCCTCGTACTCCCTGGCGCTCGGCGTGCCGACTGCCGGTGCGGGCTCCGGACGTCGAATTGCGCTGTCGATTTGGCCGTGGGCGGCTCCGCATCCTGCTCCCGGCGCTGTGGAGCAGCGCGACTCACAGTGAAACGCCATGTGGGCGAAAGCACCCACCGAAAAGAGCGCCTCCGCGCGCCAGAGGAGGAAACAGCGGGAGACAACAGCGGGGATGATTGAGCGGGGGCTGATCGGAGCGGCGACGCGACCGCCAGGCCGGGCCGGCGCGACGGCGGCGTTGACGGCCCGATCGAGGTTACCCTATACGAATAGGTTGGGGTGAAGGAGGAGGGATGGCCAATAACGACTCGACCCTGCTCGCCATCGCGTCGAAGGGCCCGGTGAACACGTACGCCGCGCTCGCGAGCCGGCTGCGTGCCCTCGACGCCGAGCTCGATGGGGCTGACGGCCTGGTCTGGTTCAATCGCTGGTATGCGGCGGTGACGACCGCGCTCGTCGAAAGCTCGCGGCGCCATCGTTTCGACGACGCGCGCTTCGTCGAGCGGCTCGAGTGCCATGCCGCCGATCGCTACTTCGCTGCGCTCACCGCGCACCTCACCGATCCCGGGAGCGGCCCATCCTGCTGGGAGCCGCTGTTTCAAGCGCGTAGCCAATCCGACGCGCTGCCCATCCAGCACGCGATCGCGGGCATCAATGCGCACGTCAACCACGATCTCCCCGTCGCGCTGGTAACGACGTGCGGCGAGATCGACCAAGCGCCCGTGCGCGGAGCGCCCGCCCACGCCGATTACGAGCGGATGGGCACCATCCTCGATGGAGTGCTCTGCGATCCTCGGGCTTGGCTCTCGGTGGGTCCGAGCGAAGCGCTCGCGGCTGCGGAGGGCGCGCGCGATCTCGCCCCCAGCCGTTCGCGATTAGCCTTCGCTGCTCCGATCGACGCGATGCCTCATAGAGCTCCGCTCGACCCCTCTCCACCTCGAGGTGCGCTCGCCGCTGTCTCTCCTCGGGCCCAGCTCGAGGAAGCGCTCTCGATCTGGAGCTCGAAGCGAGCGTTTGAAGCCGCTTGGGCGACAGCCGAGGTCCGCTGGGCGCTCCGGGTAACCCCCTTGATCTCACACCACCACCTGGAGGCTCTCGACCGCATGGTGGGCTTGACCGGCCGCAGTCTCCTGCACGCGTGGCAGGCACATCCCTCGCAGACCCACCCCTCGCAGCCCCATTCCTCCCAGCCCCATTCCTCCCAGCCCCATCCCTCGCAGCCCCCATCACCCATCGAACGGCGGCCGAGCGTGGCGTCCAGCCGTTAACCGTTGGAAGCGACTGGTCGAATATGAGCTTGGAGCCTCGCTCTCTCTGAGCCCCCCGGAGTCAGGCCACAAACGTGAATCGCCCCCGAGATCGCCTGAAGGCGAAGTCACCGAGCATCGGCGTGTTGCTCGACTGGATCGGCGATCAATATCACGCCGCCGTGCTGCGGGGCATCGTCGAGACCGCCGAGCATGCGGGCGTGAACCTGCGCTGTTTCGTCGGCGGCCAGCTGTCGCCAGACCCGCAAGCGGCGGGCTGGCACCGCGTGTACGAGCTGTGTAACGCTCGCAACGTCGAGGGCTTGGTGGTGCTCGGAAACACACTGGCTCACGCTGTGGGCACGGCTGGGCTCGCTCGCCATTGCGAAGGGTATCGCCCGTTGCCCCTGTGCACGATCGGGGTGCGCCTGCCCGGCTTTCCCAGCGTCACGATCGACAACGAGGTCGGTATGCGGGGCGTGATCCATCACGCCATCCGCGAGCATGGCGCTCGCCGTATCGCCTTCGTCCGCGGCCCGGTCGCGAACGCCGAAGCCGAGCTCCGCCTGGCAGCGTATCGCACCACGCTGGCCGAGCACGGGCTGCCGTTCGACGAGCGACTCATCGCGGTGGGTGACTTCATGTCCGAGAGCGGCACCGACGCCCTGCGCACGCTGGCAGACACGCCGGGCGCCAGGCTCTCGGAGATCGACACGATCGTGGCATCGAACGACGCCATGGCGATGGGCGTGCTGGCGGGGCTCGAGGCGCGCCAGATCTCGGTGCCGGGCCAGATCCGGGTGATCGGCTTCGACGACGTCGAGGACGCACGCCTGACGCAGCCTCCGCTCACGACCGTGCGCCAGCCCCTCGAACGCCTCGGACAGGAGGCGCTGCGCCTCGCGCTCGAGTGGATGCACCACGGCACCGCGCCCAAAGAGCTCGAGCTCGCGACCGAGCCCGTGATTCGTCGCTCCTGCGGCTGCACGCGGCCCTCGGGGCGGGCGGGGCCGTCGCTCGGGCCCGAGCGCAGCCTGGGCTTCGAAGCGGCGCTGCTCATGAAGCGCGAGCACATCATCCTGGAGCTGACGCGAGTGGCGCGCGGCTCCTTCGCCGCCGCCGGCGCCGACTGGGCGGATCGCCTGCTCAACTCGCTGGTCGCCGATCTGCGCAGCCCCGAGCCCGGCGGGTTCGTTGGCTCGTTTGACACGCTGCTCGAGCGGCTCGTCGCGCGCAACGTCGATCTGAACCTGTGCGACGAGGTGCTGAGCGCGCTCCGCAGCAAGCTGGTGCCGCTCTTGCGCAGCGACCGCGCCCGCAGCGAACGCGCCGAGGATCTCTTCCACATCTGCCGGCTCGCGACCAGCCAGGCCATCCAGCGCGGGCTCATGCGCGAGCGGCTGTACCTCGGGCGCTGGAGCCTGGCGTTGAACGCGACGAGCATGTCGCTCGCTGCCAGCTCTGATCGCGCCGAGCTGGAGGCGCGCGTGCTCGGACGCCTGCCCCAGCTCGGCATCCGCAAATTCATCGTCGTCGCGTACGATGCTGGCGGCGACGGCGCCGCGCGTGTGCTCTGCGGCTACGAGGCGGGGGGCGTCAAGCTCGGCGTCAGCCCGAGCTTCGACCGCGCGCTGCTCTTGCCGAGCGGGTCCACGGCGTTGGACAACGGCTCGCTCGTGGTTCTACCGCTGATCGCTCGCGAGCGAAACTTGGGGCACCTGCTGATCGACCTCGATCTGCGGCAGGCATTTGCGTACGGGGCCATCGCCGAAGCGGTCAGCGTGGGCCTGCACGCCGTCCATTGGGCCGCGGCAAACAGCTCGGCCCACTGACCGCACAGCGCTAGGCGCCTGCACGGGGCCATGGGGCACTCGGGGACAACGCTTCGCTTTCGCGTTTCTGCGTGAATCAGGCGCTTTTGGCCTGCTGGCTCGCTGGCGCTGGCGCTGCGACGAGTTAGCGTGAGGACGTGTCATCGTCGTTCGAGAGAATGGCGCGGCTAGCCCTGCTCGTCGCCGCGCTGATGAGCTTCGCGGGGTGTGTCTCCAGCCGCTCCTTTTTGCCGACGGAGCACGTGACGGGGTTCAGCCCGCGCGGGAGCTACTACGCCGCCGAGTATCCGATCCTCGAAGGCGGTCAGTCGCTCGGTGAGGTCCGGGTCTGGACGAGCGGCGCCGTGCGCGACGCCTCCGATGATGATCCGCGGACCACCGTGCGGGTGGGGTTCGAGCTGGAGAACCACGGCGAGTCCACGATCCGGCTCGACGAGAAGCGCCTCTACCTCGAAGAGATGCGCGAGGCAGGGGTCGCGGGCGGCCGGGTGCCGCTGACGCACCTCGACGGCGAAGCGCTCGTGCCCCCGGGGCAGACGCGACAGATCGAGGTCGCGTTCGAGCTCCCGAGCAGCGTGTGGCCGAGCGACGTGCCTGGTTTCCGCGTCGCGTGGAGCGTCGTCGGCGAGCGCGTACATTCGCGCAAGACGCCCTTCCTGCGCGAGCTCAGGACCGGCGCTGGCAACCCCTGGTCCCCGTATTATGGGCCGTACTCGAGCTGGTATTATCCGGGCCTCTATTATGGGTATCCCGGATTCTACGGTGCGTGGCCCCGCTACGGAGGCTGGCCAGTGCCCTGGAACGGCCCGCGCATTTACCGCGGCCCGCGCTACCTCCTGCCGCGTTGAGCCAGCGCCCGCCGGGCGGGCGCGCCGAGCCACAGCGCTCGACGGTCAGAGTGACACCAGCAAAGGGGGGGACGGGCCGCGCGGGGAACGAAACGCCGTCGACATCCGCTCCCGCCCAGGCTCGGCCAGCCAGCATCCCGCCCTCCCTCGCCCACAGCCTGATCGCTAGATGTACCGGCTCGAGCTGATCGACGTCACCAAACGCTACCCGGGCGTCACCGCCAACGACGGCGTGTCGCTCGCCGTGCTGCCCGAGGAGATCCACGCGGTGCTCGGGGAGAACGGCGCGGGCAAGTCGACGTTGATGAAGATCATCTACGGCATGGTGCGGCCCGACTCGGGCGAGCTGCGCTGGAACGGCGCGCCGCTCGAGGTGCACGGCCCGCGCGCGGCGCGCGCCCGCGGCATCGCCATGGTGTTCCAGCATTTTTCGTTGTTCGAGAGCATGACGGTCGCGCAGAACGTCTGGCTCGGCATCGACCGGCTCGGCGACGCGCTCGAGTGCTCGCTCGACGACGTGCGTGCTGCGCTGCGGCGGGTGGCGGACAGGTATGGGCTGCCGCTCGATCCCGAGCGCTTCGTGCACGAACTCTCGGTGGGCGAGCGGCAACGGGTCGAGATCCTGCGTGCGCTGCTCGGTGACCCGAGCTTGCTCATTCTCGACGAGCCTACCAGCGTGCTCACACCGCAGGCCGCACGAGCGCTATTTACGACCCTCCGCGAGCTCGCCGCCGCCGGCTGCTCGATCCTCTACGTCAGCCACAAGCTCGACGAGATCCGCGAGCTCTGCCACAGCGCGACCGTGCTGCGTGCGGGCCGCGTCGTGGCGACGCTCGATCCGCGCCGGGAGACGACCGCGTCGCTCGCGCGACTGATGCTGGGCAACGAGCCTCCGCGCGTCGCGCTCGCGCCGAGCACGCCGCAGGGCGCAGGCCTCGTCGTGGAAAACCTGTGCGTGGAGAGCCGCCATGCCTTCGGCGTCACGCTGCGCGACATTACGTTCGAGGTGAACGGCGGCGAGATCCTGGGCGTGGCCGGGGTGTCCGGCAACGGACAGGGAGAGCTGCTCGCCGCGCTCTCCGGCGAAGATGCCGGGCGCGGCGAGGGGTGCATCCGGCTCTGGGGTGAAGACGTCACGCGCAGCGGCCCCTCGCTGCGTCGCCGGCGCGGCCTGCGCTTCGTGCCCGAAGAGCGCCTCGGGCGCGCCTCGGTGCCGAGCCTCGGACTATCGAAGAACGCGCTCCTGACGCGCCAGGAGCTGGTGTCGAAGGCAGGTCTTCTGCGCATCCAAGCGCTGCGCGCTCTCACCCGGCGCTTGATCCAGCACCACGACATCAAGGCGCCCAGCCCCGACGCGACCGCCGGCAGCCTGTCGGGCGGTAACCTGCAGAAATTCATCGTTGCGCGCGAGCTCGACGCTGCGCCCCGCGCGCTGATCGTGTCGCAGCCCACCTGGGGCGTCGACGTGGGCGCGTCGGCTCACATCCGTACGCAGCTGATCGCGCTGCGCAACGCGGGCTCCGCGCTGCTGGTGGTGAGCGAAGACCTCGACGAGCTGTTCGAGATCTGTGATGCTCTCGTCGTGATCGCGCGCGGCCGCCTCTCGCCGCGCATGAAGCGGGAAGAAATGAGCGCCGACCGCATCGGAGAGTGGATGAGCGGCCTGTGGCCCCCGGCGTTGGGTCGCGACGGCGAGGGAACGCCAGGTGCTACGGATTGAATCCCGCGGCGCGCCATCGCGGCTCTTCGCGCACGCCTCGCCGCTCATCGCCGTCGCCGTGACGCTGGTTCTGTGCGGCGCGCTGTTCGTCGCCCTCGGTCACGATCCGCTGCGCGGGCTCGGGCTGTTCTTCATCGAGCCCTTCCGGAGCGTGCGCGCGCTCGGCGAGCTCGCGATCAAGGCGACTCCCCTGCTGCTCATCGGCCTCGGCCTCGCGCTGAGCTTCCGCGCAAACATCTGGAACATCGGCGCGGAGGGACAGTTCATCATCGGCGCGGTGTGCGGAGGGCGGGTCGCGCTGGCCGCCACGGAAGACACGAGCGGTGCGGTCGTCGTCGCGATCGCGATCGCGGGCGCGCTCGGCGGCATGGCGTGGGCGAGCGTCACGGCCTTGCTCCGCGATCGATTTGGCGCCAGCGAGATCCTGGTGAGCTTGATGCTGGTGTACGTGGCCGAGCAGCTGCTCGGCTACCTCGTGTTCGGGCCCTGGCGAGATCCCGCCGGGCACAACTTCCCTCAGACGAGCCTGTTCGCCAGCACGACGGCCATCCCGAGGCTCGTCGCAGGCTCGCGCGCCAACCTCGGTCTGCCTCTCGCGCTCGGGCTCGCGGGCGTGTTCTGGGTATTCTTGCAGCGAAGCCATCAGGGCTTTGCGCTCGAGGTCGGCGGACTATCCCGCTCAGCCGCGCGCTACGCGGGCTTCTCGTCGCGAGCGTCGATCTGGATCGCTTGCCTGGTCTCCGGCGCCATGGCGGGGCTAGCCGGGGCGATCGAGGTGGCGGGCCCGGTGGGGCAGCTCACTCCCCACATCTCGATGGGTTATGGCTTCGCGGCCATCATCGTGGCCTTCGTGGCCCGGCTGTCACCCGTCGGCGTCATCTTCTCCAGCCTGCTGATGAGCATGTTTTACATCGGTGGCGAGCTCGCGCAATCCCGCCTCGGGCTGCCCAAATCGCTCACGCTGGTGTTTCAGGGCCTGCTCCTGTTCGCGCTGCTCGCATGCGACACGCTGATCCACCACCGCGTCCGCTGGGTGCCGCGGCAGCGCAGCGTCACGCGGGAGCCGGCGTCGCGCGCGAAAGAGCCCCCCGAGCCAGAGAGGTCGCGAGGATGACGGGTACGCTGGCGCTGCTGTTCGCCTCCAGCATCGACGCAGGCACCGCCGTGGCCCTGGCTTGCCTCGGCCTGCTCGTCAATGAGCGCGCCGGGGTGATCAACCTCGGCGCCGAAGGCATGATGCTGGTCGGGGCCATCGCGGGCTTCGCCACGACCGTGCACACCCACGATAACCTCGCTGGGTTCGCCGCCGGAGCGCTGGCGGGCGCGGCGCTCGCGCTCTGCTTCGGGGTCCTCGCGATCTGGCTGAACACGAACCAATATGCGACAGGGCTCGCGGTGAGCCTGTTCGGCATGGGCGTGTCGGCGTTCGTCGGTGTGCCGTACACTCAGGATTCGCTCGGTGAGCGCACCGCGAGCGCGATCCCCATCCTCTCGGATCTCCCTTGGCTGGGGCCAGCCCTGTTCCGGCATCACCCGTTGGTGTACGGCGCGGCGCTGCTCGCGCTCGGGCTCCACGTGTGGTTGTTCCGTGCGAGGACCGGCCTGGTGCTGCGGGCGATCGGTGAGTCGCCGGAGACGGCCCACGCGCTCGGCTACCCCGTGCAGCGCATCCGGTTCGCCTGCGTCGCGGCTGGCGGCGCGCTGTGCGGGCTCGCCGGAGCCTACACGTCCATCATCTACACTCCCCTCTGGGTCGAAGGCATGACGGCCGGCAAGGGCTGGATCGCTCTCGCGCTGACGACGTTCGCGACGTGGCGTCCGCTGCGCGCCCTCGGCGGCGCCTACCTGTTCGGCGGCTTGACGATGCTCCAGCTTCACCTGCAAGGCCAGGGCGTCAACGTCCCCTCGCAGGTGCTCGCCATGCTGCCCTATGTCGCCACGGTGCTGGTGCTGGTGCTCATCTCACGAAACCGAGGCTTGCTACGCGCCAACATGCCAGCTTCGATCGGAAAACCCTTCTATCCCGGAGCTTGATACACATGGTCTGCCTCCTCCCGCGCGCCTCCAGAAGACCGACGCAGCTCGCCCGCCGCCGGAGCATGTTCGCCCCTGGCCTGCTCTCGCTCGCGATGCTCGCAGGCGCCTGCAAGAAAGACGAGCCCGCCTCCTACTCCACCGAATCGAAAGGCCCCGCGCCTGTCGCGAAGGGGCCACTGAAGGTCGCCTTCACATACGTCGGCCCGGTGGGGGATGCTGGCTGGACGTTCGCGCATGACCGCGGGCGCCAGGCGGCCGCCGAAAAGTACGGATCACGCATCGCGACCTCGTTCGTCGAGAGCGTGCCCGAGAGCGCCGACGCCGAGCGCGTCTTCCGCGATCTGATCGACCAGGGCAACCAGCTCATCTTCGGCACCACCTTCGGATACATGGAGACCATGCTGAAGCTCGCTCGCGAGTTCGAGGACACTCGCTTCGAGCACGCCACCGGCTACAAGACGGCGAAGAACCTGCGCACATACGACTCGCGCACCTACGAAGGCGCCTACCTCGCGGGCGTCGTCGCCGGGTCGATGACGAAGAGCAACGTCCTCGGCGTGGTGGCTTCCATCCCGATCCCCGAGGTGATCCGGAACATCGACAGCTTCACGCTCGGCGCGCAGAGCCAGAAGCCCGAGATCACCACCAAGGTGGTCTGGATCAATCGCTGGTTCGATCCGCCCAAGGAAGGAGAGGCGGCGCAGGCCCTCATCAATCAGGGCGCCGACGTGCTGCTGCAGAACACCGACTCGTCTGCCGTGCTGCAGACCGCAGAGAAGGCCGGCAAGCTCGCGTTCGGCTGGGACTCTGACATGAGCAAGTTCGGGCCCAACGCCCACCTGGCGTCAGCCATCATCAACTGGGCCCCGTACTACGAGAGGGCCATCGGCGAAGCGCTGGATGGCCCCTGGACCACGGGACAGACCTGGTGGGGCGTCAAGGAGGGCGCGATCGACCTCGTCTCCTTGTCAGACAAGCTGCCGCCGGAGATCACGGCGAAGGTCGCCGAGCTCAAAGCGGGGCTGCAGGCGGGCACGTTCAGCATCTGGAAGGGCCCGATCGCCGATCAGTCGGGTAAAGCGGTGCTCGAGGCAGGCGCCGTCGCCGACGACGAGTATCTGCACGGCATCAACTTCTATATAAAAGGTGTCGAAGGCACGCTGCCCGCGTCCAAGTGAGCGCGTGGCGACGCCATCCGTTCAGAGCGGGCGCTCACACACGAACGGGAGCGAGTCGGTGCAACGGCGGTCATACCAGAGCGCGGTGCCGTCGTTGCGCTTCTCGACACAGTCGACGCCCGGTCCGTTGTCGGGCTGATTCGGTGCCCAGCTCTCGACCAGCAGGGGACTGTTATCCCACCATCGAAAGTCACCGTCGATCAGGGCGTCCGTTCCACCAAGCCAAACGCCCGAGCCGTCGGCGGACGGAATGCCCAGCAGCGCCGGCCATCCGGAGATGAACTCATCCTCCTCGGGCGATTCGACGCTCGCCAGGTGCCCTCCCCACGCGACGCAGCGTTGTTCGGCGATGCTCCACGCGACGAACTCGCCGAACAGCTGATAACAGCTGCTCCCAAACTCGTCTCCCGAGCAGGGCGTTGGGGGGGATGGGAACGGTGCCGCATCGGGCCCGGAGCTGCTTTCATCGACAGGGCCCGCCCCGGCGTCAGCGTCAGCGTCGTCGCCCCGCGGCTCGCCGTCGCTGGTCTCCGACGCGGAACCGACGTCGGGTCGTTCGCCGCTCGGCGCGCCGGGATCGAGCGCTGCGCCGCCAGGGTTCTGCTCGGGGTTGGTCTCGTCCGTGAGAGGGTTGACCTCTCCTTCGTCGGAAGCCGGAAGCGCGGGGTTCGCCCGGTCCGGAGAGAGTTCACCGCCGACTCGACTGACGTAGCTCGGCTCGAAAGACTCGTCTGTCAGCGTGCACGACGCCACGAGCCAGACCGCGCCGAACGGCAACAAGCGCCGACAGCAATGCTGTTTCAACCTCGATCCGAGGAGATTATTCGCCAAACCGCGAGCCCTCACGGCAGCAAGATTCACTGGGGAGACCTGGGCGACCGCCAACGCGGCGGCAGCGCTCGAAGCGAAAACATATCACGTTTCGGAAGTGCGACGAAAACTGAGCCACATCATCTCAACCACAATTCTAGACCCCGATACGTCCGCTCGACGCTCGATGGTTATCGCGCTCGTGTTCTAGTGCACCTGCAGCAACACAGCGTCGCCGAGCGTTCCCCGTCGACGCTGCCGGATGATCGAGCACTCTGCTTGGAAAATGCTGGAATCGATACCATAGAGCGCCCTTGACGCGCCGCGCTGGCACGGTGCAACGCACCGCAGAAGGGCGCCGTAACCGCAAGTGGGCGAGATCGAAGGCCGCCGCGGAGCACCCTCTCGGCCCCGACCTCCCACCCGCGACCCCATCATCGCACAACATTATCGCACGACATCATCGCGTCGTCCGGCGCCTTGAAGCGCGCCCTCATCGCGCACACTACAGCACGAATCCAGCGCCCGCCGCGAACATGCCCTGGTCGCCGCCGCGCCGCTCGGCGACGAACGTTCACTGCGCGGCGTGCGGTCGTGCGAGGGCGCCCTTGCCCGTTCGCACCGAGTCGATCGCCCAGTAAACCGCCTCGGGCGTGGCGGGGCTCGCCAGCTCGACGAGTGGGCCGCTCGCCGCCGCACCGGTCTCCGCGCTCGCGGCGGCGAACGCGGCGATGGCCGCGCGCAGCGCTTCGCGCGCCGAGAACGCCAGCATCAGAGGCGGTTCCCCCACCGCCTTGCTGCCGTACACGACGCCAGGCTCTGCCGCGCGCTCCAGCAGAGCGACGTTGAACACGGGCGGACATTCACCGAGCGACGGCAGTTTGTAGGTCGACGCGCCGCTCGACGTCAGCGCGCCCTCGCCGTTCCACGTGAGCTCTTCCGTCGTGAGCCAGCCGAGCCCCTGGATGAAGGCGCCCTCGACCTGTCCGCGATCGACCAGCGGTGAGAGCGAGCTGCCCACGTCGTGCAGGATGTCCACGCGGCGGATCGCGTATTGTCCGGTGAACCCGTCGACCTCGACCTCCGAGGCCGCGGCGCCATACGCGAAATAGTGGAACGGCTTGCCCTTGCCCGTCGCCTTGTCGAAGCTCAGATCGGGCGTGCGATAGAAGCCCGACGCGAAGAGCTGAACGCTCTGCTCGTAGGCCCGGCTGACGACCCACGCGAACGACACGGCGTCACCGCCGCGACCCTTGGGGTACACGCGCCCGGCGTCGAAGGCCACCTGCTCCGGGGCGACGTCGAAATGCTTCGCGGCGACGGCCGCGAGCCGCTCGCGCAGCGTGGTGCACGCGGCGTACACGGCGGCGCCGTTCAGGTCGGAACCGCTCGATGCGGCGGTCGCCGAGGTGTTCGGCACCTTGTCGGTGCGCGTCGGCATGATGCGCAGGCTCTGCATCGGCAGGCCCAGCGCGTCGGCGGCGATTTGCAGGATCTTCGTGTGCAGCCCCTGCCCCATCTCGGTGCCGCCATGATTCACCTGCACGCTGCCGTCCTTGTAGATCAGCACCAGGGCGCCGGCCTGGTTGAAGTGCGCGGTCGTGAACGAGATGCCGAACTTGACGGGCGTGATGGCGAGCCCGCGCTTCACGTGGCGGCTCTGGGCATTGAAGCGCTCGATCTCCTGCCAGCGCGCCTCGAAATCACTGCTCTGCGAGAGCTCGTTCCAGATGCGCTCGATGCGCTCGGCATCGCGGATGGGCTGGCCGTAGTGTGAGGTGTCGCCAGGGCGGTAGAAGTTTCGGCGGCGAACCTCGTGCGGAGCGAGGCCGAGGCGGCGGGCGACGCGGTCGATCACCTCCTCGATCATCAACATCCCCTGGGGCCCGCCGAAGCCACGAAATGCGGTGTTCGAGGCGAGGTTCGTGCGACAGACGCGACCCGTCACGCTCATGTGCTCGATCTGATAGCAGTTGTCGGCGTGAAACATGGCGCGGAACAAGACCGGGGCGCTGAGATCGAGGCTCCAACCCCCGTCGCTATACAGCTCGAGCGCCAGCGCGTGGATGCGTCCCGTGCGATCGAACCCCGCCTCGAACCTGCCGAGGAAGGGGTGCCGCTTGCCCGTGAGCACCATGTCATTGTACCGGTTCAGGCGCACGCGCGCGGGTCGGCCGAGCCGCAACGCCGCCAGCGCGGCCACAGCTGCCCATTGGTTGGCCTGCGTCTCCTTGCCACCGAACGCGCCGCCCATGCGCAGACACTGCACGACCACCTCGTGGAGCGGGAGCCCGGTCACGCGAGCGACGACCTCCTGCGTCTCCGTTGGATGCTGTGTCGACGATTGCACGAACAAATGCCCCGCCTCGTCGACCCACGCGAGCGCGGCCTGCGTCTCGAGGTAGAAGTGCTCTTGGCCACCCACCAGCAACTCGCCCGACAAGCGCTCTCGAGCACCCTTCAGGGCTGCGGCCGCGTCACCGCGTGCGAGCCGCTCAGGCCCGAACAGGTAGCTGCCGGCCTCGATCGCGCCCGCGATCGACGTGATGGCGGGCAGCGGCTCGCAGCGCACGTCGACCAGCGCCGCGGCCCGCCGCGCCTGCTCTTCGGTCTCTGCGGCCACCCACAGAATAGCCTGGCCGTGAAAGCTCACCTCGTCGGGAAACAGCGGCTCGTCGTGTCGCACCGGACCCACGTCGTTCTCGCCCGGCACGTCGCCCGCCGCGAGCACCGCGACCACGCCCGGCGCCGACACCGCGCGCGACGTGTCGGTGGAGAGGATCTTCGCGCGCGCGTGCGGCACGCAGACCGGCCACAGGTGCACGACGCGCGCCACGCTCGGCCACAGGTCGTCGACGTACTTCGCTCGCCCGGTGACGTGAGCCCGCGCCGACTCGTGCGTGTGGGGAATGCCGACTTCTTTCACTCCGCCTCCTTCCATTTGCGGCCGCTCATCTTGCGGCCGCTGCCGGCCCCGACGTCTCCGCGTAAAACCGCTCGATCAGGCTACCGATCATCGCGCGGCGATACGCGGCGCTGGCGCGGTGGTCGGAGAGCGGCGTGCCCAGCTGGCGCGCTGCGCCCACCAGCTCGTCGATCGTCTCCGCGCTCCAGGTGCGCCCCGCGGCGAGGCGCTCGAGCTCGAAGGCGCGCAGCGGCACCGCGGCGATGCCCCCGTAAGCAACGCGCAGACGTTCGACCTGCCCGGAGGCGTCGAGGTCGAGCGCGAACGCGGCCGCGACGCTCGAGATGTCGTCCATCACACGCTTGCTCACCTTGTAGAACCGTTGGAGGCGCGGCAGCGGCAGCGGCACGTGGATGCTCTCGATCAGCTCGCCGGGCGCGAGCGCCGTCTTTCGGTAGCCGCTGAAGAACTCGTCGAGCGCGATCCGACGCCGGCCGTTCGCGCGCGTCAGCGTCAGCTCGGCGCCGAGCGCCAGCAAGACAGGCGGCGAGTCACCGATCGGCGACGCCGTCGCCAGGTTTCCGCCCAGAGTGGCGCGGTTGCGGATCAGGCGCGACGAAAAGAGCGGCAGCAGCTGGCGCAGTAACCCGAGCTCGGCGCCGCGCTCACCCTCGAGCTCGCGCTCGACGAGCGAGAGTGAAACTCCGGCGCCCAGCACGAGCTCGTGGGGGTGCCACTCGATGCGCTGGAGCTCGGCCACCGCTGCGAGCGAAACCAGCGTCGGGTAGCGCACGTGGCGCTGGTTCGACGCGACCATCAAGTCCGTCCCTCCGGCGATCAGCACGGCGTCGGGTTGACGGTCGAGCAGCTCGAGCACGACGCCAATCGACGCCGGCCGCAGGAACCGCTGCTCCGACGCCGAGCCTTCCACGCGGTAGTCGAGCGGCGGCAACGCCGCTCCTGCCCTCGGATCGCCTGGAGCCAGCCACGGATCATCTGGAGCAGCGGGGCCCAGCCGTCGCGCGGCTTCGACGATCGGACGGTAGCCCGTACAGCGACACAGGTTGCCGCCGATCGCTTCGGGATCATATCCGCTGCGACCCGTGCGATAGTACTCCGCGAACAGGCTCATCACGAAGCCGGGTGTGCAATATCCACACTGCGACCCACCCGACTCGAGCATCGCCTGCTGCACTGGATGCAACGGGCCCGAACGCGACGCCAGCGCCTCCACGCTCACGATCGAGCGCCCGTGCGCCTCCGGCAGCGCGACCAGGCAGCTGTTGACCGCTTCGTAGCGGGGCTTGCCGAGCTCGTCGCGGCTGACGAAGGCGACGGCGCAAGCGCCGCACTCTCCCTCCGCACACCCCTCCTTCGTACCCGTGCGTCCTGACGCCCGGAGCCATTCGAGCAACGTGCAATGGGGGTCGACATCGTCTACTCTGACGTTCTGCCCGTTGATTTCGAACACCACCGTGGCCAACTCTTTACTGGAGGCGTGCACAGCAGAGCAGTGCGCCAAGTGCGAATGCGGCATGTGTTCGCCGAGTATACGCCCCGCGCCGGAGTGATGCACGACTGCTACCCGAGCCGAGCTCGGGCCGCCCTCGCCCTCTCGCGGAGCGGGCGGCGACCGCGCGCCGCAACCCCCACGAAACCGGCGGTGGTGAATGCATCGAGCCACCCGGGGTCACCCCGCCCGCCCGAGGCCCCGGCATGCGCGAGGTGACCGAGGCCCTGCTAGCGCTGCTCCAGAGCGGCGGCGAGGGCGCCCTCGCCACGGTCATCAAGACGCTCGGCTCCACTCCGCAGGTCCCCGGCGCTCGGTTATTGCTCGACGCCGACGGCCGCCGCGTCGGCACTGTCGGTGGTGGCGCGGTCGAACGGCGCGTGATCGAGGCACTGGTCGAGGTGGGCCGCCAGGGCGCAACGCGGGTGCTCGCGTTTGACCTCGCCAGGGATCTCGGGATGTGCTGCGGTGGCAGCATGGAGGTGTTCCTCGAGCCGATCCGGGCCACGCCTCGGCTCACCATCTTTGGCGCCGGCCATGTCGCTCATCCCACCGCGGCGCTCGCGGCGAGCGTCGGCTTCGAGGTGGTGGTGGTCGACGAGCGCGAAGAGTTGAACACTCTCGAGCGCTTCCCGGGCTGCCGTCGCGAACTCTGCGACGCAGCGAGCGCGCTGCGCCGGCTCGAGCCGAGCGAACGCGACTGGCTGCTCATCGTCACGCACGATCATCAGCTCGACACCGAGGCCCTACGCCTCGCGCTCGGCACGAGCGCGCGCTACATCGGCCTGGTAGGCAGTCGCCGCAAGGTATACCGCTTGCTCCAGCGGGTCGTCGCTCGCGATGGCACGGTCGATCTGCGCCGCGTCTATGCGCCGGTCGGCCTCGATCTCGGCGCCATCAGCCCGGCAGAGATCGCGGTCAGCATCGTCGCCGAGCTGGTCGCGTTGCGGCGTCGAGGCGGCCTCGGGCACTCGACCGCCGTGGACGATGCACGGCTCCACGCTTTGCTTGCCGAGTGCACGGCGGTATCCGAGCCGACGTCCGAGCGAGGGACCGATCCGATGTCCGAAGAGACGGCCGACGATCCCGAGGCAGCGCCACCCCTGGAGGCCTTTGACAGCGCGGACGTTAACGGAGACGATGCGCCATGAACGAAACGGAAGGCGTGAGTTTCGGCGGGCTCGTCGATCTCGCGGCCCGGAGCTTCGGGGGGCGTGCGGTCGCGGCGAGTGATGATTTCTTCGCCGGCAAGGAGAACCTGCTCGAGCCCGGCCGCGGCCAGTTTATCCCCGGCAAGTTCACCGATCAGGGCAAATGGATGGACGGCTGGGAGAGCCGGCGCAAACGTGGCGCCGGATACGACCACTGCGTCGTCGAGCTCGGTCAACGAGGCAGCGTGCTCGCGGTCGACATCGACACGAACCACTTCCTCGGCAACCACCCGCCCTTCGCCTCGCTCGAGGGTCTGCTCGCGCCGCGCGGCAGCTCGGTCGAGTTCCTCACGGGGCAGCGCTGGCATGAGCTCGTGCCGCAGTCACCGCTCCGCCCCGGCTCTCAGAATCTGTTCGTCGCGCGCGCTGCCGGCCCCGTCAGCCATGTGCGCCTGAACATATTCCCCGACGGCGGCGTCGCGCGGCTGCGCGTCTACGGGCAGGTCGATCCCGATTGGTCGCAGCGGCGCCTCGACGAGGTGGCCGCCGCCGAGCTCGCACAGGTCGCCCCCGACGCGGTCGACCTGGCCGCCCTCGAGAATGGTGGAATGGCGCTCGCGTGCTCCGATGCGTTCTTCGGTCCGATGCACCAGTTGATCTTGCCCGGGCGAGCCGACAACATGGGCGGCGGGTGGGAGACGCGACGCAAGCGCGCCCCCGGGCACGACTGGATCATCGTGCGGCTGGGATCGCGCGGCAGGCCGCGCTCGATCGAGATCGACACCAACCACTTCAAGGGCAACTTCCCCGACCGTTGCGCGATCGATGCGATCGACGCACCCGCCGCTGCCAGCATCACCGATCTCATCGCCAGCGATCGCTGGATTCGCTATCTGGAGGCGGCGCCCGTCTCGGCCAACCAGCGCCACTTCTTCCACGAGCTCGGCTCGGATGCCGCCGCGACGCACGTGCGACTGAGCATCTATCCGGACGGAGGGGTGAGCCGCTTGCGCGTGTGGGGGTCGCGCGATGGTTGAGCCACACGCGGTGTTGAACGCGCTCGACGGCGCGGCGGCGACGCTGGCCCTGCGCAGTGCTTGCGGCGCAGAGCGCTGGGTGCAGCGTATGCTCGCGCGCAGGCCCTTTGCGTCCAGCGAGGCGCTCTACGCGAGCGCCGAGCACGAGTGGCGCGCCTCGACGCGGGAAGACTACCTGGAGGCGTTCGGGCATCACCCTCGGATCGGTGAAGACCTCGCCGCCCTGCGGGCCCGCTTTCAGAGCACCGCCAGCCTCTCCCTGCGCGAACAGGCGGGCGTGGCAGGCGCCGACGAGGCGACCCTGCTCGCGCTGCGCGACGCCAACGCCGCGTACCGCGAGCGCTTCGGCTACATCTTCATCATCTGCGCGACGGGCAAGACTGCGGCCGAGATGCTCGCTGCGCTCCGCGCGCGCCTCGACAACGACCCCGACGCCGAGCTCTCGATCGCCGCCGCCGAGCACGCCAAGATCACTCGGCTACGGCTCGAGGGCCTGGCTTCCCAACAGGAGAAGGCTTCATGAGCGGCATCAGCTGCCACGTACTCGATACCACCCTCGGCCGTCCCGCCGCGGGCATCGAGGTGAAACTCGAGCGTCTGCTGCTCGGCAACCCCGATGACGCGACCAGCTGGCACACTCTCGGCCGGGTGCAGACCAACGCCGACGGCCGCGCCTCCGGGCTCGAGGCGACGATCGCGCGCGAACTCGGGAGGCACCGGATCAGCTTCGAAATCGAGGAGTATCTCCGGCGCACCGGGCAGGCGATCTTCTATCCGCGGGTGCAGGTTCAGTTCATCGTAGAGTCACCCAGCGACAACTATCACATCCCGCTCTTGCTCAGCCCCTTCGGCTACTCCACCTATCGGGGTAGCTGAGGACGGGAAGGGCCAGCGCTGGCACCGGCACGAAACCCCGCGGCTCCCCCATCGAGCGAGGTACAGCATGACCACGAAACTCGTCACCGAAGCCCAGGCGGCGTTCGCCACGCTGGCGGCAGCCAACCGCGCGTTCAGCGCGAGGTACCCGGGGCCCACTCCCGAGCGGCAACCGGTACACACGCAAG
>Ga0247763_1000440_pt1 | contig 24669 bp, 17 predicted proteins | sample UWRJL141409B4_FD_179926 | JGI IMG/M metagenome (GOLD analysis project Ga0247763, IMG submission 179926) | Plant litter microbial communities from Arlington Agricultural Research Station in Wisconsin, United States - UWRJ-L141-409B-4 | ecosystem: Environmental > Terrestrial > Plant litter >...
AATCATAGAGACAGCTGTTGTATCGTTACATCATTCATGCAAGACCGCATTTAACGGCCAAGGCGTTTCGCTACCTTAGGACCCTCACGTTAAGGCCGCCATTAACCGGGGGTTCCGTTAAAACCATAATAGTTTAATTTGTTAACCAGCCGGGATCGGGCAGACATCACACTCAATACTTCGATTTATCATCTTTTTGCAAAGTGCTGTGTTTTAATTAAACAGTCGTACAACAATATTTTATGCTTCTTCATTTTTACTCGTATTAATCGAGACTAACGAGCCCTCCTTATCCCTAAGTTACGGTAGTTAGTTTGCCGAGTTCCTTTATGATTGTTATCTCATTTACGCCTTCGTATTCTCTACTAGCTTACTTGTTTCAGATTTTAGGTACGGTTTTTCTATTAAAAAATAGAAAATTTTTACTTTCTTTTTCCTGCACACTTTCACTTGAAAATGTTGAATTTAAAGCAATAAGAATTTTCTCATCGTTATAACCTTCAGATTATAAACTTAGAGGCCGTTACTTTACTTATCCATAAGCTTTAGGCGAGTTTTATTTCTTTTTTGTTACTCATGTCACCATTATCACTTGAGTTATTTAATAATTTTTATTTTTAAAGTCAAAAATTTACTCAACGTTCTGCTACCCCATAAAACAACTGTTATTATTATAAAGTTATATATGGACAAAATTTCGGTATATTATTTAGATCCGTTAAATTTTCGATGCTTTTAAGACTTAACAGGTGCTCTGTTACGAGATCTTTAAATTATGGCTGCTTCCAAGCCCATCTTCCTTACGACTTATATAAAAACTCTCTTAATTTCACTTAATAATAATTTTGGAACCTTAATTTTTGTTTTGGGCTGTTTCCCTTTTGACATACAACCTTATCATTCTATGTCTGATAATTCAAGATTCATTTTTGCCATTCCGAGTCTACATACTCGCCGATAGAATCTTCACGATCCCCCGATATGTACAAAATAAAATGTATTTCATAAATAAATATATATTTATGAAATAATACATCTTGTCTGAGATTAAGTTCTGTACCTACTAAAATGTTACTTAAATTGCCTACTATTATAGGTTTCGCAGAAAACCAGCTATCCTAGTCAGATTTGTCTTTAACTCACTTACCACAGTTCTTCGGATATCTTTGCAACGATAACCCGTTCGGACTTTTATAATCCTGACTATAGTAAGATCACTAGGCTTCGGGTCTAATTTTAGACACTACTCATTTTTTTAATGATCGGTTTAACTACACAATAAAAGTTAATTAACTTTTGAATTTATTGTTTGCATCTAAAATTAACTTGGTGACCCATTATGCAAAAGGTACACTCTTGTATTTTATTACTCGAGTTACTTTATAGAACTACTATTTCAAATAAAAGACTTTTCCCTCACGGTACTTTATGCTAGAGCTCATATATTATATTTAGTCTTTGAGGAAGGTTCCCCATAATATTCAAACAGCTTTTAAGCCATTTTACTTATTTTTATAGACTTTTCTATTTTCATTCACATTAATCATAGAATCTCGTTTGATTTCTTTTCCTGAAGCTAATAAGATATTTCACTTCACTTCGTTTATCAAGTAATTTCTCTAAGAGTTTATATGTTAATTTTTAATTAAAACATAATTGTATTCTCTTTAATATATGGCGATATATTTATCCATAATAATCCCTTTGTATACTTATATATATATTATATAAATAATAGCTTTATTTATATCTATTACATTTCTTATATTTTTTAAATTATAAAAATTTTCGGGTTACTATGATTCGAACATAGTACTTCTCAGCCCAAGAGAGATATCTTACCAATCTGACCCTAACCCGTTAATTATATTTTTCAGAGAATATGGGATTCGAACCCATGATGATTAAACTCATGACTAAGCTCAAATTAGTTCCCGTAAACCGCTTGGGTAATTCTCTAAATAATTCTTCCAAGACTTGAACTTGAATATCATTCTTATCAAAAATGCACTTTACCCTTAAGTTAAAGAATTAAAAATTTAATATATTTTAATTTTTATTTTATAATTAAGAGTACTTTTCTTAACTATACTTAATAAGAGATAAGAGACTCGAACTCTTAACCTTCTGCGTGTAAAGCAGCAACTCTACCATTGAGCTAATCTCTTTATATATATAAAATTTATATATAATTATTTTTGTTTTATTGTAATTACAATAGCTCCTACCATTGCTAATAATAATATAAAGCTGGCTAAGACTAATCATATGTTATAATTAGTATACATTATATTACCTATAGCTGTCATATGACTATTTTCTGCTAAATTCCCATCTCATGCTTTACTTGTAACAAAATATAAATCATAGTTATTTAAGTTTATAGCATAAGATAAATTATTATTTTTATTTAAAGATATATTATATAATAAAGTATAAATAGTATTATTTCAATTACTTAAAACTGCAATATCGTAAGGTAATATTTGGAATAAAGGATAATAAAAGAATATACCTATAATAGAAGATAAAGCAAAACTATTACTATTATTACTTTTAAGTTCACTTATTCTTATATTAATTAACATTAGAATAAATAAAAATAAAATAGACACTGCTCCTATATATACAATTAAATAAGCTAAACCTATAAAACTTAAACCTAATATTATTAAGTAAAAAGAAATATTAGCAAATAATCCTATTAAAAATAATACAGATATTATAGGATTTTTCATAGTTATTACAAAAATTGCACAAATTATAGCTAGTATTGATAGAATATCTAAAACATAAGATGTATAACCATTTGTAAAAGTTTCATTTATTAAAAATAAATTATTCATAAATAATAAAAAGTATTTATACCTTAAAATAAAAGGGAAGATAAAGAATATTAATTAATTATTTATATACAAGAGTACTTAGATTCGAACTAAGAATTTAAAGGTTGAAGCTTTCTGTTTTACCATTAAACTATACTCTTTATATATATTATATATTAAATGTACGGAAAGAGAGAGATTCGAACTCTCAGATTTATACAAATATCATTTAGCAAATGACTCACCTTACCTATGGAAACCTTTCCTAAACTTATATATTTATAATATATACGAATTGAACCGGAGTCGAACCAGCATCTACTTCCGTGACAAGGAAGTCCTTTACCTATTAAGTTATCAATTCTTTTTAAGTATATATATTTAGGATTTATCGGATTCGAACCAATAATTTAATGATTAAAAGTCACATGTATTACCATTATACTAAAACCCCTGAAAATAAAATTCTAAGGAAAAAAAGTTTATAAAAAAAGTTTATGAACCTCAATAGTATACACTAACATATAAGAAAAGTCATACAACATCTACAAAATGTCAGTATAATATACCTCCTTCAAATCCTAAATGATGATTATCTGTTAAATGATAAGCAAATATTCTTCATAATGCTACGCTTAAAAAAATAGTTCCAATTATTACATGTAATCCGTGGAAACCTGTACTAAAAAAGAAACATGTACCAAAAGCACCATCACTTATTGTAAATGATGATACACTATATTCAATACCTTGGAAAGCAGTGAATACTAATGCTAATAATACTGTAGCTACTGAACCGTATAAAGCTCCTGTTCTTTTACCTTGTATTAAAGCATGATGTGCATATGTAATTGTTGCCCCACTTGATAATAAAATTACAGTATTTAATAATGGAAGTTCAAAAGGATTTACAGGTTCTATACCTATAGGTGGTCATTGAGCTCCTAATTCTACAGTAGGTGTTAAAGCGCTATGAAAAAATGCTCAAAAAATAGCCACGAAAAATAATGCTTCAGAAACTATAAATAATATAACACCTAAATTTAATCCTTTTTGTACAGCTAAAGTATGATCTCCTAAAAGAGTACTTTCAGATATTATGTCTCTAAATCATAATGTCATAGATGAAATAACTAACCCTAATGCTATATAAAATAAAATATAACTATTAGAAAATTCATGCATAGATAATGCAGCACTAGTTGTTAAAACTAATAAACAAATACTTGTGTATAAAGGTCAAGGAGAAGGGGATACTAAGTGAAAAGGATGATCTTGAAATTTACTTCTAACTAAATTTGTCATTTAAATGATAATTTTATATAAATATTCGCATATTCATTATAATGTAAAAACATTATAATATATTAAAAAAAAAATACTTGAAATGTTATTTCAAGTATTAATAGCTCTTAAGATGACTCGAACATCTATATCAATATTAACAGTATCATGCTCTACCCTTGAGCTATAAGAGCTTATACATTAAATATGTATATTATAGGAAGAAAAGGAATTGAACCTTCGACGATTAAAAATCATTAAGTTTACAGCTTAACCCGCCATACCAACAAACGGAACCTTCCTTTAAGTATAATAACTTTATACTTATATTATTGTTTCATATTATAAATCCCGTGCAACTTCCACTACACGAACCGTATTTCGACTTTACACTAATCAGATTCACGCATAGGAAGAAATCTATTAAAATATCTAAATCTTATACATTTAGTACTCTAGAATAGACAAGCAAACTTATTGCGTAAACTCCTTTCAGCATGCGACGAGTAGTTAGTACCAATCCGAGATTTTATTCACCGTGTCATGGTGATTCACGATTACTAGCAATTACTTATTCATGTAGCCGAATTTCAGACTACAATCCTTTTCTTATTTTTTATCCTATTTTTAAGATTTGCTCAATTTCGCAATTTCGCATCTTTTTGTCTAGGAATATGTGGCACGTCTATAGCCCACAATATTAAGGCCATGATGACTTATCTTAGTCCCTACTATCACAGAATATATATAGTGAAAAGCATTATTAATAAATTTTATAAATAATGCAAGGGTTTACGTTAATTCTATGGAATTAACCACAGTTTCACAACATTAACTGAAAACAGCCGTGCAACGCTTGTATTAATATTATAAAAAAAGATTTTTTATTATTAACATTCAAATTGTGGTAAGGTTTTTCGTGGATCATCGAATTAAATAACATACTTCACTGCTGTTGTCAGAAACGGCCTAGTGATTTCAGTTCCTGCGTTGCCGCATTACTCTTGAGGTGAAATGCTTACATTTTCATTTATAGACTAAGTTATTACCTAACCTATGGCATTCATCGTTTTCTGCATAGACTACTAGGGTATCTAATCCTGTTCGCGACCTATGCCTTCGTCCTACGGTGTCAGTTGTTACATAAAAGATTGCCTTCGCCTTTACCAGTCCCGTAGGTATAAAAAAATTTTATTTCTCCACTCATAGTACGATCTTCTTACATAAAACTCTAGTAAATCAGCTTCCTATTATATAGGCTATATTTACCACCTAAGTACCCTTTAAACCTATTTAAAATGAATAACGCGAGTCTTATACGTATTACCGCGACTGCTGGCACGTATTTTGTCAAGACCTAATGTACATATTGTCATTATCAATATGTATACAGAATTTTATTTGATGAATCAATTTACCTTTTTATAAAAAAAAAGCATTCTACTAAGTTGCCGGTTCAGCCGTTAGGCCATTGACCAATATTCCCCACTGCTGTACCTATATTGCGTTGGGATTTTTTCATCCCCAATGTGGTCGATCAACCATTTCAGCTTCGACTAAGAGAATTGTTGGCTTGTTAAGCCATTACCTTAACAACTACCTATCTCTATGATTTCTCTTTTCCTCTTAAAGCGGTAATAATATTTTAAACAATTGTTTAAAATCTAACCCTTTTTTTGTATTGACTTATTTAATTTCTCTTTAAGGTAGGTTGATTATCATTTACTCACCTGTACACCACTTTTAATAAAAAAATTTTTTAAATTAAACGTACGATTAGCATGTGTCAAGCACTTAGACAGCGTTCATTCAGAGTCATCACTAAACTCAACATATAATCTTTCTTTGATTATGTTAGATTTAAAAAAAATTTTATACCTAACACATCACTAACAAATTTTAAATTAAAAAAAAGTATGAAATTAAAATTTATATTTAAGGATAAAAATAAGCTATATCTTGTTTTTATTTATTACTAAATTAAAGTTTATAATAAGGTTGAATGTCCGCTATATAAGTGTATAATTAACTAGTATTGTTATAATTAACTAACTTAGTCATAATTAACTTATTATTATTTTCTATAAAATACTTTTAAATTTTTATTTATAATTAATTATAAACATAGACTTTCCTCAAATAATAATAATTATTTAAATAATAAAATCTCTTAAATTTTGTTATTATAATTTAAATTTATATATAAAATATATTAATATAAATAATAATTTATATTAATGAAGATCTAACCCATCTTTTATATAACCACTAGTTAAAACTACAAATACTTGAGCTTGTATTAAAGCAATACCTAATTCTAAACCAGAAAATGCTATAATAAAAGCTAAAGGTATTAAACCTAAGAAAAAGAAAATAAACCCTGAAGTCATAATATTATAAGTAAAACCACTTAAAATATGTAAAAGCATATGACCAGACATTATATTAGCCCCTAATCTAAGACCTAAAGAAATATTTCTACTTAAATAACTTATAAATTCAATTAATACTAATAAAGGTACTAAAGCTAAAGGACAACCTGCAGGAACAAAAAGAGAAAAGAATTCTAAACCATGTTTAGAGAAACCTAAAATAGTAGCACCTAAAACTATAGTAAAACTTAAACCGAAAGTTAAAACAAAGTGACTTGTAGAAGCAAAACTATAAGGTATCATACCTATTAAATTATTTATTAAAATAAAAATAAATAAAGTATAAACAAAAGGGAAATAAATTTGACCTTTTGTAGCATTTATTTGATTTGTAACTATACTGTGTATAGTTGCATATAAAGATTCTTGACTTATAGATCAGTTATTACTTACTAATCTATTATAATTTGTGCTTAAAATATTTAATGCAAAAATAAATAAAGTCCCTATTGTTAAATATAGCCCTATATTTGTAATAGAAATATGATAATTACCGAAAATTCCAGTTTCTAAACTTAATAAATCTCTTATTTCAAATTGCTCTAAGGGACTAAAAATTTCTCTTGATATATTGTTATCTAAGCTTAAAGTACGCATTTTGTACTTTAAGCTCAAGGATAAAATCTTTAAATATCTGTATATACACATAATATTTTTTATAAATAAATATAATAAATATAATAAAAATACAATTTTTATGTATAAAACTTATAACTTTATTTTAATTATTTGTTAAAGCTATCAAAAAGTTTAGTTATAAAAGTACGAGATAAAAATAAACGAACAAATCTTGGTAAAATATATTTAGATAATAGGTAAACTGTTATAGCTATTATAGCAAAAGCAAAAGTTATTTCATTTACGAAATAAAATGGAACTAATTGAGGCATTGATATTAATATAATATAAAACAAATATCTTATATGAAATATTATCGTTAATACTATAACGGAGGTAAAATTATATTGATTATAATAATTTCTGTTTATTTATATATATTATATATAATATATTAAACTTGCAACATTATAATGTAAACCATCTAAAATTAAAGAAGGATATATTCCTAATAATACTGTAAATAATACTAAAATAAATAACATTGAAAATTCTCTTTTTGTAAGATCATTAAAGCTTTCTCCAAAAAATTTACTAAATGAACCTCCAAAAGATATTCTGTTAAATAAATATATAGTATATGCTGCAGAAAAAACAATTGAAGAACTAGCAAGTAATCCTAATAGAGGTAATCTTTCGAAAACACCGTATAAAGACATAAATTCACCTATAAAATTTAAAGTTAAAGGTGCACCACAATTAGCTAAACACAGTATAAAAAATAAAATAGAAAATAAAGGTAATAATTGAGTCATTCCTCTATAATAATAAATTAATCTAGTACCCGCTCTATCGTATAATACACCTCCTGCACATATAAATAAACCACTAGATACAAATCCATGAGCTAAACCTAATAATATACCACCTTCTATACCCTGAATTACATTACTAAAAACTCCTATTAAATAAACTGCAGCGTGAGAAACTGAACTATAAGCTATTAATTCTTTAATATCTACTGTTCTTAGTGTGCTTATACTTGCATATACTATAGTAATAGTACCAATCATAAATACTATATAACTGAAATTTAAAGAAGCTTTAGGAAGTACAGGTAGTATTAATCTAAATATACCGTATAAACTTAGTTTTAGAACTACACCTGCAAGTACAATACTACCCCCTAAAGGAGATTCAACATGGGCCTTTAATAATCAATTATTTAAAAAAATAGTAGGAGTTTTAACTGCAAAAGCTATAAATATTCCAATAAATAAATATACTTGAGTAGTATAATCAAAATTAGTTTTAAATAAAGCGTCAAAATCCGTAGTACCCATTATAGATGACATAGCTAAAATACATAATAATAAAAATAAAGATCCTCATAGTGTATATAAAAAAAAGTAAAAGCTAGCTCTTACTTTATTTTTTGAACCAAATAATCCTATTAATAAAAATAATGGAGGTAAAATACTTTCAAAGAAAATATAAAAGAATAATATATCTAGTACTAAAAATACAGCTAATAATAAGGTTTCTATTAATAACATTATTATTAAATAAGATCTATAATTTTCTGTAATAGAATTTCAATTAGATAATAATGCTATAGGCATTATTATAGTTGTTAATAAAACAAAATATATAGAAATACCATCTACACCTAAGTAAAGATTAAAGAAACTTAATTCATGTTGTTCTTGTACAAATTGATATTGATTATTACTAAAATCAAATAATATATAAATTATCAATGATATAAATAAATTTATAATAGAAATTATAAAAACTATAATTTTAGGATATGAACTTTTTTTGTCTTGAAGTTCATAATTAACAGTGCTTGAAATTAAAAATACACCAAATAAAGGTAAGAATAATAAAGATGATAATAACATAAATTATGTTATTAATTTTAAATAGTACATAAAATTGTAACAGAACAATGACATCATAATAATATATTTTGATAAATATATAAATAATTATATAATTATATATATAACTATTTATATAAAGACTATGGAGGAATCGAACCCCTTACTTAAGATTTGCAATCAAAGTGTAAACCATCTACTTCATAATCTTATTAAAAAAAATAATTATTTTTTAATTTAAAGTAAAGAAATATTAACAGGGAAAATATTAAAACTATATAATAAACAAGGTATTAAAATAATTAAAGCAAATAAAATAGGTAAAAGTACTGTTCAACAAAATGCCATTAATTGATCAAAACGTATTCTAGGGAAAGAAGCTCTCACTCATATGAATACAAATATTAAGAAAGAACTTTTTAAACCTAGATTTAATCCGTATAATAATCCTTCATAAGCTGGATTAACATTATGTAAGAAATATTCTATAAAAATATTTTTATAATAAAATATTCATTCTGTGTAAAAAAATGTGTTACAAATAAAATCTATAGAATAAAAAATATTATAATTATCAAATAATAAATAACCCCCCATAAAAAGAATACTTGTTAATATACATATTAAAACAATACTCCCGTATTCTGCTAAAAAAAAGAAAACAAAAACAACTGCAGCGTGCTCTGTCATGAATCCACTAACAAGCTCCGATTCAGCTTCAGCCAAATCAAAAGGAGCACGATTAGTCTCAGCTACCGAACCTATAAAAAATATAATAAATATAGGTAATAATGGTAATATATATCAAATTGTTCTTTGAGATTCCGTAATAATAGTTAAATTTAAACTACCTGTTAACATTATCACAAGTAAAATTGCAGAACTTAAAACTAATTCGTAACTAATTAGTTGAGCCGTACTTCTAAGTGAACCTAAAAATGCATATTTACTATTAGCACTTCAACCTGCTAATAATATACCATATGTAGCTAAAGAAGACATCGCTAAGATATAAAATATACCTAAATCAAAATCAATTATAGATAACCCTGGCCCATAAGGTATAACAGCATATCCTAATAAAGAAAATATAAGTGTTATAACTGGCCCTAAAAAAAATAATATGATATTTGCTTGAGTTGGTGCTACATATTCTTTTAATAAAAGTTTTAAAGCATCAGCAAATGCTTGTAATAAACCATAATATCCTACAATATTTGGACCTAATCTTCTTTGCATACTTGCCATAGTTTTTCTTTCGGCAACTGTTACATATGCAACTGCTAATAAACTTGGAACTAAAACTAGAATAACTTCTATAATAGAAATAAGTGTAGAAGAATATAACATTAATGTTTTAAATGTAAATTAAGATTTATGTCTCTAAAAAAAAGTTTAGAGAACATAAAATAATAGTTTAAAAATAACTGTAATCTATCATATATTATTTATTTTATTCTCATTTTAGATTCGAACTAAAATCAAAATATTAGAAGTATTTTGCTCTACCATTAAGCTAATGAGAAATTAAAAATTTATAAACTTTTAAGTATTATGCATATAATTACTTATATTTAATTTGATAAACAACTACTTTGTAAAGGTAAACTTACAAATGCATGAGGTTTAGGTGGGCTTGTTAACCCTCACTCTAAACTAGGATAACTTCTATTTAATAAAGATTGTAAAGTATCAGTATAAAATTGTACACCCATTCAAGGATATCTGCTAGCAGCTTCACCCTCTACTAATTGTAAGTATACAATATATAAGAAAAGTCAAGCAGCTACTACACTAATAATAGATCCAAAACTACTTATTAAATTTCAACCTGCAAAAGCATCAGGATAATCACTTATTCTTCTTGGCATTCCTTGTAAACCTAAAAAGTGTTGAGGAAAGAATGTTACATTAACTCCAACAAAAAGAATTCAGAATTGTACTTTTGATAACATAATATTATAATTTAAACCTAAAATTTTTGGTACTCAGTGATATCATCCACTAAACATAGCAAATACAGCACCCATACTTAAAACGTAATGAAAATGAGCAACTACGTAATAAGTATCATGGAATGCAATATCAAGAGATGCATTAGCTAAAACAACACCACTTAATCCTCCAATTGTAAACATAAATACAAAACCTAAGGCAAATAACATAGAAGGTGTTAGTTTTATAGATCCTCCATAACATGTAGCTAATCATGAGAATATTTTTATCCCTGTAGGTACAGCTATAATTAATGTAGCTGCTGTAAAGTATGCTCTAGTATCAACATCTAAACCTACAGTATACATATGATGGCTTCAAACTATGAATCCTAGTATTCCTATAGACATCATAGCATATACCATACCTATATAACCAAATACACTTTTATTAGAGTTAGCTGAAATTGTTGTACTAATAATACCAAATCCTGGTATAATTAATATATAAACTTCAGGGTGTCCAAAAAATCAGAAAAGATGTTGGAATAAAATAGGATCACCACCACCTGCTACTTCAAAAAATGATGTATTAAAGTTTCTGTCTGTTAAAACCATAGTTATTCCACCTGCAAGAACAGGTAAAGAAAGTAATAATAATACAGCAGTTATTACAACGGCTCATCCAAATAAAGCTAATTTATGTAATTTTATACCTGGAGTTCTCATATTTACTATTGTTGTAATAAAGTTAATTGCACCTAAAAGTGAACTTACCCCTGATAAATGTAAAGCAAATATAGCTAAATCTACACTAGGTCCACTATGACTTTGTACTCCTGATAAAGGAGGGTAGATTGTTCAACCAGTACCTGCTCCACCTTCTATACATGCAGAAAATACTAGTAATATTAAACTAGGTGGTAATAATCAAAAACTTATATTATTTAGTCTAGGGAAAGCCATATCAGGACCTCCAACTAATAAAGGTAGTAAAAAATTACCAAAACCACCAATTAAAGCAGGCATAACCATAAAGAATATCATAAATAAAGCATGTGCTGTAATAATAGCATTATATAATTGATTATCTCCTATGTATTGTACACCTGGTCCACTTAATTCCATTCTTATTAAAACAGAAAACGCTGTTCCTATTAATCCTGAAAATAGTGCGAATATTAAATATAAAGTACCAATATCTTTAGCATTAGTAGATCAAAATCATCTTTCAGTTCAAAGCGACACTGAAGAAATTCTTGTTAATTTTTCACTTTCTATAGATTTAATGGTTATTGTTATTAAAATTTTAATCTTTGTTTTTATACAAAACATATAGAATTTTTTATTAATAATTTTAACTATAATATATATAGTTAAATAGGTAGAGTAATTATTTTAATAAATAATACTCAAAATAATTAATTATTTTTTAAAGAAAAAGCAGATTTGTTTAAATCTATTAAAGTATTTTCTATAATACTTATTCCAGGAACAATTGCAAGGAAATAACCAAAATATAAAGCAGTACTTAATTGACCTAATTCTATAAAAGGAGATTCTACATGGCAAGCTCCTAATTTCATTAATATTAAGAAATTTGCTACAAAAGTTCAAAAAACTATTTTACTTAAAGGTCTAAATTGGAAACCTTTTGTTTTACCTAAATCTACTACAGGTAATAACATTATAACTAATAATGCACTAAACATAGCAATAACCCCTAATAATTTATTAGGTATAGATCTTAGTATAGCATAAAAAGGTAAAAGATATCATTCAGGTACGATAGCTGCAGGTGTTTGCATAGGATTCGCCATTATATAATTTTCACTATCACCTAAAAGATTAGGCATGAAAAATACAAATAAACTTAACCCGAATATAAAGATAAAGATTGTAATTAAATCTTTAAATAAATAATAAGGAGCAAATGTAAGACGATCATAATTACCAGAAACCCCTAAAGGATTACTTGAACCTGATGTATCATGAAGTGCTATTAAATGCATTAAAACTAGTGCAGCTAAAACAAAAGGTAATAAATAATGTAAAGCAAAAAATCTATTTAATGTTGCATTGTTAACAGAGAAACCACCTCAAACAAATTCTACAATATCTTGTCCTATTCAAGGTATAGCACTTATAAGATTTGTTATAACTGTTGCACCTCATAAACTCATTTGACCATAAGGAAGAACATAACCTAAAAACCCAATACCCATCATAAGTATTAAAATTATAGTACCTAGAATTCAAACTAGTGTTCTTGGGGCTCTATATGATCCATAATACAGTCCTCTTCCAATATGGAAGTAAACTAAAAAAAAGAAAGCTGAAGCTGTATTACTATGTAAATAACGAACTAATCATCCATTATTTACGTCTCTCATAATATGCTCTATAGAATTAAATGCTTCTAAAACACTAGGGTTATAATGCATAGCTAAAGTTACACCTGTCGCAATTTGTATTATTAAACAAACTGCTAATAAAGAACCAAAATTTCATAAATAACTAATATTACTAGGTTGTGATGCATCAATAACATAATTATTCACTAATTTTAATAATGAATGACTTTTTAATATTCTCATGTAAATAAACATTATTTTTTATTTAAAAATGAATAAAGATCATTAAACTTACAATACGGAATTTATACATTACTTTATAATCTATATTATAGATTAAAATATAATTATGGAAGAATCGAACTTCTTATCTAAGATTTGTAATCAAAGTGTAAACCATTTACTTCAAAATTTTGAATATTATTAATTAATAATTAAGTAAGTTTTTTATTTTTATTTTGTTTTAATATTAGAATTACTTACAGGTAAACTTATTGTAGATAATATTAATATAATTAACAATATTGAAAAATATAATAGTTCAAAATAAACTAATCCTATAAATCATATACCACCAACTATAATATAAATACCATATACAGGCATAATACCTACATTATTTTTTACAATAGATTTACTTATTATAACCAGTAAATTTGTTAAACCTGCAGGTCCTAAGTGTTCTACACTACCTTTATCTAATAATTTAGTAGTTTTTCCTCCTAAGTCTAAAATATTAGAAGTAATATATTTATTATAAAAGAATTCAACTAAAAATCTTTGATTAAAAAAACCAAATATATTGTAACCTAATCTCGATAATTTAAAACTAAGAATATTTTCAGGTAAATATTCTATTAATAATACAGCAATAAAAGTAAATGAAACTGTAAATATAAAAGGTAATAATTTAAATAACTTTGGAACAGCAAATTCAGTATTAATCATTATTTCATGTATAGGATGAATAAATAAACTATTATCTATAAAAAAACTAGAACCTAAACCTATAAATAAATCTTTTGTTACAAACCCGAAAAATATAGAAAATAGAGCTAATATTATTAAAGGTAATACCATAAAAATATTTCCTTCTTGTGCTAAAGAATCTTTTTTATGACCTATATAATGTTTATTAGAACCATTTGGTGTAGTTAAAAAAGTTAAATGTAAAACTTTTACAGAATATAATGTAGTAAATATAGCACCTATTGTAGCTATAACGTATACTGCTATCCCTGAGAAAGTAAATTGTCCATAAGCGGACTCTAATATAAAATCTTTACTATAAAACCCTGCCATAAAAGGGAAAGCCATTAAACTAAGACTTGCTATTAACATAACAGAATAAGTTAAAGGTAAAAATCTGATTAACCCTCCGTATTTTCTAAAATCTTGATTATCTGCTACGGCATGGATTACTGAACCTGCACCTAAAAACAATAAACCTTTATAAAATGCATGATTTACTAAATGAAATAAAGCTATATTATAAGAAGATAAACCTACGGCTATTACCATCATACCTAATTGACTCATAGTAGAATAAGCTATAACTTTTTTGATATCTTGTTGGAATAAACCTACAAGAGAACTAAATATTGTAGTAATAGCTCCTAATCATAAACATAATAATAGTATAGTAGAACTATACTCTAATAAAGGAGAAGAACGCATTAATAAATAAACACCAGCTGTAACCATTGTAGCAGCATGGATTAAAGCGGAAACAGGTGTAGGACCTTCCATGGCCATAGGTAATCAAACATGTAAACCTACTTGAGAACTTTTAGCCATAGCACCTATTAATAAACATATACCTATTATAGTTATTATGTTTTCATTAATATAGGGAGCTAACGAAAATATAGTACTATAATCTATATTACCAAAAGATCATAAAAGAGCAAACATACCTATTGTAAGAAAACAATCCCCAACTCTATTAGTTAAAAAAGCTGACATAGAACTTTGATTTGCCGCAATTCTTGTAAATCAAAAACTAACTAAAAGGTATGAACAAACTCCAACACCTTCTCAACCTACAAACATTAATAAATAATTATCAGCTGTTACTAAAATAATCATCATGAACGTAAATAAACTTAAATAACTAAAAAATCTTTGATTATGAGGATCGTGACTCATATAACTTATTGAATAAATATGAACTAAAGAACTTATAATTAATACAGGTATTAACATTGATACTGTTAGACTATCAAATTGTACACCTCAATTAATGCTATATCATTCACTATCTATTCATCTGAATAAAGAAATAGAAACAGGTATATTATTTATACCCGTTTCAATAAAAGCTAATATAGCTAAAATAGTTGTTATAATAACACTTGTACTTGTAACGAATTGTGCCCCGTTTACTCCTACTTTTCTACCAAAAAAACCTGAAGCCATTGACCCTAATAAAGGTAAGAATATTAAACTTAAATACATTAGATATAATCTATTGCAATACTTCCTCTTAATCTATAGAAAGCTACAACTATTCCTAAACCTATGGCGGATTCTGCCCCCGCTACTACTATTATATAAATAGCATAAGTTTGTCCAACTATATCGTCTATATTAAGTGAACTTATCAATATTAGGAAAGTTATGGCTAATAACATTATCTCAATTGAAATAAGCATTATTAGTATATTTTTTTTATTTAAAATAAATCCCAATAAACCTATTAAAAAAAGTGTTAAGGTTAGATTCATCTAATCTAACAAAGTTGCCAATTATCGAACATTTTCCTTGAATATATTAATTATCTCTATTATAATTAAGCCAACGAAAAGTATTTAATACATGAGAAGATATCACAAAGATATGCATAAGATTTGAACTCATATTTAGGTAACCGTACTACCTCGTTCTACCATTAAACTAGCACACCTTTTATATTTTAAAATAATATAAAAAAAATCTTAAAACATAAGTATGAAAATATATTCCATTATTCTAATAGTAATATTTATAAAAATAAATAAGCTATTATAAATAAAATCATAAATTTCTACAAATATACTTTTAAAAGTATATCCATATCCTTCTAAATCAAAGAAACTAAAATCCTGAGTCTTGTTAAAAGACTCTTCAGGCCCTTGAGATTGTACCTTAGCTAAGCCTGTTCCAGAAGGTTCTCCTCCAGAAGGTTCTCCTCCAGAAGACCCACCAGATCCTCCTTTATCACGAGGATCTGAATTGTTCAGACTTTTTATACGCTTGGAGCTCTCATCTTCTAAATCTCTAGATTCTGAATTAGAACGTTTATTATTAGCAGCAGTAGATTCATTTAAGTTTTCAGTTTCTTCTGGTTCGGGTGTGGGAGAGAAGGCTGTTGAAGGTGTTTGAGGTTCATTTTCGTCTTCCAAACCTGAATCATCTTCCATTTCCCGTCTACTTCTAGCATTATTTTCCCTACCATCAGGATTATCTGGAGCTAAATTTCCTCCATGTTCCCAAGCTTTTTCTTGCATTTTGTCTAGTCACTCTGCCTCCTTTTTATTTATCCCTGTTTCCTCATTTGCACCGCAAGAATCTTCACTGTAATTCTTAGATTGTAATTTTTCAAGATGTTCACGAACAAACTTTTCATTGACTTCTGGATGTTTTTCTTTCATACCTTTTACTACAGCCTCTGTTTGTGTTTTATCATATTCTTTAAATCTATTTTGAGCAGAATGTTTTTCTTCAAACTTTTGTACGTAATAATCGTATTCAGCATGATCTACTGTATATTTAGATATCTTATTAAAGTCAGGATAACCTGGATTTTCAAAAGTAGGTTTGGCTGATCTGTTATCAAAATACTTTATTTCTTGTTCTATAAGTTTTTCTGCTGCTTTTTTTTTTGCGTTATCTTCTTTATCCTCGGAATTTTCATTATCTGAACTGTCATCTTCTGCGTATGCCACCGAACTATTCCCGTAAAAAATACCTATGGTTAATACTAATCTTACGATTGTGTTTAATAATACTCACTTTAACCGGAGTAGGGTTATATATATATAAAATATGAATTTTTTCATGATTTTTTTTTTTTAACAATTATTCGTATATTCTTTATCTATTCGCTAAGAAAAGTAAGAAATTTTTCTAAGTTAACTGATTCTATAACTATTGGCATAGAACTATGTAATATACCGCAAATTTCTGAACATTGACCATAAAATACTCCTTCTCTATTAGCAAAAATAGAAGCTTGATTTAAACGTCCAGGGTAAGCATCAGTTTTTATACCTAATGCATTACAAGAGAACGAATGTATTACGTCACCTGACGTAATCATAAATCTTGTATGTGTTAATTCAGGTATAATTAATCTATTATCTACTTCTAATAATCTTAAAGCACCTTCTTCTAAGTCAGAATCTGGTACAATATATGAATCAAATTCTATAAATTCTTGGTTAGAATCTAAGAAATCTGGATATTGATAACTTCAATATCATTGATGACCTTCAGCCAAAATTGATAAAGAAGGATCTGTAACTTCATCCATTAAATATAATAATTTAAAAGAAGGAAATGCAATTAATATTAATATAATTGCAGGTGTTATAGTTCAAATTAATTCTATTAATGTACCGTGATTTAAATATTTATGAGAAATAGGAGATTTAGTACTTACATAGTTTAAAACTATAGATACTAAAACTCAAGCTACACTAAATAGTATAATAACTAAATAGAACATTATATTATCATGTAGCTCTATTAATGCTTCCATTTGAGGTGTAGCACTATCTTGAAAATAAATTCCTCAAGAAACTGGACTATCCATATATATAGAAGATATTAAATTTTTGATTATTATATTCATGTTTCTTTTTTGTTTTTATTTTTTAAATAATATCCTTATATATTTTCTGTTAACTGGTTTAATTAATTTTTATGTACATCACTGTTACTCCTAGTATGTAAAACTGTTATTAAATGTAATATAAAAGAAATTATATTACATATAATAATAAGAATGCCATCATAAGTGCGAATAAACCTGTGGCTTCAGAGAAAGCAAACCCTAATATAGCGTATGAGAATAATTGTCCTCTTAAAGAAGGATTTCTAGCAACTCCTAAAATTAAAGCCCCAAATACAACTCCAATCCCAACTCCTGCACCTATTAATCCTGTTGTGGCTATTCCTGTACCTATAATTTTTGCTACTTGTACCATTTATTTTAAAAAAAAATATATTTATCTTAAATCAAATTAATTTAAAATTTTATCATATAAAATGTTTTATTAATGAATCTTTATTTATAATTAATATTTATTATACTAATATTAATTAATTATTTTTAATTTGTCCTAATAATTCTATAGTATAAGTAGGTTTTTTCTTTAAAATAGTTAATGTTTGACGACTATCTATTTTTAAAGCACTCTTTCCTAATTCATATACAAATCCTAAAGTAATAATTCCTATAAACCCTAATGTAATAATTAATCCATATAGATTATTTACGTATTCACTAACAGCAAAAGGGAAAGTTAATAAAATTTCTAAATCCAATAGTAAATAAACTAAAGCAAAAATAAAAAATTTTATACCAAATTGTGTCCTATTTTGACCTAAAAAACTATGAAACCCACATTCAAAAATACTGTATTTTTCTTGATAAGGATTATGTGGTGCAAAAATAAAATTTATTGCAATAAATAAAATTGCAATAATACATACAACAATTATAAAAAAACTCATAGCGCTCATTAATAATTAAATAAAATCTGTACCAATATGGTACCCATACTTAATCATTCTTTATTCATGAATAAAAATAATAATAATACCAGTGTAATAACTGAAATTGTTGTTGTTATAGAACTAGAGATTATTATATTTTTATTATTAAATTTTGTAGATCTAATTAACTTATCATTATTATATATGTTACCTTTATAATAAACATTATTTAATGATGAATTAAATTTATATTCGGGTGAAAAGAAAAAAATTTCTTTAATAATATTTAAGTAATATACCCCTCCTATAACACTAGTAAGTATAGCTACAATAGCTATAAATACATAACCTTTATCTATTGCAGCACTTAAAACCATTTGTTTTGCAAAGAATCCTACAAGTGGAGGAATTCCCGCAAAAGAAAAAATTGTTATTGCTAAACTTGTAGAAAGGAAAGGATTTATATGAAAAAATCCTTTTAATTGAGTAATTAATTGTATAGGTGAATTATTTTTATCTAATAATTCTTTATGCTCTTTATTATTACTTATATAAGTAAATAAAGAGAAACCTATAGCTATTAATATAAAGAATACATTTATATTACTAATAGAATATTGTATTAAATAAAATACAAAAGCTTGAGTAGATTCTACGCTAGAAATACTTAAAGCTAATAATATAAATCCTACATGAGATATTGTACTATAAGCTAATAATCTTTTTATTCTAAATTGAGTTAAACCTGCGATAGTTCCCACCAATAAAGAAATTAAAGAACAGATTAATAAACTGAAAGTCCAACTAAAATCAAAATAATAATCTCTAGTATAATATATTAATTCTAAAAAGAATATAAAAATAGAGATTTTTGCTATAGTTGTTACAAATGTTGTAACAATAGTAGGTATAGCATCATAAACATCAGGAGTTCACATATGGAATGGGGCAGCTCCTACTTTAAATAAAAACCCTATACTGAATATAATTAATGAAAAATTTAAATAGTAAGATGTATATCAAGAATTATTATTTATATCGCTTATACTGTTAATTATATATAATCCATCCATACTTGTTGTACCTGCATTTGCATATAATAAACTTGAACCTAATAAAATAAAACATGAACTTAATCCTCCTAATAAAAAATAAATTAAACCACCTGTAGTAGATAATTCAGAATTTCTGTAAATAGTACTTAATAAATATAGACCATAACTTTGTAATTCTATTGAAAGGAATATTGAAATTAAATCATTAGTTGATATTAAGAATACAGCACCACTAATTATAAATAATAATATTAAAGGATATTCTATTATTTTATACTGTGTACCCATTTTATTTAATATTTTTGTTCTATAAAAAACAAATTTATTAAATAAAACATTTTTTATTGAAGAAGATTCAGCTGTTCATACTTTTCTAGGGTAAAAACTTGTTAATTGCAATATCAATATACTTATAAAAAATATAAAAATATGAAATATTTGTGTAATATTACTTATATGAAGTAATCCTCCATGAATACCTATGCTTTCTTTTATGAAAGAAAAGGAGGTATAAACACTTAACATAGAGTAGCATAAACCTAAAATAGTTAATCTATTAAATAGTATAGATATATCTCGTCTTAATGTAACGGAATTAGAAAGTAATAAAATTAAAATTGAAATGATTATCATGTAAGTTTAGCTAGCCAGAAGAGAAAATCGAATTCTCATTTTTAACGCATGAAATTAAAGTTTTACCATTAAACTATACTGGCTCTTCCTTTTTTTAATTTATAATATTAAATAATCTTATATTTATTATTAAATAATATATAGGTATTTAGGGACAATATTCTGGTTTGAACAGAAGACCTACTGTGCCACAAACAGTTGCTCTACCTACTGAGCTATATTATCCTAATATTTTCTGAAGGCGTGATTCGAACACACAATAACAAACATCAAAAATTTGGGACTTACCCATTAGTCTACTTCAGATATTTTAAATTAAGGTAAATCCGACTTGAACGGATAAGATCTTTATATCAAATAGTCCTAAGCTATTCGTGTCTACCATTCCACCACTACCTTTTTTCTATTATATTGTTTATAATTATATATAAAATAAGAAAAATTTTAACCTTTATAGTTATTAACTAGTAAAATTTCAGTTTGCCCAAGATAAGATTCGAACTTACAACCCACGCAGCTTCAATGCGATGCTCAACCAATTGAGCTTCTTAAGCTTATATAAATTATATTATAAAGTTATTATATTTATTTTTTGTAAAATATGGAGATATTCGGATTTGAACCAAAATAAATCGCATGCAACGCAACCGTAATACCATTATACTATATCCCCTTTTATAATATGATTATTATAATTAATATGTGTAATAATATTTGTATATTAAATAAGAATTTTATATTATTATACGACTAATGGGAATCGAACCCATACACTCGGTTTGGAAGACCGTAATCCTACCATTAAATGATAGTCGTTATTATTTAAATAAAAGTATTAACTATATCCGAAGAAGGACTTGAACCTTCACAGTCATTAACTAGCAAAGCTTAAGTTTGCCCTGTCTACCATTCCAGCACTCGGATTAAATTGAAACGGGTATAAGATTCGCACTTATATTTATAGATCATGAGTCTATAGTGTTACTATTACACTAACCCGCATTGTTTTAAGGCCAAGGTGATTTGAACACTTATCCTTACTGTCATGAGCAGTATGCTTTACCAATTAAGCTATAGCCTCTAAATAATTTAGACTAGGCGGGATTCGAACCCGCGATCCTAACCTTGAAAGAGTTATGTCATACCGCTTGACTACTAATCCTTAAATTAGCCCAATGTAAGTATCGCACTTACTTCTATTGATTACAAAACAATTGCATTACTTTTATGCTAATCAGGCAAAATTTCTATGTAAAATATAATATGATAAATTAATTATATAGTTTTTTATAAAATTAGTACTTAGTTCCTAAAAATTTCTAAATTCTTACAAACAAAGCCTATAATCATAATAATTTATTAAATTATGTTCGTAATATTCTATTACGTATATTTAAGAAATATCTTAAGGTAAGCTTCGCACCTATATGCTTTCAGTACTTATCTTTGACTAACTTAGCTTTCCTGCCATGCCTATGCTATTAAATTTACTTAAGTGATAGATAACATCCTGTGATATTATAATTATAATATCCTAAATTAATATTCGACACATAAACAACAGGTAAACCAGAGGTTAATAAAACGGGTTTACAATTAAGTATACCTGTAGTATCTCATGTTCCTTTCGTACAAGATTATTCCTTATTTTATTCTAATTTCCCCTAGAAGATAGAAACCATACTGTCTCACGACGTATTTAACCCAGCTCGTGTAACTTTTTAATCGACGAACAGTCGTACCCTTCATAATTTCTGCATCCATGAGGATAAGTCAAGCCGACATCGAGGTGCCAAACCGCGCACTCATTTTGTGCATTCTTGCGCAAATTAGCCTGTTCAAATTGTTATCGTAATAATTTATTTCCATATTTTACAATACGGTTCAGACTATTTCTTCTTTTTTTTCTATTTTATATATTTGTTGTTATTTACCACTAACTCAACCTTTAACTGCAAAAGCTCCAATACGACGTTTTGAGGTAAATATAGAATATTCTACATTAGAATTAAGGTAACCTCTCTTTTTAACTGAAGATAATCCTAGATAAGAAGAATAAATATTTTTTAAACCTCCTTTTCATTTTACTTTAAATAAAGCTCTATCCGCTCTATTACGTTTAGATAATCTACCTTTAACTTCTAATCTTACTCCTCTCATATTTTTATACTTAATTCCGTTAAATATAATGTTATATATATTGGCATAATTTTTATCTTTATTATTTGATAAAATGTTATAGTATAATGTACTTAACATAGAATTAAAATCTTTATTTTCTAACTCAGGAATAATATGTAAATTGTTATTTTTATTTGACATAGTATTATAATTTAGGTTTTGAAGTATTTTATTTTTATCTTTAATTGTATCTGTTCTTGGTAATAAAGCTTTATTTAATATATATTTCATCATTCTTATTAAAAAAATTTTTTTTTTTCATAATTTGTGTCCTAATACCTTAGTAAATATATCACTATTAAAAATAATAGATTTCATATTTACAACATTGAATTCAATTCTTTTATTATAATATAATCCTATTATATTACTTAATTGATATAATAGTTTTTCTTCAAATTTATAGCTATTAAGATTTAATCTTAATTTATATCTTCTAATAACTTTAATATAACTACGTAAATATTTATTATATTTATTAAATTTTAAAATATTTTTCCCTTTTATTTTACTATTAAATATTAAAAATTTTATTTTTTGAAAAAATTTTCTTTTTAAATTTAATATTTTTTTTTTTAGAGAAATTTTTTCTCTATTATAAGTATATATTGTTATTATAGCTTTAGAATTAGTATGTTTAATTTCAGGGCTACTAACATATATTTTATTCATAGAAGGACGTCTAACTCAACGGGGTTTATATTTTCTTTTTAAAAACTTAGGAATAAACCGTAAATTAAAATAATGTTGTATTAAGGAATTAATACTAATATCATTTATTGAAAAATTTATAATATTATTTTTATTAAAAGTATAAACAGTGTTTTTTCATTCTTTCGCCACAGGGGGAAAATACTTCAATTCACCTTCTTCAATATTTTTATATTTAATGGGTATTAATTTTAAATGGTTATTAGCTGTTTTATTAAAAATTTGTAAATTTTTGTTAATTTTTATTTTTGTTCTTTTTTTAATTTAATAAAATAAAATTTTATTTTATTAATTATATATAAATAGTTTGAAAGTTGGGTTTTTTTTAAGAATTGTTGTTAGCATCACTCATCTTATAGTCGTTGAACTTTTTTATCTTATAAATATGCTAAGATAAATTTAGCTTCAAATTAATTTGTGTAAACATTATTTGAAATTAACCCAATTTTTTTATCAATTTTTTATTAAAAATTGAAGGACAAACATCCCTAGCGTAGCTTTTCCAAAAATCCAAGATTTTTCCTTTATATATCTTGTGATCATATGCCCCGCTTACGCGACTGTAAGATTTGTTGTTAATCAAACAGTAAAGCAAGATTAAGCCGTTAAACTTTTTAAGTGGAAAACAATATTATTATTATTATAATAACTATAAAAAATATAAGAATTTAATATTCATTCTATTTTTTATGACCACACATAATTTCTCTATATTAAATCTTACTTAAAATAATTCATACAAATATGTAAATTAATACATAATATTATTATACTACATAATAAACATGATTAATAAATTGCAAACAAAAAATCTTTTAATTTTATTTTTTTAGACACACCCATTTACTCTTTGTGGGGTCTGTGCCCCGCATAAACTGTCTCCTAGCAACTGTTCCTTTGTGTAAAGGTATATAATATGATAGAATAATAAAGGTATTTCACTGTTATATTATCTATTACCTTATATACTAAATTTTGTCGTAATCATACTTAATAATTAGTAACAGTAAAGCTGCATAGGGTCTTCTCGTCTAACTAGAGGTAAACTGTATCTGCACAGTTATTATAATTTCACTGAGTCAATCATAGAGACAGCTGTTGTATCGTTACATCATTCAT
>Ga0247763_1000441_pt1 | contig 24663 bp, 2 predicted proteins | sample UWRJL141409B4_FD_179926 | JGI IMG/M metagenome (GOLD analysis project Ga0247763, IMG submission 179926) | Plant litter microbial communities from Arlington Agricultural Research Station in Wisconsin, United States - UWRJ-L141-409B-4 | ecosystem: Environmental > Terrestrial > Plant litter >...
AAATTAGTAGATAGGGGATCGTTTAAACCAGTACGAAAACCCTATCCTTTAATCCGCAACGGATGCTAGTAGCATCCGTTAAAATTTGTATGGCCCTACAGGGGGTAGGATCCGTTGTAACCTTTAGGAGTAGGATCCGATGACTTTTTTCTGGTAAAAACGTATAAAACCTATATATATCGAAAGCTCTCAATCACGCACATAATCCTGTCTAACCCCAGGCTCGTACGATTAGTCCTAAGGTGGTTGCGATAGTAGGAAAGTTTTGCATCTGTTTTCGTAGGGAGCGATGCCAAAGCCGGACCTAGCTAATCAAATACTTACACCCCACCCAGGGGAAGCTGCGCATAAGCCAAAGGATTAACCCCGGCAGGTAAATTTCGCTTAGAAAAAACAAATCATTATTACAATATATACTAAAAAGCAAGATGGAGCCGTTTAAAATCTTACTATTATACGAACTACTTATTTATACTATATATAGATATTACGTTCTTATTAACGAAATCCTAATACATCTTAAGGATTAATACCGGTAACTTATACCTATAAAGTAATAAGCTATCTTTAAAGTAGCTTATAACCCCGATTTATATAATAATTAACAATTACTTAATACTTTCAAAATACTAACGGAGCCTATCCTACTAATCGCTAAATTAAAAGGCTTATTTACAAAGGCTTTTTACTATAATATATACCGGTTTATAACTTATATAATACGTTATTAGTTTCCCGTATCGTATAATTACTAATTATTTCTACTTAAGTATAAATAATATAAAAGTATTGCCATTAGGTTTATAATTAGGTTAATCCTTATATAAGAGGAGGTAATACTCGCTAACGGCCAGTATATCTTCCGAAAGAGCTATAGATTAGGGGGGTTTCTTACCAATAATTCTTCCCAAAAAGACGCGTATTTTAATAATTTAAGGTTATATTAATTCCAAAAATTATATAATTAAAATTACCGGTTTAGAAGGAGGGTAATTTCTCTTTTTAAATTATTACCAGTTTCTAGGATACCTAGTAACGTATAATTACTATTTAAAAGTCCAAGGGTAAGATTATACTAAATTAATAGCTTAATTAAGTACGGTAAGTAACTTATTTACAGGATTTTCCAGCGGATTAGGTCCGGTTATTAGTTTCGATAAAGGCTAAAAAAGGCTGGTATTAGTAGGGTTATACGGTATTTAAAAGCTTTATTAATCCAAATAAGTTGCTTTTAGCAACTTGGGAATACCTTAATAAAATTATACGATTAGCCCAGGGCTTTTATACGATTAATAATACTAAAACGATAATACTTTTTAAAGCTAACTAAGTAAATTACTAAAAGCTAAAACCAACCTACCCATTTAATACCTAGTTAAAACCCGAGACGATAATATAGTATATTAATTATTAAAAACGTATCGTTATATATATCTTCCGTATAATAGTTTTAAATAAGGATAATCGACCCCCGTTTAAACTGATAAGATAATAACAAAGCGTATTTACTAAGTTTATTAATAATATTAGCTAGCGTAAATTGTATAATTCCGTAGATAGGGCTTATTTAAACTTTTTAATTACACTTCTAAATTATAAATTTAAGGGTTTAGATTACAATAACATACTTCTCTCGACACTTATAATTATAGGCGTCCGGAAAGATGGTGGCTAGTATACACCGGATTAGTATACGATAATTTACTTAACTATTATTACCATTATACAAATACTTATTATATATTAATTATATCTCGAGGTTAAGGATTCCAATAATCTAAATAAAGGGCTTTTCAATATCGTACAATATAAAATAATTAGATTTATAACTATCGCCAGTATATTTACTAGGCCGCAGCTAATAAACTGGATCTTCGGGGCCAAATTATACGGTTTAAAAATCGTTTATACTACCCCAGCCTAAATCTAAGTTACGTAATCTAAAAATAATAAAGTTACGTTACAACTAATTTCGTTTATACTTAACCAGCTTTTAAAAATTGTCGTGCCAAGGAGCTAGTCAAGCCACCTGAGCCACCTGTGACCAAGAGCTTGCTCTTAGCTGTGGCTGAGCTATTTCCTTTGTATATAAAAACCACAACTCGCCCCAGCTCCCGCTGGGGCTCATATATAGAATAATATACCTTTTAATAATCAAGCTTATACCTTTAGTTCCTCCAGCGACGGCATTACAGTTATAAGCCCGGCGCTCTACAAGCTGTAGCAGTATCCAAGAGCGCATAGGTCAGCCGTCGCTATGTAGGCTTTAGAGCATTTGTACTTCTTTTCTTAAATACCTCCAATAATCTTCTGTCTTTAAATTTCAACCTCGTTACTATATTAACCGATAATAAGCTTATAATCAAGGTTAAGCTTACTAAACGTAATAAGTGGAACGAATGGTATATCGCGTTAAAGCTTTACTGTAAAGAGTAATAGATCTGGTACCTTTTTAATCCCCTTACCGAAGCCCCTTTAGTAATCTATTATAACCTTTCCGATCCTCCGACCTTCTAAGGAACCCTAAATGAGATTTAGCTCCAGGATACGGGTTTTAAAAGAAAGCTCACCGAGTACGAAAAGCTTACTGGTCTAGAAAAAGCTGCAAAGACGAGATTAGTCAAAATAGTATTTAATCCCTTTAAGTATTATAATCTTTAAATAAAGGAATGGGTTGTTAAAGAGTATAGGCGTAAAAACCAGTTTTAGTACTTTACAAATATCCAAGCCTGGATTAAGAGTACGGTTAACGCGAAGATTCTCTACCCGATTAACCTTTAGCTTTTAAATTAATAAGATAAACCTATTACGGTTTAAAATCGCGTCGTTAAACTTTACGTGTAGTTTAACGAAGGAGCGGAGTTTACCCGGATATATACTCGCGATAACTATAATAATATAATATAATTAATCGGAGTTAGAAGGGTTAACCCAACTACCTGGATACAGAACTGGAAGAGGGTCTACGAGGAAGTTCTCGCCTATAGCGTATAAAAAGTTAAGATATTATCAGCTACCCTGGACTGGCTCGCCGTCGTTATTAAGTATATTAACAGCGAGTAGGGTAAAAGGTAGAGATCCGAGTATATTAGATTACTTGATAAAAGCGAGGAACTCCCGACCCTAAACGAGCTCGCTTGTAACTTGGAAGTGGAGATTAAGCTTAACGCTAAGGAGAAAAAGGGGAAGGGTTATAATAGATCCTATACTATTACGGAATAGAGTAGCTTCGGTAGGAAGAGTAAGACTACTGGGACCGAGTACGCTTACCCTTATAAGCTCCGGAAGTACCGGTGGGAGCCAACTAATTATAACTCTTTTCGCTTTACTTACAGTGGAGACTTCGTACCCAACGCCCTAGCTTATTCGAAGAGACGCCTTGACAAGAAGGAGCGTGATTAGATCCTTTCCATCCTTAACAAGCCAGTGTATAGTAAGCTTAAGGAGGAGACTGGCCCGGGTTTATTAGCGCCATGGCAATCCTTTTCTCGCCCCTGGAGCGAGATCCTATTGGTCTTTATGAGCCGTTAGCTAAAGGAGCGTAGCTAGATTTGGTTACGAGTACCGCTTTTAATACCCAGCTGGGTCCCCGAACTATGGAACTAAGACCCCGTAATTAAAGAAATCCTGTTTTGGTTACCCCCGAAGGATCCAATTCTACCGAGCTCCCTATGGAGCATCCCTACGTTATAATTATTAATTTATCTTTGCTTAAAAAGTTAAATAAGAGTTTAAGGGTATATACGGCTGCGAGCCAGGTTTTATATTAACTCTCGGATAGTACGCTTCTTAATAATTACAAAGCCCTTTATATCGTTAATAGGAAGGAGCTTTTCCTTTCAAACTTATTTATAACTAATAGGTAAGGTAGGTTTATTAAGGCAGGAGTTAGGTATTTTCCCATCCTTGGGTATAAATCGCGTATGTTTAAAAACTATTTAAACGGTTAGGGAGGCGAGAATACGGAGAATCTTTTACTATAAAACGTTGTTATAATTTCCGGTTTTTATATTAATATTATCTTTAAAGGAAAGCTTAAGGAAATAACGAGCTTATAGTATTATGGTTATAATTTAACCCTGTGTTATAAAACTCCAAAATGTAGTAAGATTATACGTAAGCTTGTTTATTATTATAATATTATCTTTTTTAAATATAAGCCTCTTTCCTCCTACCTTTAGTTTAATCCGGTACCTTTAAGTAAACCGCAAATCGTTTATATACTCGGCCTTATAATTATAGCGTTTATAAGTAGGGGAGTAAGACCTTAACTATATAATTACCCGAGGGAAGATACCATCGCCTTATAATATTTGCGATTAGGGTACCTCGGGAGGGACGCTTTTTACTACCTAGTAGAACGTATAAAGGGCGTTAAGATTAAAGGAAATGTAAATAGTCCCTTACATTAAAAGTGCGAAAATTACGCTTAAGTTTATACTAAAAGCGTAATTAACCGCCAGCCTTTACCCTATTAATTTAAAAAACCGTTTTAAAAAATTGCGTAGGATATTTTTAAGTTTAACCGGGGGATTGGAAACGTTTACTATACCGTACTTATAAAAGATAAGTTTAGTAATAAGCTTTTTATTTACATTATAAGGGATAAAGCTAGGTTAACCGTTACTATAATTTTATAGCGATTTAAACGATAGGTGTAAAGGTAGTATAAGCTTAGGATTTGTGTTATCGGCTAAAATCAAAATACGAGTACGTATAGTACTAGAGGAGAGATATAGCTTATAAGGTAACTTATAAAGGAGGGTATCGAGTACGAGATAACCGGAACCGCTTACTACGAATTTAATAACGGTATTAAACGTACTGGTAAAAAGCTGCAGAAGAAATTTCTAAAAATACTAACGGGAGTAGAGCTCCCGGAATATATATAGTTAGAGTTTATTACTACTATAGTATACTTATACGGAATAAGTCCAAGTAAGTGTAATAATTGGATATTTCCGAACGAGAAGCTTTATTAGTAATTTAGGCAATATTACCGCTAGTACCTTATAGAGTAAGGTCCGAAGGGAGCTTAGATAGAAAATATACGCCCAGACTGGTCTGGGGTATATATATACGGATACCGAGTATATCCGTTACTAGTTAAAAGGGTAAAAAATATTAATTAACGTACTTTTAAAACCAAGGAGCGTATTTACCTAGGGTATCTAGTTAGTTACGGGGGTTTTAACCTTTACAAAATCTAGGTACCGTTCCTAAACCAAGTAGTAATTACGCGTAATATAACGTTTAACGAGAAACTTTTCTTCGGATTTAAAAAGGAGGAGAGGGAAGCCCTAAACGTAAGGGAGATCAATTATATAGTAAAATACGTAAGCCTAATTAAGGGAATACGTAAGCCCCTTTTAGTTATTAATCTAATTAATAAGTTTTTAACGATAAATTTATCCCCTAATCTACTAAATGAGCTTAAAAAAGGGGAATTGTAAGATAGTAAAGAACCTTTAGAGCTGAGTTCGGGGGTGGAATTGCCTAAAAGCCCGAAAAATTGCGAGTCGGTTAATAAGCCTTTAACCCCAACCCAAGGATTTATAACTCCAACGTTAATAAACTCCTCGCCTAAATAATAGGGAGCGGGTATTAAAGGTTTAGCTTTATAATAAGCTTTATAGTAGGAAGAATCAAATAGTAAAGCTACGGAAGCCCAAAAGTAAGATTTCGTCTTAAAGGTTGAAATTGACTTTTTTAACGCGTAGGAAAGCGGAAATAAAGATACTTAAAGGTAAAAAACCAGCTTAAAAGCCAATAGAGACTTTTTTAACGTACTAAAAACCTTTAAATAATAAGGCCTGGGTATATATAAGCTATTTGGAGAAAATCCCGCTTACGAAGATAAGTAAATAAATAAATACCCTAATAGTACGGAGTAAATATAATTAAGTTTAAGAGTAAATATATATTTAATAATTATAATTTATATTAAAAGTCCCAAATATAAGGCTAACGGGGGCGCTTCTTAAGAAGGATTTAGGGAAAATCCACAATTAGGGGCTAAAGTAACCCCGAAACCTTTACAAAAGAAATTATTAAAAGTAATAACGCAAATATAAAAACGAGTTTAATTTAAACTAGCTTAGTAAATATCTAACCCAAGTATAGGGTTTTTTACTTATAGATACAACTTAAGGGGAAAGAAATAAAAGGAGATTAAGGTGGTTACCGGCGCAGAAAAAGGAGTCTTTGCTTTTCTCGAAAATTAGTATGAGCTTGAAAAGATCCTAATTAGCTGTAATTAATAATAGTATAATTTTATAGAAACCTACCTATCTAATTAGTAAAAGGTAATTTAGGGAGGAGACTACGCTTACTGTACGTTATACGAAATCGTAGGAGCGGTAATTCGTAAGAGAACCCCAACTTACGAAAAGCTTATAATACTCCTACCCCCGAAGAATTAAAGGGAGCTTAAAAGTTATCTCTTAGGAAAGAAATTTCTGGAAGTAGCTGCCCAAAAAATAAGTAAACTCGTTAATAGGAAGATTTGGAAAGAGATCTCCAAATTTAATCCAAAAGTATAAAGATAACGCCCATTTCTACTTAAATGGGTATTTTTACAAAAAATAGCTGGGGGGATCCTTACGTTTAAGGCTCGTATAATTATACGAGGAGATCTCCAATACCACTATACGCTGCAGGACACCTACGTAATTATACTAGCCGTACGGATTCTGCGTACCATACTCGCCTTTATAGTAGTTAAAGATTAGAAGGTTAAGTAATTTAATGTAAAGTAAACGTTTTTAAACGCTATTTGGGGAGAAGACTTTCCGGGGGTAGTTTATAAGCTTCCTAATGGGTTTAAGAAAAAGGGCTTTATAATATTACTCGATAAAGTTTTATATAAGCTAAGGAACTTTCCTATACTTTGGTATAAGACCTTTTACGCTACGTTTAAGAAGGTAGGTTTTTTCCGATTAAAGGAGGAGCCTTACCTCTTTTATAATAAAGAGCATATAGCGTACTTAGTAATCTACGTAAATAATTTTCTCCTTATATACCCCAAAAGCTACAAGCAAATTGTAACCAAAATGGTAAAGGGGATTAAGAAGGAGTATAGCCTTACTAGGGGAAATAACGTTAATACCTTTTTAAGTATACGCGTAATTAGAGACCGGGAGAGTAAGAAACTCTGGCTTATTTACAATTAATATATCGAAAAAATTGCAAAAAGGTTCGGAGTAAACGATATTAGGAAATACTTTTCTATACCCCTATTAGCCAAAGAGCTCGTCAAAAACTTAGGGGAGGTATCGAAATAGGAGATTAAGCTCTTTTAAGAGCTCGTCAGTAGCATTCTTTATACTGCTATTATAATAAGGCTGGATATTGCGTTTACAATCTCCCAACTCTCGAAGTTTCTTACTAATCCAAGCTAAAATTACATTAAGGCCGCTTACTATACCTTAAGCTACCTCTACGCCATAAGGTTCCTCTCCATTTAATACGCGCCTATCTAAGTAGAAGCTCCGCAACTTTTAATCGCCGGAGACACCTCCTTTACGTTAGATAAAAAAACGCGCAAATTATCTTACGGATTCGTATTCTTGCTTATAAAAAGCCTAGTCTACTAGAAGGTAGCTTAATAAACCATAGTTACTACCTTATTAACTAAAGCAAAACTCTACGCTTTAGGTATTATAGCTAAAGAGAGCATAGCTTTTGGAAGGCTCCTTAAAAATATTAGCGAAATATTCTCCTTCCCTTTAACAATCTTCTGTAACAATATATAAACGATTAGGCTCGTTACGAATGCCTTAGAGCGCATTAATACCAAGCTTAAATACGTAAATATATAAAACCTGTAGTTAAGGCAAGAATATAAAAGAGAATCTTTTACCATTAAATACCTCTTAATAGATAAGATACTAGTAAATAGGTTAACTAAGCGCTTATTAAAGTAGAAATTCAAGTACTTTATTAAGCTCATTAATCTTTAGGACGTATAGTATAAAATTAAGGCGAGTATAGAGAATAAGATACCTATTTTAGAAAATTAGAAGGCGGAGGAGCGGAGTATACTAACGAGTATATTTATAACTCCTTTATACCAATTTAACCAACTCGTTTAACTAACGTATATAAAAATATCCCCGGGAGCGTTACTTCGAGATAAAATAACCCTTTAAACTTTTTAATAAATCCTTAAACCCTTTACAAATAAAATCCTAAATAAATCTCCGCTCCTATTAAAACTTCTCGTTAATTTTAGTAAGGTAAGCCTGCTTATTACCTTAAGCTAGCTCCTCTATAGTATCTACCCGAATTTGTAACTAAATAACCTCTTTAATAATACCGCTGCCCCTAGTCTTAACGACTTTTTCGGATAACCCTTTTAACTCCTTTTTAGTAAAAATAAGCTCCTCCTTAAGAAAAGCTTGGAGGGAGTAAACGAAGGTATATATACGTTTCCTAAGGATTAATAGTTGCGATAACCCCTTACAAACCTCTATATTTAATTTAATAACTTAACGTTTAACGAGCTCTAAAAGTACCAAATTAGCGTTCTTTACAACTCTCATAGCCTCTACGAGCTTTTTAGTAAATAGCTAATTATAATACCAACGCTTATACCTTGACTACTCGAGATCCTTATCTATTTTCTTCTAGCTCTCCTTAAGAACCTGCGTTTAAAGATCTTAACCTACCTAAGCGATAATATTAATACGACGAGTATTATTAAGGTTACTTGCGTTTATTGTAAATTAAAGCGGGGGAAAATGCGAACTGTAGGACCTGGTTTTGGGCTTAAATTAGTTAAGTTAGTTAATATCTCCTAGCTTATCCCAAAGCTCCTCGCCTTCGTTATTATCTTCGTTGTAACCCTTTAATTACTTAACCCTAAGCTTACGCTTTACTTTCTCGGCAAAACCGGGGTATAGCCCTTGCTTCGTTATAAATGCTATTGTAAGCGGTGGGACTTTTTGGCCTGAAACGTTACTACTATTTAAGCTATCCGATTTAGTTTTAACTACGGGAGTACTAACGTTAGGAATTAAAAGCCGATACGATTTCCGAGGAGACTTGAGAGTATAATTAATTGTTTCCTATCCAGATCCCTAAGCGTTAACGTAATTAAAAGCGTTCCAAGCAGTAGCGAAAGTAGCGAACTTGCTTAAATATTCGGTACTACTCGAATTATTATTACTACGGGAGGAAAGGAAGGTAGTAAGTTCCCTAAGTAGTTTATATAGAGCTCCAAGGATAGCTTTGAGCCCATCCTTAAACGGCGTATTAATAGGGAGGTTAGACTCGAAATAAACGTTATAGTACTACCTGGTTACGGGAATAAATTCCGAAGAGATAAGGCGATACGGATGCCCCGTAGTATAGAATTTGTATCTTTCGCTACTCTTGGGGCCCTTCTCGTAGCCTCCGATATTGCCGTAAATAAGCAAGTTAAAATAGCGTATACAGCTCTTAACTCGTAGCTCTCTTAATCGGAGCAAGATCTGGTAACGAATGAATGGGTTTAAGAAAACTGCGGTGGAATTCTCTTTAAGTATGCGAAGACGAAATTAAGCATATATAGCGAAGTTAAAGTAGATATGTTACGAAAACGAACCGTTACTAAAAAAGCTTAGCTCCTCCCAGATATAGGATGGAAACCGCTTAATATCCTGCTCTCGCTACCTAAAAGCCTCCTAATTAAGGAAGTTAAACCTAACGGTAAAAATTAAAAACAGGTAGCTAAGTACGTAGAGTATTCGCAAATATTAAAACGCGAGGTAGGATTAAAGCCTTAAGTATACTCGTAAAGTTAATACGAGAGAAGGAAGAGCTTTTAGTAGCTAAAGTAAAAGCGAAAGAATTAATACGAGTTTACTTCGTAATAGGGTTAAAATCGCTACTGGAGGCTAAGTATTTCCTTAAGCTAAACTTGGGAGCCTTAGACTGGTATACTCCCACGTTCGAATAATTACCGTAAATATACTTGCTAAGGGTTGCCGGCTGGGACGACTTCTTTCCGGATCTACGCGCGTATTAGTACGAGCTATTAAATGGCTAGAGTAATTAACTTTATAAAAAACAAGCTAATTTTACGATCCGAAAATTAACCTAACGATCGGGGAAATTAGGGTAATTGATCCAATAATTAAAGCGAACTTAAAAAGCCATACGCGCGCTTGTATACTCGCGCGCTTTAAAAATTAATAAGAAAAAAGAGCTTTACTTACTTTGAAGGTATTTTAAACCGTTAATAGCCGGGTCTAACCTTAATTTCTGACTGGATCGAGATTAGTAGTACGAGAAAAACTGGGCTGAGCTAAGAATAGATTTTTGGAGTAAAGGGGTGGAAAATTTCTCGGGTAAAAAAGGGCGGCAATGGCTTCTAAAAGTACAATTAGTCATCCTCGCCCAGGCTAATTGTAGGGCCTGTATAAGGATGGGGGGTATATCGTGCTAAGGAGCTAGTCAAGCCACCTGAGCCACCTGTGACCAAGAGCTTGCTCTCAGCTGTAGCTAAGCTATTTCCTTTGTATATAAAAACCACAACTCGCCCCAGCTCCCGCTGGGGCTCATATATAGAACAATATACCTTTTAATAATCAAGCTCATGCCTCTAGTTCCTCCAGCGACGGCATCACAAAAATACTATATAAAATAATCTTACATTTAAATTATACAATACGTTTTTTAACGTTTAAGGAAAATAACGTATAGTAACCTAAAATCAATTAATTTAAATTATACAATAATATAAGTAATAATTAAATGGCTTTCTCGTTTATTTAAAACCGACGGAATAAATATCTCCAAAATCTCGATACGTAACTTATACGAAAACTAGCCCAAAATACAAGGTTACAAGTTAAATAGTATAAGCTGGGAATAATATATATATAACCCGCAGCCTGTAAAATATATCTAGATATAGTAAATTCGTTTCGGGAGCATCTTCTCTTTACAATTTATCTACTTACTAAACAACTAACTTATATAACGGAGATACTTAGCATTTAATATTTTAATACTCCGTACAATTATTTCCGTAACGTTTTTATTAAAAATAAAATAATTTACTTACAATATTCTTACCATAAGGGCTACCAGTATACTAATAATATTAAAATTATTAATTGTTATCTCCCCAAAGCTTTCGGCAAAATCTTTATACAATATCTTATTTTAATTATTCCGTTCTACTAGTAAATTTAAATTAATACTAATTGCGGGGAGGTAATTAACCCGTTTATTCAGGAAAAGAGCTTTATACGACCCTAAAAGCTTAATTTGGATAATAATAGTTTAGTATAATTATAAAGCTTAGATAAAATACACTGGATATTAAAAGCTAAAAGTAACGAGTTTCTAAGCTACAAGATTATAGTTTCCATATAGCGGTATATTACTATTACTATTACTCACTAATTTTTTCAAAATATCTTTTCGTAGGGGTAGAGGTAGGGCTAGGGCTAGGGGTTTGGGAAAGGCGGCTTGTACGATGAAAACGAGGATTCAGAGGATAAATTGGGCCTAAACTAGTATATTAACTATATTATTAATATATAAACCGGGTATTTATTGTACGTAACTAATATAATTTATAACCGGGATCTCCAATAATTAGCGTAGGGGTTAGTTATATAAAACAAGCTTTTCCAGCAAATTAGTATAACGTAATATCGGCTATTATAATTTAATTTATACGATAATAATTATATTTATTCGATTTTAAACCGGCCCAAAAACGGTAAGGCTTTCCGGGTCTAGCAAATACGGCTAGGGGTACTGCAATAAGCCGATTTGCTAAGTAGTTTGCGGGATATATACTAGGACCCGGAATTAGTATTCCGTAGCAACTAGTAAAGGGTATTGGAATATATTATACAAAACTTTATATTAATACTCCAGGTTACGGTAACTAATTACGGGAAAAGTATATCGTTTATACTACTAACGTTTCTATTTAGTAACAAGTTACTAAATAGCGTTATAATTATTATTATACCATTTATTACGTTATAGTACAATTTTCTTTCCCGGGCTCGTACGGTTAAATTTAGCTACAAGGTCTAATTAAAAGAAAGCGTTATCGTAACGATTATATTAGTCATACCAAAGTTATTTATTACTAAAACGTTTACTAATTTTATTAACTAGTTAACTATACAATAATAACTTAATTATATCGTTTTTAACAAGTACTATATAATTTTAGATTTTTCGTATAAATACCGGCCTAAATTAATAATTATAAGCCAGGTTTTTTACTAGGTTAACGTTCAGCTTATCTTTTTTATAACCACGCTTCCGCCCAGGGATAAAGCTACGTTATAATAAATAATTAATTTGCTAGCGGAACAGGTCCGGATCGTATAAATACAAATTAATTAGCCTAATATCGCGTATTTAATCTAATTCGTTAGCAATAACTAAAAGATCGCGAGTATAATTATTTAAATAACTTGTAAGGTTTTAGATTTAGCAAATCGTATAAAGATTATTATTTATTACTAAAAAATCCAATTAATAAAGGCTATTAATTTCCAATTAAGGTATAGGGTTTATTTTACCAATATTACGGATAAGGAAAAGAAAGACGAGATTATACAAGGCTAATAAGAAAAAGGGGGGGTAATTATTATAACTAACGCATTTAAAGCTAAGCTTAATATTCCGGATATATAGCTTATTATCTACGTAAATTTGCTAAAAACGCTTCGGGATTTTATATAAGAGAGTAAACGTATTGGGAGGGATAAGTTACGATTTAAATTAGTTATAATTACAATTTAAAATTATACGAAAAAGGAAAATTGGAAAAGCAGCTAAAGGTATATAAAAAAGGAAAACCGGAAAAGTAACTAGGCTTAGTAAATAGGAGAAGATATTAAAGAATACGTTAACGATTAAATATTATATTAGCGGCTAATTTTATCCCAAGTAATAAATAGCTTTTACAATTATATAAGGTATAGGAAAGACGAGGCGTTATGTAATTTTTACAAGGCTATACGGAAGGTATAACGGTAATAAGTAGCGGAAGATAATAGGTAAGGTATCGTAACTAATTATAATATATAAATAATATAATAATAGGCGATTTAGTATAACCGTATAGTATAAGCATAGATTAATAATATTGTATAAAAATTTTAATTATTTAAAAATAATTATATATTTTGCAAAATAAGCTATAAAAAAGGATATATAGCATATAAATATAATATATCTAAGCAGAATTATACGGTTAATTAAAAGGTTATTAGTAAATAGGTGAATGCGATATAAGTACTTAGCGATATCGTATAATATAAAAAGCTTCCCAAATACTACGCGTATTAGTATTACTACGCGCTATAGGGTTATTATAAGCGTTAGCGTACGAAGGCGAGTAATAAAAGTAGTTTCGTATAAACGAACTTAATATATTATACGTATTTATTAGTTATTCCGTAAGTTATAACGGCTAGTATAATATTTAACCGGCGGAAGGTTCTAAAAGTAGCGGTAAGGATTATACAAACGTAAAGTATACTAATTCCGGAAACGATATTATAGGAGGATTTTCTTTATACAAGGGTTCGGCTTAACAATATGTAAATTATTAGCATTATAATTATATTTTTACTATTAAGTAAACTATATAACCAGCAAATTACATAATTTATTGTATTAGAAAAGAGTTTATTTAATTATTATATAAATTATAATATTATTTATTATAAATAAAATAAAAGGTAAAATAGCTATTATAAACTTAAAGTTAAGATATAGTATAAATTAATTATATAATAGAAGTCCATATATTAAATAGGTAGAAAAATATAGGAATAATTATAATCAACATAATTTAAGTAGAAAAAGGGAGTACAAAAAAGGAGTAAAAACGTAATATAGAAAAGTAGTATAAATATAGTATAAATAAGGTATTAAAAAGTAGCATAAATAAGGTATAAATAAGTAGTAAAATAAATATAAAAGGTATTATAAAAAGTAGATTTAGGGTTATAGTAAAAAATAAGAATTAAAAGATAAGTTAAAAAATAGAATTATAAAGTAATATATAAAAGTAGGGTTAAAATAATAAAAAATATTATTAATCTTATACCGCAGAGGACCTTTAGTCCTCGCCCCAGTGGGCAAGCGGTCCCTTTATCTATCTGTTTAGGTACCGTAGGTGCTTTTATAGTATAGGTATCGGTACGATATCGTATTTAAACTAACTCTACTTCCAGCCTTTTATCTACTAGTCTGGGTATCTACTACATAGGATGTATAATAGGAGGGGAGTTGTTACAATTTGTAAAGAAGGGAAATGGGGGATGCCTGTATATTGGTTCGAACTCGGACCGTACTCGTTCTTTTTTCTTTAGCCTTGGTGCCCCAATTGTATCGTCGTCGGAAGGTGGAAGGGGGGGGCTCTTTCCTTTATATTTATTACCTTGCTTTTAGTTTGCCCGTAATTCGGACGATGGCCTTTTTTTACAGGTAGTTTTGCTTCTTTCTCTTTCTACGGTTTACCTTACTTTCAGTTTGCTTTCGTTTATACTATGGGAAGGTTATCGTGGTAGCGGTGTTATTGTAATATCGGCGGTATATTTGGATGGAAAAAGGGAGGAGGGGGGGGTTATGCTTTCCTTCGTAGTAATATCGTTATCGATTTGCCTTTGTTAGATTCCAGATAAAAGGTTATAAAGGTATTACCAGTGTATTTTCATCTAATATTCTATCCTCGTTTGACCGGGGCAATCTTGTTGCCTATTAAGTAAATATAATACGTAAATACAGATTCTCGCCCTTTTTTACTTATAAATAAGGGGTTCTTTCCCTTATTCTCTTTTTTTTTTCATTATTATTTATTACTTTATATACTATAGTTTTTAGCTCTGATGTTAACGCCTTGTTTTTAAGGATCGAAACCGCCATGCGGAACCGCGTAATCGCCGTATAAGCATTTTACTATTGCTTATTTCCTTTACTAATTCTCGCAGTTTTACTAATTTTTATCCTTATAGCTTCTGCCGTTTCTATATTAGCGATATTTATATTAGCGGTTGTTAGGAGCTCTATAAGTATTTGCAACCCAATGGTACTTTTTTTACGCGCTTTTGCTACTCCTTTAAAATTCTTACTTACTTTTTGCAACTCCGGGCTCTCGCCGCTACCAATACTATACGGATTTCAATCAGACATATATCTTTATATATACCTTTCTACGTATTTGCTACGGTTTTAGTACTTATTAATTCTTCTTAACTTATTAATCCTAAATAATAAATTGCTACTATATTTATTATTCGTATTACCCGTAAGCTGATTTCCGTTATTATTAGTTATTCTATAAATTTCTAATACCTTCCGCATACCGATTACAATGCTTATATAGATTTTAACGCTATTTTATTCTTACCAATTAGATAATTCGCACCTGGTAGGGTTGGGTTACTGTAAGGCCTGCTCTATTTGCTCCAATAACCCCTTTTCGCAATGCGGCTACGTAGCCTATTCGCGTTACTACCGCGGCTTAGACCACCCTTAGTGGAATATCCTATTAAACGTATTATTTTAAACGCTATTTTGCTATTATTTAGAAGCGCTTCAAAGTTTCGGGTAAAATTGGTAGGATTCCGGCTAAAGTGCTCGAAAAGTGGGCTTAGTAAGATATATATTATTTCCTATTATATTTTTGCTATATTTTCGCTATATTTTTGATTTCTTACTAATAGTTTCTACTAATTTATACTAGATAAGGATACAAAGGTACGTTAATTGTAGTATATAGGGGGATTCGCATTACTTTTATATAATATTACTTCGCTGTAAATTTATAAGTATTTTTTAGGGAGGGATTAGTAGTTTCCGTAAATTATAGGCAGCTTATTACCCATTTGTAGGTTTTATTAGTATTTATAATACCCTTATTGTGATTTTATTATAATTATTGTATTACAATCCCGGTACTATCCGTCCTTTCCTTTTGCCTTTTGTTAATTATTCCTTTTCTTCGCGTTTTCTTTTTTCTCTTATAATAATTACTTTTTTTCTTCCCCCAGCTACCTTTTCCTCGCTATTAAGTCTTTTTATCTCCCTGGCCAAATTATATATCTCAATTTTACCTATATTATAAAATTATATTATTAATTTTGTTATAATTACGGTATAAAATAGTACCTTTTTAAAGGTACTTCCGTCTCGTACTTTTAGTAATCCTGCTTACTCTCGGCTTTACGCGTATTTTAAATAGTTTAGGAAGATATATATTATTGTTTTTAATATTTTTACGTATTAATATAATAAGGTATTTACGTTTCTTACCTTTATTTTAAATAGGAATGTATTTAGCCTTATTACCTTAGTATATAATTAGGTAAGGAGCGAGTTTTTTACCTTAATAAGCCTATTATATAAGTTAAGTGGGAAGTGTTTAGGTAGCTTTTCTTAGAGGTTAAATAAATCCGCTAATTTTATACCTTAGCCGGTTTTTCTTCGCAATATTATTATTTATTACTTTAATTAGTATACCTTTTATTCTGCCTTTAATCTTTTATTAAGATTAAGTTCTGTTTAATTAACTTCCCCCCCTAAATTCTAGGCCTACTTTAGTAGTTATAACTACTATTTAGCCTATTTCGCCTTTAGAATTCCGCTATTTAGTTACTTAATTCTTCCTTCCCCTTTACGTAATCGTCTCCTTTTAATTTAACTAACTATTACCTCGTATATAATACGTAATAGCTCCGTTATATTGGTTTTTTAAAACCTTTATTCTACTTTCGCTACTTACTTTATAAGGTATAGATCCAGTAATAGGTACTACGCCTTAGCCTTAACGTTCCTTATTAATATAGCTTTATATACCCCGATAACGGTATATAAATACTTTATTTATTAATTGTAAAGTTTTCGTATTATTCCCCTTGCTTTTCCCTTTTTTAATATTAATATATACTATATATTCACTCCGTATAATATTACGCTTCGTATTATTATCGTATAGATTTACTGTATATAATCGAGGCGAACTCCCTACGTTTTCCCTACTAATTATTTTAATACTAATTTCTAGGTTTCCATCTTTTATAAGATAATCTTTTAATATTTGGTAAAAAATAGCTTCTAATTTAACCATATACTTAAAAAGTAGGCGTTTTCTACTAATACTAGACCCAGGTTCCCCTTTTCCAAAATATTTAATATATTAATACGTATTCGCTTTATCCTTGTAAAGTATATAAATTTACTTTTTAATAGGTTAAATTTTATACCTCTTTCCTTTACCTATTCCTTATATATTTTATATCCCCTTTTCAATATCTTATATACCATTTTTATATTATATACGTAAACTAATAGGTTTATATTATTTGTAAATCGTATTATAATAAGGTTAGAAATTTCCTCCAGTTGCTAATATAAGGTGGATATAAAGATAATAAAAAGAATAAAGGAAAGGGGGGAGCTTTATAGTATACCCTAAGTAATTTTATAAAATTCTAATATCACTTTATTAAAGTAAAGGCGGGTTATTTTATCCTTAAAGTAGAACTATAATTAGTAGATGAGCCGTTATTCGTAACCCAGTTTCCGGAATATATATATTAGTTATATCCAATCTACCCAATTAAAGGTACCTGTAAGGTTAAATTATATTAAAGACGTTATCATATTATATACTTAGGTAATATATATTATATCTATTACCAATTTAATTACTATTTCCGTAGACCTTTTATACCTAAACCCTATTTATATATAAAGAAATATTTTATTTTCCTTAATTACGGTTATAAATCATATTACTATTAATATTTTTATTATTTTACCTAATATACTTAGGAGGGAGATCGGCTTATAGGCTTCCGGGAGTTTTTAATCCTTTAGTATTTTATTTGGTTTTCTAAATACTATTACAATTACTTTACGAAAATATTAAGGGAAGTATAATAATTTAAAGCTTACTTATATAATTAATAATAACGTTTTAAAAAGTCTTTCTTCCTTATTACAGGCTTTTAATAATTTATTAAATAAACGGTCTAATTTTAATACCTTATTTAATAATATTATTAATATCGTTATACTAATATCCCTAATATTTACCTTCTAATTGATTTTTACAGTTTCTTTAAACGTTATTAAATTTATATCTCAATTAGGGATTAGGGAGAGATCCGCCTTCGGTTCGGGGAAGAAGCGCTCTAATAATACTTTAACTTTTTATTTATATAAAATAGTATCTTATAGGCCTTTTAGGGTATTTTATAAAAGGGGAATAGTAGGGGGGTTAGGTTTTTTATAGTTCCGTAATCTAACCTATCTTTTTAGGTCCCAAAGATCTTAATTATTATTTACTACCTCTTTAAGGACGTTATACCAGTACCTTATTTACACTTTTCTTATTACTCTTTCCTATTTTAATATTACCGCCCTAAGGTATTTAAGAAATACTTTTATACGGCTTCTCCTCCAAACACATTCAACCCTTTTTACCTTTATTATAATATCCTTAACCTTTTTATTCCACTAAATAGTATTAATTTCTTAATTACGTTTACGCTTCGGGTACGTTACATCTACAATATAAGTAAGTTCCTTAATTAGGTTAAGGGCTGCTTCCTCTACTTTTTTAACAGTTTTTAACTCCCCCGGAATAGTAAGGTATATTATAGCCATATTTCTACATATGACTTCGTAAAGCAGTAACTAGTTATATCCTTCATTTTCAAAGCTACTTTATTCCGTAGGCGAATTGCCTACGATTATTGCTTATATTGTATAATCTAATCCGGAAAAATCGTCTAATCCGTTATACGTTATATTAAGGTTCCTAAAAATCCAGGTTAAATCTATTATACTATTTTTATCCCCCCTTTTCAATTATTTCGTTATTTTTCCCTATAGTATAAAAAACTCCAGGTTTTATCCAATTATAAAGCGAAATATATACTTTATTTTAGGTAATTATCTTCGGTTTTTATTCTATATAAAGTAATAAGTATTAAAGTTACCTATAATAACGGTATAATTACGTAATAGGGGCTTATCGATTAGTTCCTTTAATAAGGTCTTCTAATTTCTATTATATAATTTTAAATAAATAGATATTACTATTAATATATCGTCTCCTTTTCCAAACGTTACCGTTACTTAGTCCTTATCACCATTAATCGTCCACGTTATTTTATTAATTCTTTTACTTATATATAGTACTACTCTTCCGCTACTAAAAATTATATTGTACTTTTTAAATCTACTATATTAGAAGGTGCTAATTAAGCTACTATAAGGTAGCTTTTAAATTGCTAATATATTATAAATAATACTACGTAATATTATTTATAGTCTCTTTTATCCGTTTCCTATATTTTAGTATAGTATTTTTAATTATATTATTATATAAAATGTAGGGGAAGGGGGTAAGAATTGTTATTCTAGCTTTTTACTAATACGCTAAATAATAAAAAAAGAGAGTCCTCTTTGGAGGTGGTTCGTAAGGGGGTTGTATTCGTTCCAATTGCAGCAATAATAATAATACTAATAGGTATTGCCCAATTTACTACAGTATTATTATTACCTTTGGCCGCTCTTTATAGGTTAATTAGTCTTCCTTTCCTTCTTCCTCTAATCCTTTAATTTACGCTTAAAAACTGTATATATTTCGCTACTAATATTAATTCGGCTACTATAGCTACTTATTTAATAGTATTATTTATAGGATCAGTTACGTTACCTATGGTTTATATACATATTAAGGGGGGTACGAAGGTAATAAATCTGTCTAAATATCTCTCTTTAGTACGCTATTTCTACTCCTTTACTATATAATAGTCTATACTAAACGCTATATACGTACCGTTATAATTAAGGCATTGCTTCGGGGTACCCGCCCTTATATTTACAAAACATCCTACCTCTCGTTTCTTAATATTTATTACGGTTAAGTACGTATCGCCCCCGTAAAATATATATATTACCTTATTCGTATAAAATTTGGCCTTATATCCTTATTTCCCGTAGTTAAAATACTAAACTACTTTCGCTTCACCCTTAAACCACTCGTAAAGGTATTTGCGGTAATTATGGATTATTCCTTAGTTAATTAGCTTAATAGCTTCCTCTACTAAGTAGACTTTTAGTAGCAGTTAAATAAACTTCGGCTTTACTATACCTTTATTACTTTTATAAGGGAGCCTTATCCTGACTTTAATTATATTAACCTGGCTTTACTTACTTATCTACCTTTAGAGTTCGTTTAGGCTTTTTACTATATTATTACCTTTGCCTTCGCTATATTTTTCCGTAATACTTAGGTCTACCCCCTTTACTAATATTATGTATATTCTTTAGTGTATTTACGCTATATTTATAAATACTTTACGTACCTAGTTCTTATTCTTTAGGTTGTTATATTACGGTTATTTATTATCCTTAAATAAGATTATTACGTTTCTTTTATGCAGAAGGCGCTTAGCCGCTATTGCTCCTTCGATTAGTATAATTTTATTTATTCCGTATACGATTCCTTTACTTATAAATTCAACTTGTAATTGAAAATCCTTTAGTAAAATAATAATAATTTTACGGAATATTTTTTTTGGTATAATATATTTATGTAGTAAAGGCGATACGATTACGTTACATTTACCGCTCGCGATTTGGGCCTATATATAACTAGCCGGCATTAATTATTATATTTTAATCAAATTTTTGATTTTTTTTAATATTACCTTAATAAAATTAAGGCGTTTTTTAACGTTTTTAATACGTTTTCGCTTAAAATTTAATAAAAGGACGTAATTAAAATACTACTTAGTAGCTTTAAAGATATCGTTAAAGACTCCCCTCCTATTAACCATATCCTAAAACTGCTTATAAAGTATATTCTTCTTAATTTCAAAGGTTTTTACTTCCTCCGAAATCGTCTTACTATTGTTACAACCTTAATTAGTCGCGTTATTATTATCTTTAGTTATTACTTTACAGGCGTAAAGATTTTACGTAAACCCTTAATTAGCACCGTAATTCTGGCTTTCGCTATTACTACAACTCGCACCTTTAATACGCCCTATCCTTTAATCCGCAACGGATACTAGTAGCATTTATTGAAATTTATATGGCCCTACAGCCCCACAGGGAGTAGGATCCGTTGTAACCTTTAGGAGTAGGATCCAATGACTTTCTTCTGGTAAAAACGTATAAAACCTATATATATCGAAAGCTCTCAATTACGTATATAATCCTGTCCAACCCCAGGCTCGTACAATTAGTCCTAAAGTAGTTGCGATAGTAGGAAAGTTTTGCATTTATTTTCGTAGGGAGCGATGCTAAGGCCGGACCTAGCCAATCAAATACTTGCACCCTACCCAGGGGAGGCTGCGTATAAGCTAAAGGATTAACCCCGGCAGGTAAATTTCGCTTAGAAAAAGTAAATTATTATTACAATATATACCAAAAAGCAAAATAGAGCCGTTTAAAATCTTGCTATCGTATAAGCTACTTATTTATACTATATATAAATATTACGTTCTTATTAACGAAATCCTAACCCATTTTAAGGACCAATACTAGCAACTTATACCTATAAAGCAACAGGCTATCTTCAAGGCAGCCTACAACTCCGACTTATACGATAATTAATAATCGCTTAACACTTTTAAAATACTAACGGAGCCTATTCTACCAATTGCTAAATTAAAGGGCCTATTTACGGGGGCTTTTCGCTACGATATATACCGGTTTATAACTCGTATAGTACGTTATTAGTTTCCCGTATCGTATAATTACTAATTGCTTTTACTTAGGTACAAATAATACAAAAGTATTGCCGTTGGGTTTATAATTGGGTTAATCTTTATACGAAAGGAGGTAATACTCGCCAGCGGCTAGTATATTTTTCGAAAAAGCCATAGACTAGGGGGGTTTTTTACTAACGGTTCTTCCCAAGAAGGTACGTATTTTAATAGTTTAAGGTTACGCTGGTTCCAGAAACTATACAATTAGAATTACTAATTTAGGAGGAAGGCGATTTCTCTTCCCAGATTATCGCTAGTTTCCAGGATGCCCAGTAACGTACGATTACTATTTAAAAGTCCGAGGGTAAGATTATACCAAACCAATAGCTTAATTAAGTACGGTTGGTAACTTATTTACAGGATTTTCCAACGAATTAAATCCGGTTATTGGTTTTAATAAAGGCTAAGGAAGGCTAGTATTAGCAGGATTATACGGTATTTAAAAGCTTTATTAATTTAAATAAGTTACTTTTAGCGGCTTGGAAATACCTTAATAAAATCGTATAATTGGCCTAGGGCTTTTATACAATTAATAATACTAGAATAACGGTACTTTTCGAGACTAACCAGGTAAATTACCAAAAACCAAAACCAACCTACCTATTTAATACCTAATTGAAGCCCGAGACGATAATACAATATATTAGTTATTGGAAACGTATCGTCAGGTATATCTTTTATATAATAATTTTAAATAAAGATAATTAACCCCCGTTTAAGCCAATAAGATAATAATAAAATGTATTTAGCGAGTTTATTAATAGTATTAACCAATATAAATTATATAATTTCGTAAATAGGGCTTACTTGGACTTTCTAATTACGCTTTTGGATTACGAGTTTAAGGGTTCGGATTACAATAACGTACTTCTCTTAGCACTTATAGTTATAGGGGTCCGGGAGGATAGCGGCTAGTATACGCCGGATTAGTATACGATAATTTACTTAGTTATTATTACCATTATACAAATACTTATTATATATCAATCGTATTTCGAGGTTAAGGATTTTAATAATCTAGATAAAGGGCTTTTCGATATTATACGATACAAAATAATCAGGTTTATAACTATTACTAGTATATTTACCAGGCCGTAGCTAATAAATTGGATTTTCGGGGCCAGATTATACGGTTTAAGGATTATTTATATTACCCCGGCCCGAGCCTAGGTTACGTAATCTGAAAATAATAAGGTTACGTTACGGCTAGTTTTATTTACGCTTAATTAGCTCTTGGAGATGCTGTATAAGATGATCTTACGCTTAAATCGTACGATATATTTTTTAATATTTAAGGAGGATAACGTATAGTAACCCGAAGTTGATTAATTTAAATTATACAACGATATAAGCAACGATTAGGTAGCTTTTTCGTTTATCCAAAACTAACGGAATAGGTATTTCCAAAATCTTAATACGTAACTTATACGAAAACTAGCCCAAAATACAAGGTTATAAGTTAGGTAACGTAAGCCGGGAATAATATATATACAACCCGCAACTTATAAAACGTATCTAGATATAGTAAATTCGTTCCGGAAGTATCTTCTCTTTACAATTTATTTACTTACTAGGTAACCGGTTCGTACGACGAAAATACTTAGCATTTAGTATTTTAATACTCCGTACGGTTATCTCCGTAACGTTTTTATCGAGAATAAAATAATTTACTTACAGTATTCTTACTATAAGGGCTACTAATATACTAATAGTATTAAAATTATTAATCGTTATCTCCCCAAGGCTCTCGGTAAAATCTTTATATAATATTTCGTTTTGGTTATTCCGTTCTACTAGTAGATCCAGATCGATACTAATTACGGGGAGGTAATTAACCCGTTCGTTTGGGAAAAAGCTTCGTACGATTTTAAAAGCTTAATTTAGATAATAATGGTTTAGTATAATTATAAAATTCGGATAAAATACGCCGGATACTAGAAGCTAAAAGTAACAAGTTTTTAAGCTATAAGATTACGGTTTCCATATAGTAGTATATTATTATTACTATTACTTACCGGTTTTTTTAAAATATCTTTCCGCAGGGGTAGGGGCGGGGCCAGGGCCAGGGGTTTAGGAAAGGCGGTTTGTATAATAAAAACAAGGATTTAGAGGATAAATTAGGCCTAAATTAGTATATTAACTATATCGTTAATATATAAGCCGGGTACTTATCGTACGTAGCTAATATAATTTATAGCTGGAATCTCCAATAATTAGCGTAAGGGTTAGCTATACGAGACGAGCTTTTCCAGTAAGCTAGTATAGCGTAGTATCGGTTATTATAATTTAATTTATATAATAACGGTTATATTTATTCGGTTTTAAACCAGCCTAAAAACGGTAAGGCTTTCCGGGTCTAGTAAATACGGTTAGGGGTACTATAACAAGTTAATTTACTGGGTAATTTGCGGAATATATACCAGGATCCGGAATTAATATTCCGTAGTAATTAGTAGAGGGCGTTGGAATATATCGTACAAAATTTTACACTAGTACTTCAGGTTGCGGCAATTAGTTACGGGAAAAATATATCGTTTATACTGCTAGCGTTTCTATTTAATAGTAAGTTACTAAATGGCGTTACAATTATTATTGTACCGTTTATTACGTTATAGTACGATTTTCTTTCCCGGGCTTATATAGTTGGGCTTAGTTATAAGGTCTGGTTGGAGGAGAGCGTTATCGCAACGATTGTATTAGTTATACTAAAGTTATTTATTACTAAAACGTTTACCGATTTTATTAACCAGTTAATTATACGATAGTAGCTTAATCGTATCGTTTTCGATAAATACTAACGTACATGATAAGCGAGTGAGCATTACAAGCGAGTGAGCACTTTCAAAACCCATATATAACCCTAAAATTTTCTAAGTCCTAACTCTATGAAAAATGTATATAT
>Ga0247763_1000442_pt1 | contig 24608 bp, 22 predicted proteins | sample UWRJL141409B4_FD_179926 | JGI IMG/M metagenome (GOLD analysis project Ga0247763, IMG submission 179926) | Plant litter microbial communities from Arlington Agricultural Research Station in Wisconsin, United States - UWRJ-L141-409B-4 | ecosystem: Environmental > Terrestrial > Plant litter >...
CCCCCCCCCCCCCCCGCTTCCACGGTGGTTTGGCTTTGAAGAAGAGTCCAGATTTGTGCGGAATCAAACCAAGAAAAAATACAGCAGTGAGCACAGCCCTCTCCCGCTCCCCACCAATACTTAGCGTGAGCCCCTAGTACTTTTTAAAAGTTGCCCCAACACCCGACGCAGACGGATATCTCTCTCCCAGTCCCGTCTTTCACAATTTTCTCTCTTCCCCTCTTGCTTCTGCTCATCTGCTCTTGTGATCGTTGCAGCATCGTTCTCCTTGATACACGCATCGATTTACATTGTACGGCGACAGTTTGGTAAGTTGTCTCTGGTTCAACTCCCTGCCTGTATTTTCTGTGAGTCGTTCTTGGCGGGCGTCAGTCACATGGTCACCACTCCAAAAGTCTGCTAGACGTCAAGCATCCAACTCACCGAAACGCGGGGAAATTGGGCGCGGGTTGGCCGGAATGAGGATGCTCGACAGCTGCGAACAGACTAGGTTATCGAGAACGGCGCTGACGGATTTCACTAACAGCACCTTTTTTTGCCAACTCACCTCGCCCCTTCTGACTGCCTTTGGTCTAATCAAAGGCAAACTCATCGACTACGGCTTCCTCGGCCGTGGACTTTGTTTCTGATCAAGATTTCAGCCTCCGAAAGACCTTCCATATCATCAACTCACTGCCGCCGCCTGCTGAAGTCGCCTAAGGAACCTGAGTTTTCCTTATTCGACTCCTCTTATAACCAAAGCCCCCAGAACACCCCCCACAACCAGCTGCCGCATAGGACGAGTTCTGAGGTTCTTCCTCTAACCGAGGAAGAGTCGAGGAGGCCTCGTCAGTCCGCTGAGGGATCAGTCTGCTATCGACATCGACCCCCCTAACACCTAAGACAAACAACTCAGCAACACCATTGGCTTCGAGAGAACTTGCCAAAGCTCATATCTTAACCCTTTTTTGATCACTGATCACCGGTCCTCACGTCCCTCGTACGGCACTTCGTCTCCCCAAGTTCCACCCCCGATAAAATCGAGGGTCATGGTTATGCCTACACTTATTACCGATCGCATCGCCTCACTGGATTATCCGGACTATGCGAATAGCCATGTCTTCTTAAAGAAACCTGTTCATAATGTCTTCTTTAAGCAACATGACCACCATCAACACAATAACCATGGCCACCACGGTGGCAGCGGCAAGGCCACTGATCTGTCTGCCAAAGAATTGATTGGCCATGCTCTCCGCCAACGTGTGGAGAATATTGACCACGAATTCTGTGACCCCGGGGAGGAGGACACCTTCTATGTCGCGGACCTTGGCGAGGTCTACAGGCAGCATTTGCGCTGGAAGTTGAATTTGCCCCGCGTCAGGCCTTTCTATGGTATATTGTCAAGTTCAATTGAAGATCGACGACGGCTAATTCCGCATACAGCTGTCAAGTGTAACCCAGACCCGAAGCTTCTACATCTGCTCTCGGCCCTCGGCACCGGCTTTGACTGTGCCTCCAAAAACGAAGTCGAGCAGGTGCTCCGCATGGGCGTCGACCCTTCGCGTATCATCTACGCTCAACCGTGCAAGACGTACTCGTACGTTCGATCTGTCACCAAACAGGGTGTGCGCCAGATGACTTTCGACAACCCCGATGAGCTTCGCAAGATCGCACGTGCTTTCCCTGAGGCCGAGCTGTATCTCCGTATCCTCACCGATGACTCGTCCTCTCTTTGCCGCCTGAGTCTCAAGTTTGGCGCCTCACTCGACTCGACCGACGGCCTCCTGGCCCTGGCTCGCGAACTGGGTCTCAACGTGGTTGGAGTCAGCTTTCATGTGGGGTCGGGTGCATCGGATCCCAGGGCTTTCCTGAAGGCCGTTCAGGATGCCCACTGGGTGTTCCAGCAGGCTGCTACTCACGGATTTGTACTCAGGACACTGGATGTGGGTGGTGGCTTTTGCAGCGATAGCACGTTTGAGGAGATGGCTGGTGTTTTGTGCGGAGCTCTGGACGACTACTTCCCGGCGCACTCGGGCGTCAACATCATTGGCGAGCCCGGTCGTTACTATGCTTCGTCGGCCTTTACCTTGGCTTGCAACATCATTGCTCGACGCACAATTAATGATGGCTCGTCAACCAGCGGCGACGCCAACTACATGGTCTATGTCAACGATGGCCTGTACGGAAACTTCAGCAGCATCATGTACGACCATCAGCATCCTGAAGCCAAGGTGCTTCGTGCTGGAGGACGGACCCTATACAACACACCAGGTGCTATAGCATACGATGGGCCGGGTAGCATCGAGTACAGCATCTGGGGTCCGACGTGCGATGGCATCGATCGCATCACCGAGAGTATTCGCTTCCGCACAACGCTCGACGTAGGAGACTGGCTATATTTTGAGGATATGGGGGCCTACACCAAGTGCTCGGCGACCACCTTCAACGGTTTTTCCAACGAACACGACGTTGTCTACGTCTGCAGTGAGCCTGGCGCCATGTCTCTCCTGGAATGGGACTGACGCAATTGTCCTTAATGGCGGATAGCAATGGAGGTACCTTAGTCACGCGCTGCCGCAGGGGATAGTGCAGCGTTGATTTCACTTCTTGGGACAACTTCTCTTGATAGGGGTCGTCATTTTGCGGTGTGGCATTTTGTGCCCTCCTAGTCCCTAATTTTCAGGTCTGATTGATTGATTGATTGATAGATAGACAAATGTATACACACACAAATGTCCCCTGCATCCCGTCCCCCCATTTCCCCTTTTCCGTGCTCTACCGTTCGGTGCCCTACTTGGTAAGGTGTGGCGCCTGTCTTGTGACCGAGTCCTCTGCTCGTCTTCCAATCGGGATCGAGATTGCTGCACGCGGTGCATTTTGGCGGGGTCCAAAACCAGGGAAAAAGAAAAAGAAATCAGACTACTTCCGCTGCGAGTCTGGATCCGGGTACAGCCGCGGCTGCCCGCCCAACGTCACATCTCACGCCGCACATTGGCTCTCACCCCTCTCCATCACGGCTGACTAGTTTACGGATTGATTGTGAACGACGAGGTGTTGGGATGGGGCCAGAGACTGAGGGATGACGCCGGTAGTTCCTTCCTTACAACTTACTACCTACTTACTGCAGGTGGTACGTGACTCGCTTTGAGCACCTTAACGGCTTTTTTGTCGTTGTGTCTCATCTCATCTCAGCTTCCACATTCCAGTCTCGCTTTGCTACTGCGTTGCACTTCACATTTCAGATACTTACCTACCTACACTGAATGAACCATCCGCCACCATGGTTCGCAACATCGCCATCATTGGTCTGTCCTCCAACCCCTGTTCTCCCTCACGAAATAGTAGAAAACTGACCATCCCTCCCCCTTTCCCCGAAACAGGCGGGAACTCCCACCCAACATTCACTTCGGCCATCGCCACGCATCTCGGTATTGCACCTGCCTCGCGACTCCTCACCAAATTCTCATCTGGCGAAACCCGTTGCGAGATTGCCGACAGCGTCCGCGGCAAGGACGTCTACATTGTGCAGTCGTTTGGCATCGGCGCAGGCGCCAACCGCGTCAATGACTTTTTTATCGAGCTCTGCATCATGATCTCGGCGTGCAAGACTGGGTCGGCCAGGAGAGTTACCGCCGTGCTGCCGCTTTTCCCGTATAGTCGGCAGCCGGACCTGCCGTATGCGAAGGCGGGGGCGCCACTTTCGGCTCCGCCGCCAAGGGAGGCCGGGTTTGTTGCAGGAGGGGGAGGTGCGAATGCGAATGGAAATGGGAACGGAGCGAGGGCGTATACATTTGAGAGCGTTCCCGCCACGCCAGGGCCGAGTATCCCGCGTACAGCGGGGTTTGAGGAAGGGATTGATGTGGTGGATATGATGGCGAGAGCGTCGCTAGGGAAGGACAGGGAGAACGAGAGAGATGAGCAGGCAAAGTTTACGACGCACGACTACGAGAACCCGACGCTGGTTATGGCTGTCCAGGCGAAGACGGGATATAAACAGTGGATGGCACAGGCTGGATCGCTGGTGGCGGATTTGTTAACGTGTGCGGGCGCAGATAGGGTGCTCACTTGCGATTTACACGAGGGGACATATCAGGGGTTCTTTGATATACCTGGTGAGTTTGGCTCTTCTCCCTTGACCTACCTAGGCGCGTGTGCTTGGATGGGTGGAGAGAATGTGGTGTTAATAATGGGCCCCATTAGTTGACAACCTGTACGCTCGCCCACTGCTCAAGCAGTACATCCAACACCACATTGAGAATTACCGGGATGCTGTCATCGTCAGCCCCGACGCCGGCGGTGCGAAGCGCGCCACCGCCATTGCGGATTCGCTGGGTCTCGCCTTTGCTCTTATTCACAAAGGTTTCTATTCCCTCCCAGAGTTGTCTTCCCTATATAGTGGTTAATACATACCAGAACGCCGCCCTACCAGAATCACTGAGCGCCAAAAGGCCACCATGATGCTCGTCGGCAGCGTCAAGTCCCGCGTCTGCATCCTAGTCGACGACCTTGCCGATACGGCAAACACAATCACCCGCGCCGCCAAGCTACTCAAGAAGGAAGGCGCTCTCTCCGTCTACGCACTCCTCACCCACGGAGTGCTCAGCGGCGATGCTGTCGCCCGCATCAACGCCTCGGCCCTCGACCGCGTCATCGTCACAAACACGGTCGCCCAGACAGCAGACCGCAGAGCCGCTTGTCCCAAGCTTGAGGTGCTTGACATGTCTGGTATGTTTGCCGAGGCGATCCGAAGGGTGCATCATGGCGAGTCTATCAACGTGTTGTTCCAGTACGATTAGTGACTAGATATGACGCTGAATTGTCTCGGTCTCGAGAAATCCGGCAGGGGTGAAGGGTAGATGGACATCAGAAAAGCAGAGCAACGGACAGAAAAGCAGAGCAACGGACAGAAAAGCAGAGCAACGGACAGAAGAGCAACAGGATTGGGGTAGTACAAAACAGGACGAACGAAATCGTACATGGGTTGATCACGGGGACAAAAAAGGAAACCGTCAAGATGATACCCTGGCGTCTTTACTGAAGATTAGGATTGGCGATAATGAGACTAGCAGAGACTCTCTTAGAATGAACTATGCTTACGACGCATGCATGAAGGCAATCAAGTCGACGTGGGCTTGCCAAATACGACATGATTTACAGTACAATGGTGCTTTTCTTTTGTTCGGGCTAATTACGCGAGAAAGGAGATCTATGTATCCATGCAACCGCGTTTGCATGCCATTGCAGGTTTTATACGAGAGCCTTCTACGTTTCCGAGGACTTTACTCCTAGCATTCCATCTCTGCGTCAGTTTCCTCGCCGTCGTCGCCCTCACTAAGCCCTTCATCACTAAAGTCCTCCTCGTCCTCCTCTTCCGGCTCTTCATCTCCTACCGCCTTCAACCCGTAATCATCCTGGAAATGATTCAGCGGTTGAGACTGCGTCTTGTAGCCCATGGACCCAAGGGCTTTGAGCATGTTCTGCAGAATATCAGTTAGTCGCCATCTCACAAACCACCACCAAGCACTACACATACCTGCTCCATGATAGTCGCGCAAGTCACAACAACGTTGCTCTTTCCCGGCTCGAATACCGGCAGGATCAACTCACGCATGACCCTGCGAATATCACCCTCTGTAACCTTGCGCACTTCAGCCAGAAGCTTACGGCTCCAGTCAGGGTCGAGCCCGCGCACGACGCTGATAAGGTAGTTCTGCTGGGCAGCGGCTGACATGGTGGCCTGCTCATCGGCGACGCCGAGGACGATACCACTGACCGCGCCCTCGACCAGGTGACGGTCCAGGGGCTCCTCGCCTGAAGCGATCTTGTCGATCTTAGCCTTGCTCGCCTCGATAGCTTTGCTTGCATCCGGGGAGCGGTACACACGGAACTGAATGAAACCGCTCTCAACATCGCGAGTGAAGGACACGCCATAAGCAAGGCCATTTCCGCGAACCGCATTCCACAAAGGGCCCTCGATTGTCTCGAGATAGCCGAGAGCGACAAGGAGAGCCGGTAAGCGGGAGTCTTTGGATGATTCAAGTCCTGAGGCAGTGCTGACACTGTAAGAACTGTCGAGCGTGGTCATGGGGATCACAACACTGCCAAAGGAACCCGGGTTGCGACCTTCGCTGTTGAGCATGGTTGATGGCTTAACAATGGGCAGGATGGGCTTCGTGGTGTCGTAGTTGGGATGTTTGGTCACCTCGTCCCAGGCGACAACCGGGTCAGGGAGGTGAGGCACGTCTGCCGTGACGAGTACGCGCGTGTTCTGGAACGTGAAAAGTGTCTTGCGAAGCTCGTTGAACCACTTGATGACTGTGTCGGGCTCCGTCTCTAGAAGTTTCTTCAGTCGCCGGAAATAGAGCGCCTTCACGAGGGTTCTCCGAGCAACCGGATACGATTCTGGGACCAGATGGAGGGCCATGTCAACCTCAATAGCCATAGTGCGGCCATCTCGCTTAGCCTCGGGCACATCTGCCAGTGCCTTGGATACGGCAGCCCTGAGGCGGATGGGATCAAAGATGAGATCAAACATGAGAGTGCTGAGCCACTTGACCGCCGTCGTATACTTCTCCCTTTCAACCTGGAACTGGATCGCCATCCCTTCGGAGTCACCAAGCCGCCCAGCGCTGGTAATCTGATAGCTAATTGTGTCCTTTTCAAGCTGTTTGACAACTTCCTCAAACTCCACGCGTGTTCCGTTCATCAAAACCGGAGAGTTGAAGAAATTATCGGCAAAGAGGGATAGCAAGGGTTTGTACTTGAGCGGGATCTCAGACGTGCCGATGTGGACGTTGATGTGCACAAAGTTGGTAGGCACATCCTCGAACTGTATAAAGAGCGGCAGGCCCCGAGGAGCCTCATTGATGACCTTTTGGGCATTGTTGGAGGGCTCCCCAAGAGACCGCGCTATGCCTGACCTCGCCGTGGCAGACTCGATGAAATGGATTGATTCTGTTCCCGGGACAGGCCATTGATCCAGCACTTCCGGGGGGATTGGTTTCTCATTGTTTTTCTTGGCAACTTCAAGCCTTTCCTGGAGCTTCTGGAGGCCATCTTTCCCAAGCTCTTTCTTCCTTTTCTCGAGCCGCGCTTCCTCCGCCTCTTTTAGGGACTTTGCCAAAGAATTTGACGGCTTCCCAAGAATTGAAACATGAGGAGCATCCGAGATCCACTTTCTCAGAAACTCGCGCCATTGCGCGTCGGTCCAAGCCCCAAGAACCTCGTACTCGTCGAGGCTTTGCAGTTGTGCGAGAGTAGACCCGTTCCGATTACCGAAGAGATAATCAGTGATGATGTTGCTGGAGTAGAACTGCTCGCTGCCTTCCGCTTGAAACTTGATCTGGCGACGCTCGCGCTCAATGCATTCCCTCATATATGTCATATCGAGCGGTGTTGAAGCGACTTCCTTGAGTAAAGATATCAGACGCTCCTCAACAAATCCAAGTTTCTCGGTGGCGACGCCGGTTGGCTGAAACCAGATAACCGAGTTGGGTCTGCTGTCGTACCAGACGAGAACCGAACTTGCCAGTTCCTCCCTTTCCACCATAATATTTTCGATAACCGAAACCGACGACCCGCAAAGATACGTCTGCAAGATACTCAGGGCCGTCGCCTGCACAAGATCGGTGCAGCTGGGACCAAAAAAGGCCACAACGATCTCCCCGATGGACTCATCTTCTTCGGGAAATTCAACAGTCTCCACTACCGTTTTCATCAAGGGAGGTGGCTGAGGAGAATCGACAAATGGACTAGCCGTATAGAATTAGTATTAGGCACAGTATAGATTGTCGAATTTTCGGCACCTACCGCTTGAACTTGGGACTCGGTGGCGCCACATCGCCCTGAGTTTTGTCCTCAAACTCGTCCAGAATCTCGAGCAGATTGTCATGGTCGGTCTCACCGACAATAATGACGGCCAAATTCTGAGGCTGGTACATGGATTTATGAAAGTCCCGGATCTTGTCGGGCGTCAAGACTCTGAGGGCGTCAGGCATACCGCCAGTCTCGTATCGAAAGCCGATGTTTTCTGGGTAGAGAAGTTTGCGGGCTCTCAGATCCATTAGCTCATTGCTGGTACACTGCAGAGCCTGCATTTCAGAGTAGACGACCCCAGCATCGTTGCCCTCGCCGTCGACATGGTGAACCTCGGTCACACAAGCGTCGTCAGTGATGTTGGGGAGCAGCACGTGCTCAAGGTATATGGGAAGTATCTGGGCAAAACCGTCCCAGCCAGCTGTTTCAAGAGTGTAAGCCGTGTGGTCGGTGGCAGTCCAAGCATTGGTTCCCGAATAGGCACGACCGGCCAACTTGTCAAGAAGGCCCTTGTACTGGTAGTACTTGGAGCCCATAAACACAAGATGCTCTAGCGTGTGGGGGGCACCGGAATCGTCTAAGATTTCGGTCGGAAGTGTGAAATACCCGTTAATTTTGGGTCCCTTGCGATCGGCCACAATGACCCTCATGCCCGTCCGCTCCGACTCATACTGCGTGACAGTGGTAGGGGCATAGTCGGTGCGAAACGACTGAAGCTTGCGGAACCGCGGCTTCCGCACCTGTGAAGGCATACTGGGTCGGTGGGAAAGGTGCAACCCAATGGAGCTTCTGTATGATCGTTAGTGACCGAAACTCGGGTCAAGTAAGAGTTCAAAGGGCACGACTGAGAAAATGCGGTTGATGACGCGGCGGTTGACTTAAAGGGGCGAGGGGGAGCGACTAGAACATCCATGACGGGTAGCACTGAGGCCGAAGTGATAAGGGGAGAGAAAAGAAAGACAAGCAGAGGCACATCAAGCCAGCGCCTCGACGAGAAAAAAAACCTCGGGTTGGTGGCCATCCTGCAACTCATACCGGGTCGCCTGATTGCCTGAGTTATGGTGGAACATGACCATGGCGAGAAGAGTAGCCACGGCTCCATATAGGAGTGCCTGGGGCCCCGATCCATTTGGTGGCTTTGACATTACGACTTATCTTTTCGGCAGCTTCCGGTAGTGGTGAAGAACAGCTTAAAGGTGAACCCAGGCTAAATCTGGGCAAAAGGATAAAGCTCGACAGCAACAAGCTTCGCCCTCCACAGAAGTTATCCATATCACAGCTGCAGCGCAGTTTGAAGAGGGCGGGGGAGAGGCGGTGGGGGCGCCCAGCGCATGGAGGTACGAACGGGTACGGGCAGTGAGGAACTGTTCATGTGAAGGTTCATGTTGCAAGTACGGTAAGAGAGTCGAGGAGGGGCTAGCACAAGGAGAATACGTACCGGCTTTGCAGATGCAGCAGATGCAGGCGACGACAAATTCGTCGTGTTGCCCGTCTGCAAAATGACCAAGACCAATGAGGCGCCGTCAGAAGCTGTTGGTGGTCTCTTAGCTCAACTGGAGCTTGACGGGAGTTGCCCGGGATTTGGCTGCCCGGCACACGAGGTGGCCACGGCGACGCGGGGTAGGTTGACTGCGAAGAGCCGCAGGGCAGAAACAAAAAAGCAAAGAGAGGGACAGCGGGATGCAAATCTGATGGCTCCGTGCGATAGGGGCCAGCAGATACTGGAGGAAAGGACGAATCCCGGAAGGAGGATACAAAGGGCAGCTGCGATGGAGGCCAGGTCCCGAGTAGGCAGCAGAATACGGCGATGGGAGGGCTATGGGGAGGTGCGACTCGGAAGAGGGTGGCCACAAGCACACACACACGAAATGGAAGCTAAACCCACCAAAAATTGGTTATCACAACCCGCCAAGCGCAGAGGGCACGGGTCCCGCGGCAGCCCATTCCCACTTGCCCTCATCCCAATTCATTGCTCCCGATGAATCAGTGACTGATTCGGCCAGCGCAACGACGCCTGTCCACACCACTCCAGAACCGGGGCTTGCCGTTTAATGTGTTAATGCAAAACGCTAGAGGCAAAACCCCGAAGGCTGAGAAACTACCAATACGACGTTCGCAATAACATCAAGCCTTTGCCAAGCACTCAAAAGAATTGGGTATGACCTGAGCAGCTTTCAGCATTCCGGCTGGCGTCCGTCGAGAATTCAATCTGTGACGGACCAAAGTCTCGCGTTAGCAATCTTGTAAGGTGCTGAAGTGATTCTGTTCGGGGGCACTTGTAGACGCAACACGAGGTCCTATTAGCCGCGCTTTCCGCGGCCTGTCCACCATAAGCGCCAAGCGCCAAAAAATAACGCCAAGCAGGCCTCATGGAGCTGGAGCTCCAATAATCACCCAATTGGGAATCACTTTCATGACATGCTGTCCGACTTGCAGGTTGCAACACCTTGATCAGAACCTGCCAAACAAGCCAGCGACAGGTTAAGACAGTCGAAATTTCCACCGGCGCAGCTTATAAGCGTTGTGACCCCCATTGGGACTTCTGACAGAGTGCCTAGAGGTTTCTGCGACGTCGCCCGAAGTGTGACCTCTTTTGCAGGACGACGTCACCGGCCATCGTCTGGATCCGGGTCCGCGCCAACGTTTTCGCCCACACAACACACAACATGGCCGCGCCAAGTCAGGGCACCTCGGCCGGGCAGATTTCCCAGGCTTTGATTGGCTTCACTGTCGACGGTTCCTTTCCTGAAGAAGCGGTTTCCACGCTCGCACTCGACCCCGCTGTTCTTCCCGCCGCCATCGAGGCTCTCGCAGCTACCAAGGCCAAGCTCCAGGTCGGGGTCCAGCCTTGTTTTGTATGATAGCAGTCCGCGCGATGCTGACATTGGAATCTAGGCCGAGGTGCACGCGATCAACGAAGAGACAGCCGAAGACGTCCGAGCCTGGCAGGCAAACGCGCAATCGGTACAAGATGACATAATCCGATCCAAAGCCCTCGCAAACGATATCCTCAAGAAGTCCAGCGCACCTAATGTGCCCGGGAAGGCAACCTGGGAGGTGGAAGCGAAGGCAGACTTTCTTGTCCGCGAACTCAACTACAATCGGCAGGTACAAGAAGCATTGAAGGGCATCCGAACCGTGAGCAAAACGCTAGACCTGGTAGAGCACGCGCGTGACGAACGACGTATTCTGGATGCCCTCCACCTTCTTGAGAGTGAGCTCGTTTCTACGAACCTGTGCTGTATGCACGCTGATTGTCGGCTACAGGGTCCTGGAACGAACTGGATGCCATTCCTGTGAACAAGTCCTGCCGTGCCATCAGGCTCCTAGACATCAGAGCATTCGAGCTTAAATCCGATGTACACGAGGTTTTTGATCGAGTTTGGAATTCACTCATCCATGTGGACGTGGACAATGGCAGGATCTCGATTGGCAGTCCTCAAGAAGGTAGGCGCAATCAACAGAGTCGCAGCACCAAGTGGCTAACCTCATGGAGACGAGCCGATGAGCCTCGCGGACGCGGTTATAGGACTTAAAGCATACAAAGAAGTAGACCAGCGGACTCAGCGCCTTTGGGAAGACATTAACAAGGCCATTATTGTTCCGAGGATGGAAATCTCGCGACAAGAACTGCCAGGCGTTCGTGTCAATGGCGTAAGTCTATGCTGATCCTTCGCGGCCACAATACAGACTAATAACCGGGCACTAGGGCGTCCTTGAGATTCATGGATTCTCGGACAAGAACGTCAAGTCCTTATTTGCCGATCTGCAGATAATCTTTACCTTTCTCACCCAGCAGCTTCCCCCAGATCTCGTTCATACCATCTCATCATCGATGCTTCCTGGAATTATCCGCAACGTGACAAAAGTCTGGCTCGATTCAGCCGTTCCCGCTTCGCTCCAGGAGATGGACACATTTCAAGTCGTCATCATGGCAGCGAAGGACTTTTGCAACACATTGAAGACACTCGGTTTTTCTAACCTTGGCGATTTGCAGGATTGGACTGAGAACGCCCCCAGGGTTTGGTTATCGAAGTGCAGAGAAGCAGCTCTGGACTCGGTTCGAGTAAAGCTTTCTCACGGCATCGGCGCATCAAGGCTAGTTGAAAGAGTCGAAAGGCAGATTATATCAAAGTCGCAAGGGGAACAGCTGGCTGCAAGTGGTGCGACAACAGATGCTGACGATCAGGGCTGGGGGTCTTGGGACGATGGGGAAGAGATCGCCGGTGAACAGGCAGGTGTGATTACACAGCAGGCTCCAGGTGATGGCGATGGCGAGCTCGGAGGCGAGGATGATGGCACCGACGCTTGGGGATGGGGCGATGACGATGCTGATCACGACGAGAACGCTGGGGACCCCGACCAACCCAAGGCTACAGTTGAGGATGATGACCCCGCGGGCGCCTGGGGATGGGGTGATGAAGCAAACGAGGTCGAGGATGCGGTGCCCGAGACGAAGCCAACTACCACTTCAGTGGCTAAAGCACAACAGCCAACGTCTACCACAGATGTGCAATCCCGAGAAGTAACGTTCAAGGAGACATACAACATCTCTTCGATGCCGCAGCCGGTCCTGGATCTTATACATTCTCTGGCAGAAGACGGCGCAGCACTGACGCAGGACTCTTACGCCGGCAGCCCTGTCGCTGCAGCCGCCGCAGGCCTTTTTAGCATTCCAACTCTCGTCTTGGCCATGTTCAGAGCAGTATCACCCTACTATTACGCATCTGATAGTGGCGGAAACATGTATGGCAACCACTCTGAAATGAAAGTAGCAAGACTAACTTGCCGACAGGTACTTGTACAACGACGCCATCTACCTTTCAGAAAGGTTGGCAGACTTCGCAGCGGCTTGGAAGAAGAGAGAAAACCTCAGCATGAGGGCCCTAAACATGCTCCGGCTTGGTGGTGACATCGCATCATTGCAGAAGTTTGCGAACAGGGCCTACAGCCAAGAGATGAATTTTCAGAAGACTTTCCTCAGAGATAATCTCGGCGGTAAGTCAGCTTCGCATCGGACACTGCTGGTAGAATGATAGCATTATCTGATGCGTTACAGGTGTCGAGAGCTTGATGCAACAGGACGACCCGGAAAGCTGCGTCTCCTTGGCCGTGGCGCGGGTACGGGCCATGGCAATCGCCTGGGAGAGCATTCTCTCAAGGTCGACATGGCAGCAGGCAGTCGGTTCACTTGTTGATGCCGTTGCCTCCAAGATCATTTCCGATGTTATGGACATGAGCTCAATCGGCCAGGACGAAGCCTACAATATCGCCAGCCTCATCTCGTCGGTAACGACACTTGACGATTTGTTTCTACCCAGCCGCTTTCTTTCGCCAAGTCAACGAAAGCCATCAGCGGTGCAACGAGACGCGGAAGAAGTGCCTGCAACAGCACAGTATGCTGGCTCTTGGCTGCGCCTCAAGTACCTCTCAGAAGTGCTACAGAGTAACCTCAAAGACGTCCGGTTCCTCTGGGTAGAGAGCGAACTCAGCCTCTACTTCACGGCTGATGAAGTGGTGGACCTCATCAACATGAGCTTCGAGGAGAACGCCCGCACGAGGGACGTGATCAAAGAGATCATGCAGAATCCCAGGCCGCTAGGAGACAGCCAATAACGACACCGGCCTGCTCCTCGTGCCGGAAAGGGAAAGGTTGGGCACTGAGAACCGAGTGATCCGGACCTTTGTCTCGGTTTGAACTGCGTCATGGGCAAGCGGCTGCAGCAACAACCATGCAGTTGGCACTTCTGAACCTCTAAGCCGGGGGGAAGACTCCGGCGGGGGCAGAGAGGGAGCCACGCCGCGCAATAATGCTGGCGCCTTGGAACCCAAGTGTCCAGTTAGGAATAGGTAGGCGCAGGTCAACATCATGAAATTCGAAAGAAGGTCGCACTTTGCACTCGGTGTTGGGGTTTCAGCCGCAGCACCCTCGGGTCCTCCAACCTCTCTACTTTCGTATGTGATCGGCAAGGATAAACTATCTCGACTAGGTCGACAGATCGGCAAGCGCATCGTCTCCAGGATGTTGGCGCCACACGAGGAACGCGATTGGTCGGTTCACGCCGAATCGAGGAAAAAGAAACACCAAAGACGCGCGGGGAAGCCGCCACGTCTTGAGAGTTTGGTTCGCTGGTTAAGGCTAGTTGCGCAGGATCGCGGCACGCGATTTGAGGGATATAGCAAACCGGCTTAACATCAGGCATGGGGGAGTACGAAAGCCGTCCCAAGACTATTAGTCGAATGCGTCCGTGTCTCACAAATCGTCATTTGTCCGTCATGGTCAGTGGTTAGCGCAATAAAAGTCGTCGTGAATAGAGACACCCTCGGCAATGCCTCGCTGTCTTCCCGTTTGGAGATCCCTTGCATTCTCTCCCCCTTGCTTCGCCTTGGTTTGCTCTTCTGGGCATGCCGAGCAGAGGTCCTGGTTTGTCGCTTTTCGAGATCATGTAGGGACTTTGTCTGCATCTGCTTGGAGCTGATGTTTGACAGCCTTGCATCACCAGTCAGGACGGCGTCACGCTTTCGGTTTTCGACACCGCTCATCTCTTGTCGCCCTGCAGGCTTGTAGTCTGGGATATTCCCTACATGAGCACCCCTGGAGCAAGACGCGGTGTGACGCTCCAGGACATACAGGAGAGGCAGGAGAGAAGAATCAGCAAAAGCAATCTCTTCAAATCAGCGTTTTCGGGCAGCCGCACTGTGCCGGGACTCGAGTCTTGATAGCATTGCAAGCAATACGTCCTCGCCCACATGCACCCGTCATGCAAGACGCCCCTGTCAATCCACCTCACACATCTCCAAGTCTTGACGGAATAGTTTCATGACAGGCCGGTCCCAGCCTACACAGAGACGATCAGCAGGAAGTTGACCGCCGAACAAAAGGAGCCCTCCGATATCGCACCGGACCATATAGTGGTAGCGGACCAGATACACGGCCTATGCCGGCCAGCATCGGCTCTTGGCAAAGGGCAGCATTTTTTTCCCCCGTAGATATTATCTTTATCAAAGGACCATCACATACCATTCAGATAACCAAGTAATACAAGTCCCCGCAAGGTTACGAACACACCTACCGTGGAAATGCTGTACGGACATGCCATGGCGGCCCACATGGCTTGGTAGCGTTGGGCCTTGTTCACCGCTCACCTCGAATCCCGACTTACATGACTTTGTTGTTGCACATTCGGAGCCTCAGAAGACGCCCAGTTTCCACTCTTTCGACCTGCACACCGCCCCGGACAATGCACAGTGGCAGAGGCATTGCAGGGTCTAGACCATGCCACTGACATGACAAGACAAATAAGGCAACTGACACATTTTGCACAGTGCAGGAAACCGGCTGACAATGTCCATCAATGTAAAACAACACAGATGTGCACAGCTGCACATACTCCGTGTTTTCTGCTTTGTGCCACTTTGTCAAGCACGTTAAGCAATGTCCGACCAGCCGACACTCAGGTTCCTGGTTATTTGGTGCGCAGGGAAAAGGCAGCTGAGACAGTGAGGAACATACCGGGGCAAGGAGAAGCGAGAGAGTCCGACAAGAAAGTGAGGCCATCAAGGTGAGGTCTCACCCAACTCTGGCATGCACTTGCACTTCACACCCCGGCCTAGCTTAGCCCAACCCAGTTGTGTGGAAACCTGCATGCATGCATACTGGGTTCTAAGGGAGTGAGGCGGCCAGGTAGACCAAAAGTACCGATCCCAGGAGAATACCTTTCTTTCCCATGTGTTTAAGTTTGCCTGGCCCCCCGATCCTGACCTGGCCCGGCCCGACTGCAGGTTGAGAAGAATACCACCCTGAGGCAACATGTAATTGTCAACATTTCCCGTCGCCTTCCTCTGAGCTGGAAATTCTCACTGCATACACCCCCACCACACGGTGAAGTGAGTGCTGTATGCATGCTGCCATACATACCAACGTATACGGGCCTCGGCTCACCCCGCCTTACATCCCATTCCCCGTTCTGCCTTCGCCTCACCTTACCTTGGTTGGAGGACGAGGGCGCACTGCATGCATTTGGCCGGGCGTGACTGCTCTGGTGACTGCCTTGTGAATAATATCATGAAATCGCTTAGCTTGTCCGATAATATGCACAATGATGACGGAACTGGTCATGGGGCTGCGAAATTTTGCAATAGGGATTATGAGAAAGGCAGACCCAGATAGGATAGGACATTCTAGGATGAATGCTTTGTGAAGTAGGCTAGGACTGTTCATGCCTAGTTAAACTCTTTGCTTCTGAGAGGGGAATTTTCACCTTAACATATCCAGATGCATTTCTCATCTCTAAGCTCAGTCAATAAGGTACCAGAATGACCTCTGACCCCATTAAAGTCCCGCGCCCCCGAGCTTCAATCTTCTGCCTCGCGTCAACAAGACAGGATGTACTGTCGGAGAAGCAAGTGGAAGGTCATTACCATTGCTACGTATAATTACATCTCTATCTCCGGAAGGTAAAAACAGAACAGGTTCGAAGACATGTCGTGGCGCGCATAGGTACTCAGTCCCAATCCCGTCGTCAGATTTCACTCGAACATGACCACTCCCATCACACAAACCAGGAAACAAAAACGAAACACCCAGAACCCTTGCCTTAACACACCCTTCCATGGCCATCTGACCTAGAGATTTCCGTACCAGTTCACACCCCCAGGCCCACCCCAACGTACTGCAATGGGCAGTACCGTACTGAACCGTGCCGTCATCTAACGCAACGCAACCAAACCGCATCTTCTTAGCACCTGGGAGAAAATGAGAAATGTAGACGCAACGGTATGCCATGCCATGTGGCGCCGTTTCCAGAGAAAGAGAAAAAAAATATGGGAATATTGCATTCTCTATTTTCTTGACAACCCCCTGTTCTTTCACTATTCCCCAAAGGCTTAGTCCTCAGACAGAGCAACACACCACTCCTTTGTTGCACACATACATATATATCTACATTCATGACAACGACAACACATGAGCTAAAGCAACTGTGACATGTCAAAAAAGGAAAAGAAAGAGAGAAAAAAAACCTCCGCAATAGTTATATCCTGTCCTAACTTCCTGGGTGTGGTAATACGGGGTGCTACAGGTGATTGATGCAATGTCCTACAAGTACAAGTACGCACATCATGGTTATTCACTTGTGTCACTGGTTGTTACTTGACTTCTCACTTTTCAGTTCTCACATGTCTTGTCGTCTTCTCATATTTTTCGCACTCACATCTCATATCTAATTTCTCGCAGGCGCTAGTGAGTGAGCCTCTTGCATCACACCAATTAGTCAACCACTTGCGTTTTGCTTTCAATATTGAGCTGCAGATTTTTATGTCTGCAGTTCGGCATGCGTGGATGGTCTTGGAGTAGCGTGGCAAGCTAAGTACTAAGGAACTGCCATGTCTGCTTCACTTTTCGTTTCCCGAGTATCTATCTATCTATCTATCTATCTATCTATCTATCTATATATATATATATTGTGTGTGTATGTGTGTATACATACGCCATGTAAGTGCTCATAATCTCATGCCCAGAAATTACAACCAATTACACCGCTCACCCCCCATCCATTCCATCCTCGCGAGGATGCGCATGGGGCTTGATCCCCTGTACTTTCAGTTTATCATGTAGCTGGCCAAATCGTTGACCGTCTTCTCACCGTAAGCAACACCAACGAAACCCCCAACGCCCAGACGGAGGAGGCTTACTTGCGTTCTGCATTACTTTGCTACCTACCTGTATCTCTACCCCACGTAACACCAGGCATTCACTCGCACCTTTCTTAAAACGGGTTGCTATTCAGGGCAAAGGATTTCCTAGACCAGACCCGTCCTAGTTAGTTAGCAACAGTTATCGCCCACAAACACCTTGCCAACCAAGCACCGGGGGAATGGAAAGGAACGGATAGAGTATTGCGCCATCCTTTACTTCCTGCATGTCATGCCAGGCAGGTCCCGCGCATATCTTTCCCACATCATCTTACCTACCTCTCTCACTTTACACCTCGCTCACCCGCATCATTTGCATCCCCATCTGCATCTGCTTCTCATTCTCATGGCCAAAAACCCGAGAATGAGATACGCGGCAAGGCGGGGCCACGGGTCAGCTAGGCAAGTGGTCAAGCATACGAGGTAAGTCGCGCGGGCAAATAGACAGGCAGGGTGCACTTTCGGCGGTGCATACTGCGAACCAAGAGTCCTTGAATCCAATGTTGCAAGAACATGCATCAAAACAGCAGCACCTTGCTTCTCTTCTCCGCCCACTTGCTGCCTGGGTTTTCCCTAACGGCGGGTACGCACTCCGAGGGCGCAGCAGAGTAGCGTAGCAGCGCAGGTGACAAGTCGCAGAAAATGTCGGACTCAACATTGACTTTGTCCTTGGATGCAGAAGCGAGCCTGTGCGTAATGCGTAGAATCCATGCTGTCATTTTGCCCCAGAAACAAACTCACTGCCGCGCCGCGCCGAAGAAAAGGGGCGGAGGCCGAGCAAGAGCGGGGGTTGACACATTGCCCGGCGAGGTCCGGTTCCCGAATCGCTCAGCGCTAACTAACGCCGGTCGCTGACCGACCGACCAGGGGTAGCAACAATATTGCCGGCCGGCAGGCAGATAACTCTAATCCACCCCAGGCATGTCTGCTCAGACGACAGATCCATCGGGCAGTTGGCGTTTTTTAGTGTCATTTTCGATTTCCCAAGTCAAGCATCATGACGGACTCAGAGACATGGCGAGCGAACTTCGTCGGGAACGCTCGCACCCGCTGCCCGCCCGTCCGCTGTCAACACTCATGGGGCGGTCTTGCTGCTTGCGGGAGGCCCGTCCCGGAAACGTCGGACGGGAATGTAACAGCACATCATCCCGTTCCGTCGGCTCCGCGATGGAAAAAAAAAACAGGCAGGGAGGAGATAAAAGCAAAAACCAGACATTGGCCGGTTCCGAGGCAGACTGCGCGAATGGCAGTTATCGTTCCGAGCAGTCATATTCACTTCGCAACAAGAATACGCTGAAGAGATAGTAGAAGACACTGGGTACATTCAATTTGGACCATTTCGTCCTTGACTGCAGACAGAAGGAACATTTTGCGACTGGCATTGCTGCTGACAGAGGTGCGAAGTACCAGCGACGCGACGATGGTGGTCGAAATGCTGTGCGTCTGCAGAATAGGTAGCGGGATGCTCTGCTGCGGCGTGGTCAGTCCGCAGCAGGAGGGGCAATGTACCCGCTACACATGGACGTCTTTCACACTCGTACCTGCTCTTTCACCAGTAAATACCAAAAGGCAGTCTCTGACTGCACGTTGGCAGGGCCCCAAATCAGCGTGCAGCTGCGAGTAGCGTCAAATCAGGGCGGGTTTCGCTTTGTGTGGTGGCTCAAGATGCCCCCGGCAGTCAACACCCCAGGCAAAGACGCGGCCATCCACCGCTGTGCGACGTGAGCGAGTGATAGGTCACATTAAGATTTGCGGGCGGGCTGACCAATGCATGAGGCTGAACGTGTCGGATTGGCACAGCAGTCCCTCGCCTGCGACGGTTGTGGGCATTCTCTGGGGAGCACCTCATCACCTATGGCTCATGTGATAATCCACGGGACACAAAGTTCCCTCACTCCCACGCTTACACACGCACCTGTCGGCGCTTCTTCGTGAGACGTCGAGTCAGAAGGCTCAAGAATGGCAAGGTGTCTTACATTTTGCGTTGTCCCCTCCCGAGAAGTGCAGCACATGCAAGCAGCACCGTCTGATCTGTCAGGTCACACAAGCGGATAAACCATTGGATACGGTATACCGAAATCCGGAGACAGGGAAATCGAGACGCCTCACCGAACGAGGGGGCGGGGGATGCTGCTTCTCCATGCACCGCGCCTGCACCTGATTTCCGAGCTCATATTTCCCTGATTTGCTTTACCTATCTGGCACCCGAAATAGAAGGAAGGAGCGCCTTCGCATACAAGAAAACGAGTAAACGCGTCGTTGTGTAGTAAGGCCTGAGTGAGGTGGTCAGCAACAGCAAGCCTCGTAGCTGTCCCGAAGTTTGGTTGTCAGTCAATTCAAGACCATTCCTCGCTGCACGGGACCGTATGAATTGCCAGTACCTGCCGTCTGACCACCAATCCACGTCGACGGCCTGCAGCCGGTCGCAGGTTAGGCCGATCTTTGAGAAGGACGAGGAGGCGGGGACCTTGACGAACAAGAGGCGGAAATGCAAGAGACAAAGCAGCGTCGTGTCGCCATTTCCTGTATAAATGTGTTTGCCGAGGTACTCCATGCTCCTCTGTGCGCGGCCTCAAAGCAGGCACGCGGGGGGCATCGAGTGAGGATGGGACGGTTTGACAGCTCACACACACCGACCTGGCTCCACGTTACGGGCCGACTCTGGGTGGCCTGTGAAGGCGCGGCAATCCGAACACCCCCCTTCCCCTATGCTGATCTGCGGGCGTCTGCGCGGAGCTGGAATTGGATAGAGATTCGAGCCTTTGTTTGGTCCGTGATTCTGCCCCGCATACGGCTTAACTCCAAGGTGTAGCGTGTCCCGGGCTTGAAGTATGGTTACTGAGGTGTTAACGATGCGAATTGCGGAGAGAACCAACGAGGAGCAGGATGCGTCGCTCCAACCGTCCACTCGAGCGAGTCCATGTAAGACGCAGGCCCAACTCAAAACAGAGAGGTAGGGTTCTCGTGAGCACATGCAGACGATTGGAAGCTTGACTGTCTACCCCAACTTCCATCTGCAAGTCTCAATTTGTTTCGGTCCTCTCTTTCGATGTCAACGGAAAAATCACTCTGCCAACTGGTGCTCTGGTGGGTTGGAGAAGGCGGGGTCAGCATTCGCTTCTCGACTCCTGTAGCGTCCATCAACCACCATGCAGCTCTATAGCATGGTATTGCCAGTATGAGGCGGGGTTTACACTCTTCGGGCAGGCAGCAGCTGGACCAAGCTTGGCTTACTTTCTTCTGAGACTAGTGTAGGGAATTGTGGCTGATTCTCGACCTAGCTGTCGTTATCTGTTGGTCTGGTGAGGAACTGGATGGGATGTTGCAGCAGGGTGTGCGAAGCACTTCAACTAGAACGTCCGAAAAAAGTCTTTCCACCGAGATGGTGCATGCGCGGCGTTGTTTCACCATAACATGAGCAGCTTGATATCATTCTTGCGGCTTGGCCTTGCGGAGATCACCAGAAAAGTCACACCATTTCCATGCCGAACTTCCGACTACACTAAATCAATACCGACCCAAAAAACCATGCCCCAACCCGAGGGATTGAAGAGACCCAAACCACGTGCGACTACGTCATGGACCCACCCTTTGCGGAGCCATGCGAAGAGTGGACCCAATCTCCAGAGTAGGAACGAGAGAAATCGAACATTTCTGGAAGCGACGACCAGCGGAAGCACACTTATACGCTATTAATAATAGAAGTTCTCGAGCGGGACGACGGCAAAAGAGAAAGCCCAAACTCCAGTGTACTTTTAGTGCGGGCCATATCCGCACAGTATACTGCCTTCTGTTCCCCTAGACCTTCAAAATTTCCCGCAACGAAACTCTCCAAGGAATAGTCTGGGGTGGCCTATCAGCTGCTTTTGCCCATCTTTTTGCATTTGCATGACGATCAGGAGGGGGATTCCTGGGCAGGCTGCACTGGCTGGGACCAATCTTCCCTGCATCATTGGTGGCTAGTTGAAACTTGTGTGCCTCTTCCCCGTTGTAATTGCCTAGGTATTATTCACGATGGCGCCTACTCCTCTCCCCCTTCTTGGGGGATTTGCTGCCAGAGGTTGCCACGTCGAGCGTTGAAGATGGTCCACTAGTGTGGGCAGAACAGCCAAGGGCTCGGCAATACACTCTCCAACCTCCTTTCTCCGTTTTGGAGCTTTGCCTTTCGTTGTGCTGGGTGGATGGTTTCCTTGCCTATCGCGATGCCGCATCAACGTTAGCGAATTCCAGGTTGGAGGGGGAAATGGAAGAGCATCCCATATCACAACGTCGTCGTCGATGGCATCCCAGACAGCGCCGTAAAGGACCAAAGCTATTCCTACATTCCTACATTACACTAGTTACCCGTGTAGCCACCCTGTTGAAACAGCAAGTCCTCAGGACGCTACCCCACGACAGCGATCGACCTCATCCTAGTCAGCTTGCCGGGAAATGATGTGCAGCGGGCCCAAGCGCAGACTTTTGGGGGCGCCGCTTCTCATAACACCACCCTGCGGCCCCACCAACGATGCCAGCGTGCTGCACGACGCTCTTTTGAGTTGTTTTATCCCAGAAAACAGAGCCTACGTAAATTACGCGATCTTTGATGGATATCTAGTGGAGAGTTAACTGTCATCTCTGCCATCAAGTGCATCCTGTTCCTACATAACATGGAATTGTCAACACCAACAAGCCTGGTACCGAGGACTTCGAACGTGGCCGGCGATTGGAGTTAGTTAATCAGACATGGCATCAACCAGACATTTGCTTGTGTCAACTCGTTTCCCATTTTGATTGCCCGATCAAGCGTGATGCAGGACGACTTGACCCCGCTGCGGGGGATCAAGCCAAATCGACCATCCCACTGTTGTGTGGCGACGGCCATGATACTGGCTTTCTCGTCTTGGGTCGTATACGGTCTTGTGCCGGAGAGTGTTGTGTGTTGCATGCAGTTTCGTGGATGCATGTTTGCGTCGATATATCGCTTGACCCCCCGCCTTGTTGACAGGGTTGATTCGTTTTCGGCTCGCCATGCATGAGGGGCCTCACTCTTGAGAAATGGTCGTGCAAGCGGCGCGGCAACGATAGTCACATTGCGGCGGGGTGTTATTCCTGGTATTATACGTGCAAAACCGTGTCTGCAGTGCGTCGAGGGCATCCAAAGGTGCTTTCGGGGCAGCGACTGGAAGTGCCGCGGAGGAAATCACCGGGACTGCCCAGCTAGACACAGCGCAACGCCCTCCGATCCTCTCATTCACGGCAATGCTGAAGCCGTCTTGCATATTCGCGATGCAGAGCGAGGTACCTTCGGCCAGGTCAGTCACAGAATTGGGTCGTAGTCCCATGAAACTGGCGTTGATGGCTCCGCTACTTTTGCGTTCTGTGCGCTTGAATCCATCTACAGTTGCAGAGGGTAGAACATGCTCCATGGATGCTGCGCGGACAGCGGGCGGGCCGGTCCCGTCGAGCAACGCCTAGCCTATTGTGGCGTGGTTGATTGAGCGCTTGGTACCCCTTTGTACACAGCCCTTTCGCACAACCCCGGCCACATTCCCGGAAGCCCCGGCCCGGCTGAGCGTGGGCTGAAAAGAGCGGGCTCGGGGGGGGATGCGATTGATTCCCAACTTCAAAAATACCTGTATCGAAACAGAAACTAGAATAGACATAAGGGTCGGGCTCGCACGAGAAAAAAGCTGGTCAGAAGATTGGGACAATTTCGCCCGCCCAGAGGTCTCTTGCGGCGATGAGCGAAGACTCAGCGGCTATCCGTTTCTGACTCATTTTGTCGGTGAGAGACCACCGCAACGCCTTGGAAGAAAGACTCTGGGGCTGGCACCGGGCCATTCTGACCTCGATTTATCGGTGCCGCTGCCGTCGGATGTCACGGCGGTCAGCCAGAAGCCCCTGGGAAAGACCTGTCCACTCACGGCTGTTGCTTGGAAGCCCACTTGTACACTAGCTAGCCCTTGATGGTGCCCGACCGCGTCCCGGGTCCACGCTGTGCGCACATCTCATCGTATTGGGAGATGAGGAGACGACAAATTGCCAGTCAGGATGCCGTGGATGTGTCGTGCGGACATGGGGTGGGAGAATACGGCAGTCATCCATCCGTCACATTGGGATTTGCACCGGAGAGAGCTGTCATGTCGGGTTATTCAAGGTTAGGTCGGCATCTCGCGGCGGGACCCCCTCATCAGGTGGTCAGGAAAGGGACGTCATTTTGGCTGATGCAGACTGGGGACCCTGGGATCTGCCACAAGTGAAACGACCAGGGTTCTGGGTAACGGCGCGTAACACGCAATTCAAAAGCAGATCCTTGGCCGGGGGTGAAAACGGTCGTAGCCAACCAAATTGCACCTGCTAGCCTTGTCTTGTTGAGAAAAGAAGTCAAGGTTCTTGCAGAGCCGCCGATATGCACGCAGGCTGAAGATGATGTCGATGCGATCTGAGGTGAAGGGTTCCTGGCAGTGCATTGTGGTCTGTGTGCTGTACTGAATGCCCGCTTGGATTAGGAAGGTGCCAATCCACTCCCACTCTTCGGGGGTTCTTGCGCTCGCGACGATGGAGGTAGAAAAGTTTCAATGGCCAGGTGGACACACCAACTTTTTTGGGCTGGCAGCGACGACCCCCGCGTAGCAATATCCCCACGATGAGTCTCCCTCTCGTTTCAACTAGATGTTACATTTTTCGAGTGTGCTGGACAATATCTATTGTGGGACAAGCAGGATACGGCACGTGGACAGACCCATGACCCTTACCATTTTGTCTTGGCTCTTTTATTCTGCCCGCTTGGTATTTTTCCCCCTCGGTGTGAGAAATGGGGCGGGATCCCCGATCGAAGATGTCCGGAACGCCTTGGAAGCTTATTCCTTGCTGCGCTTCTCTGCAGCGCTCTTGCATGCTCATCGCACGAACTGGTGAAGTGCCCAGTCCGTTACGCCATCTGCGCTATCCACTGAACGCGGGTCAATATCGCCCGCGAAACGCGGGGCGGTGTGATCGCTATCTATTCCCCCGTCTCTCTTGGCTTGTCCCAGACTCCTACATACGACCGAGTCGCCAACATCGCTCATGGCTCCAGAAAGGAGTGCCGCATTGGGCCATTCGTCCTTCGTCGCTGAGTTGGAAGGTTACTTCCCGCA
>Ga0247763_1000445_pt1 | contig 24569 bp, 28 predicted proteins | sample UWRJL141409B4_FD_179926 | JGI IMG/M metagenome (GOLD analysis project Ga0247763, IMG submission 179926) | Plant litter microbial communities from Arlington Agricultural Research Station in Wisconsin, United States - UWRJ-L141-409B-4 | ecosystem: Environmental > Terrestrial > Plant litter >...
CGACCGGGTTTGCGCATAATTTCTTCACCGACGGCCGACTGCATCTCGCTCTTACCGCCATGTCGCAGCGAAAGAAATTCGTATTTGCCGAACCCCAATGGAAGACCATCCCCTGGAAACATATCCCCAAAACCCCACGAGATCGCCTCAACGACATCCTTGTCGATCTCCCCGGTCTGTTTGAGGAAGTCGACATCGTGCACGCCTGCACGGATGATTCCGCACGCCAAACCACCCTCCGCGAAGCCGTCATCGCCAAATGCTGGAGTCTCGAATCCGATTTGTGGAATTGGCGAACCACTACCGGCGTGCCGGATCCAGAGTTTCAAGTTCATGTCCATGGCCATGTCCACCCGACAGATGTAGACAACAACAGTAAGCCAGTGCCGCCGCCGCCAACACTCGAACGGGTTGCGGTGCTGCACATATTGTGTTTGTATTGGGCGTTGCGACTCTTGATCTACAACACGCTTCGTTCCATCTCGCTTGATCCGTCAGCGCTCCCGGAACGGACCAATCCGCGGATATATTCGCGACTTATTGCAGATGCGATGAAAGTGATTATGAACCATGAGTCCGGACTCCACGGCATTCATACTTCGGGTTTGGCGGCGGGGATTTCCCTCATGTATCTGGCCCAAACGGATGGGGAGGTGGAATCAGAAGAGAGCGCGGTTATTGTGGAGGCGCTGCGCAAATCGGCGCCTGGGAGGACGGCCACGCGGTTCCTGGTGAGTTGTCAGAAGACGTTTAGCAAGCTGATGGGCTCTCGGTAGTCTGCGCCCTCAATCGGGTACTTTTTTTTTTTTTTTAATAGAGGGGGAGGGCTTGTTCTTGGAATTTGGATGAAATCAACTATACCAAACATGCAGAAAATGCGATTCGGCGGACCGAATAGCCTGCCTTGCGCAGATCGCCTATGGTCCTAGACTCTATTTCCAGATCTGGTGCCTTGCCCAACTCTAGGCGTTTCTCATATTCAAATCCCAAATGCCGGACAGGCTCACACCCTTAGACCAGGCTGCAGACAGTCTGCGCATTTATTGGGCAGCTGAAGTCGGTCAAGGGACTTTATTAAACCGCAAGCACTGCCGCAGCCAATAACTATTCGGCTGGTGCAAGGCACGCGCGTGTGGTTGTGGCTGTGCTAGGATGAAACGTCAAAACACACGGAGATGCATGAGCTGAAAACATGTGCGAACAAGGGGGTTTAGGTCAAAACCCCGCATGCCCCCAATCTTGGCTTCTCGGGATCAACTCCATCGAGATGATTGAGATGACTTAGTCTGGCTGGAACTGGCTTGAGATCTCTCCTTGGGGGTCTTGCGCATTTGGAGCTTCGTTACCTAGGTACCGTTACAAGCAGGCGGCCATGGGAGACCCACCAGAGCCCCGTCGCCGAAAGGGACGCCTCCACGAGGAGAAACTCGCCAAGCCACCTCCAACTCGTGGGAGCGACAACGACATCAAGTACTTTGGAAACGCCGCCGTCGACATAATCGCCATCCACGGCCTCGCATCCGCATACGAAACCACCTGGTCCGTCCCACTCGAAAAGGACTCGGAGCAGCGCTATCACTGGCTCCGAGAAAAGCTTGGCGTCGATATCCCCCAGGCTCGCATCCTGGGCTTCGAGTACGGCTCCGAGTGGTATGGCGAGCCATCATACACCAACCTCGGCGATTGTGGGACTGAGTTGCTGCGATGCATCCTCCGAGATCGCCGGCACGTCGGCAGGCCAGAAATATGTCCCACGCAGAAACGACGACCCATCATCTTCATTGCGCACAGCTTTGGCGGACTGGTCGTGAAGCAGGCTATTGCTGCGGCGTACCGGCGATGGAAAGCGGGCGATGACCCTGGATCGGCCGTGAAGGAGTCGGTGCGCAGGGCTGAGACGGCGAATCATCGAGATTTCCTTTGCAGTGTTGTGGGCATCATCTTCCTGGGGACTCCACATCAGGGGTCGACTTTTTCGGCATGGGCGAACTTGAAGATGGCGGTGGGTTCGTTGATGGGACAAGAAACACACGAAGAGCTCGTCAAAGTCCTGGCTGCCAATTCCCAGCCTTTAGCTCGGTTGCAGGCTGATTTCCGGGATGCGTGTGGTGACTCGTCTGTTCTGGACCTGCAGCTCTGCTGTTATCGAGAGACGTAAGTACGATGGGAGCGACTTGCAGGCTTGACAAATAGGCAATTGATGCTAGGCAAGATGCTAACAACAGCTACAGGCGTTCCATCAAGCTGCCGCCCTTCATCGTCGTGGACGAAAAGTCGGCATTCCTCCACGACCTAAAAGCCAAGAACGAGACGCTTGACGCCAACCACATGGAAATGAACAAATTCCACCCAGGAAATGACGCCAACTACGACAAAGTCCTCTGCGACGTGCAGCAGATTCTCGGCTCGGCATCCAAGTCGGTTTCGGCGCGACTCGAGAAATGGCGATATGGCTCCGTCCACGCCGAAGATGAACGAAACGTTCTCTCGCTCTGGCTAGATCCCTCGACCAAGGAGCAGACCAAGCATTTTGCGTTGAAACTGGAAAAGCAGCAAAGTGCGCCCTACACGTGCAAGTGGATCGAGCAGCAGAATTTTTTCATCACCTGGACGGATCCAGCCCGAAAAGGAAAGAGCGATGTGCTGTGGGCTCATGGCCAGCCCGCGTCAGGAAAGAGCGTGCTTGCTGCCTACGTCATCGATCATTTGTGCAGTCAGGGGAAGGTCCACGTCGCCGAGTGCACGAAATCGCTGGGCAAAAGACCGTGCGGGTTTCGGGCTCTCAAACCGACTGTTCTGTATTTCTTCTGCGGCGTCGAGAGAAGCCATGACCGACCCGAAGGACTGCTGGGGACGCTAATTCACCAGCTTTTGACAATTCACGACACTGATGAGGTGCTTTTTGCGGCGGCGAGAGGTTGGAAAGAAAAGGGTGGGGCAACGCCAAATGCAGCGTCTTTGAAGGGCCTGCTCGCCAAACTTGCCTCACTTTTGCCAACCCCTATCTTGTAAGTGCCAATGTCTCCAACCGTTGATATTTCTCTGGCTGACTCTGTGCAGCATTGTGGTCGATGGCCTCGACGAGAATCCCCACGCCACGGCATGTCTAAAGCATCTCGGCGCCATCGTGCGTGCAGCATCCAACATCCGACTGCTAGTTCTCAGCCAGCGGGAGGTTCTGCTGGAGGAGGCATTGGCATCAACTGCATCCACAGCCTTCGACATTGCCGCCTTCTCTCAAGCCGACATCCTCCGGTTCGTTGAACAGAAAGTGGATTGGCTTTTGAAACGGAGACCGTCGCTCACATGCAAACGAGACGATATCGTGGCCACTCTTCGAAACGAGGCTCGAGGGATCTTTGAGCTTGTCAACGCTGTGGTAGACGACCTCGAGAACCGTGTGGCCATCGAGGATGTTGACGAATACCTCGCCAACCCCCCTACTGGCTTGGACGATGCGTACGATAGAATCCTTTCCCGGCTAGCTGAACGCTCCAAGAACGCCAAGACTCGCATCAGATTTGTGCTGCAGCTTCTCGCGGTGTCAGCCCGACCGTTGGTCGTTCGAGACATCCACGTCGCTTGGGCAGTTTCACAGTGGATGAAGGCGAATCCATCCGAGGAACGAGTCGGGAAACTTTGGGAACAAGGTGGAAATGCACTATCCGGGTCGTTCGCTACCCGTGACCTCCGTATGCTCTTGGGGTCGCTGATTGTGGTTGACAGCCAAGGCTACGTGACGCTGGCTCGCCCGTCATTCCTCAAATTCGTGGTCAATGAAGAACTCAGGGGTAACGCAAACGAAGCCAGGTCGGGCAGATGGTACGAGTTCTCACTGGAGGAAGCTAACCGCTTGGTTTATGACATCTGCATTGCGATCTGTACCGACACAGCCTGGCTTCATGCGAATGCCAGTGCGGGGATACCTTCTCTGGTGCAGTACACTTGGACATACTGGCCGTATCATCTACGCGCCTCTGGATCCACTCTTGACCCTTACACTTCACAGAGTCGCCAGGCACAAAAGTCCTTCGACCAGATGCTCCGTCGGATACTCCAGAGCACCCTTTCTTTTCTTGGCGCACTGGGAGAATTTGTCACTTCGCCTCTAGAACCGGTTGTGGGTGGAAATTACAGTCTTACGGAGTACCGACAGTCACTTCAGAGAGCCCAACACACCATACCCACAGCCATCAGTGCCCTTTCCAGGTCCAGACAAAGTATTCCGGTAGCAGAAAAGCTTCATACAGCCAGAGTGTCTGTTCCTGCGCGGCTATCCGATCTTCCACTTGAGCCGCGCCACCAGCAGGCCTTGAAGTGGTTGCGAAACACGGCAGAGCGAATCAGAGGCTGGCTGCTCCGGGATGAGACACGAGTGTCTCGAGTCCAAGTTGATGACCTCTTCGAGTATACAGACATTGGGAGCGTTTTCGAAAAGGGGACTTATCCAGATCATGTCGCTGCGATGCTTGATTCTGCACGCTCCCTCCGACTTGCCGCATTGAGCTTCGCTGTCAACCCTATCCACGACGTGCTGGTTCAGAGGTCCAAGACGGTGGGGTTTTCGCCCATCCAATTCCTTGTCTACGTCTCCCATGTCTTGGAGGAGGCGGCCAGCTTCCCCTTTTGGGACCACACTCACGAGACCCTCGATCCGCTCCAGTCATTTCTCTGCAATGCTTCCGACCCGCAAGCCAAGCCTGCGGCATTCGTCCTGCGATCTCTTTCGCGGAACAACCCAGAGAATTCCACAGGGGAACAGCAAAACCACTGGCCTACAAGTCACGATGCTAATTCCGAAGAACTTGGCCGACAACTGAAGCAACTTTCCGAGGTGGCTGCCCACCAGTGGGTCGCGGCACGGTATGCCTTTGACGCCTTTGGGCCTTGGGGAGATGAAAACGCAGGATGGTTCGATTCGATTGTTGCGGCCCCCCTAAGCAATCTGCATCTCAAGAGCAAATTCTTTTTGCAAGAGACAGGCGAAGAACCATGGCCTGTCTTCTTGAACCCCAACGCGACACTAGATCTCCGGGCGCTATCGAGCATGCGGGATGCTCCGTTTAAGGAGTTATTGACGGCGCTCCCAGCGATTTTGAGAATAGCCTACGCCAAATATGTTGCAATGCTGCTTCAGATGTTTGCAGAGATACCTCGTGCCGGCGTTGTCGCCCACTTCATCCAACTGTCGACGTCTAAGGGAGAACTTCTCGAATGCATGGCATACTGCAGGAGACTGTCAACCTTTTCCCTCCGGCGCCTTTCCCATCTCCTCGTCGTAGCCTTTTTGTACTGGCTAAGGATGCAGCTCTGTCCGTGGCTGGGTGCACACGCCATGTCTCATTCGTGGTCCGATCTCTTGCTCTCGTACCGACATCCGGCGGCATACTTGAATCTTCAGTCATTTCATGACGCCATGTTTTGGTTCAAATGTAAGCATTTGGGGTCCCTTTTATGTCTCTTCAACCCAATCGCGTCCATAAACCAGCGTCAGTGGTTTGGTGGTAAAATCCATCGTTGCCATCGATGGGCCCCGCGTTCGATTCGCGGCTGACGCAAGTGTCTCATCAACACCAGTGGTGTTACAATTTTTTTTTCTCTCTCTTTCTCCAATACCCATGACAATGTCCTAGAAAAGGGGACTCAGTAGATCGGAATTCGCTAACCACACACCTTCTAGATATCCTGGGCATCCGTCTCTGGACCGCCATCGGCCGCTCTTTTGTTACCCTCAGCCAAACCACCGGCCTCGACTCCCTCCCCGCGCTGGAATTCGTTTCCGACACTACCTCAAGCTTCTATCAGCTCATTACCTGGGAGCGGAACCTATTCGGCCTTGGCTTCTGTCTTGCCATCCTCACTGCTAGCGCCAAGGTCATACTCTACGAACCAGATAATCTCGACTCGGTGGTGCAATTCACCATCTGGTATGTCATATTCACAGGGTATGGCATGTTCAACATGTTTGCCGGCGCGGTGCTTGAACAGACCAATGCAACGTTTTTGCAGGGCATGGCGGTGGTGGGGCCACCCATGGTGCTCATGTTCGCGTTGGCCATATGGCAAGCACAAGCGTTGAAGGTTATCTTGTACCTGCTCTCGTGGGTGCTATGGCCTGTTACTTGGCCTGCGGGCAAGTTGTGGGAGTTTGGGCTGTACGCTTATGTGCCGTTTTTACAGCTCTGCGGAGTGGTTGTGTTTATTGGACTGGTGGTTCTCGCCGTGTGGTGGCTGGACAAGGCCATTTGGGATCCTCACGACATGGAGGGGTCGCGGAAAGCGGTTCTGGCATCTCTAAAGTCGCTGAAGGGACTAAGAGACAAGGTTGAGCCGCTGCATATTGGAGAGTTTCCACTGGGAGGGAGACCGTTCATCACGGCCAACGAGGAGATGGCGGAAAGACTTGATGTTGAAGACGACAATGGTAACGATTGGGATTACTGGCCCGATGACTTTGACCAGGACAGTCCTACTTCGGAGAGCGAAGAACCAGGAGAACAGCAACAACAACATGCGACGAACATGTACGTGCCGTCACACGCGACTCATCAAGTCCAAATCCGCCAACATGATTGGATCGCCCCCGAAGCTGAACCACTAACCGTCAGCCAAGCCCTCTCCAAACTTTCCTCGGCTGCCGCCACGGAATTCGAAAAATCCTTTGGCCAACTCCTCCAAACCGTCAGACACGTTGATTGGTCGGGCTGGAACCCTGGTTTTCAGGGAAACATTGGCGGGTTCGACTTTTTTGGTGGCGGCGGTGGTGGTGGCGGCATGGACAGCTGGGGTAACAGGAATGGAAGGAGAATCGGCCAGTTCCGCAATGACATGTTTGATGAGAATTCCTGGCGGAGACAGAGGGGAAACGGCTGGCGAGTTGGGGGTTTACGACTGGGTTCGGGCTTTACGGGACTATCGTATCATTATCACTCAAACAAGTTTGAATGGTATGATGGATTGATTTTTGGTGGGTTTTTTGCTCTCTGGTTGGGGATGATGGGATGGTTTTTGTGGAATTGGTGGCATGGGAAAGTTGAGTTGGTGAAGGAGCCGGTGAAACCACGGTGTTGGAAGGTCGGGTTGCCGATTGGGCCGGTGTTTGTGGGCTATGGTTGTAAAGGGTGGTTTTGGGAGTTTGGAAACGGGGGGTACGATTATGATTTTTGATGTGACGATTGAGTCTTTAGTATACGTCCGCGAAGCTTGCCTGCTCGAGACAATTCTAGTGTGTGCTTGTGTGTTCATCTCTTCACTAGGTACCCTCTCACGTGGGAACCACAATCCCATACTTGGCAAAGTCAAACTCTTCCAAACTCCCAATCTCCTCGCCCCATCCATCGCCCACCTCACCCAACCCTTCCTCATCCCCCATCGGCACCAACCCCGCCCTCCCTGCCAAAACTTCCCCTTCCCTCCCGGCAAAATGTCTCTTCAAATCCCGATGCGGAACCCAAACCACCCGCATGCCCGCCCGCCTCGCCGCCTCCACCCCGGGCACGCTATCCTCAAAAACCAAACACTCCCTGGGCGAAATCTCGTCAACAACCCCGTCGGGTAACGTAGAGTTTATCCCCTGCAGGGCCACCAAGAAGATATCCGGCGCGGGTTTTCCCCGTGCTCCTTTCATGCGATGATCATCGGTTAGGACCCGTCGCGAAGGGGGGATTAGGTCCAGAAATGCTTTTGTTTTGGGCTGCGAGGTTTTGAGCGCGTAGTTTGGCGAGGAGGTGCTTGATGCGAGTGCGACTTCTACCAGTCCACGTGCTCTATTTTCCTCCAGGCTGCTGTCGTTGCTGCTGTTACTTTTGGTGGTGTTGTCGACGGTTACTGTGATTGTCTTCCCCGTAAGAGTCTCCAACAGCGCCACCGCCCCCGGCAAGGGTTCGCAAAGCGGAAATAACCGCTTCTGCTCCGCCGCTTGTTCAGCAGCATATTGCGCGCGAGAAACAGAACTGGGTAGTTGCGCCCACGCGTGGAAGACATCTCCGGTTGATGACCCTGGTACGCCCATGAGTTGGGCTTTCACAGACCAAGGAAGCGGGGGACGGCCATGTCGAGCGAGAACGTGGTCGGCGCATTGTTTGTAAATGTCTTCGGTGTTTAGAAGGAGGCCGTCCATGTCGAAGATGCAAGCGCGGATGGGTGGTAGCTGTGCCATTTTTGCTGTTTTGTACTTTTTTTGTCGGGGATCGGGATGACGTGTTTGGTGTTGCTACATGAGAATGTTGGGTTAAAACAGTTGAGAGTTGCGGCCATGACGATGGTGCCCAACAATAAGTGGATTCGGCGTGCATGCAGCGTGCATGCAACATTGCGGGGAAACCCGATCCCACATTTACACTCTTCCCAAGACCATTTTTAATGGTCCTCTTTGCCGTGGGCGTTTCCAAGATCGAACACCATTATATCGTATATGCACTTGATCGGCGAGTTTGGATTGTCCATTCTAAACATTATCAACTTGGCTGCTTTTCTCTATTTTATCCATGATATCACACACATCTACGGGTACCTTTGGATTAGCACGTTGCATGAGACCACTCTCTACTACTATAACCCCCATTTCATAGCGCCCTGGTATTAGAATACAGTCTGGCTCCATGGCGGCCCTTCTGTGAGACCTCCTCCTGAGGAAGCACGCATGACTTCCGCTGCGGGAATTTCAACGGGGACGTTTCCGGTAGGGTGGTTGTTTGCCATGTGGTCCGGAAGTTCGGCGGAGCTGTCTGCTGTTGATTCATGTTGCCCTGCGAGCTCGACAACATGGAAATTGCTTGGAGTTCTTGCTTGTGTTGTTGTTGATGATGATGTGGTAGGACCTACCGCGCTCATCTCCACCGCTCCCGATTTTTCGCTGTCGCCTTCTTGCTGCTGCTGTTGCTCCTGCGCAGCCGCTCGCCGGCGCTTGATAAAGACCCAAACAGCCCAGCCCGTGATCAGAGCACCGAGAAGAAACCCACCGATCGCTATCCCAGCAATTGCGCCAGGTGCGAGGCCGTCATGGTCTTCTACCGGCGGTGTATTGGTGACGGTGACGGTGGCTGTCGTCGGTGTTGTCGCTGTTGCTGTCGCCGTGAGTGGGGCTGCTGTTGTCCCAACAGCTTTTAGAGGGTGGGTTTCCAGGATAGATAGGTCTGAAGAAGCCCAGTATATCGCAATCATCGGGGCCCAAGTTGTGTTCGCCCCAGCGGTTTGGTACTTGTAGGCGGAATAAATGTGATCGCCATCGCTGCAGGAAAAACCACTGTACTCAAAAACCATTGATTAGTTTATTTATGTAAAAAAAAAATTTTTCATTCAATCAACAAGTAAATCTCCCACCTTGGAGCACATAGCCTCGCCGTCTCGGTTGCTCGGGGCGAGCGACCTTGGTGTGGAAAAAACCATGGAGTGCACACGGGTATGTAGCCGCTGGGACATATGGCGGGAGAGTACCAAGCCATACCCCTAGCGCTCGCAATGTGGGCTGCCCATTTCGGCGGCATACATGAGGATGCAAGCCATGAGTGCGGAGTGGTCACTGGACCACAGGGAGGCGTCCATATCGATGTGAGGGCACCGTCTGGCTCTGCGGTATTCCAGGAAGTCATCGTGGTGGCTCGTTAGAGGGTGGGTTGAACTGGAGTTTATGTCGCGTCGCGTGGCTTGCCTCGAAGCTGGAGGCCGGGGGGGATTTATCAATTTCCGACAGCGTTGTCAGCTGAGGGCTAATTACATGCATGTGGCGGCCGTGATATTGAAGACCGCATTTCCTCACAGGGTTAGTCGATCAACGGGGGGGCCTGGTTGCTGAAGCTGCAATTGGACGCCTTACTCTACGCCAGCCTAGCCACCCTTGCCACCACCAATCCTCACACACATCTTTGTGCTGCACCCAGGTTCGAGTTGGCTGCATTATTATTATTGGGCTGGTATCCTTCAAATCGGTGTTCTAGCCGTAACCTTTTGCTGTTTTTATGGAAGCTTCAGCGGTGGCAGTATGGTCGAGGATTTGCGCTATCCCAAGCCGATCGTCTTCCCAGCTCTCTGGTCCGTTCCGCTGCTCTTTGGGCTTCTGGCAATGCGGATATTCCCAAACACGATTTATTCCTTCTTTCCTCTTCGAGTCGCCACCTCTCTTCCCATGATGCGCTCACTGTGGTGACTGTGTTTGTTAGCTTCCTGCAAAACACCACGAAATTGAAGATAGATAGAAATACTCACCTGGTGCCTGCAAAGTGCCACGCTTCTTGCGAGATTTCGGCCATCCAAGAAAGCGTTTGAGACGTTTTCTGATGAAAAGAAGACAATCCCGAGAAGCCATACTGACACCTTCACCCTCTTTCTCGGAGTCGTCCATGAAGAGACCCTGGAACTTGCCAAACACGTTGTTTTTGAAGATAAACTCGCCGCTGAGAATGATGTCGCACGGAAGGTCTTGGATGACATGGAGATCGCAGATGAATGTCGTCGTCTTCGTATCCGACGTCCTCCCCATTTCTGATGACAAACCGGCAGCAAAGTCGACGTATCCATCGTGATCCAATGACAGGCGGTCCTCAAATGGGACATCAAACTCCAGATTTGCGCCGCAGACAGTTCCGTCGGTCATGATGGTAGAGCCATCAACCAATTCCACCCATCGGCGATACTTTGCTTCCCGCCGGATTTTGAAGCCATGGCGCTTTGCGAACGCTCCAGATATCAGCATCATATCAGATCCCGTATCAGGCAGCGCTGCAGCCGGAACTCCGTTTACCGTACATCGGATACGGATCTCCATCTCCAGGGGATTCGTCGAGAAGGAAAAGACGATCGCATTTTCGAATTCCCATTCGTACCTGCTCAACGATGCGATGAGCGAACTTGGTGAAAGTTTGAGTCTCGGCCAGAAAGTACTTGCCGAGGATAACATCACAAACGCTCTTGCGAAGCACGTGAAACTCGCGGGCGTAACTCTGATTTTCGCCACGGAAACGGAAGCTGACAAGCGCGCGCCCGATACTTTCAGCGCGGTTGTTTCCGAGTAGTCCGATTGTTTTTTGTGGTGTTCGATCGATTTTGAGATCATGCTTTTTCGCAAAGTTCTCGGATATGGCATCCACGGATGAACCCCAGTCGGGAAGCGCATTTACGGGGATAGTATCGTTGAGGGTCCCCGGACATTCATACCACGGGGCACTGACAAAGTCGCTTTCGTTTGGTGCCCATTTTTTCGCTGCTTTCGGTCTCTTTGGCCTTTCCGATCTCTTCCGCGCATGTGATATTTTGTAGAGATCGTCGAAAGAGAATGACTCCTGTGCCCTCGAAAGGTCCTTCCATGAACGTCAACAGAGCCACACATCACAGAGACAAACGAATTGGAGTCGCTTACCGTTAAAGATACTGGAGGGTATGTAAATTCAGGAGAGCAAGTATCATCGACCATGGCCACCCCCTCGCTCTCGCCAGAGGAAGCTCTAGAAAACGCAAAAACTTCGCCATCGTGGAGCCTACGAATACGAGCTTCTGCATCTAGAAGGCCTTGGTAAGAAGACGATGAGGTAAACCGCACGGTCCTCCAATTTATCCCGGAAAGCTTTTTAGGAGGGTCCATTAAAGTAATGTATTATCAGTCGTGCGAAAAAGTCAGATTCAAGGAAAGTGCATGGCGTCGAAAAAAAAAACGAGGTTTGGAACGAAATTCGGGATTGAACATGACAAGTTTTTAGTTGTAAAAATGGCTCTCGGGAGTCGGCTACCGCGCGTGGCGGAGTTGGCGGTGTGGGGAGCCCAACTAACTCAAGACATCAGGCTGGCACCGACGTGGCACTACTAGGCACCTAGGTAAAGTAGGTACTGGTGGCCGCAATCCGCGCCTGGGGCTGTACAAAGTTTCACTATGATACGTCAGTACCTAAAACACCTGTCGACTGACCCCAGGACAATTTCGGAACATTCACATCATCGCCCCTTCAATCGACCCTCGAAAATTCCAAAACAATGACAGAAAAGATAGGCTTCCCAGCGCTTGCAAAGACACTATCGCGATTCCCAGACCACGAAGGTTTTGTCTTTCGCAGATTCGACCGGCTAAGCGCACGAACCCTCCTTCATCTCGAAAGCAAGCTTACGTATCTGGAATAGAAACTCGACCAGGCCGATCAACAGGCTGTGCATTCTGGCGATAACGAAGAGTTGCGATCGATACGGACGTGGGAGGCATTTGAGGAGAATGCAAAGGATCAAAATCGTCCGGAACAGAGGAGGATGGCGATATGTGAGGAGATGGAAGCGACGTTGGCCAAGTATCGTATATTGACACCTAACTCTTATTGCTGAAGTTGTAGAAAGTAGCGGTACTGATATGATGCATAGAAGAAGCACTTCTTCGTCAACACCAAATAGCGGCGCTTCCCGACCCAGAAGAGAGAGTCCTGGAAGTTCTACAAACGCAACACCAATCCTGGGGAAAACGGCCAGCCTCTCCTTTCGGGACTTTCCTCCAACCGGATAGGCGACTCGAATAAACGACAGGATCTTGTTGCCGTCCGAAGGCAGGTTGACAAAGGTCTCCTTTCCAGGATGTTGCAAAACCACTGGATATTCAAGGTATGAATCCAGTATTCCATAACCCCATAGCCTAGACTCTAGTCGATAGAGCCTCACTCACTCACACCCGAAAAGGCCACACCCCTTTCTGCAGAGACAGGATACGTCAACGAAACCCACGTCGCCTGGGGCGCCACCCTCATCAGCACCATTGCCGCGGCAATTCTCCTCCTCGGAGCTATTGTAATCCTGCGGATAGTTAAGGATGAGAGTGCATTGCTAGGGTTGATAGCCATGTTCATGGTTCTTTTTGCCGCGAGTGTTGCCGTCCTGACGAATGCGAAACGCTCAGAGGTGTTTGCGGCGACGGCAGCATATGCAGCGGTTTTGGTAGTCTTCGCATCGTCGCCGTTGAGTTCGGGCGGTGCGGGTTGTTCTTGTACAAGTGGTGCTTGAAGGAGAGATAGTATTTCCGGGCTTGCAAATCACAGCGGAGGTCGGTTAATAGCAGGACGCTTACAATTCAAGTGCTCTATGTACTTGATAGCTTTATGCTATTCGTGTGGCATGGATCAAATCCGGACCCCATTCCTCACAATCCCCACATCACCATATCTTGGACAAAACAAGGTTCCCTGCGAACTGACCATTGTCATGTGAGAGGTACTTGTGTTCAGCCAATCCCTGGGAATAAAATAGTGCCGTGTGACCTGCCCTGTCTCGTCGTGTGTGTTCCACGTGCACACCCAGCATTCGTGGTCTAGAAAGACCAAGCTGGTCTTGTACATGCCGAGAAGCCGCTTCACTTGTCCCGCGACCCCTGGAGCACAATGTCTTTTTGTAGGTTGATCCTCTCCGCCATCCTGCAAGATATTGATAGCATCAACGGCTTCAATATGGAGATCGTTGTGGGAGAGACAGGACGTAGTCAGGCTCCCGTCGTCCGGAAGGGTTGTGTAGATGATGGATTGTCGGTCAACGGCAAAGGCTGCCCAGGAGACGCATCTGCCTCTTAGCCTGTGGGCGCTCGAGGTTGACAGCGATCTTTTGTGCGACACGCCAGATGTTGCCGATAAAGAGTGGGAACTTGATGACGCTGTTTGTCCGGCCAAGTCAAGTCCAGGCCACTGGTGGCATCGCACCTCACTTGGGTTGATCCGGACTAGGATGTCCTTCTGGCTAGGGTGCTGGATCCACCACCGACACTGCTGTTCTGGCCACTGCTGTACTTGTACCTCCTTCTTCGCCTTGAGATCCCACACATGGTCGGCTGTTGCTGTAGAGATAAGCAAGTACTCTTCGCTGGTACTGAAGAGAAACTGGCTCACGGGCTGGCCCAGCCTGCGTTCAAAGACGGGAAACACACCCCAGGTTCCTTCTTCCTTGACCTGCAGCCGTTTGACGATCACAGAGTTGCCGTAATCGCATGATGCCATGTACTTGCCGGTATTAGACCATATCAGCGCCGTCACAGCCATTGAAGCCAAATGGCTATACACTTTTCTCAGCCGCTTGCCGTTCAGCGCATCATGGATCCACACTTTGCCGTCTTCTCTGCCGCAGCAATAGTATCGGTCCGCAGCATCCAAGGCAAGGGTAGTGACATCTTGGCCACGGGAATCAAAGTACGATATTGTTGGTTCCGTCAAGATCGTTGTGCCTCCGACACTAGATCTCTCCTCTAGGTCGTGATCATCTGCGCGAACCAACGCGTCCGGTTCCCAGACGTTGCAGATGGATCCGCGAATATCATAGAATCGGTGTCCCCCGGGGCCAAAAGCCATGTCGTTGCTCGGGTCGCTCTCGCTAATCAGTCTGTAAACAAGATTTAGGCGAGGGAAGTTCCAGATGCTGATGGCCCCGGTACTGTCACACGACATGAGCGAGTTTCCGTCGTCGCTGATAACCATCTCTCGAGCCAGAAGATGGTCCCATTCCTTCTGCTCATCTTCCAGAATTCGCCATTCAACGACTTTCATGTTTTGGCAAAGAACAAACAGAACCTCGGCATCTGGGTGCCATCGGAGCACCTCAGGGCCGCAGATGGAGTCAGAAGACGAAGAGACGAGACATTTCCGGGGACGGTGAGCTGGCCCTGTTGGTAAGAGATCCCATATCAGCGGGGGACGGCCGCGCCAGGCCGCGGCGAGCTTGGTGAGATCCGGACTCAAAGCCATGCGCCAGGGGGACCCTAGGTATGCAAAGTCCGAGTCTGTAGGGACCATGATTTGGTACTGGTCGCGCTTGCCAGTCTGGAGATTTATGCGGGCGACTGCGTTGATGTTGAGACCAACGACCAGCTCCCAGTCAGCAGAACCAAACCGGAGGTCAAGTACCATGGCGTCGCTCAGCTTCTCGCAGTGATATAACCGCCGGCCAGTGAGCAGATCCCATACGCTATAGCTGTCGAAGGTAACAGCCGCAATTGCTGTCCCAGCCCTGTTCATTGCCATGAGCGGGGTGTAACTTCCGGTATTGATCGTCCGGAGTGGCTCGCACGTTTCAGCGTTCCATACCATGATTGTTCCTCCACGGCTTACCAATGTGACAAAGCACGTCTCCGTTGCTAGAACCTGAGTAGCCCACTCGTCCTTCCCGACCTGGACAGAAGCAAGACAGTCGTCCCATTCCTCCGCTTTCAGTCCGGTGACTGTGAGGGACTCTTGGCGGGAGAGACCGTACGTCTTCCCTATCATTGTGTTTTTCGGACAGAAGAGTGGGAGTTGTCGGTACACAGATGGTGGATCTGAAGTTAAGACCGAGCCAAACTTGCCGACGACTCGGATGATATCGGTTGCCCAGCTCTGTATCCACTCAATGTTGTACTCTGGTGGTTCAGCCAAGGCCAAGGGTCTGTCTTTCTGTGCCTTCAAGTGACGCCTTGCGTACGCCTTGAGGTACTGTGCGGCACGAATAAGATACCGGAGGTTGCCAGACAGGCAAATGGCCTCCAGCCAGGAGAGCAGGTACTTGGAAAAGAAGGTCTTCAGCGCCTGAAGCAGCTCAGGCGCCTCGACAGGTGCTTTGGAGACGTGGTACGACCAATAACAGGCCGCGTAGCCAAGCAAGGGGTAGCCATCTTCTGCTAACAACAACCGGTTTGATGTTCTGCCTGTAAGCACCGGGGAACGGGTCGCAACATTGATAGTGTTGAAGTGTCGACGCCAGTGCTCGCTTGAGAGGTAACGAAGGCAGACTAGGGCCAGGTGGAGGTGGCCATCGTGTGGGTTGATGAAGGGCGTTTTGCCTGCTGCAATGTCGCCTTTCGTGAGAAAGTCCCGTGCCGTTTTGTGGATAAGAGAGATTTGCTTGTGAGAGTCGGAAGCCTGGGTGATGTTGACAAAATGGCCGCAGATTTGCGTGACTGTGTCTTCAAGGTTAATGAAGTTGCGAAACTCTGGTTCGAGTGCCACCTGGAGTTCTTCCAAGCGTAAAGGCCGCCAGCTGCAGGTGGCCCAAGTGAGAATTCGCCGCGCCATCATGCAGTTTCGTGGCATTTGAGATTCGATTTTGTCGACCATCCGGTTATACATGGGGACCATGCCACCGGGAAACTCGGTTAGGACAGCGCGTATGGCCTCCTGCGTGTGCCAATTGTCCTCGAGAGCTTCTAGCGCAAGTTTGACCCAAAGAAAGGAGCCCGAGGAATTCTTCATGGTCTCGCTCACAATTTCTCTCAGGAGCTCCTCATCGTCAGGAAGGGCTCGTCGAAGTACGTTTGCAGTGTACTTGCGCATGTCCTCGGCCGTGTCGCCCTCACGAAGGAAGTAAGACCTTATCCGTGCACTCTCAAACCGCGAGATAGCCTTCAGTGGTCTGCTGCTGAAGAATATCTTGATGGGCGTGTTGGATTGGATCTGAGCACAGTGGGCCAGCAGAGTGTCTGGAGCATCGGATTCGTCGATACCGTCCAGAACCCAAATCAGGGGTCGGGGGAAGTCGAGTTGGAAGACTATTCCTTCGAAGACCCTTTCCCAGATACTGTGGAAACTTTCGTTCTGGTTGTTGAAGAAAACTCCGGTGTCGCGATGGAGTGACAGCAAGGCTCTGCGGAATGCCCCATCTTCCAGCGCAAGTTGTGTTGCAATTGAGCGAAGTCCGTAGGCAATGGTCCTTTTCGACTGATGGGCCTCAGAAAAGAAGTGGAACTGCGGTGGTTGGCTGCGCTGCTGAAGTTGCTCAATGATGATGTTTGATAGCACTGTCTTCCCGCTACCTGGGAGACCGAAAAGCCAATAGACACGAGGATCGCCGGGGCCCCTTGTCGCCTGAAGCCAAGATGCATAGCCTTTTTCGCGGGAAAGCCATGCGCCTGAGTCCGGGGGAATGAAGCGTTTGTAGTTTTCATTTCTGGTGACCTCAAAGACACCAAGGATGTCATGTATTTCTTTCACTGTTTCGGCGTCGAGCCTGGGCACAGTATCTGCTGTGGAGGCTAGATGATATCAGCAACTTTGAAGTTAGGAAGAAGGTGGGCTGACTCCTTCAGAGATATTCTCCCACCTTTTGGGAGCAGCATTTTGAGAGTGTCTCTCAGTTTGATGTAATTTGGATCCAGCTCGTTCTCATATTTGCTGATGCTGTTATGGTCGGCGTTCATCGAAGCTGAGATTTCATTGCTGTACCCAAGGATGGCTGATTCTTTCTCAACAACCTGATAGAGTTCAGCATAATTCTGATAATGGACAAGCATGCAGAGAGCAGTACTTACAACGAGCTTCACGAACCCTATCTTGACTGCCAGAGTCTCATGAAAGGATACAAGCTGCAAGCTGTTGCATTGATGACTGAAGACCTCGTTTATATCTTGTATTGCCGGGGACTGGCGCTCCAGAGCAGACAGGTAGGACTTGGGTGAGGCTTGTATCGGTGCTGCAGCAAGGATATTTCCGAGTGTTCTCGCGTACTGGGAGCCACGGTGCGGTGTGGCTAGAAAGACAATGCCGGTAACACTAGCGATGAGACTCGCGAATCTCTGGTCGTGCTTCCCAAGAATGTAGGCCTTCTTCGCAACCAGACCGCCCATGGAGTGAACAACAAACAGAATGGGCCTATCCTTGCCGATGGTTTCAGGGTAGTTGAGCATCTGAAGGAGCAGGTCCTTGGCGAAGTCGAGGACATCCAGGCCATGTGCGTCGCCCTTGAAGTTCGCATCGTAACCGAAAGTAAAAGTGCGGCAATTGCCGAGCTGCTCGTCGTGAGCGAGCCACCGCGGCCAGAAGTAGTCCGGATTCCGTTGCCACGACCAGGTCCGGAAGGCGGATCCTCCAATGCCATGAATGAAGATGATATCGGCAGCGGGCTCTGGCGAGTCGGTGACCAATTGTAACCCGAGAGGGTCGGTGTTGGAAGGATGGCGAGACGCGACCAGGGAAACGCCAGATCGGAAAGTCGGGATGTGGCGGAGGTCGGACCTGGAAGAGATAGATTTCGAGAAGTCCATGCTAGCGAACGGTAGCTCGCAAAGGCCCACCACGGAGTCTCAGCTTCCCGACTTGAGCCAAACTTGGGGCGGGGTGATGGGGAAGCCGGAGCGTTCGGGCGACTGGATGGCGGGGGACTGCGGACCTCGCGCCGCTGTCGCCTGCCGACATTCGTCAAAAATATGCGCTAGGGGTGACAGGCGATTAGGTGATGGTTCGCACGCGTGGCAATCCTTGGTTTCGGCCGAAAAGAACGCATCCCACGCGTTCACTCGACGTTCGCTGTGGTGCAGAGGGCTCCAGGCCACGTGACGACGGCAAAACTGAGATGAAGAGTGAACCACGGGGAGAGAAGGCACGACCTCCACGAGATCTTCATTTTTTTGTGGGGGCCATATGCGCGACTGGGTGGCACAGCATTGGTGAGCTCGGCTTCCAAGTGGACAGCGCTAAGAATAGGCCTCTTATTGGTTGCGACTGCCTACACTGCCGCTGCAATGACCTTTCGCGTCCAGCAGAAGTTTGCCAATTGGATGATCACTGCAGCTGAGTGCGGAGTAATGGGTGCCTGCAACGGGCCTGAAATCCCCTTCTGCCCAATGTCAACAGATAATTCCCCAACGCAACCACAAACTCCAGATCCCAGAGAACCCAGCTCCGACGACATGGACGATTCGCAGCTGAAGATGTCGCTGTCGGCCGAGACGTTGGTAGAGTCGATAGCCAACGTCAAGATTGGAGAAACAAAGTCAGCGACAGATCAGACCCCGATTGACCTGCTCCCTCTCCCAACCCCTGGGGCCATTGTTGAGGTGGACGAGAATGTGATCAAAGGTGTGTGGACATAATGTATCCAGTCGTTATACATAATGCACCTTAGGTACACGATGTTGCTAACAGCCAAACTCATCCAAGCCCTCCCGATCCCGGGTTCAGCCATTGTCCGTGCCGAACAGTTTGGCGAATCTCTTTTTGGCAACACGGCCAAGTTGACAGTGAAACTTCCTGATGGGGCTCTGCAGGAATACTTCCTCAAGGCAAATTTAGCTTTCTTGACACGCATCAATTTGCATGATATCAGCTCGCGACCCCCGTGCTGGCAATGGCTAACCTTATTTGGGTGAGATACTCAGGTTGTCCCAAAGCTTGGCGACATTGGCAAGAAGATGTGTCACGGCGAGTTTGAGTGCCTTAAGGCTGTTGAAAATGTCTCCCCAGGATTTGTGCCCAAGCCATACGCCTGGGGGGAAATTGCGGGCGAGGAGGGCAGTTACTTCCTTCTTGTTGAGTTTCGACAAATTGCCCGCCAGGTCAGTCATAAATCGCTGGCTTTGTCATTAGAGTTGGAAGCATGCGCTAATCCAGTTGTCTTTCAAGCCCGCCGAACCGCAGGCGCTTGCCAAGGGACTCGCTGACTTACACAACCGCTCCGTTTCGCCCACGGGCAAGTTCGGCTTTCACATTGCGACTTGCCACACCAAGATCGTACAGGCCATTGATGTATGGGACGACTCTTGGTGCGTTGTCTTTAGCCGCCACCTCGGTCACATCATCGAGTTGGCCTCGCCTGTCCTTCACTGGCCCGAGTTTGACATTGTTTCGGGACTGGTCCTGACTAAGGTGGTTCCTCGTCTTCTTTTGCCACTTCAGTCCGATGGAAGAGTCCTGAAACCCTGTCTCCTTCATGGAGATTGTTGGGATGGAAACACAGCCTCGGATCCAAAGACAGGCGATGCCTTCATCTTCGATCTTTGCTCCTTCTACGGCCACAACGAGTACGACACGGGTAACTGGCGTACCCCTCGCCACAAGCTAAGCCACAGCGCCTACATTACCAGCTACAAGTCCAAGTTTCCTGTATCAGAGCCGAGTATGCATCCTTTGTTGCACTAATTACGTAGCTCGCCTCTATGCTAACAATTGGATTATTAGTCGAGGACTGGGATGCTAGAAACCTCCTATACTCACTGCCGTACAACGTCGGAAACACCCTCTATGTGCCCGGATCTAGCCAGAGACCAGTGTAAGCTACAATTTGACCTTGATGATCCTTTTGCGTTATTTCTGGACCTGACAGAGAGGGTTCCTGACAAACTACTACAGTATCTATGAAGACATGACAACCTTGTGCAAGCTGTTCTGTCCTGATGACTTACGCCACGAGATGGAGTTGCTGAGGGCCGGGAAACCGTCCGAGATCATCAGATCAGCGGTAGTGGACCATGCAAGCATCAGCAAGACCAAGAATGAAGAGGAGGAAGAAGAAGAGGAAGAAGAAGAGGAGGAGGAGGAGAGAGATGAGAATGAGAAGAAACACGACTAAGCATAGTTCACTAGGTACCTACACACATATATATATACACCTCGATAAGGGTAGAGACAAGTATAGTATTGCTGTCTAGGAACCATAAAACTTGGGGTCTCTATTCTGACCTAAGCCTCACGATTTCGACACCTTCTTCTCCCCTGCCTCCATGCCCAATTCCCGTCTTCTCGCCTCAACCTCTTTCTTCCAGGCTAGAAAATCCGTTTCCCACCGCCAATCCTTCCGTCTTAGCGTCCGTCTATTTGTGGCTCTCCATTTTTTGATCGCCTCTTTCTCATCAAGATATCTCGCCAAATCCAGCGTTTCAAAGACCTCTCCATCCAGACGAATTTCCACAACCCCGATATTCTCGTGCAATTTTTTCCCCAGGTCAAAAATCACGGCATCCAACTTTGCCATGTACTCAATCTTTTCCAGCGCAAAACTCATTAGTCGCGCTGCAGCATCCATGCCGGAGCTTTTGCCAAGTTTTCCTTGGGTGTGGAGCCGAAGATGGGGGACAAAAAACTCGGGAATGATAGGTCCGTAAACCCTTTGCGCCGAACTACCGCCATCACTACTAGCACCTTCACCAGCACCAGCACCATAACCATGATAGCCACCATCCTGCTTCTTGTCGTCGTCGTCGCCGGGGTATTGAACAGGCACAAAATTCAAAACCAATCTCCCTACCGAAAATGGGATCCCACAAGGCGAGTGGGTTCCTGAACAAAGCGAGCCGATTAAAAGATGCCAAAACGGCCAGACAATGGCCGCAGGAACACCTGGGCCGGCGCGAAACATGCTGCCTCTCGCTGACGCTTCAGGCATTTCTTTCCCCTCGGGACAGGGGAAGATCCGAAACTGTGCGTGTAGCGTGTCGATATGCGAGGCTTGAATGGGGACGGATAGCCATGTTGGCCAGAGTGTTGCGTTTTTCAGGTAGATTACATGGGCGGTATAACTTAGCGGGTTAGTTGCACGTGTGGTTGTCGTCGTGGAAAAGGCGCGACGGAGGGTATCGAGGGTTTCAGCATGTAGTTGGCGGTTGGTGAGAAGCAGCGGGAGGACCGGGTTAGAAGGGGCATCGGCCTGGAAAAAGACTCGGTCGGTTTCTTCATATGCGCCGGTGACGTCTCTGTCAAGGGTTCGGCGGTTTTGGCCGTGCAGGTCGCTTGGGCTGGGAGGGGATGTTTGGGGGGCCACGGCCACTTCGATGATAATCATGGCGCGGACCTCGAGGGGGATGGTGAGGAGAGATGGTGGTGGCATTTTTTTATTTTCTTTACACGTGTTGCTTCCGTCGTATTCTACGCTTTCGCGTGTTTGTGGTCTGTCATGGGTTGTCGTGAACAAAACCGGTGTCGTAAAGTGGCGAAGTCGGCGGCGCTGCGCAGAGGACTGGAGTGGGGGGGTTGCTGTTTGCCTGCATGCGGGAGGATTTAAACAAGAGCTGGTGAGTGGCTATTCGATCCTCTCCCCGCTCCTTTCCGGTCTATCCCCGTGAGAATGCAACCGCGTCTCCATCTCCAACCGTGTGTGTGACCTGGGCAAGATTTTAGTTCATTCCGTCGCTGTGGTATGGCATTTCTTCATGTATTCCAAGTCATAAAAGTCTTTATTGCACATGAGTCGTCGTCGGTCCTATCTAAGTGTATCGCATCCGTCAAAGATGAGGGTGGCACACAAACCAAAGCCAGGGGAGAAAACCAAAAAAAAAAATTTGGGAGTGGAGAAGGACAAGACATGGAAACCCGGGACAGAGAAAATACGAGAACACGAACTCTCAGCCATCCTCTGATTGGCTTTGACTTGATGCGCAACCCCAACCCCGACAAGTCTGTAGGGTAACACGCTCTGTACCACCTGCATGGTTCTGGCTGGAGTGGTTTGTCCAGGCTGTTACGCGTGCGTTCATGAATGGAAAATCTCCTGGTTACATTTTCCTTGCTGGCAATCAACATGGATGCAACGATGACGGAGCACAGCTGATCTAATACGGAGTTTTAAAACCCAAGTACATGCAGGCCAGCGACTTGAAGGCAGTGACTTTTGATTGCCCTTGCACATAGAACTTGGTACCTTGCCCAGTGTGGGTTGTGTATCAGGTCATCTGCAGTACGGTCATGTTTGCCCACGGGGGATGATGTTTGCTCTCGCAGGTGTTGTGGTCGCCATCGTTCAAATGGACCCCCCTCTCCTCCCCGCGTTCCGTCATCTAACCTTGCTCAATCACTGTCTCTCATTTGCTTACCATTTGTTGCGGACGAGAAAAGCAGCCATGTTGTCGACGAACCAGTTATCGGCAGTATCCCGGAACGCAAAAGTCTCCTATATGACTGCGGTGTTTATTATTTTCCTTTTTATCTATCATTATCGATCCTTGAGTCATGATACTATCCACCTAGAAGCCATGGCTACCAGCCGAGAACATGGGAGTCCGCCCCCGCAAACACCCTCAAGGATACCCAAAACCCTCTGGTATAAACTCGGACCCAAAGGCCTAAATGAACAGACCCGAGCGTGGACAGACACTTGTATCAACCGGAACCCCGACTACCACGTCAACTTTCTGACGGACCATTCTGCCGATGTTTATGTCCAACAGAGATTTGGGAGCTCCCGACCTGGTTTGGTGGAGATTTACCATGGTCTTAGCGGTGTGTTTCTCTTCGCCCACCATATTTTTCACCTACCTACCCACCCACCTGATGGATTCTTGGGTTAAGTAGCTGCTGACTGGTCATGTATTTAATCAAAAATAGTCCCCATCCTCAAAGCCGACATCCTTCGGTATCTCCTCCTATTTTCCGAAGGTGGCGTATACTGCGACCTCGACGTATCGTGTGATTACCCCATCTCTACCTGGATTCCTTCTCAATATCAAGATGATGCGTCCGTGGTAGTAGGTTGGGAATTCGACTATGGGTGGGGAGAAGGTTTCTCAAAGAATTTGCGACGTGGACGATAATGGCGAAGCCGGCTTCTCCGCATATCTGGACAGTTATTGAAGATATCCTCGGGGATATTCGCAACCTCGTGCAGAAGAGGAATGTTACTGTCGGAGAGTTAAAGATGGACATGGTTGGCGATGTGGTAGATTTCACGGGACCGCGGAGGTTTACAAACGGGATTCTCAAGTCTCTGGGGAGCATGTACAACGCCACGTTGGATGATATTAAGGACTTGATGGAGCCCAAACTGGCGGGCGATGTGCTGGTGCTTCCGGGTCATGCCTTCGCGCGGACCTCAAACAAGTACGCAGAGGGGATGGTGGTTCCCCCTTCGTTGGTCACACACCATTATGCTGGGAGTTGGAAAAATGATCATGGGGGAGAGAGCGAGACGGCCCAGCGATAAAAGGCTGATATTTTTTATAAGGTCTAGACTTTGGGGTATAGAGTTCCTCGTTGTATATAGACTTCTAGATAAGGCCGAATCGGTAGATGGGAACAATTAATGGGTTTCAGAACCGGCCCGCCATCAAAAGCAAGACAATAAAGCCGCGGGGTTGCAAGGATGAGCCGGTAGTCAACTACCACTAAGCTTACCCTCGTTGCACATCTTGCCCTCGCAAACACTTCAACTACGGAGGAGCTTTGTAGTTCTAGGGAGTTTACTTCTATCTTAGAGCTATGGCATTGCGATTCGATGTAGCGGTAAGAGAAAAAAAAGCAGAGGCCCACTGCTTGTCAACACTTTGATGAGGGGATTATCAGAGAGCAGCATGGTCAAAAAGTAAACGATGACGGGAATTGAGCCCGACGTGGGGGTCGAACCCACAACCTTGAGATGACGGAGTTCTCCTTAAGAGTCTCACGCTCTACCGATTGAGCTAGCCGGGCTTGACTGTAAATTGTTACTTGTTAATGCAGTATCCTAGGATCTATGTTGACCTGTGAAATAGAGGAGTCGCTCCTCTCAGGCCTTAAGCGTGATGCCAGACGAGATAGAAGGTTTGCGGTAGGCCGGATGTTGAAAGTCTCAGCAAAGCTAAAATGACGACTATGGCACTTGCGTGCAATGGGAATACAGCTTGACCTATCCTCTGGTTCTGTCCTCAAGTCACTCCAAATCTTCAGAGATCCGTACGTACGGAACTACCTACCTACCTAAGCTCTCTCTAATTCCGTGTCAGTGGGCTAGAAGCCAATTGAAATTGCAGTTACGCTAGATGCTGACCGCTCTTTCATCAGAGATCTTCCTAATCCCTGCCCATTCATGGACGTTTCGGTCGAAAGAGTCGCGCCCTCGGCCTTGTCGCCTCAGTGCACTGAACTGGCGTCCAAGTGGCTCGGCGACTGCCTGCCATCACACAAAACCTGCAAGGG
>Ga0247763_1000446_pt1 | contig 24558 bp, 14 predicted proteins | sample UWRJL141409B4_FD_179926 | JGI IMG/M metagenome (GOLD analysis project Ga0247763, IMG submission 179926) | Plant litter microbial communities from Arlington Agricultural Research Station in Wisconsin, United States - UWRJ-L141-409B-4 | ecosystem: Environmental > Terrestrial > Plant litter >...
AGCCGAAAAAAGGTGTGTGGTGGTGGTGGCAAGTGGTGTGGGGGGGGGGGGGGGGGGGGGGGGGGGGGGGGGGTTGTCCTGGATTCAATCGCATATTTGGTCCCAAGACCCTCAGCTCCCTGAGGCGTAAAGGACCAATTTTTCAGGGGTTAGCGGTTGTTTAAAAATTTCAACCCGTCAAGGTTGCTGATTAGTCAGGAGGTTCTCATCGGCTCTGGGCTGCAGAGCGGTGACCGACTGGTGCCGGGACGCTACTGCTTTTGGAACATGAATGGATATGATCGGCCAAGATTCTTTTTCTTTTCCTTCCCATAAAAGAGGCGTCGAATTGATGCAAATCTAACCTCAAGGGCTTGTTGCTAGTCAATTGACTGAAGTGCTGTCCGCTGACTTGTTGGCCGACTTGCTGGCCGACTTGCAGGCAGACTTGGGGGTAGATTTGGTGGCAAACTGCGGCACTTGCTGTGAGCTTACCGACTTGGAACTTCTTATTGCTAGCCTGCAGACTTGTGTATTAAATTGCAGTTCATTTCGCTGGTATTGGGCATTAGGCATCGGAGCTGAGGGAGCCACGGATCAGTGGCAGACATGGCCTGAAAAACCAAAAAAAATCTCGTCGCGCAGTCCCCGCATTAGCACAGAGGAGAGACTTGATGGTTAGAGCCGCGGTCCGGGGCTAGGCTTCACAGAACATGTATTTAATCCCACGAACAAGGCTTAAACTTCGACATTTGGAAAGGTAGTTGATACTGATCCTCGTGAGGTCTGCCTCTCAGTCTGGATCCTCACACTCTTAAGTTATGGAAAAAGGGACCTTAACGCATTCTCTCTAAAAGCCAGTAACGATCAGCATTTCATGAAAAAGGAACTGGAAGGCCAAGGTACTATGGCGAGTCACGGCCGCCAAGCCGTAAACTGGAGCCATACCAATCAGGCTATGAACTATGTATCTTGTCCAGTTTTCCTTACTGAGGATATGAACGTAGCAGCATATATATGACTGCCCAGTGTAACCGTCGAAAAGTTGCTACCCTGGGATATATTTAATAAGTATCCAGTCGAGTAAAGGATCTGTGCAAGATATAAACAGCTGGGACCGACCAGACCAGACTGGAAGCTGCCTTGACCCCTGGACCAGACCAGACCATTTAAGCTCCAAGTTTCCATTTTCCAAGGCCCCAAAATAGAATAGAATGTCAGGTAGATCGGGTGGTCTTTATGCAGCAACCAAGCCTCAAAGCATCGCGTAAATAATCTTCCAGGAGTTAAAGTACGTCTGGACGTACGGCATTTCCCTTACTTCCCACCGGGTACCAACATACCTACGCGTATACGTTTTATGGCTTTAGGCTGACCATTGATATAGATCTCCACTGCTCAATTAGTAGGCATCTCGACAGCTCAACCTGGAGGTGCACCTTGAGGGGAAATTTGAGAGCTGCACTACGATAATATAGTGTGAGAGCGACGATTCATGCCGCCCAGTCGAGTATAGCATTCATCCCGGAAAGTAATGGATAATAGGAACCAACCAGATAGGTATGGGGGTAAAAAAGAACATAAGGAGGCTGTACACTTAGTTTCATATAAGACGAATCTGGGCACACAAAATTCCCTTCTTTATACCTTGCCCATATAACACCACTCGCCCCGGCTCAGGGCCGGCTCAGTCTTTGCTCAGGGCTTGCTTAGGCTTGCTCACCTTTGCTCTAGCTAAATACCATTTTCGGTACGCCACGCCGCAGCATACTAAACTGCTTTAACTCTAGCCAAATGGGCCCGGAATTGGTCCCATTATAAAGATGGCCCAAACTGGTCCTCATTTTGAAATAATTAATCTCGCCTTTACCTCTTATATTATTTCGTATTACCTACCTAACCCCTGGAGACTTAGCCTCTACCCTCCAACTCTCGTCCCTTTTCTTTTTTTTTTTTTTTTTTTTTAAAAAAAAAAAAAATTACTCCTACTTTTACTATTTAATACCCTAAATTTATTATCACCCTCGATAAAACGCCAAAATACAACATGAAATTGGAATCAAAAACATCTAATTCAATAGATGCCTGTCAGGACCTGCTGATAGAGGGTTACACACGGGCATGATAAAGTGTCAAAAAGGAGAGTCGACCCTTGGGCATCTAGTCAGATTCGAGCTGACTGGCAGTCTGGTATAGCCAGGTTACCGTGCTAAGCTACTAAACAGACGTAATGCTCGTCATGCAATATGGTCTATAAAAAGTGGGCTTTCTGGAAAAGCCTGAGAGCTAGGGAGATAAGCAATTCAATCACCTCAAACTCACTCCAATCCATAGTACCGTGCTTTTAACATAAGGCATAATAAGGAACTCCGAACCTAATTAGGTTAGTAACGAACCAATCAGGTAAGGATCGACCTCATAGGGACCGGACGTCGGGACCATAAATATCAGTCCATTGACCGAGGACTGATGGAAAATAAGATGGGCCCCGGTCCTAAGTAGATAGTCTAGTGAGCCGTAGAACGTAATCCAGTGAAAGATTCGGAAGAGGAAGAGGAGGGGGATTCCAGTGATATATACAATTAATTTCACCTGCCTATGCAATTTCATAAGAGTATCCAGTGATTTGTGGGTAGTGAAATTGATTGCATTTTGAGTGGATAGCTGTATACCGCAGAGTCGCAAATACACAGCTGTGTCCGGGCATCTCAATCGTGTCAATACGCGACGTAGATACGTCAAAGTGATAATCCCTATCACATACAAGGTAACTAACTGCCGTGCAGATAATTGAGGTTCTGTCCCTCTTTGAAGTATGGGCGAACCACCGCTTCCATCCAAGGATAGATAGACCCTTAGGGCGGAGACTACCCTGCAGATGACAAGGGTGGGCGCATTGTCATGTAGCTCCTGACGCTATAGCTTTCTTTGCCCGCTCGGCATCCGTACCGTTAGGACACATGAAGAAGTTGATGATATCAACTGCTTCGTTTCTTCCTTCATTCAAATATCTCCTCTCGGCTCGGATGTAGATGCCGGGGTAGCCTTCGGTTTCCAAGGCCCAGGAGTCAGAAGGGGTCTTCATGACGTGTGAGCAGTTGAAGCGATCGGGCTGCAAGGGCCGGGCCGCTGGAACGGACTTTGCGGATCCGGCCTCCGTGTCGACGACGGCTTGGTGGTGAATGCTGATGGGTAAAACGTTGACAACCAGTGACCCCATAGGGCCAGCAGCCACCCCGACCAACGACCTTTTAAAAGTGACAGCGAGACCAGAGCTGGAAGTGATTTTGAAGTTGTAACGGATGTAGTCATCCTCCTCCTCCTCCACCGCGCCAGCTACCATTCGGAACACATCGCATTTACCCCAGACGGTTCTGTCCCAAGCCGGAACGCTATTCTTCCGCCGTGTAATAGCACCAACTTCAAACTTGCCATGGAAGAGACGCTGGAATATGATATCGCGATGCCGTAAAAGCAAGGGGTCTTCCTTCATGACGTGCCACTGGTGAACTGCCGTTTCGAGGCGCACCTTGCTGACCCTCATGTCCAACTGGACCAACTCTGGTGTCCGTCCGACGTAGCCTTCGCCCCAGTCCCGCAACGCCAAGCCGACGAGCTTACCACCAATGCCTCCGATGCTGCAGAGCAGGACAGCAATATGAGTGGCTGCCGGAGCAACAAGGGCGGGCCGGTCAACATGCATGGCCGTGAAGAACTCTCTGGGGGCTTTCATCAGCCCGAGAAGAACACCGCCGCTGACCAAGACGGGCGGGTGAGTGCGGCGAAGCTCGTGCGAGAATCGATGAGCGGGCTCGATGTTGCTCGAAAACTGGAATCGCTCGGGCCCGTCGGCGAAGAGGCCAACGAGGAGGGGCTGCTGTCGGTGCGCCAAAGGCTTCCACTTGATAGGTTCTAATCCGAATACTTGGTCATCCGTAAGGATACCAGATGGTGTCTCCACCGGTATACCCCAGGCGAAAAGCGATTGGTCGTGCGTCTTGAGCATAATAGCCTCCTGGAGCCGCTGGAATGCCTTGCGGCCCTCGCCGTATATCAGAGGAAGGTTCACGTCGAAGATACCGAGGAGACAGTAGGCCATGTCCTCGATCCGAGACGTCTTTCGTCGGGAGGCCCACGACATTCTCCGCGCGACGCTGACGCTCTCGAGATCCATGTTAAGCAGGAGTACATGCGTGCTGATACCGGTCATGTCGGAGATGAGTTTGCACATGTTGGCTTTCGTATCGATGAATTCCCACGTCGAGGAGTAGAACCGGACATCCTTCGGGGCGATAAGTTCCTGCAGGGTCCACCCCCGGGTGAACCAGCGGGAGGAGGCCATCCCCGACGCGCTGGAGGAGGAGGAGGTGGCAACATCGGCCAGGTAGACATAACACGCTGCGGCATTCTGGTACCAACGGAACATGGCATTAATTGCCTCGGCGAGCTCGGCGCTACTCGTCTTGTCAATGCAGCACCTGTCGATGTGTGTCAGTCAGTCACTACCCACTTGTTTCATGTTGTGAGCGGAGAAGAAGAAGAAGAAGAAGAAGAAGAAGATGTCTCAGACGTGTCGACCCAGATCCATTCGAACCCATCGCGGGCTGCCTGAGCCCGAAAATTCTCAATTTTCGCAAACCCGGTTCTGTGGCTGATGGTAGTGGACATTTCGCGGTCGCCCCACTCCCAGAAGCTGACTTCTTGGTCCGTCTCCCATGTATGTGAAAGGATGGCGTACTCGGGGATGTCGTCGTCTGAGATGAAGCTACGCATGAAACCAGTTTCCGCATTGAGGAGCCGCATCTTCCCAATCTCCCACGCTGTTTACTCGGCTGGTGGCTTGGCTGTGGACCTGTGGTGAGTCCAACAAAAATCTGTTGTAATCCAACGCCAAACTGGGAGGGGCTTGATGCAAGACCATTAGTAATCTACCAGAAAAGTGGGCCCTGCAGAGAGCTGTTGCCTTCAATGCAACCGTTCCACGCCACGTGATTGTGCTGAATCCGACCTTCCATCGGCGCGGTAGTAAGTAGTCAGCAGCACGAGAAAGCGCGCTAGCGGCCTTGCGTGCAGGGATTGCGAGCGGCTTCAACGAGAGTCATTCCCATTCCTCATTTAGACCAGACATCAAGGGCAGCAGCGAAGGGGCAGTTGGCTGAAAGGGAAAGGAACGAGGTGGGAAGAGGTCGATTCCAAGGATGAGGAGGCGTGGGAATCTCCGAGGGCGAATTTGGCCGCCCAGATTTTGGTGTCTGGGAAAACTGACAAAAAAAAAAAAAGACCCTCTTACCGATTGATCACAAGCGAAGCCCAGACATTGATCACATGCAAGCCATGGCCTTGATTATCGTAAATTATCTAGAAAGACAACCGGCGTAGCACCTCAAGACCATCCTCAGTGGGAGTTACCGCGGGTAGCTTCGGAAACTATGTCAGAAAGCACTGCACTCTTGGATTTAGTGGAATTGAGATATTAGTTGCTCTGTTTTAATGATAGGGTTTTCCAGGCCAAGTCACATGCACACTCAGTACGCGTGTACGTCGTAATTGGAATTATTACCTTGGAGTTATCCTTGGAGGTTACACATCATCTGCTTGAATCGAGAGAAAGTTTAGCCGGGACTGAAAAGGGGGCCTCTGAGGCTGTGCGGTGGCGGCGGGGGTATGGGATCACCCTAGCTCAGGGAAGAATCAGGGGGAAGCTCAGGACAAATCAGCCACAGCTCACCCCGGCTCTGGATGACGAACCAAAAAGGAATTTCGTGGGCCCAGATCCGTCGGAGACACACACACACACACACCTTCAAAATCACCCGTTAAAGGGGCCTGCCTGTGTGTAAGGGGCCGGAATAACATGGTATAGTATTCATAACATTCATAACATCAAATCATCCAAGTAAGGAGGTATCTAAAGGTATCTATCCAAGCTGTCTATCTCTCTCGGGTAGGTCAGGTACCTAACGTGGTGTAGAAGTGCGACATGACCTGCCACGCGAAAGAGTCGGGACTCAGCATGAAGAACCATACCCAACTGCCTGTTTTCAACGGTGCGCATGGCTCCGAATCGCTGCACGACATCATGTCTCCAGTCACTGGTTCTGTCGCGTATTGCCAATCAGCTACCTGGCGATCAAAAAAAGAAAATGGTACTTGCTACTTGGATAGTTGACGCGCACCAGGGCGATTGATTCGGCCTAATTTCAACGTGGTTGGAACTGGTGAGATTGATGAAGGGATGGCAATGGCCTTGGCTGGGTGGAAGCGCCGGGCTGGCACGGCTGGTACGCAGTTGTCAAGGCGGGTTGCTTTTCTCTTTTCCTTGACGGGGGGTGCTTTCCACTCTGCGAAGAGACATGTTCATTGCTATGTAATCTAAACAAATGACAGAGTTTTATACCCATGCAGTAATTTGTAACTTGCAGGCTGGATGGCTCTGGTCCAGTGTGCGGAACTGTGAACTACACACTGCAGAGTACAAACTGCTAAGTTCAAAAATGCACTGGACATGGCAAACTCACACTGTATACCTAGACGTACTACCTACACGGTTGAGTTTTATTAGACAGTCAGTTTGCGTCGTCCACCAACATACATTCCTGTAGATGAACCTATCCTCGCCAGGGATGAGCTGGGAAGTGGTGTAGACGGAGTGTTTAGTCGTGGAGATTACCTTTCGGTCCTGGAGGTTCGTCCAACTTCAGATAAAAATATCTGGTCGCTGAATATAGACAGCTACCATGCATGCTTAGTCTGCCCTTTTCTTCTGCTTCTGGGGTATAGTTCGCTCTGGGCACATGTACCTCTCCTGAATCCAAGTCTGCAGCGATCCTCATCCCCATCCTCACTTATGCCACTGCCAGATATGTGGGCATTTGGGAAAGTCAGGGTTTCAATGTTGCCGTTTCAGCTACCGGCACAACTCCTGAAACAACCTCACCGATTTCGTGTCCATCCAGTTGGGTAATCTACAATGCACACGATGGATCAAACTACGCTCATGAAGCTGTACGCTGGTTATCATCATGGCCCTGCGTGTTTGTTACGGGTCCTGTTGCGATACATCACATCGTGACTGGGGTATCAAGATATCACCATTTTGAGTGAGAAATCTCGATGCAGCTGGCATGTGTGGGTGTCTTGGTGTTGCTACGTCGGTGTTAACGCCTGGGTTATAGTCAACATTACAAGAGGACATACGTAGGTCGATAACTTCAGAAGAGGAAACCGAGTCCTCACAGATTATTTATTCAATGTCCTTTCAAACGGCAAGCTGGGATTGACGCAGTTACCGCAGGGTAGACGGGTTGACAACATGAAAGTAACGTTGACTTCCCAGTCATTGGGATACAGCTTATTCCTTTCTCCGAGTGGAATATCCGCCATGTGGGCAGTCAGCAAGAATGATAGTACAGTTGATGGCGTCTAGCCATACCAGCCATACCAGGTACACATACGCATAGAGAATATAATACGTTGAGAGGTTCATCTATGACTTCTCGCTGGCTGCGTGTGCGGTTCTGCACGATCATTCTTTAGAAACGAAAAGTCTGGGACTCCCAGGGAATTCCTATAACTTGGTGAGTATTCTAGAGTACGCGCCTTTAATAGGGTTTAGGAATATGCAGCCTGTTGAGAGGATTGCATGTGTTTTTGTTGTCTCTCTTTTTCTATCTGACCGTTTCTCTCCTTGTCTCCTTTTTTGTCTGTTGATCTCTGTGTTTCACGACCTTAAAATCGACAAACACCCCTGCTCATTGTCATGTGACTCTTCGTCACGTTTGATCAGTCCAGATCAGCCCCGGCTCAGCTTCGGCTAATATTTGTCCATTGAACGGTATAGCATTCCGAGAAGGTGCAGTTTTAGCCAAAGGGCCCAAAAATAGTCCTATGTAAGGAAAGGGCCTAGAATTGGGATATTTGCACCCGTAACAGCCACTACCTAGAACTTCATGGACAATTCGTCTAGGCCTTCCGCTTGGTAATGCTTATATCTATTACTGTCGTTGATACTGGGGATATTCAGAAAATGCCTTGCTACTGGGCGTTATTACGAGATGAAGGGCATTTCGTACATTGATCTAGTGACAAAACACACTAGAAACACCACACCCACAAACCATCACGATGAGCTTGTGTGCGTGGGCGCGCAGCAGCAGGATATGCGGCGCTAAGTGACAAAATAGATAGATGATGCCCAGGATGGCCGCAGTTGAACAAAACAAAGGCTCCTCCTTCTGATCAGAGGGCCACAAGTCACGGAGACCCTGGATGGTCCGCTAAAAGGTCAAAAGTCAAGAAGTGAAAAGGCATGTTCTCTCTCTACTGCACGCGCAGGTCGGAACGACCCGATAATAAATACACCGCAAAACTGAGACACAGTGGACCCCGGACATCTGACCAGAGAGCCGGACCCACAAAAACAAAGCTCCGGGGTCGGCACCGTGGTCAGGAGCCCCGACCACGGAATCAACATTGATACCATTTAGTACTTGTTAAATAATTATATTTAGAAGACATTTTAATACCAGGGTAGCCTAAAGGATTTCTAGGAAGCCCCTTGCACTCCCCTTCCGTATTTCCTCGCTGCTACAGTCAGGGTGCCACTTTATGTTCGGCTAGCTCGGTCTCGAGCTCTACAGGAAGCCTTATTTCGTATACGTGGGCGGTTCGGTGAGGTAGCTTACCGTTGAGGCGATCGCGAAGGGTGGAAGTAGGGACCCCGTACTTTTTGGCGCAGCAGCGTAAGCCTCCTTAAAGCCTGACCTCCTCGCAGGCTACGCGCATATCTTCTTCTGTATACTCTATAATAAATAACTTGACTATGATTTGGGAAAGTTTGGTGGAATTTGGTGCTGTTTTGGTGGCGAAATGGCGGTCAGAGGAGGGGTGGTTCCTATACCGAGGTCGGCGCTTACATACACACCGAGTGTGCGAGTACAGGGGTGTGCGAGATCCCCGAGGGCCAACTTACCTACACAACACTCGCACACTTGCCCTATAGTTAGGGGGTGACGATAACTACCTCGTCGCTAGCGATGCTTCCTTTGGAGATAACAGCATTGACCGAAAAAGCTCCCAGGCTTATGCTATGAAGCTGTTCGGAGGGCTTGTGGGTTGGAGAGCTAATAAACAAGATACCGTTACTACCTCGACGACGGAGGCCGAATTGTTAGCACTGGCACAAGCTGCGAAAGAGTCTCTCTTTGTTAGTCGACTACTTACCGAACTGACGGTACGACTCGACGACCACCGTATCAAGATTCAGTATGACAATAAGCAAACTATTGGACTTATCACGGCCGAAGTGACTACCCTCCAGACTCGCTACGTCACGTGGACATTCACAACCACTAGTTACGACAAGAAGTAGCCAACAAGAAGATCCTCATGGAATATACACCCTCAGCTAGCATGGTAGCAGACGGACTGGCCAAGGCACTCAACCACACACTACATCCAGCCTTTATCAAACAACTCGGTCTGGCTCAACCACGCTACAGCGACAAGTAGTCGTTAACTATAAAGTCCAGATCCAAGCCCCTAGAAGATAGAGGTCTGGATCTGAGGGGGTGTGTCAGATAGGATGCCGTCCCTGGGCATCCAGTCAGATCGAGCTGGCTGGCAGCCTGGCTATGCCAGGCTGACAGTGATACTGAGCCACTGAACAGAAGTAATCTTCGTCATGCAACTAGATCTCTGGCGGAGCCAGAGATCTAAAGAACAAGCAATACAATCACAATAAAACCCATTCACACACACAAGATCTACGGTGCCGTGCTTCTGACATCAGACTGCGGCGTGCCAAAACTTGGCTGACCATTGGGGACCAATGCACTTTTTTTTTCGCGCTCGCTAGTGGAGGGTCAAGTTGCCATAAAGTTCCCAGCGATGTAAATCTTCGAGTTACAATATGGCAAACCGCATCCCAGGGGCGCAGGGGCGCACTTTTATATAAATCCGAAGTCCGATCAATGATTGCATTCGTCAATATTTTGTTCAAAATCTTGGTAGAATTTTGGCAGCTGATGAAAAATTTGTAGCCCACGCATCTACGTGCGCATACCTGATGTTTAGATAAAAATGATCTCCTGGCTTCGGACTATCGAACGGTGTAGGTTACGCTATTATCCGGGCAAAATGAGCGCTGCAAAGTGAAGGAGTATGTTGATCTGGCCCAATCTGGCCCCCTGTTTTCACTTGTTTGAACACGTTTTCCACCCGAACCTCGGCGTAGCCGGCATCATTTGATAGCTGGTATCTAGGAGACTATTTCCACCACGTTAGCATGCGCGCGTCTCGATGCGCCCAAGGTGCCGTGTTTCTGATAGATGTCAACCTATTTTTACCAGAGACCTAAAGATGACAGCGAGATTTTTGCTCATTGCAAGGCGTTGCATCCTACCCGCCGATCTTGCCATCGCCAAACCATGATTTGCTTGCCATTTTTTTTTAGCCGCTTCTTTCCCGGATAAAGACTCGAGCCTCCTTTCCATCCCCCCCATTGAGTCCAACGTCGTCGGGAAGCCCAAACAAGACCCACTTGTTGTTGATTAGCTGGAGGACGTCATAGATTCCAACAAAGCCAAGTATCTTGCCCCACAGCCCCCTCTTGTTGTTGTCGTTTATTGGCGATAGGTGGCCGAGATCTTTGATGCCCTCCTTAAAGTTAGCTTTATTAGAGCCTTTACCCGTCTTGTCTAACAGGTTGGACGTCTCATCGCCCTCAATTGATGGCTCGGATGGGAACCTCGAGATTAGATCGACCTCAGGGAACTTGCTTGCGCTCGGCGTTTCATGAGAAAGAATGCACGCCAGGGACAAGGCGGCCATAGACCATAAACTAAGGATAAGTGCTATCGCCCCATATACTCTCAGCACCCAGGGGTCTGCAATGGCCCGATAGAGGGGGGTGACGACGGTGGCGTTCGTCTTTAGCTCATCGGGGATGGATCCAAGGATTTGGCGTATCCCTGTTGCGCATTGAAATGGCACGGCTATGAAATTGTGCAGGATGTCCAACGGTGGAGCCCGGTCGGGGTAGAGCCAGCCGTAAAATCTGAGTCCACTTGCCAGAGTATGGCGGATGGTGGGTTGGGGTACTAAGCTAGTCTCGTTTGAATGGGATGCTGATGTAAGGATTCCCGAGATGGCGGCCTCCGCAAGTTTGGCGTCTAAAAAGATGTCGCCGTCAGGATCTGAGATCTGCTCCAAGGACAAAATGCTGAAGTTGGCTCCGCTGTATGCTACTGTGGCAAACCGTCTTCGGGCCGCTAGAACGGTCGTTTGGTCGAGTTTGTGTTGCCACGATGTGTTGTTGAAACACGACTTCTGGTCATAGATGGACGAGGGGCAGACGCTCCAGCCTAGCAGGAGAGTTAGCATGTTTTCTCGCCACATTCCTTTGATTCAGCGCTTACCGACGATGAGACTTGCTTCATAGTTGGCTACGCAGACATACATTTCCCAATAGGCCTTACAATCATGGATCGGATCGGGTTTCCATGCGTCCGGAGGCGGGTAAAACTCTAAATGGTATCCAGGTACGTGCGGAGTGATAACCGCTTGTTTCTCATCCCATTTGTAGCTGCTGCCGTTGAAGAGCATGCCGGAACCGTCCTGGTGTGCGATCCAGGCCGCACCGCCAGGCAAGAAATACGAGAAACAAGTAGGGCCGTTACATTTTATTGGCTGGATTGGCAATGAGTATCGATTGTCGGACAGGAGACTGTATTCGAAGGCCGAGTAATAGAAGCTGACGATCTCGTGATCTGCCAAAATCGGTAGTAGATCAATCGAGAGTGGAGCTAAGCCAGCGTAGACCTCTACGTCTGGTTGACCTGTCGGTGTATATATGACTTTAAAATCGACGTTGCCTAGGTAGATATTGTTAGGACATGGCAAAGATCTCAAGGCCATAGTCTCGGTCCACCTACTCGTCAAAACAATCCCCAGGACCCACGCCAATCCCATGAATGACAGTCTGACAGCCAGTTGCGTTAATAATAATGAATAAAACAAAGACTTGGATATCAAAACACGTACCTCTTCAGGCAGTAAAAAAGCTGTCCACCGGAACGTGGAAGTAACATCAGAGAGATAACACCTGTCGGGCCGACGGCCCTGCTAAGAGCAAGGAACGAGCCGAGAGACAGGCCCTGTTCCGGTCTTGAGGCGAGAGCCCATCGTAGAGCCTCGAGAGAGGTGCTAACCTGATCCCAGACCAAAAACGCGACAACATGGGCAAAGATGTTTACCGAGAGGATAGTATGGCCGGGCGATAGCTGAAGAAAATTTGGCGGCGGCGCATGGTTGATGAGCACTGCTTGGACGAAGAAGTATGACGTGAGCGCGACAGAGAGGGAGGCGAAGGCATAAATCCAGGAGGACGTCCTCGCCTTGAAGTTGTTCAAGGCTTGTTCCTTCCTTGTGCGGCGTGCTGAGAACGCCATATCGGAGCGTCGGCTGTAACAAGGGGTTGTCTCTGGAGCAGGCTATAATAGCTTTGCACTGCAATAACTTGGAACTGAAGGTTCAAATAATCCTTGTATAATAGCCTGCTTTGTTCTCGCAGGGCATGCTGCGAAAGCTAGCAGGCCTTTAAAATGCCAATGTTCTAGCTAGGGCCCTCCGGGGCTAGCCGAGTGGAACTGTTGTCGCGGCTATTTAAAATAGCTAATTGGAGGAGGTCGCCAATGGGGACACCCCCGTGATGTGATAAGTTGGACTACCTCCAATCATGAAGAGGTGCAAGCCTCACTTTCTCATGCAACCTCATTGGGCCGATGGCCATGTCTCGTTGTGACATTAGTAGTGAGCACATCGGGCATTTGGCTACGTGGCGGGAGGAAGGCGTTAAATTGTTTCTATCAGACACTCTAAGCCAGGTGAATAAACAAGTGCGACAAAGGAGAGAAGTGATCGCCAAAAACGCTTATCCCTGTTAGCAAATACAATACTTTGTTGGGGTGCTCCAGGGTCCTAGGTACATGCCGCTTCACCGCCTTAGCCCTCGGTGGGAAGCATCCCCTCCAAACCACATCCAGTCTGCAAGCGACAGAGCTGTCCGAGGCTGCGCCCACGGTTGGTTATGGTCAAAAAGCTGACAATGCAGGAAAATATTGCAGGAAAGCTAACCCGACTGGGACGGTCCAATTAGTCGTTTGGTGGTTATACTGCGGTGTGATGGGTAGACCGCAAGGATGGCGAATTCTATTGGCGGGATCATGCATTCTGAGGAGTTTCTCTGACTAACCTTTTCCAGACTTCGCATTCGAAAAGCGAGCCTGTCTGCTTTACACAGCGGGGGGCGTGTTTCCTTGGCGATGTGGAAGTCACTCTGGGAAGATAAAAGACAGGCGTACGTATAGAGGAAACACAAGGCGACCTTCTGCACGACCCCTCGGCACGTGTCCGCGTAAAATCCTCTCTGAAGCGTTGTCGTAGGTGCTGTTGATACGGATGTCCACGCGGAAAGTTTTGTCCAGGCGCTAATTACGCCACCCCCTTTATCTACATATCAGGCCTCCACCCCTTTCTTCCGCCCCTCTTTATATTCATTCCACCCCCTAACTCAATAATCTGCTTAATATGCCAAGGAATGCTCTTAATCCAGGCCTGGATCTGTTCGAGCTTTAATTCTTTCCAACAACGCTCCCACACTTTAATAGCTTCTTGACGGATTTTCAGTGTCCCCTTTCTCGTAGTATATCTTTTCATCCATAGCCAACATGGCTTAATTGGATTCAGGTCAGGCGAGTTACCTGGCCAAAGAAATCACTTGACTTAGTAAAAGCTATATATCTAATTTTAGATATAATAAGTATATACCAGGGCTCCATCTTCTTGAATTATCGTACCAGGTCGATTCTTTTCATACTTTTTCGTAAAAGGAAAGAGTTTAGGAAGAAGGATTTTCATTTAGTAACAATACCAGTTAACTTTACCCTTAGAGTCTTTGACCAGTTTGCCATTTAATTATTCCATCTCCACTAGGGCTTCCGGCCAGGAATAAAGGCTAATAATAACCTCCTTATTCCAGTTTAAAGCTCCTATTTTTTCCGAAAAACAAGTTCCAGCTCTTTATTCATCTTCTCAATAGTTTTCTTTACTTGTTCTTTTTCTTACTTTGTTTTTAAAAGCTAATAATGAAAAGGACCTTTCTTATTGTAAGAAAAACAACCCCAAAATATAAACTTAAAATATCTTTTCCAACGCTTATAAATAGCACTTCGTACGAATCGTTCATCTTTTATCCTCCAAATTCGATAACCACCACGACGATAAAGAAGAATAATAGCTATCTTATTTAACCAAATTACTTATTTCCAATCCTTAAAAGTCTAATCTTAATAAACTAAACACTACTAAAAACAATCTTCCCTTATCTTCTTCGTTAATCCAGGTTTCCTCATCGGTTTGGTTTTTTTAAAACCTGCTTTTTTAAGGATTTAAAGGACCGTCGTAGCTGAGATCTCGATCCCTTCAAGGCTAAGCTCGCCAGCTAGATTAGCGGTAATTTTCTCACGGCTGTATCAATTAGTTCGCACTTTGGTGATAACTTTCTCGATATTTTTAGGGGTTTGTTTTAATAGTCGGCTAGAACGGGGAGTATCTTCAAGCCATTTATCTTTTAGAGTAAACGGCCAGAAGTTTAGCTCAAACCCACGCTCAATAGCTTGGGCATAGATACGATTAATCTGTCGGATAGATATGCCAGTTTCTTGGTGGATTTGAGCAGAGGTCTTTCCACCAACTGGAGATTTTAACGTAACAATAAGGGCTCGCGTTGTAAGACTGGTAGAAGGCATTTTGTTGTGTTGATGGGTTGATGTGCGGGGTTTTCTGACCAGGAGCGGGGTACGAAGATGTGGGCCATCTTATGTAGATAACGGGGGTGGCGTAATTAGCGCCTGGACAAAACTTTTCGCGTGGAGCACATGCAGCCAACATGAATGTTGACACGAAATATCACAAAACTCTCTCGTGCAGCCATCTCAGATACTACTAAACTCGACGTTATCCCGCAAGTGCACAATGAAAACGCAAACTCACCGCCACTTTCCCAAGCAAATCAGGTGGTTGACATGTGATGGATACCTAGTAGGGATAGCTGACGTGGTTGTTTCGATCTCTAACAGATAGAGAAAGAAAAAAAAGACATGTCATTTTCCGCTCTCATTAGCGCGGTTGCGGTCTGGAATTTGGAATCCAGAATACGAACTATGTTGCATATATCATGTTTCGAACACACGGGACATGTGTCCAGTAGTCCAGCTCCGCCCCTGAAATGTGCATTGTTCAACAAAACCAGATGTATACAGCCATGCAGGCAAGGTTAGAGCAGCTGCAGCGGCTCAGGATTTTGTTTTGGAGGACTGGACTGGAGGGAAGGAGAGAGATGGTATGGACTTGGTCTGGACTCATGCCATGATACCATTCGGCTGGGGAAACAAGCAAGCAAGCAAGCACCGCCGGTAGTTAGTTGGCTCTCTAGGCATGAATTTTCCCCTACAGACCAAATTGACTGGAGGTTAACGAATTAACCACAGCAACGATGTTACCAGACCTTCCGACAACTCGCCCACTCATAAACTTACTTGGTGGGTATGGGTAGCTGGGTAGTGGTTCCCCAAAGTCTTGACAGTTCCGGAACCGTGAGCACATGCATGCTGCGTTCCATTTTTTTCCCCCTCACGGCTGGATATCCAGTGCGGTGCAATGCAGTGCGGGTTGCTCCAAAATTCCTACCCTTGTATCCTTGACCAATTGACAGTTAACAGTTGGCCGTTGGCCATGACTGGTTGCTCGGCCGCCCTGCCGCACGTCTGGTCGGTCTCAAGCAAAAAGTGATAAGTCCCAAGCGAAAAGTGATGCTCTTTGACATGTCATATTCTGTTTGTGGCTGCAAATTGGCATTGACGACGGCCATGGCAAGCTCGGTACGGTCAATGCGGCTGTTGCCTGGCTATTTGATGTCTGGTTGCTGCTTTGCAAACTTGAAATTTGCTGTGAAGAATGGCAGACAGGGTTCAAGGCTGTAACAAGAAGTTCTAACGTTCAAACTGCATGTGGTGGTTCATCGGGATCTGCCAGCCAGGCCTGGCGGCATAGTGTTGTGTTCAGTCTGTCTGTCTTGGAACACCAGCCCCAACATGCACATGCACATGCACCCTCTGAGAACCTCTCTGGCCGTCCCCATGGCCTAGAATTGCGCATCAGTGTGTTACCACCAGCTTGTTTCATTTTTCTCGTGTCATGGCTGCAAACTTGGAGTGCCATCAAGGTTCCCCGCCGTGTCTGGAACGGGAGATTGGCAACAAACGGAACATGAACCATGGACCCGCCTGACCCAAGAACCAGTGACTGGAACCAGCCCGCCTCTCAATTTGAGATTGGCAATGATTGACGTTCTGACTGGGTGGTGCTCTTGGTGTGATTTGATGCAGAATCGACACACTCTGCCAGGTATCCTCATGTTCCGAAGATGTACTTATTCCCCGAGACTACTATTCTCCCTTGGAGAAACAACTCCCTTCCCACTCCATCACCAGGTAGTTACTCTCCCTCCACAACTTGTTGCGTCTTTTCACCCCACCAGCACTTCTCATCATCATCATCACCGCCATCAAATATGGGCAAAGCACAGGAAAACCCCAAGGTCACGGCACAAAAGCGTGTGCGTACTTCGTCAATGGACATGGACATGTCGGACGGTGAAGGCCGCGACGGAAAACGTCCTAGAGAAAACGACGATGACGACGTCGTCGACGTCATATCTCCGTCCTCGCCTCTATCCTCACCCCCATGCCCGTCTCCGTCTCCGTCCCAGTCTGTCGTAATGACAGATGCCCAGGCAAATGCCCACGCAGAATCTCCCCAGGAACAGGAAATGAACATGCACAAGGCAATCCACACGGCCACCGGCTGGCTCAACGGCGCAACCGTCAGCACCCTCCTCAACCTGGTCACGGCGGCCCGTCCCCTGAGCATTGGCATTGCCGACACCAGTCTGGACGTCAAGTCTCACCGCAGTTTCATTCATCGCATGGCGGCGATTCCGACGGGTCTTGTGGAACGACTATTCTGTCCTGTCAATGTCGAAAACCAGCATTGGGTTCTGGTGGTGCTTTCTCTTTCTCTTTCTCCTCCTCCACCGCCCGGTGGCCCAGACTCAGCCCATGAGAACAAAAAGCCGGTATCACCTCGTTTTGCCTGTTTCGACTCCTTTTGGGGTTCAGAGGGCAGCAGCAGCGGTGGTAGTGGCGGCGGGTTCCTCGACCGAGTCGGCGCCAAAATGGTCGACTTCATCAGCAAACTCCACGCCGTTGCTGTCTTGGAGAACATGAGCCGCCCATCTTTGTTCCCAACTTCGGCACTGGCTTTAGCTCCAACGGTTTCATGTTTTCTCAGTTACCAGCTCATGCCGCAGCAGCAGGATGCCGCCAACTGCGGAGTGGCCGTCGTCGTCGCGGCGCTGCATTTGGCTACGGGCCATATGTTTTCCACGGGCGTGGACTATTCGCTGTGGCGAAAAGTGTTGGCTTGTCTTCTTTTGGTTGGCAGCAGCAGCAGCGACAACTCGATCCCCATCTCGATCCTCGGGGACGATTACTTTCCAACTGGACCTGAGCCTGCCGCCACCACTACCACCACCAATGGTAATGGAGACACCCGCCAAGCCTGGCTCACGTCGGCCTTTCGCCGTGCCGATGACGCGCTGAGGAACCTCGTTGATGTACATAGTATTTTCTCCACCCTGCATAAGGATTTGACTGAAAACACGGAGCTGAAGAGTGTGTTTGTATCCATGTCAGAACAGCAGCAACAGGAGGATGGAAACGGTGTCTCAATGTCAATGTACAAGGAGATGGAGCAGAACGTCGCCAACGCACTGGGCAAAGTCAACGCGCTGCTTCCCAGAATCCAGGAGGCGTACGAGCAGGCGGAAACGGCTAGAAAGCGCTACGTTTGGGAGATGAACATGGGGAAAGCGAACTGACGATAGACGCGTCACGACGGGGGGGCTTTCTTGGGGAGTTGATCAAATTGATGTTGCACACTTTGTGCGGGACTGCATGGTTTAATCTGGGTCTGTAGCCAACTGCATCTTCTTCATCACAAAAGCTTAGCGTTTCTTGACTTTAGACTGTCAGTTTACGGCGACGTCCAGATTCGGGACAGAAAAGTATTGGTGCGTGGGTTAGCAAAAATGTGCAAAGGAGATGGCCGGGTGATTGATTGGATGGTGGGGTCGACTAACGCCACTGGGGCTGTTGTTGTGCCGCGGGGCATGCGGACTTGCTCGATCAAGCCTTAAGTTGTGGCTGCTTAATTCGGCATTTTGCATTTTGTCGAGCCAAGGGCCCACTTATTAGCAGGCCAGACACCACGTGACCCCCCTCCGGTCAGCCTACGTGCACCCTTCGACTTGGAATGTCGAGTCACCACCTGCATTCGACTTGCAAATGCAGCCCTCTTCAGCACCATTTTTGTAATCACCTTATCAATGCGAATTGAGCTGTGGTAGTCACACAACCGTTGGATCGCTGCCGCGTGTAAAATGCTGCAAGATTGCATTGCTTTTTGGTTTGGTGGGATCCGGTGGCGGTGTTGTGTGGCGGCGTGGCCTGTCTGTGGCTTCTTAACTCGACATTTTGCATTTTGCCGAATTAAGGGCCCACTGAAGAGGGACCGGACAGCACGTGACCCCGCTGGTCCGCCATCATTAGGCGCATGCCAACTACCATTATTCTTTGCGGTGCAACTACCTCTAGTAGAATCGTTGTGGCCGCCCCGCCGATGCGAATTGAAAATTGGTCGCCGCGCAATATATGGATCGCTGGCGCGTGTAAAATGTTGAGAGAAATTGTTTTGTTTTTCACCTGGTGGACGTTATCGGATTTGGCTGTTACTGATCTACGCCATCTTTGCACTGAAAACTGTAACAGTCAAATCGGGCGGGGGCTGTCCACCTATCCACGTTTTGCACAGTCCGCCGTCAAAATGCCCCGCGTCAAACCCCGCACGCTGAGTGTCGTAAATGGCTTCCCCCACATGTTCACCACGAAATTGACCCACGCGCAGCCCTTCCTGCTCGCATGAACGGTTGGGGTAATGACTGACTGGGTTGGAATCGTGCATCGAGATGGCTTCAACGCATTGCCTGATGCAGTCCCAGCTAGTTGCGTCGCGCAATGTCTCACTGCGTTCGTTGCCCCTGACCTGTCGGCGGCTCGATGTGATTGGTTACCAAACACCAAGTCACAGAGCTCCTGCCCCCTCTCCCATCTATCCCATCTCTCCCCAAAACACCACCGTCTTTCTTGCACCCCGCTCCTTGCGAACGTTGACATTTGCCTCGCCTGGATACCGTCACATTGTCTTGACTTGACGCTGGGTCAACAGTCCGCCTGGCGTGCGTCCAGATTTCGCTTACACTTGACACTCGGCCCAAACGGGCGTTTGCAAACAAAAGTGCATCCCCCAAACAGCGTCAGACGCAACACCAACCACCACCCCCTCGGATTCCCGGTCTGCCGCCATGTCGCCTTCCCAGTCTGTCACCATGTTGGGTTCCCATCCAACCTACTGTCCCTTGTCGCCACTCTCGGTCATCGGCCAAAGGTAAACCTTTGTGCAACTCGAAGCAGTTCGGCGTCAACACTAACATCCCTGTGCTGCAGCGAACATGGCCCTGCCTACGCTTTACCGCCAACCCCAGGAATGACCCCAGGGATGAATAAGCTGTACGTTGGGAAACCGGTTTCTCTTTGTCAAACTGGTCTAACTGCAATGCAGCCACAACCGAAAACCCGACATTCACATGGCGCTTGACGAAGCCTTCAGTCACATCGACGCTGAGCCTACTCTTCTTGACCACAATGCTCTCGATGCCGCACTTGAGCGTGTTCGGGCCACTCCAGGTATTCAGAAAGTCTTTAAACTCGTCTCTCGGTACCACAGGTAAGTACAGTTGAGTCGACTGGTCGGCTGCCCCAGGTCATGAATACTCTCAAGCTTACTGTTGCTTCTGCAGTCTCTCTGAGGAAGAACGCGGGATTTTGATCACGGCCACCCTGTCTCGTGCTTTTGAGGGGAATAAGGAGAGAGAATCTATCGCCTTTCGATCTTCTTTTACCTGGAGTTCCATCCGCTCCAGCGTATCTTCTGCTTCATCCACGGGCAACACACTGCCGGTCCCAGAGATCACAGTCTTTGGTCCACGAATGGCTGAGGGTGATCCCCCGAAACATCATGTTGAGATTGCTCTGCCCTATCAGCAGCCGGCTTTAGAGGTCATAGTCTTTGGTCCGATCGAACCAGGACTAGGTGAGGGTGACACTCCAAAACATCGTGTTGAGGTTGCCCTACATGCACCCCGTGAGCAGTCGGCTTCAGAGGTAATCTTCTTTGGCCCTGTTGCGTCACGTCTGGGCGAGGATGATCTCCCAAAACATCACATCGAGGTGGCTCTGTCCTGTCAGCATCCAGCGTCAAAGATCACGGTCTTTGGGCCAGTTGAGCCAGGTTTGGGTACGAGCGATCTCCCAGAACACCAGGTTGAGATCGCTCTACCCCAACAGCAGCCGACCCCAGAGATAGCAGTCTTTGGCCCGAGCTTTGAGGAAGATCCGCCTCAACACCATGTCGAAATCCCTTTCCCCTACCGCCCGGCTGCGTCGATAACAGCCTTTGACCAGGTTGGACAGCTCTCTGAGCAAGATCTGCCTCGACGCCATGTCGAGATTCCTCTTACCTATCAGCAGCAGCCGGCTCCGAAGATGATTGTGTTTAGGCCGGTTAGACAGACGCTCCTCAAACACCACCATGTCGAGATCTCTCTTCCCTGCCAGTCGGCTCCGAAGATAACAATCTTTGGCCTTGCAGGGCCGGAACAGCCTAAGTACAGTCTTCCAAAACACCATGTCGAGATTTCTTTTCCCTGTCAGCACAAACAGTTGGCTCCCAACATGGTTGTCTTTGGCCCGGCTAGACAAGGTCTCTTGGAGAACGGTCCGCTGCAACACCACGTCGAGATTCCTCTTCCCCATCAGCCAGCTCTGGTGATGATCATCGTTGGCCCGGTTCAACCGAAGCTCCCCGAACATCATCACGTCGAGATGACCCTCCCTCAACCCAATCATGATGATGGCGATGATGGTCACGCATTTGGCTTTGACGACAATGACTTGCCGTCTGTTGCCGAAACAGAGCAGCGGCCGACCAAGAAAGCCGGGAAGCGGTCCGAAGCTATTGTCAACAAGTGGATTGGGTACCTTTCTAGCCAAGAGCCGTTTGTCAACTTTTTTGTCTTGCTCGTCACGTACCGTGAGGCCAAGCAACGGCAGCATCAGCAGCGGCAGCAGCGCAATCGGGCCTTGGCTACGGCACATGCATGTGATGGAGGAGACTCACTCGTCGCCTTGGGGAAACTCAGCAGCGAGTTCGACAAGGTCTTGCGACAAGGAACCCAAGATGAGGGCCGACTGTTTGAACTAGTCAAGTCGGTGCATTACCACCACGAAAAACTCGCTTGCAATACCGCCTTGGCCAATTTCCAGTCCTTTTGCGGGAAATCCGAGTACGCCAAGGTCGTGGACGCGTTCCTTCATCCCGAGGGTGAAGCGAAAGCCTCCAGTCATCGGATGGGCCAACTTGCCGCACATGTTCTCGGGACGGACACCCCGCAGAATAAAAATAAATTGTCAAACGACCTGGTGGAACCGCGCAAGATGCAGCAGCTCGAGGGGTTGATGCCGGGCATTCTGGCTTTTCTCCCGTATATTGACCAGAAGCAAGACTTTGGTCAACTTCTGGATGTGCTGGGCGACGGGGACAACTTGAGCGACGACGACTTTGAAATCCATGGAGATGAAGACGGAGAAGAATTAGTCAAGCCTTTTACCCAAAAAGTCCACCTCGCCGAAATCCGCGCCTTTACCAATCGCGGCATCGCCCAACTAAGCGACACGGTCAAGTCCCTGCCGTACTACAACGAGATGATGCAATGGGGGCAAATCTTCAAGCAGGCTGTCCTCAACGGAGGGGAGATGGATAAATTCGCGTGGGAAGTGGAAGTTAGCAGGGCGATGAGCAAGTTGAAGCGGGGACAGAGACAGGGACTGGGATCGCCACGGGGAAAGGGTGGTGGTAAAGGCAAAAACAAAAAGCTCAACATGTCGCTGGCCAAGGATGTTCTCCGGTCCAAGTCGCGCGCTTGGTTTGGAAAGAACATTGGGACGGTCGATACTCAGCGGCGCATGTCTTGCCGGAAATCCATTCGCGGTGGTGGGGCGGGCTTGGGCGTGGAGGAGGGAGTGGAACAGCTTTTGGGAGATGAAAATGAAAAGGAAAATGGTGTCAACTAGATCAATGGGAAGGAAACCGGCTGTGGAGCGGGGAAAAACAGAAAAATGGGGGGTTGAGTCAACACCCCCTCCGTCCTGTTTCTTCACAATTTTCCTTGGGTGTGTGTCATGATTCTGGTTATCTGTTTTTGCTCCCCCCCCCCCCCTTTCTGAGTGCTGTGGAAGCAAAGCAAAACAAAAAAAGGAGATTGGGAGCAGAGCAGAGCAAGGCTCGGGCGTAGTTAGTTCATGGATGGATTGGCAGATTATGATTAGATTGGTAGATCATAGGTGGATAGGTAGATCATAGATGGATAGGTAGGTAGATAGGTAGGTAGGTGGTAGGCTAAGTAGACGCTAGAACTGAGATGGAAAAAAAAAAAATTTCCTTTTTCCCTTGTAAAGAAAAACAGCTGTGAGACCAGTCTAGGTAGGTACCTAGTGCCCATGACTCTATGAGGTACATGTAGGTGAGCCCCAGCTCTGATAGGGGGTTTAGTAGGTAGTATCGTTCATTGGTTGGGCAGGTAGTCTAATCCAGTAGGTAGCCAAAGTGAAAACAGTTCGGTCTAATACGCTCCTCGCTGGGATGGGCTCGGCTGGGCGCGGAGCTGACTGCAATATCGAATTTAATCCCCAAAAACCGGCCCCGGGGTGCATGTACGAGAGGATAGGGCCCGGCTGGCTGACATATGACATTAATGCTTTAGTTAAAGTTTAATGTTAGGTTATTAGTATCATATAAATCTCAACTGTCTTGGTCCTACGGTTTAGCAAGGTCTGTACACATGTACATATACTGGCCGCGACAACCACGAAGCGAGCAACGTCTGGCACTGATGAAGCAAATCAAATTTACATGTTCCTTTGGTCGCTCTGTCTGTCGTTTGCCAAACCATTTATAGATCATCACCTGAATGCCAATGTTGACCCCCGCCAGCAGGGATTGAGTCGAGTGTGAACAAACATGTTAAAGAGAGCTGGAGCTCTCTCTGCGGGGATACGGACCACAGCGCTGGGCGCCATATAATTTCCGGAAATATTATCGACAGTTTAATGTTGATTGAGTCTGGTGTTGATCTCGCGGAATTTCTTCATGCGGGACTGGGCGTTGGTCATAGGAGGTCCGGTGCGGTTGCGTGGTGGTTTTATGTTTGGACCCTGCCCAGAGAGATGGATCCGCCGTCTGTGGGTAGTCGGTCAGTCCGGACTGAATCCGTCATTCCCAGTATATTTTTATGATATATATTTGGTAATGGGGTTACTTTGTAAAAACGATGGCGTCCTGAACAAAAACCTCGGTATCGCTCCCCGGCTCTGCCCGTGAAGCAGGAAAGGAGCACGGTGAGGTCCTCACCTTAGCTGCGCAAGGAGGAGGTTTCTAGAGGTCCCTAGGTATAATACTACTTAAATTCTTGCATTGGGTTGAAAGGAGCGTTCCAGGTAAGAGGGAGCGATGACTTATTCGTCAGTCCCGTGACTTACCCCTCATCTTGAAGCCCAATGAACGGTCAGGTCCCTACGGTATGGCGGGACATCTCCCCGCGAAGCCGATTTCCCCGAACTCCCAAGAACGTGTTACCATCAAACGGAGATGTCCCACGGCCAAACTTCTGCTCGTCCTTTGAGCTACAGCGAGCCCTTAACAGATGGTCGCATCAGACTGGCCAGTCTCCATCCGGATACAACGGAGCCATGTGGCTTCTCTCTGATTCTGGAATCTCACGATCTCAAAGAATGCCCTCTGTTCTGCTCCCTCTCATATACATGGGATTCCCCCATGATGGAAGTCGCAGACCATGAGAGCACAGACTGCGAGCCGGTTGACAGGCACATGTATACAACCGTCCGGTGCGGAGGAGGCCGCGTCAAGATAACCCAAAACGGGTTCAACTTCATGCTCTTTGCATATAGACACGGATTATTTCTCTCGACCCAGTTTGGAACTTCGCCACCGGAGTTGCCAGCCGCATTCCGAGATCGATTTCGCTCGGCAGGTCAGGTATCCGACACTGAAACGGAGGACGGGCTCAGCGAGTTCCCGAGATACTTTTGGATGGATGCAATCTGCATCAACCAAGAGGACTTGAGTGAGAGATCAGCACAGGTTTCCCTAATGGGCGACATCTACCGCACCAGCCGCGCGACCTTGATCTGGATGGGAAGCGAAGACCCCCCCGCCGAGGCGTGCTGGGTCATGCAGTCACTCGTTCCGCGCCTTTTGTCCCTCTGG
>Ga0247763_1000447_pt1 | contig 24476 bp, 24 predicted proteins | sample UWRJL141409B4_FD_179926 | JGI IMG/M metagenome (GOLD analysis project Ga0247763, IMG submission 179926) | Plant litter microbial communities from Arlington Agricultural Research Station in Wisconsin, United States - UWRJ-L141-409B-4 | ecosystem: Environmental > Terrestrial > Plant litter >...
TCTCCCCACAACAGTCTCAAAGGGGCTGCTCCGTTGATGCATCACAACCGCGCTTTTGCTGGGAGCCAACCTTACCCATGTCACAACTAATTCACTCGCCTTTGACACGGAATCACTTTCCCTCCTGTCGTTGTTTTCATTCCAAACAACCCGAATGCACACCACCGCAGCGGCTCCAGCTTGGAGCCCCACCATAGCACTCGGTCCCGGACTTGCAATCATCTCATCTTTCACCTACGCGCTCTACACCCTCGCCTGCCCCTTAGAACGATACAACCCCCGAAACTTCGCCATCATCGTCCTCCTCGTCGCCATCTACTTCCACCGATTCGATCACCTCTCCCCAGACCACCAACTCAATATCATCTTTGCACACGCCCTTCTCCTCTGGCTCCTCCACCTAATCCACATCCTCTTTATCCGCCGCGACGACGGCATCATCCCGTCGGATCTCCCCTCTTCTTACCGACGCGCCTACAAAACCATCTTCAACCCCCGCGGCATCAACACCTCCTGGGCCGTCATCACCACCACCACCACCTCTCCACCACCCCCTGAACCTAAGAAGCCCTTGCACCCTATAACTTTCAACCCGTCCGCGCCGCCCTCTCCGCGCGTAGCATTCCTCTTCGCGCAGTCACTAATTGTTCTCTGTCGATACCTCTCCCTCTCCTTTTTCCACCAAGCATCCAGTGCCCTGCTGCTGCTCGCCGCCCCTTCCTCGCCGCCGCCCGACAGCAGCAGCACATCATCCCTCCTCCCCTGGAGCACACGCACCCGCCTAACCCTCAGCTTCTTCCTCCACAACTACCTTCTTCTCTCCTCCCTGCACGAGATCTGTTCCCTCGTCTTTGTCTCCCTCCTCAACCTAGACGAACCGCACGAGTGGCCCCCGCTGTACGGATCTATCCAGTCGGCATACACCATCCGTCGCTTCTGGAGCGAGTTTTGGCATAGGGGGGGATATGCCTCGTTGAAGGGAATCGGCGGCGGCGTTGGGGGTTGGATTTGGGACGTACTATACCCATCATACTCGGGTAGTAGGAACCAGAACCAGAGAGGAGATGATGACCAAAAGGGAGAACTGGGGCGGCGGGCTGGGGACCAAGCAAAAAGGAGGGGCGACAGGGACGGAAAGGGGAAGAAGAGCACGGAGAAAGAAAAGGAGAAGGGGAAGCTGTCGGCAAGGAAGGCAGTGGAAATCAGCGTGGCGTTTGCGGTATCAGGGTTGATCCAGGTGGTCATGGACTGGAAAGGAGGGAGGTGCAACGCGTGGGCATCGGGTGAGTTTTACTTTGTGCAGCCTGTGGGGATCGTGGTGGAGGAAGTTGTGATGGGAGTTTGGGGGAGGATAATAAGAGGGAGAGCTGCGGCGAAATTCGGGACGAAGTTGGGGAGGATGGAGAGAGCAGTTGGGTATCTGTGGGTATGGGGGTGGTTCTGGTGGTGGTATCCGAGGAGGACGGCGCTGGAGATTGAATGCCTGAGGAAGGCGTTGTCGGTTTAAGCAAAGTGCTTGGCTGGGGATAGCATTGTTTACAGATGAATGGAATCACCGATGTTGCGAAAGAGTGACCAACACAACATTGGGGTAGGTAATTGTAAGGCCATCGGAAGGGGTAGGGCTACCAACTCTGCGATCCTCTCTCTAGGTATCTCACACCTCCCACCGCATACACATAGTTGAAAGCAGACTTAGAATTCCGACTAAGGAGATGAGTAGATAGATAGCAGTTAATGCGGTTCACATGACATGAAATGATTTGCTGTTCCCACGTAAAAATGGCATCCAAGACACCTGCGGCCGGGCAGAGAGCATCTTTAGTCGCTCACAGCACGAACACCCATGCACTCCCTACTGGTGGTGATACTTGTGGGTATACCCTGCTCCTGCTGCTGCCGCGTGTGGACAAAAACGTGGGCGTTAAAGCCCAACGGCCAGTCGTAGCCGTCGTAATCCCGATCATTGTGGCAATAGCGGAAATGTAATTTTTTTAGCCTTGCCGGCGCACTTTGTAATTTAATCGAGGAAGTGACCTAGAGGCAATTTGTTCCTAGTATGCTATCTAACCCATATCGGGGTTTGCTTACCTAGAGAACAGCTATACGTATGTTGCTTACATCGTAATCTCTTACTCTCAGCAACTTTCCGACCAGTTGCCCTCGGCACACCTCCAGGCCTTCAAGTGGGCCAAGTTCCATTTTGATACGCCACGGGCTGACTTTAGCGTTGGGCAGGATCGGCATCGGCCCCCGGCGATCTCAGCGCCTGGTAGATGGTCTTGATGCCGAAGACATCGGCCTGGGACGGCCACTGGCCTTGGGTCAACCTCTCGCCGTCGTTGCGGAGGTAGATGGGTTGACTGGTCGCCGAGAAAGCCTTTGAGCCGTACAGCATGATGGACTGAGCGTCCAGCTGGGCGAGACCGGCCGGCTGGCCGAACGGATGCGACGAATGGACGTTAGATTTAATGAGTAAGATATTGCTGGCAGCATTGAAGTCAAACTAGAGTGTGCTGAAGCGCGGCTCGCAGATAGCCGTGAGTGCCAAGTCCTGGCCCAGACTGCGGTTCTTGATTTGTTACCAACTCCCTAATTTCCACGTTCTCACACTTCCGGTCGACGTGAGTGTCGCTATTATTGTCGGTCTAGGACGTGAAGGTATTCTCGCTACCCAGGTGAGATAACCGCCGTCCAGATGCCGACCCTGCCTCCGGGGCGATGGCGGTGGCCGGCGAAGAGTAGACGGATACGACAAGAACCCCTCAGTAGCTGTGCATCATCACCGGCTACTTTGACGGGTCGTATGGAGACTGATATCTTCTGCCTTTTGCCAGGCGCATTCAGCAAGCTAGACGCAGGCGTTGTGGTATCTGGGGCGGACCGCCTATGAGCTTGCTGGCGGGGAATGAGGGACTGTAATTCAGCCCATCCGGGGGGCAGAGAATCCAAAGCGCGCTCCATTTCCTCGGCCCTGGGGCGGAACGCGCGCACGATGTGTTGGATATGCTCGATTCGATCGAACTCGAGCTCCAACTCGTCGATCTCTCATATGATATCGTGGCATTTCGCAATCTCCGCATCGGCGGCATCGATCAAGTTGCCCTGCGGATTATCAATATCCGTAAATGGGGTGTTGGATTGTTGCGTGAGGTGGGTGATCTGCTTTTCTATGTTTTGCAAGATGGTGTCAAAGTGTCGTCCGAGCGCGCGGAGGCTAGATGTGTCGAGGAGGAGCGATCCATCACGAGCCGTGTTCATGTTGGTAGCCACCGGCTTTGATTCCGATGGTGGAGCAATGGCCCGCTGGCCGGCGCGCAGAGTTTCGAGCTCCTCGGCGGTGGGCCCGAGTTGAGTCTCTGGCACCGTTGCCGGCGAACCCTCTTCGAGCGTGTCAGGCATAGTGCGGGGGTATATCTCTGAACGGAGGGTTTCGACTAGTCAGAGGGAGATTGCCCTGAAGATAAGGTGTCTCGTGTTGGAGCATCCGGTGCGAAGTAAACGGCGTTGGAGCAGACGCACTGGCTGGGTTTGACCCTTCCGTTTTGGATCTCGAGTAGATAGACCTCTTGCCATCCCAACGCTCCCCATAGGTGGTGCCTTCCAAGTCCCTCGTCATACTTTGGAAAGAACCATCGTCCCAATGGCTCCCGCCACCAAGCTTGGTTGTCTTTGGATGGAAGGTACGAGTGGGGAACATGGTTTCCGTACAGAACCATTGGATGAACACAAAAAGGAGAAAGTCCCTCAGACCGGCAACAGGGGGGCACGCTCCATATACTGAACCGAATGGTACGTATCGTCTTGGTCGACGTGGAGCAGCACCCACCCCGGCCTTGTTTGCATGCAGGGGTATTCGGCAGCCATCCTCTCGTAGCCTATCGGAAAAGGATTCTGCCCGTCGTCCCGCAGGTGCCTGTCCTGGTCACCGGGCCTGACCACCGTCCAACAGCCTGACACGACACATATACCCCTGGACTCAAAGATATTCTCGAATGCGTTCCTCGCTGCCGGGTTGCTGAGGTACCCGTCGCTCAGGATGCGCAGGGACTCGGGCCTCCCCCCGGCTGAGACCCACCGGTTGATGATGAGGGTTCGCCTGTTGACCGGCAGCGTTCTTGGTTCCCGGTCGAAAGTCTCCGTCGTGAAGACTCTCTCCGTGTGGTGTATCCCGAGCGAGACATTGACGTTGTTCTGGAGGATTTCGGAATCGTTGTACTTCGGCTTGTGTTTCTCGTCCGGTTCCACGGAGCCGACCATCCATTTTTCCACATCGTTCTCCGGCGGAAAGACGGCTAGGATCTCTTGGCCTGGCGCCGCGCTGTTTTCCAGCTGGAATGCCGCCGGGAGCACAAAGCCCTGCTCCCTCTCCCATTTGCCGTTCATCCCCCACCGCTGAAGCTCGACGTTGGCGGCGTCTACCGTGTTCGCCTGCGAACGCAGCTTCAGGGGGCGGCTGTGACCGGCACCAGTACCAGTGCCTGTAGCCCCACCCGTGCCCGTGCCCATGCCCGAACCGCCTGGACCCTCGCTTCCACTATCGCCTGTGATCTTGAGCGCCCCCGTAGAAGCGGCAGAAAGGGGGACGCCATCTTCAAAGAGACCGACCTCACAGCCCAGATCAGGAGACATGTCAACCGTGCGGCTGAAGACGGCGGGCATGTGTCGGGGTTGTGGGCGAAGAGTTGAGGGCAATGACAAACACCAGAAGAGCTATGCTGTTGGCCTTCATGGTTTCGACTGGCGCGGGAGGGGGCAGCGAACTTGAATGGTACCTGATATGCCAATATCAGATCAGGTTGCGGCAGGTAGGTAAGTGAGCGACACCAAACGTATAAGAACAGAGAATAAATTGTAGCTGACGACAAAGTTGAGGTTGGGCTGGACTGGTTGTGTTTATTGGAGGTCTAAATACCTAACTTTTGTACTTAAGCCGATGCTCGGCAAGGAGGATTAGGTTTATCACCTCGGTCTGCACCCGTAGCAGAAAAGAATAGGAAAAGGGTAGGCTAGTTACGAGCATCTACACCATACTCTCACGAGGAAGCTTATTCCAACTCGCAGCGAGAAAACTCAGTTGATCAGAGTTCGTCAAGTGCTACTTCACACACGTACTAAAATCTCACTGGAAGTAATATGGAGAGAAAAACTTTATAACATGGAGAACATGGAGAACATCTCGACGACCCTGTGCCGAACGTCTAAATCCCCCATACGCCATGACGCTATGCACCATAGGTACTGAAGTCGGCTGAGGCAAAATCTATCGCCACAAATGTAAATATTGTACAAACTGTGATAAGACCCGCCAGGTGCCATCCACGACAAGCAACACCATCACCATCATGCGGTGTGACAGAGACGGCCGTAAGAATAGTAGATCAGGATTGCCTTAAGAGTGATAGTGCCACTGTCACAGTTACTGCTAGTAGCTCGAATTTGAGTCTCATGCCGGTCCCGTAGGTTCAAACTGCTGGCTGGCTGGCACCTTGGCAAAGAAAGCTGACATCAGACCGCGACATAAACCATCTCTTCGCTTTCTCTAAGATGGAGGTGTGCTTCTTGATGAAATGGCGTCATGGAAACCACCTGCTCCCAGTGCCTGTCTCTCAAGCGGCATGGAAAGCAGGGCTCCAACCGACGGCCGTGGTTACGCAACCTTCTTCCCGACCTGCGAGAGATTTTGGTCCAGACAAACTTTTGAGCTAAATGCTTACTTTTAGTACTATTCTGGAGAATAAACAAATGGACTGACTGGGTGTGGAAACCCAGTGGCGTCTCGCTGGCACTACGCCCCACCCACATGCTCAGGAACAGGAATGGAGTGATTAAGAATATGTACGCGAGGTAGGTAGGTACGCAGGCTTTTTCACATATGACTCACAACTTAGGTATATAAGAGGGTAGCGAAAGAGCCCACCAAAGGAAGAGGAAAGTACCTTACAAAAACCACCACCACCGTCAGAGCCCATCATATAAAGTGAATTTCCTCGAAATCCCGACCAAACAGCACCACAACCTTCTCACCGCGCCGCTGGTAGACAGTCGCACAATGCTTGGGTACCCCTGGAGCCGGATCCCAGTCAAACGGGTTGGGGTCGATGATGGTACGTGCCCGCTGCTCAATCTGCCAGCGGACCCGCGGCTCAACGTTGCCGTCCCATACAAGTTGGTTGTTTCCGTAGATGATGCTCGTGATTCGTGATTGTAAGCTCCAGTCCGTCGGTGTTGGTCAGTTCACAACACCTCTTGTCAAGCAGACTCGGCGAGCTTCTGCCATTTCATGACCTCCAGGCGGTGCTCCTCACAGGTCGCCTTTCTGCCACTAACCCCATAGAAGGGAGCGCCCTGCTTTTGGAAAAGTAATGGCAGAGGGCTAACGCGATACCTACCTCCGAGTGGCACTGGAAGGCGCGATGATGGCGTTGGCCATTCGTCTGTTAGGTTTTCCGCCCATCCACAAACCACTGCGCACCTCTATACCGGCTCTGTAGAGTCTTCGATATGCAATGTTGTCGTACGAGGCTCTCCTGCTAAGCAATACAGAGATCCTCCCATTTGGTATTCGCATCTATTGCCTCTCCGTGCATAATGCCATGGACGTATGACCCTCCCACCAGCTCCACACAGTTGGGGATGGTTGGATGGGGCCCGAAAACGAGAGGCTGTGGACAAGTTGAGACAATCCAAATCTCATCCCCGACTTTTGTTGACAGGGGTGCCGCCCCGAAATAACCACTTCCTGTAGCGAACAGCCGGCGGCTTCCTGCTGCCTTGGTTGCTGCAGCTGCGTACTCCTCCATTGCTGCCTCCAGGTCTTTCAAGTTCCTTACAGCCGTACGGAACTCTTCCGAGTCCTCGGGCCACTCCTCGTCTGGGGCCAGGAGCAGGCCCAGACCTTCGGCACACCGCTTGATATCATCAAGTGAGGGGATCGTGCCCGTTGCATCTGACCGGGCGAGTTCATCCAGGCTTGTGAGGCGTTGAATACGGACATGGCGCCGTTCTCTGGCCCCAGCCCCCTTGATGCGAGAGATAGGGGCAAGAATCTGATTGACGACCCACTGATGGAAGGCTTTGCCGAGGCTGTCCGGGGCGGGATGGCTCCTGGTTGTCCTGTCATGCACGATGGTGCGCCAGAGAACCTCGACTCGATCTTGGCGGGTGAACTTATACACCTGGTTGCAGCTCAACAACACCAGGGCTGCAACACTTTCGAAACTGGCCTGCCCGGCATCGCCGCCTCGGATGTCTTCCGCAATGTCATTGCTGACTCCAACAACTTCCCCCACTCTGTAAGCTCTGGCATGCAGCTTTGGGCCATCCACGCGAAAACCCATTTTTCCGACCTCTCGATATTTGGATGCATCCCATGCCGGTGACCTGCTAGTGTTGGCGCCTGTGAACCCGTGGAAGACGTCAACGCCGCGTTCGTGCCTAAGATCACGGACCCATGATGGGATTTCACGATCCCTCGCGACATCTGTGCTCATTCTCTTTCCCGCAAGGGCGAGGTAGCCGAGATGTTGACAGTCCTCGAGTATCCGGACAAAGGCCAGAGTAGATACACTGGCACTTGTACTCCCCGCGTGGTAGCTCGGCTGGATGGCGATCTCGGGCAGTCCTTTCAGCTCAGGGGTGGCTTTGAGTATCCCGAGAAGAGCAAAAACCTTGTCTCTTGGGTCGGAGCACTCAAAGCTTCGGAATTTCCAGAGGAGAAGCAGCAGGAAGTGCGCGGCAGTCCTCGTACGGGAGGTGTAGCCGGAGAAGTACTCCATAAACCGTCGCTCGTGCTTAGCGGTGTCAAAATGCTCAAACCAACCATTGCTGAGTGCTGCTGCCAGATCAATGCGGCTTACTTCCCACCCGATGATATCATCCGCAAGGATGCCGCGCGAAGAAAAAGAAGAAGAAGAAGAAGAAGAATCCCCTCGTTGCGCCGTGGCCAAACTGCGGTTGAGCTCGGTCAATTCGAGAAATACGCCGCACCGAAGAATCCGGCCCCATGGAAATGTCTGGGAGCCGTAGATGACTAGAGACTCCCTCGCCAGCGCGCTCTCTTGGACAATCCACATTCGTCGGAACCACGATGCCTGGAAAACGCGAATAAACTCGCCCCAGTTCTTTTCTGACACGGGTGGCAGGTCGTAGTACTCCAAGGCCCCGTGGTCTTTAGGGTCGTTGAGCTTCACAGGCCGGGTGCGATGATGAACCCCCCCGCTTTCCATCAGACGCTGTTCCTTCGCTGTGTCCAAGGATGATCCATCAAGCTGCTGCCGGACAACGGTGGACTGCGCTTTGGATATTCTCTGCATCAAAGGGTCGAGCTTCTTGCTCCTCCCGTTGTGATCTCCAAGCCAAATATCCACCTGAGTCGCAGCTTGGTATATTTGATCCATGATGGAAACCTGACTGCCGCGCTCCGCGAGGTCTTGCTGATTGATGCATATGAAGTCGATCCAGTAATATTCGGCCAGGCCCAAGTCTTTCAATCGGATCAGGGCGTTGAAAAGATTTGGCAGGACGCGGAACACTTTTTTGTTGATCAGTATGGTACGCAGATCGCCATCCCCGTATGGCGGGCTCGTCCTATCTGGGGGCCCCCAGCTGTATGATAAGGCGTGAAACGGCGGAGCGGTGCTGAGGGGGTGGTGCTGCACTTCGAGTGCTATCGTTTGGAGAAGCCGCGATGCGCGGAGGATGCGGACCAAGCGAATTGTGGAGGTGTCGAGAGGGGTGGCGGCATACCGGAATTCCGATCTCCCGCCGAGGTTCAGGAGGTTAAGCGGCTGGAAAAGGTTCATGTTTGGATAGGTACTGTGACGCGACTCGAGCAAAGTGGGATTGGGTGAGGATGATTGAAGAATTCACTTATCGTTTTCGCCCGTGGTGGCAGCTGATTTTGATAGTACTCTCCCCCGCAGGGCCTGCCAGGCAGGCTGCAGTTGACCCACACATATCGAAAGCTCTTGACTGGTGGTTCAGGGTCTGCACTGCCCCGTCCAATTGTCCAGTGCGGTTCGCCGTGTTTTTCGGAATTCCTCCTGCACAACGCGCGATCAACTTAAATTCACCCAAAATCCACCTGATCACCTCCATCACGATGGATTCACGTACAGTGCCATCTGGTACGGCAAAACATTGTTCAGTTTCTTGAAGTCGCGAGTCGTCTCGTCTTTTCACTACAGCCCATCACCACTCTTCCTCACCACCACTCTCGGCTTCCGACCACCTCAATGGCCCGTGTGAACGTGCAGGCTACCTCCTTACACCCTCGGAGCCTCCAAAAACAACTCCCCATACCCATCCCCCGACCCCCTCAGCGTATCCGACGTCTCCGCAACCCCATACGGCAGTCCCCCCTGGAACGACGGCGTCCCCGGCGCCGGAAGCGCCTTACTCGCCGTATCCCTGATCAGCGCCGCCTGGATCCTCGCCGCACTACACAAAAACCGCTTCACAATATCCGGGTACTTATTCACTACCAACTTGAAATCCCTCTTCTTCCACTTCCCATCCACAATCACATACTCGACATCCCCCACGCTCGCATGCAGCAGCACCGCCGCGACAGGGTCGTTCCATCCCAACAGTGCGGGCGAGTGCCCGTTCCACACGACGACGTCCGCTTTCGCGCCCACGGAGATAACGCCGAAATCCTACCGCCGCAACGCTAAGCCCCCGTAGCACGTCACGAGTAGGAAGGCCTACGCGGCGGACTGCGGGCTGTTAGCGGGGACGCGGCGGGTTTCGAGCACAGCCGACGTAACCAGGCGGCGGACGGACTGCAGCCAGAGGCGCGCCTGCGTGAGGATGTCGCTAGAGAAGGTGAAGTAGGTGTCGACGCCAAGGGCGGCTTGATCCTACGCGCGGTACGTGACGGGGCGGGCGTACCCGTTGGTGGCTTCGGATTCGGGCGTAATGGAGATGTATTGGTCGTGCTGGCGGAGGAGGGCGGCGCCCTCGTCGGTGAGCGCCGAGGCGTGCGAAAAGACGATGGGGATGGAGAGGTTGAGGAGGCCGAAGGCGGCGAGGGTTTCCGGGCTGTTGTTGCGCCCGCCGGCGTGCGTGGTGATGACGCTGGCGTTGGTTTCGAGGGCGAGGGAGATGATGGCGGCTACTTCGGCGGCGTGAGCGGGGTCGAACGTGTCGTAGGCGATGCCCATCTCGGTGGGGGATGATCCCGCCAAGGGACGGCGGCGCAGGGCGAGCTCGCGGTAGAAGGCGAGCTGCTCGGGGACGTGGTAGTTGGTTTCCGGGATTGGGTGGAAGGTGTAGGCCCAGAAGATGCGCGCGCCCGAGTCGATCGAGGCCTGTAGGCCGGCCTCGCTGGTCGCCCTTTTCCGATCTCACAGAGAGCACCGAAGAGGCTGTTAGTGATTGCCACCTCATTATTTCCAATTATGATCGTCGTCGTGTCTTTGGGATCCCCCCAAGTGTAGGAAATGGCGATATACCGGCCCCTGGCGTCCTTCAGGTGAACTGGAGAGATGGTAATGACTCTCTCCAGCCCGAGTTGAAGGACCCGAAGGAGTCTGATTTGGGAGTTCCCCAAAGGCGTGTAGAGATATTCGGCCATCGCGATTTTGAAGGAGTCAAAATAGCAACTGAAACATGGGGTCAGCGCAGGCAGCCATCTGGAAAAAAGCTTCTTCTTGAACAAGTAACCATGAGCGTCTAGAACTGCACGCCTGGCCAATACTACGGGATGCACCATTCTCGGTTGCTGTACATGAGCGCTGCCTGCTGCAATATGTGGTTTGAGTCCTCGCATGGCAAAAAGTATGCCACGCACAGGGGTAAAATTCACCGCCACTTTAGTTTAGCACACACAGGTTCGGGAAGTGACGAGATCCGATCATTCAAAATATCCCATGCGGAGAAGAAGAGGGCTGGAAGCGCGGTGGCCTTATCACACCGACGCGTCCTGCTGCAAACCCAGCGGGAGGGTCTGGAGCCTGAGGTCTCCGCCACGTCAACCAGTCACCTAAACCAGCGTGGGGCTGAGACTGGGCTGGGAGCGCACTAGCCGCTGCAGTCCTCCACCAACAACTGCGCAAGATCCACCAAGCTAGTTCGTGCGGATTCCACGGCCACGTCCCGACCCGTTGGGCCTCCGCCTCCTAAACTCCACCGCGTACCGCACTACAGAGCCAAGAACGAGGGGTAGACATCAGCGACAGCAGGCGGCAATTCAAGGCGGCGCTGTCGCCCGCTTTGACTTGGTGGCCACCCTCTGGACATGCAGCAGCATCGTCTCGGAGCGCCCCTCGTTTCTGCCGCCGATCCCACTTTCAGGCTCCCCCACCAATTCCACTCAGGCACCCCCTCCGCCATGCCGAGACGAAGATGGGGAAGGGAAAATGCACTCCAACCATGATAAGTAGACCAATCGCAGAATTTTGCGGTGGAGCAATCCGCAGCAACTTGGGATTGTGCGGAAGTGGACTCGCTGCAGCTGTGCGGCTGCCCGGCCTTGTCCGCTACCTCTACCCGCTAAATTTGAATGGTGCTAATCGCCGCAACGCCAAACCCGCCATGTTATGCGTCTGTTGCCACCTAAGGTAGCCTTAGCAAGAGTGCGAAGCCCACAGCCCCAAAACGCGCCTAAACATGCACTTCCCACGTTGCCACCTACGTAAACTAGTGCAAGTCCATAGCCCAAGCCAGCCTAACAACAGCTTCAAAGCGCACGTTTACGCCTGGACAAATCCACAGCCCAAAGCAGCCCAACACAAGCCCCAAAGCACCATAGCCCAAGCCAGCCTAACACCAGCTTCAAAGCGCACGTTTACGCTTGGACAAATCCACAGCCCAAAGCAGCCCAACACAAGCCCCAAAGCACACTTCTACACCTGAATATTCATTTCTTGTAGCCTAGTGCGCGCAGACAAGCAAATCTGCGGCCTACGCAACCTATTTCCAACATTTACCAGAGTAATATATAACTTTGTAAAGCGCTTTCTTCACTAAGGTTAGGGGTCGCGAATGACATTGCAAAAGTCTGATTGCCATGGCTCCTTTCATACTCCACAAACTCGATATCGATGGGGAGGATGAAAGAGATGGGGTTATTCATGCTAAAGTTGAGCTGAATCTTGATGAAGACAATCGTCCCGCTCCTATCTACGATCCTGCACTCCTGGAAGAATTCGTTCCAGAACCTGGCGAAGAGTTTCGGAAGCATCCTGGCAAACCGGGGGAGGGGGTAAGTCACTTTGTGTGAGCAGGGTCAGCGGTGATATCGCTAACTTGAATTTTTCATCATTAAAGGTGTTCCCTGCAAAGATCCAAGTCGCATCTTTGAATGATAACTGGACTTATGTTAATGATAATGCCTTCGCCCGTGGGTTTCTCAATAAGGTCAATGCTCCTAAAACTCCGTCTCTTCAGCCTGACAGTCCTAATCTGTGCGGGCGTTGCCGAGTTCTCAGAATATGGACTGAGGGTTTCCACCTCGACATCAAAGTCTCCGATCTAAGAGAGATGCAGACATCTTGCCTACTCTGTGGGCTTCTGTATATGTGTTTACAGAAGTCTAGCCGAAGTGACCAGGAAGTTCTGAGAATACGCAAGGATGGCTCGGCGTTGAGGCTGGACGGTCATAACCAGAGGATTATTCGACTATGTGCTGTACCAGGTCAGTGAACTAATCTCTATTCTTGTCTTACCTGACATTCGAAAGGATAAGGAAATGTCTAACCTGCGGACAGGATCCCAAGCACCTCCACCGGGCATTCAAATCGGATTTCCGGAACTACCCGACACAAGTGGAATATCGTTCGATTTGCTCCGCGAGTGGCTACGAGAGTGTGACGGAAATCACAATCAACTTGAGCACAATCAACATGTCCATCACCCCAGGGAGAATATTCAACTACCGACCAGAGTCCTTGATGTCGGGTACGGAGGAGGCTCAGACACTTTACGCCTCCATTGTCCAAAGGCAAGAGAAAGAGGGACTTACATTGCTTTATCACACTGCTGGGGAATAATCCCCTGGGAGGAAAGACAGCGATATATCACAAATCACGATAACATAAAAGAACGATGCGAAGGCATCGACTTCAATACGCTGCCGAAAACTTTCCGGGACGCTATCACGGTCACACGGCAGCTCGGAAAACAATTCCTCTGGATTGATTCTCTTTGCATCGTACAAGGAGATGCAAAGGAATGGGAGAAAGAGTCCCAGCTAATGGAGAGAGTCTTTAGCTACGCTTACTGTACACTGGCGGCAAGCTCCGCAACGGATTCTACGAAGGGATTCCTCGGACCGCGACCTGCTGCAAAGTTTGTCGAAATCCCAAACAATACAGACTCTCGTTTCTATGCCTGCGAGGCTATTGACAACTTCCAGCGCGATGTGGAGGAAGCTGCCCTAAACCAACGGGCATGGGTCTTGCAAGAGAGAGCCTTAGCTCGTCGGACCATTCACTTTACAGCAACGCAGACGTACTTCGAATGCGGATGCGGCGTCCGCTGTGAAACGCTGACCAGGATGCAAAAGTACGTTAAAATTCACTAAACGAATCCTGAATGGACATCTTTTCGATTCCTCGCTTTCATTTACCCATTAATATTGTCAGGTTTTTATTGATGAATTGTTGAAACTAATCGAATAACTTGGTACTTCAGTTCCAAAGCACAGTTTCTGGGCGATCATGTATTTCCGAAATCGGCCATGAACCACCCCGAATCGAATCTGAACCGTCTTTATCAGATGCTCTATGAAGATTATTCAAAGCTTCGTATTACAAATACTACTGACAGGCCTCTCGCGATTGCCGGTTTGGAGTCGAGGCTCGCCGCTGCATTTCAGACCGTGGGAAGATACGGCATATTCGACCGCTTCTTACATAGGAGTCTCTTATGGCAACGACCGGATGGCAGCGTGCTCAGACGGATAAGCTACGAGGAAAAGCGAAAGGTACCATCGTGGTCTTGGATGGCATACGAAGGACATGTCAGCTATATGGCTGTTCCAACGGGACAAGTAGAGTGGACTAAAGCGGTCTACTGTTCTTCCAGCACCATTAGGGAGTATTCACATTCGGGATTAGGTCGTATCCGTGGGATCCACAACGACGGCTACTTCATTGAAGTCAATGCAGTCGTGAGAGACTTCAGCTCGGACGAAGCCAACAGAGCGGGGCAAAGACTGGTCTTCGACGAAGACGAGGACCGGCAAACTCTCGGATTAAAATGTGTTGTTCTTGGACGGCAATGTCCGTGGCGGGGAGCACCCGGCGAGGACCGAGAATACTACGCCCTGATTGTTAGACCAGTGGAAGATGGAGTGTCCTGCCGAACATACGAAAGAGTCGGAATTGGATCTTTGAAGGAGAGACATATATCGTTTAGTGGATCGGCCTTTAATGTGCAACTCATATAAACGGGTGTGTCGAGAAGGGTTTCCATCTATGATCCGTCGGGTTTTTACCTATCTGAGACAAATTTGACTAAACGAGCTACCACAAGTCGTGTGACGGCACGCACATAAAGCAATGGGTCAAAGCCGCAGTAAACTATAGTGGTATTCGTGGAATACTAAGCTAAAGAAGAAAAGAAGGAGAGAAAGCAAATCTAGAATCTAGAATCGAGAATATGTAGTGGTGCGTGGTGGTGGTGCACGGACCATATGCACGTCACGTGATCTGCAGCAGGAAAAGGATGGTGCCCTGAGCAGGCGCCATAACATGTTGGAATGCACCACTGTTGTTGAATTGGCTGGAAGCTGCAGAATCTGCGCATCCTCGCGTTGGGCTACAATTCAGCCCGCGCGTGGCACAGACCACCAGGTGTGGCCAGTTCATGGATACGGCCACACTACTGGCGTAGTGTGTAAGCTGACACGCCCCCTCGGGGAGCCTCATGCTAAGGCTTCCTGACACAGCTTTCGTGGGTTCTAGGTACAAAATGAAGCTATTCCAGGCTCCTTGCGAGCCACATATCTTGTGTTCCATGGTGTTTTCCTTGCCATCGGTTACCATGATTCGGTCACCGTTTACATGCGCCAAGTGGCCCAAAATGCGTTATTCTGGCTCTGTGAACCTCACTTTCTTGACCATGGCTTCGCCGCCAGTGAGGGCCTCTTCGTGTGCCTCAGCATCTATTTCTGCCAGCTTTCTGGCCTTCACAAGCTCCTGGATGTCTGCGACCCCTTAACTCATTACAGCATCCTAGGGCGTACTGTCACAACCCAGGAAAAGACCACCCTCTAACCTAAGGCATCCACTAAGTAGGGATCCCAGGAACAGCCAATAGCAGCGAACCCGGGGACAAAAAGAACGGGATAGCGTTACAGCACCAATAAAATAACAACCCGACTATAAAATGTTCGAAACGTCCCGAAGTCCCGAGGAGCGGAACATCGGGACCACTTACATATATACACCGGACAAACCCGGCTCTACAGCTAACTTCCTTTATCACAGTAGTAACAATAATAATACTACTTTGCATCCTTTACATTAAAGTATCTTTTAACTGCTTACGACCTACGTAACCTACCACCACCTTTACACCACTTCGTTTGCACGCCTTCGTATGTACGTGCCTTACCTTTCCTGTATCAGCCATAGTCAGGAACTCTATCTTCAGGGTTCGGGTCACGCAGGCTTCGTCACACGTACTTAAGCGGTAACACAGCTCAACATACCGGTACCATTAACCGCTTAATACCTAACGTGCATGATAAGCGAGTGCACCAGACAAGCGAGTGCACCACTTTCCACGCGACGCACCACCTCCACCTTCAATCCTCAATTATTCCACAACCCAACATGTCTTCCACTTTAAAAGAGGCACAGACAATCTTGGCCCTTAAGGTTATTCAACGTAATAAAAACCTTACCCTACAAGCCGCAAGCAAGATCTATAATATTCACCATACAACACTTATGCGACGACGCGACGGCAAACCTGCACGATACGATATTCCAACCAACTCGCGCAAGCTTAAGGATTTAGAAGAGAAAACGATTATTCAATACATTATTAAACTATACACACGCGCATTTCACCCCCGGCTTTCGTACGTGGAAGATATAGCCAATCAATTGCTACGCGAACGCGACGCACCCAAAGTAGGCGTACAATGGGCTCACAACTTCGTCAAGCGCCAACCAAAACTTCAGACGCGTTTTACGCGTAAATACAACTACCAAAGGGCCAAATGCGAAGATCCAAAAGTTATTCGCGAGTAGTTTGCGCTTATACACAATATAAAGGTCAAATACAGGATCCTCAATGACGATATGTACAACTTCGACGAAACCGGCTTTATAATGGGCATTATCATCGCCACCATAATAGTCACTGCCTCGGACAGCCGCAACAGGGCCAAACAGGCCCAGCCTAGCAATCAAAAGTAGGCTACAGTCATCCAAGGAGTAAACGCCTTAGGCTGGGCCATCCCGCCATTTATCATCTTAGCCAGGCAATATCACCTCGCCAATTAGTATCGAGAGTGCAACCTTCCGGCCAATTAGCGCATTGCAACAACCGATAATAGCTGGACTACTAATGAGAAAAGCATAGATTGGATTCGGCACTTTAATTTCCATACAGCATCTCGTACGAAGGGCAAATATCAGCTACTCATCCTTAACAACCACAATAGCCACCACTTTGAAGAATTCGAAACCTACTACCAGAAGCACAATATTATCACACTCTACATACCTCCGCACTCTTCTCACCTGCTTCAGGCATTAGATGTTGGTTGTTTTGGGCCGTTAAAGAAGGCGTATAGCTGCCAAATTAAGCAGTTAATGCGAATAAACATCACACACATCAGCAAGCTGGAATTTCTCTATACGTTCAGAAAGGCGTTTTTTACTTCGATCACAGAAAAAAATATCCAGAGGGGGTTTGCCGGAGCCAGCCTTATACCGTACGACCCAAAGAGGGTAATATCTGAGCTAAATATGCGCATTCGGACCCCAACACCCCCAGCCTCAAGCCCAGGTACAGCACTACCTTAGGTCTCCCAAACGCCACACAACCCTCGAAAGGCCACCTCACAATCAACACTTATAAAAACTCAAATTTCCAACTATCAGGGCAGCTCTCCAACCTCAATACTAACTGCTATGGATCGATTGGCTAAAGGTACGATGGCTATAATGCACGAGGTGGCTCTCCTACGTACGGAGGTCTCCGTACTACGAAAGGCCAATAAAGGGCTTAGTAAACAACGGAGAGCCAAAAAAACACATATACGGCTTAGAGGGTCACTTACTATACAAGAGGCACAGGATCTACTGGATCAAAAGGTTATAGGTGAGCAGGTAGCCCAGGAAACACGACAAAATAATAGTGGTGCAGGGGGGTCTCGTACGAAGATTCGGTGCTATGGCGTATACGGCAAGCCTGGCCATAATGCACGCACGTGCAAGGAGGCTGCAGAATCGTCTAATTCATCCGTTTCTAATTCAGTTATTGTTATTTCTTAGTGCTGTGGTTATGTAATTGAGGATAGTTGTGGTGGGGTGGTGGAAAGTGGTGCACTCGCTTGTCTGGTGCACTCGCTTATCATGCACGTTAAGGGTATCTCTAGATTATAATATCGTTCCCAAGCATTATAAAATCGGCGCATTACACCTCTCAGGCTATCGGGGGTTAGTAGTTCGTCCTCTTCATTAAGCTTGCCTTTCGTACTGAGGGCTACAGTTTTAGCAAAATACTTTATAACTTACATATCTCAAAGATTGGAAGGACCATATATCTTTTCATATCTATATTATGTTAGGCCTCAGTGTAAATTATATGCGCGATAGTTATATTCACTTACAAGTGCCACACCTCAAGTACACGTAAATAGCGGTTTTTACTCTTAGGCCTCAAATTCCTGCGAACCGCACAAGGGTCGATCTTGGTGCGGTCTACTGTAAGGCCTCTCTTTACCGCCCGCTTAAAACAGCATCTGCTAATTTGAACGCCGTTGATTTAAGCTCCATATCTTGCACTTTGTAAAGGCCAGTAAAAAGTTCAAAGGTATAGAATAACAAAATAATGTATTACAGTTAGCTGTAGATAGGTGTAAGATGTCGAGGTAGAAGCTAAGTGAAGGCGGAACCATTTGCTTTCTAAAGACGGGGACTATCGTAGTTATTTTTATATATGGGACCAATTCTAGGCTCGCTCGGCTAGAGTTGAAGCGGTTGTGGATGCTGCGGCGCAGCCTTCCAGAAATGGTTCCGAGGGTGAGCAAGACTGAGCGAGACTGAGCTAATCCTGAGCCGGCCCTGAGCCGGCCCTGAGCCGGGGTGAGCAACGTCACGTGGGCGATGTACGAAAAAGGAAATTTTGTGTGCCCAGATTCGTCGCATAAAACAGCTAGTGCAGTCAGCCAACGATGATGACCTTATGGATGTATGTCCAAAAGCGTCGAAAGGATATGCACCTATGCAACCATAAATGCCTCTGTCTATCTCCATTCTAAAGTCGCCTGCATGCTTGACAAAGATCCCCGACGCTTTGAATTCAAAGCATATCCCCAAGATGCATCACAAATGTATTTTGTGACCGATCACATGGCTTATCACATGGCTTCCAGGTCGACCTCGAAAAACTGGTCCAGGCCTGCAATGACCATCTCCTCATCTTCAGCAAGGGCAACGGTCCCGGCTTGCTCCGTTCGATCCTCCTCATCCTCGTCCTCGCTCTCGCTACCGGTCTCACTGTCATCCTTGTTCTCACGCCCGCCACCTCCAAGAGCTGCATGCCTGTTGCTCGCCACGACAGTGTCTCCAATGACAGGCACCTTTGGTCCGGCGCCCAGAAATCCCTGGCCCTCCAATTTGATTTCCATGTAGGAGACGGCGAAAATCTCTTCTCCGGACGCAATCCATTCGCTCTCCCTGCCAACACTGTTTCTCACTCTCGCATCAGCAACGATTTCCAAGCCAGCCGCAGCCGCAGCCCCTTGGAGGATCGTGGGAGTAGCCGCAGTCGCTCCGGCACCCGCTGCAGTCCCGGCCGCCGCGGTTTTCGACCAAGTCGCGTTGGTGGTAGTCATAAAACCAATGACAAGGTACGCCCGGCGAGACCGCTTCCTGTAGAGCAGGTGTCGCACCTCAGATGCATACCGTGAGTCCTGCATCAACTTCTGGAACTTGAGGTCTGCGTTTCCCAGGCTGTAGCGCTTGACCTGTTCGCTCTCGACCGCGGTTTGGTCCTCCTGTTTGCGCTCAACCTCAAGATGGAACAACTTGGAGAGCTTTACGCGTGCGCCGGCATCTTTGATGTTTGCAAGACAATCTTTGCGATTGGTGGTGATGTTGGGCTTGGGTAGGAGATTGGGCAGGAGCTCATTGACGAGGGGTCCATCGGGCGCGTACGAGGCTTTGGGGTCATACTTGTCGCCCACAACCCTGAGCAGAAGGTTGGGAATATGGTCATCCCCGAGCGTGTAGTCGAGGATGAAGAACTTCTTGCGGGCCATGGCGGCGTGTTTTCTGGAGGGAATGGTGAAGTGCGTGCGCGTCCTCGCTCGTGTGCGGGGCAGTTGGCGGGTGGGATGGCGGTTCCTAAAATGGCATCAGCTGAAAAAAGCACGGAATCCTTAGCGCCAACGGCAAGGAGGGAGCCGTTAATGCGGTACATATCATGGAGATGCGGCTCCAAAGCGTTGCGAAGTCAAAATCGCCGAAACATTGCGTATGATGTTCTAGATGATGGTGGAGGAAGACTCTGGTTGATCTGGAAGCACCATTGCAGTTGGTACACATTCTGTGCCAACACTTGGGGTGCGGGCCGCCAGTACCCTCCAAAGTTCCCCCTTACTGTCGATGTTTTAGGGGTCCGACAGGGATCATTGCCTGCATGCATGCATGCATGCTGCTGCGGGCAATCGGGGAAGTCGCGATGAGCGCGTCTGAAATCGTGGCTTCAATCTTCTGCTCCTTCCATCGATGTGGTTAGCAAAGATGGAACGGCTTGCAATTCGCGTCATCCCAAAGCGCTACCCCGAACACGACGAAAGCGCAACCCCGGGCACGCTTGCTTGGGACGTCAATGTTCACATCGGCCCTGACAAATACACCCGAACCATCTCCGACCCCTTCAGCGAAAAAGATCACGCAGAATGTCGTTGGTATCTCGAACATCATGTCCCCGTCGACCCTTTTGACCAAGGGCGATCTGATAGGGCTGCTTCCGCGCTTCGACGCTACGCGAAAAGTCTCGCCCAGCAACTTAACCTCACCGTTATCAACTGCAACCCCATTGACTTTGACATTTACGAGGATCTGTCTAATGCACAAGACACCAGATTCAGTATATTCCGGCTGCATTGGGAGCTTCTCGAGGATGCGCACGCTTGGGGTTTGGAATCCTTGAACCTGCGCATTCGCAGACATCTACCTCCGCGCATCAGTCTTGGTTCACTCTCGGTTCACAAACGGCCATTGGGACCCATACCTCCACCGCATGTTTCACGAACCATCAACATCCTACACGTCGTGGCCAGGAGCCGGGGTGCCACAATCAGCGAGCCGACAGACATCAGCCCATACCTGGCCCTGAGGGTCCTTACGCAACTGTCAGAGCATCTGAGGAAGCATCGATGTCCGCTGAGACTTAAGATTACCACGATCCGCCCCGGGACCTTCGAAGCACTCGCCGAACATGTCGTTCAGCTGGCAAATGGGGGCAAGGGTGAAAGTTACCACTTGGTGCACCTTGACGTTCACGGCCAGGCGGACCAAGATGGAGCGAAGTTGTTCTTCGAGTCATCCAAGGCAACCGAGGGCCATAACTCGACCGACGTATCCAACGCGCTTATGAAGCTCGGTGTTGAGTTTATCGTCTTGAACGCGTGTCGCTCGGCACGAGCTGATCTCGGCCACGACGCAAATACAGCTTCAATTTTCACACAAAGCGGTTGCGGAGACAACGTTCTTGCCATGGCATTCGAGACACTCTCTGGAGCGGCAGAGATTTTCCTCCGCTCGTTCTACACCGAATTTCTCATGCATGGCGCTTCATTCGGCGCAGCAGCTCAACGAGGACGGATGGCCCTCCGAAGCGACAATGTCCGCAAGGGAAGACTGAATCAGACGTTGCCTCTCGCGGATTGGTTCAGCCCCGTTACGTACACCTCGGTTTCGGACCTTGCCGTCGCCGCTCCAGTCTACACCGTCAGCACGAACATCACTTGGGAGCGAGGTTTGGTGGGAAGAGACTATGATGTTGCTGAGCTGGAGAAGATACTGCTCAAGCGTCGCAAGGCTTTCCTTTATGGCCATGCGTGGATTGGGAAGACAGCGTTCCTTCAATACGCTCACAGGATTTGGGCCGAGACATCGTTTGCTGACGAAATCATGCATGTTGATCTCGCGTCTAGCTCCGTAAAAGACGTGCCATCTCTAGTCCAAGCTCTCCGTCCCAGGCGCCCCACCACCAGCGAAGGAAATGCCGAAGTTGACGTCGACTCCATACTGCAACATGTCAAAAGCAGATCCAAGGTCTTGGTCATCATTGATGGAGTTGATGCTATCTCTACCGCGTCTCCTGTTGGCCTTGGGAAGCACAAGATGGAAAGGAAAGATGCTCTACAGATTGGAGATTTCCTGAAACTACTTTACGAGTCTTGCAAAGCTGGACAGACAGGCTCCATGATTCTCTTTGCTGGGCGCTTAGCCCCTTCGAGATTAGAGGCCGGAGCCGGTCACGCGGGACCGCTTGCTCGGACGAATGCCTGGCTTTTCACAGCTTTCAAATCGTCCCGTTCGACAATGGAGCTCCAAGGACTGTCACTTGTCGACTCACTCGAGATTTGCGAGGAAACAGCCCGCCAGGCCGGCCAACCGGTCCCCCAGATGACTGAGCTGGGCACTCGTAACAATCTGGAGTTGCTCATGCGCTTGCTTTTGGGCATACCAGGGGCGATTTCTCCATTCATTCTCGCCGCGCATAGGAATGGGGTACTTTGGCTGTCCCTGCGCACACATTTACTTTCCGGACACTCGAGAACGTATCGATCGCTGCTATCCAGCCCAGAAACGGCCTCGGTCTTTGAGGAATTAAAGTGTCTCGCCCTCTCCCTGTCGCCAGAGGAGTACTCGGCGATGCTGCTAATCGGATTGTTCTGGCATCAAGGCCCATATGATGTCCGGTTCGCCGAGGCCATGGTCGACTTTGGAGTGTGTGCTGACCGAAAGACTGTTGACAATGCCCTCAATCTTGCCTCTGAACGCGGTTATATCCGATTTGTACCTGTCGAGGGCGTCAAACGGATTAACTTTGTACACCCTGTGTTTACGATTTACTGTCGAGCAATTCTCGAGGACCTATGCCGCCAAATACTCTCTCGAGGAGAGGGAACACAGCCTGTTGCCGACCAGAACGGCTCTCTGTCCGACGAGAATGCCCACCTCTGCATCGCTGCCAAGCTTTACGCAGCAGTCGAGTACAGAAAGCGAAAAATACCTGGTGGAAGCATCGATTTCCAATTCGTGCAATGGTTCATTGAGAATGTCGATTACCAACTGATGTTCCAACTCGCCTTGCCAGACGAAGCGACCAATGCGCGGACACCATTCAAAGTACAGCAAGACCCCAACGCATTCCACTTCCTCAACGGGCTTACATGCTTCGGTCTCTGCACAGATCGGGACAGAAACCTCGCGCCCGAGGACTGGCCGCTGGATTACTTTGTCAGGTTTCCTTCCATGGTGATGTCTGCCGGTACAGCAGCTGAGGCAGCACTCTTTTCGGAGCAGCTGGAAAACCTCCTCTGTCGTCATCTTGAGCTCAAGGGTGCCGATCTGGGTGGAGTGGAGATTCACCGGTCCTGCTTCATTTTATCGGCTGTCAGCCTTGTCATGCTTCGTAAATGGCATGCAAACGACCCTGGTGCCCGATGGAAGGAGCTTGCTGCGGCTGCAAATAGCCTTTGTGAATCCTCGGTAGAGAAGAGTGGGCTGGAACGCTGGGCGAGTCTCGTCTTTCAGCTTCCCGGCATTGCAGTTAGCAATACGCGTTCCACAGACTTTGCCGCGGATTTCGAAAAGATCCTCGACGGTATGCCCAAGACCGGCGGGAAGCAAAACGACCGGCTGGCGGCATCCATGGCACGCGGGCTCGCGAGAAGTGCCGAGGAGGCCAGAGCTGCGCGGGTTCATATCACGGGGTACCCGCTCGCTGGTCACGACGACAACACAAGCAAGCAAATTGCCCGAGACACCCTGCTTGAGCTGGTGAGACGGGGCCTATCCGATCAGACAGGTTCTAGCGATGAGGCAGGAATGGCTGAGATTTTCAACAAGGTCATGACAATGCTTGCAAGCCAAGTTGGAGATCGCCCCCGAGCCGGCGCGTTGATGTTCATGCCAAGATCTCAATCATCAGTGATTGAGAAGCATCGGGGCAACGGCTCTAGCATACGGACTCTTGGCGAAATTTTCGACTCGCCAAGTGGACGCCTAGACCGGATCGAAGCAGCCATGAACTCTGGTGACTGGGCTACTTTCCTCAGTTCTAACACGTCGCTCCTCGTTCAGCACTTGCAAAACGGTGATAGCCGCCAGGCATTCAAATACTTGGAGACCGTTCTTCCTGCACTCAGACAAAATCCTGCCGCTGCCAGTCTCGTTGAAACGATGGAACGGGAGATGAAGCTGCAAGAGCTTAGCGACATTGCGCTGGGCATCAGCGCTGCAGATACAGACACACCACACGACAGAACTGCGGCCATGGCTGCGGTAGATGAGATGGAACGCATCCTCAACCAGAGTCCAGCCATTAGCGAGACCCAACGAGAAGTGGAGCGAAATCGAATAGCGTCGCTCCGGGCTGCTGCGGAACAGGCAGCCGGGCACAGCGCGGAGGACTTTGCTCGGATTAGAGAAGACTTCAAAGCAATGAATTTGCGGCTGACTGGAGAAGACGCCGAGCCTGAGGCAATCCTCAAGAGAATGCAGATCTCTAACCAGGCCTCGCAACTGATGAAGGAGATTGGAGAAGCAATTAATGGCGAGCGGGATCTGCGAGAGGGCTTTGCCAAGATGGATCAATTGGAAGAGCTATGCCGGCAGCAACCGATTGCCATGTTTGTGATTGCAGGCGAGGAAGGCATAGCCAAATGGCGCGGCATGTTGAAGGAGAAAGAGATGATGATTCAGGGGATGAAGCTCGAGATGCAGGGTCGAGAGATGCACCGACAGGCTATTAGGACGCTGGCCGAGGTGGGTGTCCCGTTGACGATTGCTGCCCTGGGGTGGTTGTATACGTGGGTCAAGGGCAAAATATGGGGGGGATGAACGCGACAGGCCTCTCTCTCTGTCCAATGATATTATATTTTGTGAATGATCTAACTGTAATAAATACCCTTTCCAGCGCCAGCAATGAGTTAGTTGTGCATCCGTGTCCCGCCCAAAACGCCCAATATGAAAGAGAGGAAGGGAAAAAAAAAAAAAAAGAAAAAAAAAAAAAAAATAAAAAGGCCGGAAACAAAACCCCGCCTATCG
>Ga0247763_1000448_pt1 | contig 24466 bp, 18 predicted proteins | sample UWRJL141409B4_FD_179926 | JGI IMG/M metagenome (GOLD analysis project Ga0247763, IMG submission 179926) | Plant litter microbial communities from Arlington Agricultural Research Station in Wisconsin, United States - UWRJ-L141-409B-4 | ecosystem: Environmental > Terrestrial > Plant litter >...
ACCTTTTGCAACCACTGTTGCCACCGCGCAGTATTATAATAAGGGCTTCTCTGGCCAAGTCAGAGAGCCAACAAGCAATTCAATCAAGCTGTTGCATCCCCCATCAATTCCACAGATTCCAATATGCAGTGTTTCTGAGATATAGCCGGTGGTCACGGCACGGCTTTTCCCACGCTTAATTCTCATGGACAGGCTGTGCCGACATAGGGTGCCGTTCCTGTTGGTGGTAAGTGGGGGTGACTCCTACGTACTGCCCGGGCTCGGGCTCGGGCTCGGGCTCAGGCTCGGGGCCAGGATCGGGTCCGAGTTCGGGACCAGGCTCGGACTGGGGATCGGGATTAGGCCCAGGATCGGCAGCAGGCTCGGGCTCGGCATCAGGCTCGGGATCGGGGTCAGGAGCGGGAGCCGGTTCAGGTTCAGGTTCAGGAGCAGGATCAGGCTCAGACTCACCAAACACCTGCGTTTTATGAGGGTGGAAGTCTATCGGGACATGTTATGACTGCGAGTGCTTTAGAAGTAGAGGTGTCTGTTGGCCGAATCCTGTGTGCGATGCTGTTCCTTCTTTTCATCTAGTGCTGGCAGATATGCTTTGCCTATTATTTTTGTTGATCTTTTTCTTGAAGATGACGGGAGGAATTTGCTTCATGTTGTATAGTGCGGTTAACCATTGGACAGAAAAAAAAATTGATAGTACCCTGGATGGAAACCCTTGAGATTCTTGAATTACTAGTGTATTGATGCATGCGAGACTCCAAAATTGACCCTCGTCACTTTGCCCTCGTTGAGAAGGGTTCCTTCATGTCGACGATGAGAACTAACTTGCTTTCCATCATAGTACTAACAGGATATGGATTTATGTCTGATTTGTTTGTAGCAAAGTGTAGACGAAGATCCAAATCCCGCCGCGTATCATGCAAGCAATGTAGAAAGTGTTCCACCTTTTCACTTCACAACGGTCCTTGCGGCGATCCTGCTCTTCTTAAGCGTGTCCTTTGTTCGAGGGTCCGAGGTCAGAAGGTGAGAAGGCCGCTGGAAGGGCAGTGAAGTTACTAAAGTACATGTATTTCATGATTAGAACAGATTGAATGATGTCAAGCCTGGTATCGTGATATTAAAGAGCACAGTACTCACGGGGTGTTGGTGAATTGCATCCCGATTCCAAGAAGATTATTCTCCTTGTTGGCTGTCTTGGGCTTGACGCTCTTCTTTTGCGTGGCCTTTGAGGCGCTGGGTGAAGATGTTCTGGAACGGGAGCCGTTTGTGGCGGTGGTGCTCCATGTGTCGGAGGTCTTTCTGCGAGGTGTGAGGGGGGTGTTTTGGTGAGATGGTGATGGAGCTGTGAAGGTGAGGTGCAGGTGGTGGAGGGTTTCCGGGAGAGAGTCGGGCTAATAGTTAAGGAGGGAATGGAGGGGGGGGAGGGGACAGGCTAATGCTTTCGTATTCTAAGTTAAAAGGAAATACTAAAAAGGAATGGAACCTGAGGTTCGGCTCCATCGGGTTGCGGACTGCGTGGATGTGTTGAAGGAGATGGGCGTTGTGGATGCGTCCAAGGAAGGTGGTACAGCCCCGTTGGGAACTTGGTCATTTAGAAATACTTGGACCCATCATGGAGAGCCAGAGGACTGGCCAGTGCTGCCAATGGCCAATGGCAAGATCAGGCTGGCGACCATGATGGGCAGGGGCACGATGGGTTGGTTTGACAAGCAATGAAGAGAAGACGCTTCAATGTGGCATGACAAATGAGAAGATGACCTACGTGGCAATCGGCATGGTGGACAGGAGTAGTGGGACGGAGGATGCCGCAGGAGTCGACGGTGCTCGGTGCATGGATGAGTTATCTTGGGAAGCTGTTCTCTGGTCTGGGCTTTAATGATGGGTACTGTGTCTCAAACAGAGGCTCCGTGTTGACAAGAGTGGTTTGAAGGAAGCCGGAGAGGTGGTGTGGTTGAAAGATGGGGAGACGAGCCATTTTATAATGAGAAAGATGAGGATGGCGTGGACGAATCTGCATCGTTGGGGGACCGTCTAGTGTGAGAGAGACGCGGGCGTCAAAGGCGGGACGCAGGGCGAAAACGTTGAGTATTGAGATTGGGACATGCTTGGGACATGGCCACCGGGGCCAGCAAGACCCCACACAGAAGAGAGAACTGTACCACGTTTGGACTCAGAACTGGTGGGACTTACGCGAATGATCCTCGATCCTCGATCCTCGGAGGACTGTATTCTAGGGGATCACGGTGTGGTTGGCCTGTCACGTTTTGTGATCTCCACCTTTTCGCTCCCCCACAAGTCACCCCCAACACCATTGTCTTAAAGATGGATAACTCGGAATAGGCTAGCCCAGGCGCGATGCACTTGGATGCATGCAGGCAGGTCAACCCGAGCTAAATGGAGATAAATGTCTGCCTGTCATTGGCTCATAACGTTCTGTTGTCTCGCTTTGCCCGGGGAATGAGGCGGTCAAAATCCCGAACTGACGGACGCTTGGTGACCTCCTGGGCCAGGGTATCGTGATGCCGTCCCATGGCGCGGTGCGTGGGCAATTTTGCGTCGGGTGGCTCGAGTGTTGGCTCGATAGTTTGCCCGTTTATGGTGCCCTGAAAGAGGGTGCCATTGGTGCCTGACGTTTTGTTCTGCCAAGAAGGGGGATGTGGAGATCTCCGTTGCCACCGGCTGGCGGTCTCGCTCTGGGCTGTTTGTTGTGATTGGCTTGTGACGTTTTGTGAAGCACACTTCGCCCCACCCTTCCTGCCTAACTCACCCTCCCTGCTTTCTGCAGTTTGGACTGCACGATGCAGCCGACGCAGCTCATGTCTTGGCGCTCAACATTGGGCCCCTCAGCGGTCAACAGATAAGGAAGCCACAGCCTGGCCGAAACCTGGAAACTCGGCATTTGCCCAAACTCCAGAGCTCCCGGCTCTCCCAAAGTCTGTCTCTACCCTCCTCTTTCCAGTGCAGGTTACCTACCGAAGAAGGCCTGAAAAATGGACGCCAACGTGCTCCTCCCGCGCGACGATGAAGCCAAATTTCTCCATGTCCCGTACGAAAAGCGTTGGGATCATTTGAAACCAGTCATCACGCAACTTTACATGGGGAAGTTTGGCCCCAACGGAAAATCTATGACCATCACCCAAGTCGCCGATTTCATGAAGCATCACTATTCGTTCCACGCTGCGTCAGTCCCATCCCACATCGCACCCAACCTTACACAGACATCTAACAACTTTTGTATGCAACAGTGAGACGCAGTACCGGCGCTGGTTCAGAGAGTGGGGTGTTCGAAAGCGCACTCTGGCAAACGAGAAGGAAGACATCATCAGTCTCCTCGGACGGCGGACCCGCACCGATGCAAGCACGAGCACCCCGAAGGTGACGCTGGGTGTCGATAAAGAGGTTGATAAGAAACAGCTCAAGAGACACATCAAGGACGAAATTCGTCACCGTGCAGTGGTGGCTGTCGCTCCAGGCGTGTAAGTGATTGACTTTCCATGTTCTTTGGCTCGGTTCTTATCCCATTTCTTCGTCACTCCCCTGTGGCCCAGTCCACGCTTTCCCGCCAGAGCCTAAGAACTTCCCACAGTCTCACCTCTTGGAATCTCCCATACGCTGCGCTTGTCAAGGCTCACGGTGTGGGCACGAATAGCGACTCTCCTTTCGCTGCAGCAACACCCGCCTACCTACAAATCCACAGCCCTGAAGCCACAACACCTGGACGAACACCACCTGGCCCATCTCCAACCATGCAGTTGGTTCAAAAAAAGGCTGCGCAGGATCGGTCAAGCCTGATGCTTCAGGGGAGGGTGTCGGAACTTCTCGCAAGCTGTGAGAGAGAAGACCGTGTGTGAGTATCTCATCTCATTGCACCACTCGACCCTCAGGACTGACGCTAGTTTTCTAGCACGTTGGCCAACTACTTTCACGACTTCTATATCCATTCTTTCGTGACGGCCAAATATTGGGGCAAAGGTCCGAAGCAGTGGACCCCAGGCTTGGTCTCTGCCCTAACGCTCAGCGAATTCGACATGGCTCCTTCACCGAGCGCCATCAGCGCCGCATCGCCGTCTGGAACCCAAATCAGACACCAATTGACAGGGCAAAATCTTGAGAATCCCACACAACTTTGTAAGTGGGTTATCCACGTTCCTGAGGTTGATTATGAGGCCATCGAAGAACTGCAAGACGAGGTTGAGCCACTGTTCGATGCCCAGAATCCGAGCTCCTGGCCAGTCTGGCAACAAGAAATGCCTATTTCTTTGGTAGATTCGATGGAAAACTCGTTGGCCGAGAGCAACTTTTCCGCCACGCCCACCACAAGCCTACCAATCTCAACAGAATCCATCTCGCAATCAGTACAGCAAACCCCCGAGGCCTTGGCAATTGATGCGTTGAGAATGGCCATCATGGCTGGAAACGCCGACAGTGTGGCAAACGTCCTCAATGCTGCTTTTCGTGGGACGAGCGAGAACGACAGTCGGAGTATCTATCCCTTTCATCTCGCAGCCGCATTCCTCGATGGCGGCAACACTTGTTGCGGGACGTTGCACAAGTTAGTTAGGTTCGAATACAATCTCCCTCTACGTGACAACCTCAACGACCTGGGTCATACGATACTGGACTCCTTTATGATCAGCATCCTGCGATCGCACACATCTTTGGGTCCCGAGCGCGTCAGCACGGGTTTTAAGCCACCCCACCGCTACCCAGGGGAGGAGAAAGATATCTGTGGGAGATGGGACGCGGACTCTCCCACCATCCGGTCGCTTTTCCGCCATGGCTATTCCCGGATCCCAACGCAGTGGAAGCATCCATTTTGCCATTCGGCTGTCCAGGCGGTTTGTCATGGTCTCATTACCCTCTTTGCCCGAGGAATTGGGCCTGAGATCAATTCCCCAAGTGGTTTATTCACTCGGCGCTGCAAATGCTGTGGGTTGGAACTGAAACTTGGTCCGTTTCACACCTTGGTTGTGGTTGCTTTCTACCTTGCGCAGCTTGGGATGGCAGGAGAAACACTGTTCGGCCCACTAGCTGTTTTGGTGTGCCTTCTCCGCCTGCGTGGTCGAGTTTCCATAGAGGCCAAGGTCTCGGTGAAAGCCATTCTCGGTGGCGCGGGCTCGGAACTATGCGACCACGATCCTATTGATGCCATTGATTTGCTCCAAGCTGTCCCGGAGGATGTTGTAGCTCAATGGAGCTCAACATGCCAGGTGGGATGGAGATGTATCCTAGGGGTACTCCTTGAGGCACGGAGATGGGAACATCAGACTTCACTTGGAGAGGTCGCTAGTCCCTTCCCAGAGCCCGAAGAAGACGTAACCAGCTGTCCCATTGACCTAGAGTTCGACTGGACTTTTCATTCGGAGGATGGGCTCAACCTTCCAGCAGGAAGCCCCATATCGAGTCTCTTGTGGGCAACTATCCAGACCGAGCTGCTGACCTACCGTCGAGTGCAACCAACCGACCGATGGATCTCAGACAGATTCTCAATGGAAGCTCTCTGTGCTTGGCTAACGGGCGACACGGAAACGTTCGAGACAGCTCTAGTACAAGAAGACTTGATGATGCACGAGGGCCCCTGCTGCGGTTGGTTTGACTGTGCTGATGTTTTTCTCCCTGTCGCTAGTGAGGTATGCACTGAACATTTTATGAACATGGATGTCTATGGGAGGGCGTCGTTTTCTTATCGTCCAGATATTTTTGATTAGGTTTGCTTCTAGTAAGGTAGCCTTGGCGTTTAGTTGGCAACCTGGAATTAATGCTGGCCTCCCTTATGGGTTTATCAACTAAATTCTGGCTGGCTGATCTTATTCTTTGACCTTTGTGAATGGCTCAAAAGGTTTCAATTAAGGCTAGTCTGCCTTTTATACATTGGAGCATGTCCAAGTTCAATTGTCATTCTTAGAGGCAACTCTAATTACATCTCCACAAACAGTGCATTAGGTGGAAAGTGCGCCTGGGCAAATCATTATATAATGACAAGATATAGTGGCAGCCAGGTTTAGTATCCAGGTTTAATAAAAAAAAACCTTTCTTTACGTGTACCTAAAGTGAGCCGTTAATGCTGATATACAGTATGGTGGAAGACGCAAGACCTGGAGCTCTATTCTTCGATGAAGGAGGTCCCTTGTAAAGCTGGGAAGAAGCTAAATTAATTCACTCTAGCCACCTAGCTACACCCTGCACAAGCTCTTCTAACCCATACGCCTTCAAGTTAAACGAACCCTAACCTCAAGCCAAATTTCCCGAGATCATATAGAACATGCTTGCCTGCTGAAACCAGCCCTCCTGCCTAGGCGTGCGTCACAACCTTAACCGTCCATATGAAATTATTTCCCCCAGCCTTCTTTCAACAGGTTTTGCTCGCCTCCATATCACCATCGTATGATCAAGGATAGTGATGTCCATGATGGTCATGATGGTGATGACCGTGTTCATGCTCATGCGCATACTTTTCCCGCTGCTCATGTCGTCGTCTGATTAGGACCACAACCCACGACATTAACGACGTACCGGCGAACAATGCTCTATACGCTCTACTATCAGCACCTCCTTATTATTGCATGGTATTATGAGAGAAAAAGAAGAACTCACATGTTAACAATCGCCAGTGCAAAACACGCCCTCGCCAACCCCCGACTGGGCAACGCCCCCACCATGACCGCCATGCGATAGCGCTCGATAAACTCGTGAATCGAACAGAGCGCATCGTCCGTAAGTAATGCCGCCTCCGCAATGGACATGCCCACGGCGAGAACATCCATGGTAGTTTCCACCTCGAGCATGATTTTCCCTGCACAAAGCGTCGTGAGTAACGCGATTGCGCTCCAGAGCGTTGTGATTCCGGACATGGCCGCCACGGCAACATGGGATTTTGGAACTGAGACTCCTCGATCGGAAAGCGTCGTGAGGAATTGCGAAATGCATCCAATGATGGAGAGGGAGAAACTGAGCTGTCCGAAACGGATCGCGAGGCTGGTGAGTTTGAGAACGGCTTCGTTGAATAAATCCGACATTTTGTTTTCTTTCTTAGTTATTATAGGTAGACTTTGAAATTTAGAGGTTCAGAGTATTGTGATAGAAATGGGTTTTGGTTTTAATTTGTGGAAAAGTTTGGGGTATCGCATGCATGAAATAGTGTGACGGGCATGATCATCAGTTGTTGCGGGGCTGGTGATGAACTGGTTAGTATCACGCCACTGTTGATGTCCCCGGCACATGAGCAACGACAACGCACAGTCATTGGATTACCGATTGGGTTTTTTTGTTTTTCCGCTGAAATGGTTTGAATGGCTAAAGTGGTGAGAATTTCCTGTCCTTTTATTTGTCACCGGAATGGGTTCATATGTGGCTGTCGCATCAAGTCAGCGCGCGCAGTTCTATCGTGGGGTGCACTGGAAACATTGCACACAGCGGCTTGGCCATCCTGTCTGGACTTGGTCGCGCAGCAATCAATAACCCAATGACAGTAAGGTACCTAGGCATTCATTTATACAAAACCTTGCATTATTCTCAACTGAACTATTATCCCCCCTGAATTACATGTACAAACCTACACCCTCCTCGCCGCATTCCGGTAGGTAATCCTAAACCTCTCCGTCTCCGCAGTATCCCAATCCCGCTCATTCGTGGGGTCTCCAAAAATCCGCAACGCCTTCACCACAACCTTGTATTCTCCCGCAGGGGCATATCCTCCTGAAGAAAGCTCGCCTTTCCAGGTATGGCCGTCGGTTTCTCTTGAAATGGCTTTTGCCGGGAAACCCGAGATTTCTCCAAGGGTTTTCACTCCCAGAATCTCTGTCATTGTGCCATTGTTTGCAGACGTTGGAACTACAAGAGCATGCACGAGGTTCGAACCCATGTTGAATGCGAATGCCAGTTTCGGATACACGGCATTCTTGATACCGCTTCCGGGTGCGGGTATAGCAAATGTCGCGTTCGACGGGGATACACGAGCATAGTCGGTCCGATCGGTAGATAGAGTGATCCATACCCCGTGCGTGGGCGCGCTATCGGGGCCCGTGTAGTTGCCGACAATGGGGATGGAACGGAGGTTTCCGACCACACCAAGGTAGGGGAGGGATAGCGCGGTGCTGCCGTCGGTGCTGTTGATGGTGATGTAGCCAGAGTAGACGGGGATGCGGGTGGCATCGAGGTCGGCAGGAGGGATAGCGGTGACGGTGACAAAACGGCGCTCGCCAGGGCCGATGGTGATCTCACTAGAGGAAAAGTTGAGGGAAGCAAATCGGCCGACCTGGGCAGTATTGGCGAGAGTCAGGGGTCGCTTGCTACCGTCGGTTCCAAAGGTGAAGACGGTGCCGGTCGGGGAATTGCCCAGCTTGTAGGTGAGAGCGGACGAGCCCGTGTTGTGGATGCTAAAGTTCTTGCTGCCGTCAAAGTGCTCCGTGTCGTTGAACGAGATGCTCGAAACACCGAGAATGGTCTTGGCGTAGGCGGCGTCCCAGGCTTGCATGAGACCACCACCCTGCTGCGGGACAGGGGCCAGATAAGGACCCGACTGGTTGAGATTGCCGGGGTTCCAGATAATCGCCTTGGAGGTTGAGGAGACAATATTCTCGAGAGTCTTGGGGTCCTTGGTTCCGCGGACATTGATGAGCAGCGCGTAGATAGCGGCAGCGATCGGGCACGACATGGAGGTTCCGGACAGAACAGCGTAAGAACCAAGTGCTCTCGGGTAGGTGGAAAGAATGAGACCGCCGGGCGCCGAGAACTGGGGCTTGAGGTTGACCTCGTAAGTGGGACCCCAGCTGGAGTACTGGCTCATGGTACCCGGAGTTGCCGTATTGGGCTGGCTGAGAAGCTGCTTGGAGTCGCCCTGGGGATTGGGTAGAGTAACGGTCACTTTGGACCCTGCAGCCAGAGCCTTGACCCAAGCCTCACCCTGCTTGGCCAGGACCATTCCAGCGGCGATGATCAAATCCTCGGATGAGCCAAGACTGGGGTTCATGGTGCCCTCGACGTTGTTGTAGAAAAGCACGTACTTTGCGCCCTTGTCTGCGACATTGGCTACCTTTTCTGCAAAAGTGCAGTTGCCACGACGGATGAGGACGATGTAAGGCGAGAGGTTTGGCGTATCTGCCGGAAGCGGCGTGCAAGCGTTTGCCGTGTCACTGGTATTGAAGTTGACAGCCCAGAGCGGAAGCGTGACAGATGTCCAGTTTTGTTGCACGGGCGTGAAAGCAAAGGGCTCGGGAGCCGCAACGCCATCAACCGAGTAGTTGGCAATATTGACCAAAGACAAGGCCAAAGAGTTATCAACAGACCCGATGGCTGTCGCTCCTCGGCTACCTGCGGCCGTCGATGCGAAAAAGATTCCGCTGGATCCATCATTGCCCGCCGAAAGTAGACACGGCACGCCCTCGGCCACAATGCGCGAGACCACCACATCCCAAGCACCATCGGGCCAACCCTGCGGTCCACCGATCGAAGCCGTGATCACATCGCTCCCGTCTTCCCAGGCTTTGATATATGCCGCAATCAGCACATCGTCGGGAGCACCCCCACTCGCACAGCTAAAGACGCGGTAGGCACCCAGCGTAACATCCTCGGCAGCGCCAATGATTCCCCAGGGGTTCTTGCCCGACTGTGCTGCAATAATGCCCGCCACGTGGGTGCCATGGCCATTGCACTCATCCATCGGGTCATTGTCGGGCTTTTTGGCCGTGTTCTCATCCAACTCGGTGTAGTCATCCCCAACCAAGTCGTAGCCATAAGAAACCAAGCAGCCGGGGCCAAAACATCCTCCTAGTGCAGGGTGCTTATAATCGATACCCGTGTCGACAACACCAATCCTCACCCCCTTGCCCTTGATGCCGGCATCTCGCAGCTTGTTCACCTGGGTTTGCAGATGGGTGCTATAACTGTCAGTGGTGTTGGCACCGCTACCGCCACCAGTTTGCCGTTTAGCGAGTATTGACGCCGCTTCCTCGGCCTGGGAACCCGTAAAGTGGACAATGTCCTTGGGGAGGGGATGGCTGCGGATTGGCCACACGTTCTTGACCCGGCTGTTGGCAGCCACTTTTGCCGCCGTCTCCTCGGCGTTTTTGACATCCTTGAAAGTGACGGCCACGCCCTTGAAAATCTTGGAGTTGAACTCGGCTCGCACCGAGGCATCTACATCGAGGGCCGAGAAGGCCACGCGGAAGTTCTATGGGACCCTGTAAGTAGCTACTCTTCCTGGATATTTTAAAGGGCGGTGAATTCTATTACCGCAATGTTATCCGCATACTCAATAATGTATGCACCAGGAATGGTCTCGGGTATCGTCGTGCTCCCAAGCACTCCCTGAGCCGCCGTGGCCGCAAGGAGCGCGGTAGAGAAGCCAATTCGCACCATGGCGCCGGTTTACCAGGGGATGGGATGAGGATGGGACGAGGACAAAAACCAAAAAGGTCCGCTCGGCGCTATCACGTCGACGTTAAAGCCGCGCCGGGGGGGTCAGAGGCTATATACATGAGCCCTCAGTCTCCAAGATTCTTCCAAGCTCCCCCCCCCGAGTTATTCAACCTCAGACGGGCCGAAGGGACCGGGACATATCGCAACGCTAATTTACCAAGCTTCCTTTTTATCGGCAGCTGTGAGCCACTTTGTAGGCTGGGTACATAGCTGCAGATGGTTTTTTTCAATTGTTCAATGGGAGCCACTTGTAAATTGCGCGCTACCGGCCGTCCAGGCTGGACGAGGCAGGTCGGGCGGATTGGCAAGATGAGGAATGTCACCCCCATTTGGAGGGGTGCGGTGCGGGGGGGCATTAGCCGAGCCCGCCGTGTTAATTTGGCCAGAATTGAGGGCAAAGCTCTTTGAATGGCGGAATTGGAGTGAGGGTGGAGGGTGAATGTTTCGGTTAAAATGCTCTTGGATCCCTATCGTATCCGTACATGGCCGATATAACCCCCAATGCATGCATGCAGGAGGTGGGTGCCAGCGCAATGGTTTGGGTCGACGACGTGATTGACGAGAACACCACTACCAGTTATTTAGAAATTGTTATTGAAGCTCACCATTGCTGAAAAAAAAAGTCGCGTGGTCCTGTCCATCCACCACTCTCGCAACGACAAATGACCTCGATGGCCGGCCATGCAATTTGCACAAAAAGGTCCTCCAGTGGCGCATGGGCATTCTCGTTAATGTAATGCAATGTCAAGATCTGAGAGGAACACTTTTTTCTCATATCGCCGGGATGGAGTGAGGCCAAGATTAGGGTTAAAAAGTCGGAACCTGCCAAAGTTAAGTTACAGTAGGACATGCTGCAGGGCTCCCTGTAATTTGTCTAGTTGTCAGCTGCTAAGACCCCGTTCTCCCCAGCTTCCTCTTGTGGCTAAATTGCGAGGGGCGGCATGTAACCGGGCTTTGTAGCGATAAGCTGCAGGTCCGTCTGGTGTGTGCAACCCACATAGCCACACTGTAGGAATTCGGTTGTTTGGGTAAGGTAGGTAGGTAATTGAGAGTTCGCCTTTTTGAACACAAAAGTTGGATGCCGCAACTATTCCATTGAGAGTAAGTCTGATTGGAAGCGAGTCAGAAATGTATTCGATCGTACACGGCAGAGAATTAAATGATGGTGAATGATAAGTGGTAAATGGCAAGGCGTTTTATCGGGCGGTCAGCCGATCACAATATCTTTGAGTTGCGGGTTGTGGTGATGCAGACTGGAGATTGTTCAGTTGACAACCCCTGAGCAGCGCGTCAGATAGTGGATTGCGATCTACGCGTAAAGTGGCATTCGAATCCGCGTTGGGGATTGGCCAGAACTTAAAAGAACCCCCCACTTGGAGACTCAACCTGCCAGTTTTGTCAGGGGTAATTTGACAGATTGATAGGAAACCACTTAGCAGGTGCGTTCAGTCGCTGTCTGTCAACTAATCGACCACATATTATTCGAAAACTCCGACGGCACTTAGGATTGAGTGGCATCACCTTGAGATTTATTCGTGCAATTTGTCTTGTCCCGTTCGTTTCTATCCGATCAGGCCCCACTGTCGACAGGGGTAAGGTTTCTGCTCAACCCCTCCGACGGTTACGTCAGTCCGACCTGAATGAGGGGATCACCCAAAATTGACCTACAGTGTAGGTCCTACACTGTTACTGAGTTGGAGAAGAAGAAGAAAAAGCGTGCGTTTTGTGCTGCCAAACCTACTTATCCGCCGTCTCCACGGTGCCTTTTCTCCATAGTTGCATATGAATTAAAAATCAAGCGCTAAAGAAGGGATGCTGCTCGGGTGGAAGCGCATGGGCTTGATAAGATCTACATGAATCCAGGCTGGCAAGTGTGAGATATGTAACATGCAAAGGACGAGTCAAAACAAAGTGGCAACGAGCAGGACAGATAGGTAGTTACAGCTCGGAAGTAAGTCCCGAGTATCCAATCATGTAGTGAACTTGGGTATTCTGGTTCTTTTTCCTTTTTGAAATTTCCCCTTTTTTTCTCCTTTGGCTTGATAGAAATCCTTCTATCGTACGGCACCGCTTTCCCCGAGGTCAGGTGGTAAACTTTGTATCCATGATGGTACGGCCGCAGCCGTGCTCCACTGACGTCAGCTATCATGATACTTGGTCGTGTTGGATACTATGTGCAGTTTTGGGGGATTTTTTTAGGAGTCTCAAACAAGCCATCGTATCAGCTGCACATCATAGCCGCTCCAATGCAAGTGTCTTGACTGCAGTGTACAGGCGATTGATGTGCGTGTGCTGTGGGCAAGTAGTAATTGGTGGGGATCACAACGATGGAGAACGTCGAAGGCGGTAGGTTTTTCAGACCCAGACTCCCGATGAAGATTGGGTAAGGCCGTAGTTGCCCAAAGTTGACGCATCAAGTGGAGAATGACTTCGTACATAAAGTTTGAGCATTCTGCCAGCGAGAATATATTTGTTCCGATCACAATTTAGATTTTCGTCAGAGACAGCTTTTCTTCGCTTTCATTGAGATACCTGGGAATCTTGTGGTCGAATTTTGGCAAGTCCCCCAAGATGAAGACCTTTTCGATTGTCCTTACTACCGCCGCCCTTGTCTCCTCCGTATCCTCTAATCCCCTGCCGGCCAATATCCATTACCGCTCCGACAACATTACCGGCCCAAATGCCAACTCGTCAAAGCCAGATTTCCCCCCCTCATGCGCATTCTACGATGGCCACGGGCCAGTTCATTGCACTGCGTTCAGCGTTATATTTGGCGACAATCACAACAAAAAAGGGAACAAGGCGGAGTCCAAGACCCAGGTGCAAATTATGGGCTACAACTTTAAGATCAATTTGCAACTCAGCTGCGACCATCCCGACGAGTTTCAGGGGTTCACTAGTCCGCTCCCTTTTGTGCTGTCGATCCGCCCGGGTAACGCCTGCTACGAGACGTGGACTAGTGAGTGGTATTTTGACAATACAGTAAGTCGAGTGCCTCTTCTGCCTGCCCACCTAAGGTAGGTAGGTAGGTACCAGGTACTTACCTACTAGGTACCCAGGTAGCTTCACGCTGCTGATTATGTGCTAATTATCAGAATGCAACAGCACATCAAATACGCCAATCAATTCCTAAAACTCCCAACCGATTCACGATGCGGCGCTGTGAATAACGGAGACAAGGGTATGCGCTGCTTGATTTTCCAGCGGCCTTTTAAGTGTGAGTGTGAGTGTCGGGCTGGATGTTCGGACAGCCTTTAAAGATGATACCAAGTCCTTTGGGGGATGAGGGATACAGGCATGCAGGAAGCCTTCAATGCTGTGTGTATATTCAAGGATTTCATATCTCGACATAGTGCCATGGAAGGCAGCAAAATGGCGATTCCAGGCCATAGTGGCACCGGGCGACCTCCGTCAAGAGTCCAGCACAATGTAAACTGGATGTGGACGGCGCCAAGAGCCCAGACCTCAATGATAGGAGGTCTCCTGCAGGTGCGATCCTCCAAGGTAACCATAGTTTGCAAATGAAGCATTGAAACTTGCCTCGAACCTCTCAAATGTTGCAAAGCCCGTGCAGTTTCAGCTGCGCAGGTCTCGCCTGGAAATGATCAAGAACTCTGGTCGTTTCATTCAAAAAGGGCGAGTATTGGATGGTTTTGGTCTCTTGTCCGTCAATCGAAGGGTCTGGACATGGCGCTATTGGGTGCACATGTGGGGTTTGATGCAACCTCCTGCACGGCCAACTCCAATTGGCAGGCTTTGATGCTTGGAACTATCGGATTCGTCAGACCGCAGTGGCTGGAAGCAGAAAGGCGACTGATCCTTAGTCTTTGTTGGGAATGAGAGGGATTGTTTTGCAGCTGTGGCCGGGGTTTCGGACAGGCTGAACATCCGTTTCGAGTTCTTCTGTGCACAACACTCGTGACGGCCTCCAAATGCTTTTTTTCATGAACTTGGAAGCCGCCATATCCGGAGTGGACTTCAATGAATGAAAAGAATGTATAAAAGCAGCCATCAAGTACGCAAGTCGGGGAGGAGACATAGTTGAGCAACCCATTCTCTCTCACACACAAGAAATCAACCCCAACTTTCTTCAACCCACCTCAGTTTATCACCGCCTGCCCAACATGGGTTCTACTTCCAAACGTCCAACGCTTAATCGTGGTTATATCCCAGACAATTACGACAAGCGCGACAGATACTACACGTACGAGGGTCCTGAAAACCCCAACCTCAAGTATGCCGACCTGTTGCCTCAGTACAAGGACTGGGTCGCCTACGACCAGGGCGACACCTCCTCGTGCTCAGCCAACGCCACCGCCGCCGCCATCTGGTTTCTCGCGCGCAAGTCCGGCGGCGTGACTTCGGCCCCCTCCCGGCTTTTCATCTACTACAACGCCCGCGCGCTCGACTACATTGACGAGAAAGGCACCGACGAATGGCCCGAAACCATCACGGAAGCCTACGGAAGTAAGATCCGTTACTGCATGCGCGTGATTGCCGAACTCGGAATTGCTTCCCACGCCAAGTTTCCTTGGATAGCCGAGGCCGGCGACAAGAGACTTCCGGAATCCAAAAAATACGACGACGAAGATCACAAGGTCCTTTCCATTAATGACCGTCCTCCCGTGGCCGCGTACGAAGAAGCCGCCCTCACTCACGCCGTTGAATACTGCCGTCTCGATCCGGACCACACCGACGCGGCGGAGAAACTGTTCAGCGAAAAGGAAAAAATCGCCCTCGGCGTCATCACCCTCGCGCGCGTCAAGCAGTGTCTCGCCGAAGGGTATCCCGTGGTTTTTGGCATCGCCTATCTCTGGTCGGCGGATTTCGAACCCCATGTCATTGCCGACCCGTTGGCTGGCGACAAATGGCGAACCCTCCAGGATATCCCCACGGGAAAACAGCACAAGGGTCCTGACCAGACGAACTTTTCGGGACATTCCGTGCTGGCGGTCGGGTTTGACGAAGCCAAGCAGCGGGTTTTGGTGAAGAATTCCTGGGGAACGGGAAAAGGTGCCGACGAGTATTTTTACGTTCCGTACAACTGGATTACCGATTTCGAAGCGACTGATGATTTCTGGATGATTCGCAAAGCGGCCGGAACTAGTCCCCCCTCCGACAGACGGAAGCCCCCGCCGCGTCCGTCGTCGGTAAAGTTCAACAAACAAGGGTGGAAGCTTACGGATTGGAATGCCCATGACCTGGACGCGTCGACAATACGAAACTCGGTGTTTGCGGCAGCTTCGCGGGGCGGTAATACCGCCGAGGTGTTTTGGATTACTCCGTCGGGAAAGTTGGATAGTATGTACTATTACGACAATAAAGGGTGGCTGCGCAACACCATCAAGTGGACCGACGGGATCGCCGCTGTGGGGGCCATCGCCGCCGTGAGCCGGCAGCCGAGTATGTTGGAGGTATTCTGGGTCGAGTCGAACGGTGGCGTGAAGGGCAGTTACAACCATATGAATGGTGATGGGTGGTCTCCAGCGTTCCAGCTTGCTCCTCCGGGAAGCGCCTACGTGAAACCCGGCGGTGGTGGCACCGGCATCACCGCGGTGAGCCGCAAGCAGGGACACCAGGAGGTGTGGTGGGTCAAGCCTGACGGATCGATCGAAGGACGGTGGTACCTAGACGGCGGCAACGGATGGACCGGGTATTCCCTCGCCGGTCCGGGATCCGCTCACCCGGAGAGTAACCTGACCTCGGTGGCTACCCGCGATCACACGGGCATGGATTTGGTTTTGGTGTGGTGGATTTCCCCCGATGGTCGTCTGCAGGGCAAACACCTGTGGGATAACAATAAGGGGTGGGTCAACACGGCCACCAAGTCGGAGCCGGGTTCCGCGGCACTGCACACGCGCATTGCGGCCGTGAGTCCCGCACCGGGTTATGTCGAGGTATATTGGGTTTCGCGTCTCGGATATGTCTTGTCGAATGTGTGGCGGAACGGGAGCGACTGGGCGCACAAGGTGGTGTTGACGACTCCGACGGCGCGAGTGGATAGCGGCATCGCGGCGTCGGCCGTCAATGCGAATCGCGTGGATGTGCACTGGGTGGGAGCAGACGATTCGCTGATTGTGGCTACGGGAAAGGAAGGGGTTTTCCAGCACACCAAGGTGGCCGGGTCGGGGAGTGTGTGGGCGGGATCACCGCTGGGTATCTTTTCGCGGACGGCGGGGCAATATTCGGTGATATTCATGGATGGTGCTGGGAACCCGGTTGTTGGCGATGTTTACCAGTAGTTTTTCTGTGCTGTTCCGTAGTTGTTAGTTGCATCATGTCGGCATCTCACATACCAACACAGGTTAAGAATTACCATTTTTTTTTGGTCTATTTCCGATCCGACCCGACCCGGCTATGCATCGTACGCATCGTCTATACCAATTAAACCCGCGTCGTACATGTGCTTTACAATGTGGTACAGAGCCCTACCGTAATTACTTGTCCTCTCCAACACATATCTCGGTGTAATCTGGGTAAACCCCTTCACCTCGTGCTTGTTGCTGTGCGGGTCAAAGGCATGCAGCACAAACGTGTCGGAGTAGTCTCTTTCCCATTTGGGGTATTTCTCCGGATGCATCCACCGATCATCTAGCGGCTCCTCATCAACGTCAAACGTCGGCAGCGGCTGGCCCTGAACCAGCGCCGTTGGGTTGACATCGTCATGCGGCATGAACAGCTTGACCGTATCGTCCTCGTTCCAGCTCCCAGGCTGTAGCGCACTCTGGTCCAGAACCAACACTTCACCGGGCTCTCTCATCAGTCGCGGGATCAGTCTGGTCAGAACGCCATTCCCATGGGTGGTCCACCCGCCGTCGTAGACGCGATGCATTTCGCGACCCCAGATCTCTAGTAGCTGGGTGCCCGGCTGCGCCATAAACACGCCATTGTTTATTTCCCCCCCAAATTGTCGGCCAAACACAGCGGCAAAACCGCTCATGCGCAGCGCTCGCAAGTCTCGAAGCGGAAAGGCGTCAAAGTCGAGATACACGCCACCAAAGGCATGCACGGCGTCGCGACGGACAAAATCGGATCGGTGGACGGGGCCATCGATGGCGTGGGAGTTCCCCGCCGTGGTTGGTGGGATGACGTGGTTTATTCGCAGTTGGGTAAAGTGGGTAAGGACGAGTTTGGTCCACTTTCCGTAGTCACCGTTGCGGGCCCGATCGATCACTTCGTTGGAGGCGTCGGTGTGGAGATAGATAATGTCGGGATGGAGGTGGAGGTACGCAGCGTAGATGCCGAGGAAGTGCTTGAACTGGAATCGGATGTCTGCATGTCATTGATGATCAAGGTTAGTTTGGTCCATCTTTTTCTTGTGAACAGATATTGATCGTGGCCAAAGATGTAAAGTAGGGAAATAACGAACCCGTGCCACCGTCCTTGAGGACATAGACGTAGTGGACAATATTGGGAATAGCTCCAGCGCAGCCACCGGGGCTCAAATGGCTGACGGGCTTGGGGATATTCTTGGCACCGAAAGATGGCACAACCCCAGTGTAGTGTAATTGCCAAATGACGAGCAGGCTGAGACTGACAAGGGCGGCAATGATAAGGGCACGTGCCCGTGTTAGTCGAGAAAACCAGCCCGCCAACATGTCGCCCGAGGAAGCCATTCCGACACGGGCTCCATTCTACTTTGTAAAATGCGCCAGACTTTTTGTCACGTCAACTCGGGGCGAGGGGTGCTTTTAATGGGATACACCCTGTGCCGCGATCCTGCGGGAATGATCCTATCGTTTGGGGAGGATTGAACCGGTGAGTAGGAATCACAAGACTCCATCAGGCCTGTCATGGCCTATGATTGGCACGTCGCGGCTGAGCCACGTCTGTCAGCACGAATAGTTACTGACACAAGGTCAACTCCTGATGGGACTGGAAGCCCAATGCATACCCACGTAATCTCCTTCCGCATGCACAGATCCATGCCATCGCATGCCCCAGCTGTGGTTGGGATTCCGTTTTAGGTTTTCCTCGGGCAGTGCCGTGCGGCTCAGGGGTCGCAATTTTTTTTTTTTTCGTGTAACATGGCGCGTACGATCAGCCAAAGCACGTTAGCGCCATTGGCAAATGCGCCCCAAGCAATGTAACGCGAGGGAAAGGAGTGCACGAAGCAATTATTTACCCCTTACGAAGTATAGATACCACACAATCTGCCGAAGCAAGAAAAGCAAGATCTATAGGCTGCAAAGGGGTGCGGAAAGCCACAAATGAACTAGGTGGCTTGCTAGTGTGTGGGACTTCATAATGGTCTCTAGCTGGTAAGTCCCCTTGTGATATTCACCAACATCGGCATTGATAGCGTCGGCAATGTACCTAAGGTAGTCTGGTAGTCTGGTAGTGGCCCAACATGCTCACACACGCCATCGCTCGCTGCACCGGCAGACAAATAAATTTTGGGGATTGGCCCTGCCAGTGTGCAACAATTCCGACCTCGCATCAATCTGTGATTCAAAGACGGTGAAATGATCCAGTGGTTGAAGTCCGGACAAGCCTCGGCCGTTTGTTCAACACGAGTATTTTCCTTGGCAACCCCGCCTGGTGGGATTCCGCAGCCGCAGCAGGATCGGACTTGGCCAGGCTTGGTCGGATTTACCAACACCCCTGCTGGGCGGCGCCATCTCAACTTTGTTCCTGCTCCTATAACGGAACCGTGATATGTGGCAAGGCTTCTTTAACACGAATGGGCGCATATCATGGTCAGATCATTGTCAAAGAGCAGCGGGCAGCGACACATTTTGGCACATCTTGCCCGGGGAATACACTAGAAAAGCTTCTTCACGGCACGGAGGATTTTTTCCCCACTACCTAGCTTAGCTGTGAAACCAACCATCCCAACTCCCAATAGCCCCGACTCAGTTAGTACGAATCCTACAAAATGCTGTTCCCTGCTATTTCCGCGCGGATCCCGCCCAGTGGTGTCATGACCGGGGCCAAGACCTGGGCAATGCAGATGTCGTGAAATGTAAATGGTGATGTTTCGGTGGCGGTCTGTACCTTATGTTCAACACCAGCAGAATCAAGCAGGTCTAATACCATCAAACGAAACCTTTTGCTCCTGGGAACATAAAGTCCTGGTCATATCCAAGTGAATTTGAAGCGATCGATCCATCTCCTCTCATAATCCTCTCGCCTCAGTCGTTGATGTTGTAATCCATGCACGTCATTCTCAAATATTTCCCTAGTGAAATCAAACCCTAAACTCAGCCTTGTGCTTCTCAATCCAATCCCCCAACTTCGTCGCCGGAGTTCCGGTATACGCCTCCACTATCCCAGCAGCCTTGTCCCACGCATAGGCAACAGGAAACCAAACAGGTCCATCAACACCGCTCGCCTCAAAAGTCTCGACCAAATGTGTCGCTACCGGCGTGGGAATGCCCGTCTCAGCCAAAGCCTGGACTCCATCCGGAACATCCAAATCCTCAATCTCGACCTCCTTCCCACTCATCGCTTTGGAAATTGCCTGCAGCCCGTCTCGAATCGACACCTGCTGCGGCCCAACCAGCCAGACCGCTCCCCCCTCATCTGCTGAAAGCAGTCCCCGACGTGACAGAATCGCCGCGCTCACCCGACCAATATCCTCCGGTGTGATCCAATCCACCTTGACATCCGCACCGTAGAGACGGACCCGTCCGGCGGCCAGCATCTTTCCCCACCAGAGATTTGCATTCGTGGCGAAAAACGCCGGCCGCACTGATGCGAAGCCGTCTTTCCCATAAACTGACAAAAGATTCAGCTCGACCTGGGCGTGGCCAAAGGCAATAGGATCCGTGACGGGGGAAATTGTCTGCAAATCGGTGCCGGGACTGATGCTGGCGCTGGAGAGGAATACCACAAACCCAATGCCGCTAGATTTAAGGGTCTTAATTAACTCCAGGAGATTATCGGGGGAGGTGAAGTTTTGATATAAGAAAGCCCGGGTTGCGCCGGTAGATTTAACGGCGGCGGCGACAGTTTCGGTGTCCAGAAGGTCAGCTTGGACGCGTTGGAATGCTCGGGATTTCTCAATCTCCGGGGTGAGGCCGCGGATGGCTTTGGTGGTGTCTCGCATGGCAAGGACGACTTTTTGGATGCCGAATTCATGGGCGGAAAGAGCGACGGCGGAACCGACGTGGCCGGTTGGACCAAATACAATGACGGTAGCCATCTTGTGTGGGGTGGGTGAGTTGTAGGTAAAAATCTATTGAAGTGATCGGTCTTGCCAGGTTTTCGGGCGATGAGGTCAACGAGCCAGACACGAGTTCTGCAGACGAACAGCTTCCTTCTAAAACATTTTCCAGCATCTCCGAAGCGTTTCTTGATTTCCAACACCAAGAGACTTGACTTCAATTCGTCCGGTCTCGCGCACCGTCGAGCATCGCGACAGCTGACAAATTGACGCAACGACATGGCAATCAGGTCATTTAACCATCGCAACCTGGTTTTTATCAAGATTCAATACGTCACCTCGGACTCAAAAATAGCTAAGTGGTGTATTCCTGAGCCAGCAACTGACGGAACTGACGGAATCTGGCTGACACATGATCAAGGCTCGTCTGACCTCTTTCATATGCGAGTCTTGGGCACTTATTTCTCGGACACCCGGCATTTCTACATTGCCCGATCGTGATGTTGTTGAATGATATTCCCCACGCACGCGTGGGGGTCCACCGAATCGGGAAAGAGTGAAACGCAGGAGCTCAGTTACCCCGCCATCACGACCGGGCGAAGCTTCCATACAAACCTGATATCACGGCATCAGAAACAGGTGCGCGAGAATTCCAGCAGCAAGCACTTCAGGCAGTTCGGCCTCAGTTTCACACTCGCCACGCGCTTCAAACAATTTCATGCATCATCAGATGACTGAAACGGAAACATCTGCCCGCTCACAGGTGGACAAATGCTCAGTGCGCAAAAAGCGCTTTCCTCCGCGTGGAGGGTAAGCACGTTGCAGTGCCGCTCCTTCCCTCGCCCACGCTTAACCGACTTGGCCGTTGCGTTGCCCATCCTCAGTCTTTGGCTTCAAACTCTCACCGAAATCTTCAAACGGCGGCATCTGACTTGCGCGCTATGTCTGCCAAACTCCCATCCATCGATGCTACGACCGCGGCTGTTGTCGGTAATGCGGGCTCCAGCTTCTGGCTCTTCAACCCCGAGGTGGGTTGGGACCTGACCCACCCCCAATCGCCCGATGACGCTCCGCTGCCACCCGCCCGACGCCTCACCCTCGCAACGACGACATCGCCCATTACCATAGACCCAGCCAAGACAGCCCTGATCGTCATCGACATGCAAAACCTTTTCCTTTCTCCTGCTATGGGCCGCTCTCCAGGACCTGGCCATGACGCCGAGAAAGTTCTGCTTTCGACCGCCTTCCCTGCTGCCCGCGAGGCCGGGATCCGCATTGTCCACATCATATGGGGTATCAACGATGAGGAACTTGCCGTCTTGCCGCCCACCATCTTCAAAACATTTGGGTACAAGCAAACACCGGCAGCAGACCACGAACGCGGGGAGAGATACGACGAGAAGGAAGGCACCATGGATGTCGGGCGGGATATGGGAACCCTCAAGTTCCCTAACGGCACCACTGTTTCTGCAGGCCGTGCCCTAATGCGCGGTCAGTGGAACACGGCATTGTACGACGGGATGCAAAAAAGCTTTGACGAATCTCAGGACACGCCCATGCCTCAGGTGCGGTTCCACAAGAACAGGTTGTCGGGATTCTGGGCAGGTTCGGGTGGGGTGGTGGATTACCTGAGGAAACACAATATCACGACACTGCTCTTCACCGGGGTGAACACCGACCAATGTGTTCTGGCATCGCTACAAGATGCATGTAACTTGGGGTTCGATATCATACTTCTCAAGGATGCGTGTGGGACTAGTAGTCCTGAATACGCGAGGGTGATGGTCGAGTTCAATGTCCGGAAGTCGTGGGGGTTCGTGTCGACATGCAAGGACCTGGCTGATGCAGTGAAGGCTGCGAGACAGACGGTGTCCTTATAGGGGCAGCGAATAGTATCAAGAGACGCTAAGAGATGTATTCAGTACCAACGCGGCACCAAGATGGGAAGATTGGGCTGGGCTCCTGACAAAAACTTTTTTGTTAGGGTGGGGCAAACTCGGCAAGTCCAATCTCTTTTCCTGTCTCCCTCTTCACCCGGCACCTTGAGGCGTTCGTGCGATAACAAGCATCGTTGGCAAGGGATAATGGATTTCTGTGGACCTTTCCGAAGGTAAGGTCTTCGAGATGGTTCACCAAGTATTCGAAACCGCAGGCACCCGACCCTTTCGCCAAGCTAACAACAACTCGAACGAAACTCGTCGCCGCCGCCGCGATGACCCTTTGGCCCTGTCACCCGCAGGGCTCATAAAGACCCTACCAGAGGCAGTCCAGGCCGAGATGGTCGAGTTACATTTCGATTACATGCTTTTGCACACAAAGTGTTGGACGATTCTGAGCGGCTTTAAGTAATTCATGGATTCCTCCTTTAGGCAGGCTTGCGAGGGGAGACCCGACTACCTTGCAGCCGAGGATCAGCTTCCTCTGTTGGTAGGGCTCATTTTCCGTGCGGCTGCAGGGAAGGCGCCAGGGTTGGCGGCGCGGGATAATCTGAAACTTTTGGATGCTGTGCGGGAGAGGCTACGATGGGTTTTGGATGCAGGTATGAACCAGATCGTGGTGGAAGATTTGAAGAAGTTGGGCATACCCATAAATCTCATGGATCTCATAGATCTCGATAATGAGTAACGTAGGTAGAGATGATGGTAACATCTTTACAAAGGGAGAAAAGAAAAAAAACTAACCCTTCGCTGCCAAAGCTCCATCCACCAACGCCCAAGTATGCTCCACCACTCTCGCCAGCTGCTCCTCAGTCCAAACCGCCTTCCCTTTCAACAATTCCCCCTTATTGCCAATGTTACTCCAAAACCTTCCTTCCTCTCTCCCTTCTTTTGCTCTTTGTTCCGCTCCAGTCAGTAACCGTTCCGCACACTTCTCGGGCGAAGTTATAAGCACGTTCCCCAGGGCTTTTACCACCCCTTGCAGATACGAGGGAACCACATCGCGAAGGATATTCGTATTCACCCCTCCGGGATACGCATGGATAAAATGCCGTTTTTCTGCCACCACAGGCGTAGGCGTAGACGAGGTATCAAGTTCTGCCTGTGCCTGTACCTGGGCCGTCTTTGCCCAGTATTGGACCATGGCATCATTCATAGTCGTACAATGATCCGCGGCTTTTTTGAGGCCATAGTTATGTTTGAGGTCGAGATCCTCCCAGAGGAGTTTGTCCGGACTTCCCAACCAGCCGTCATAGACGATTATTATCTTTGCGGAAGGGGAGAGGATTGGTAAGAGTTCTCGAATGAGAAGCTGTTTTCCGTAGTAATGAAGTGCCATCTTCCGATCGATTCCTTCGCCGGGTGTTTCTGTGCGAGGGGCAGTGGACATGATTCCCTGTGTCATGATCAGGTAGTCTAGTCGTGCTTGTAGAGAGCCGGGTGATTTGAGGGTGGAAGTGTAGGATTGAATCTGTCGCATCGATGTTGCGTCCAGAGCGCGGAATTCCATGTTCGCGTGAGGGAGATTCGCAGGTTTGGTTCGTCCGGAGATGAGAACGGTAGACGTGGCAGGGAGAGTGGCCGCGACGCGGCATGCCATGGCATAGCCAATGCCGCTGGTGCCGCCGACGACTACGGCGCGAATTACCATAGTGTCGGTATTCCAGGTGAAAAGTCTAGGTAGTTGGGTGTTGACTTTGGTGATTTTGGTAAGGTAAATTTAGTTATGATTCAAAGGTTTTTTATCGTGAAGGTTTTCGTCATCGGCCACACGGGGACATTGAGTAGCGTCGCGCGGGGAAAGGGTTGGCCCGAGGGGCGAGGTCTAGGCAGTGATAGGTTTTCGTAACGTACGAAGAAAGCTTGGCTGCTTGGCTGTCCCCATTTCCTTTGTGAGACAGCGCTATGCCCGTTTTGATCCCGGCGATCAATATCAACTCTACCGACCTGGGAACATAGTTAGTTTGTATAGCGTATCAAAAAAAAAATAAAACAAAAACAAAAACTAACA
>Ga0247763_1000449_pt1 | contig 24460 bp, 24 predicted proteins | sample UWRJL141409B4_FD_179926 | JGI IMG/M metagenome (GOLD analysis project Ga0247763, IMG submission 179926) | Plant litter microbial communities from Arlington Agricultural Research Station in Wisconsin, United States - UWRJ-L141-409B-4 | ecosystem: Environmental > Terrestrial > Plant litter >...
GACCTCCGAGTGCGCCTCGATCAGGAGCGAGGCGATCGCTTCTGCCTCCCCGGGCAGCAGGACGGGCCAGTAGCTGGGGGCCTTCTTCGTGCGCACGAGCTCCACGAGCCGCCAGATCTCGGGCGCTCGCGGCGCGCTCGCGGCGCGCCCCGGCGCGCCGCGACGTGCGTCGAGCAGGGAGAGTATGCCGGCCACGACGGCGCGGAGCCCGGTAGACGTGGCCCCGACCTGGGCGCCCGACAAATAACCCGCCGCTTCGTCGAAGTGAGCCGGGCCGGCGCGCAAAGCCGCAGCCGCTGCCTCGAGATAGAGACGCTGCACGTGGCGCGGATCGGGCCAGGCGTCGAGCAAGCTGACGAGCCGCCGATAAATCCCGAGCGACAGCTCGGCGCGCCCCGTCAAGACCGCGGCGAGTGCTGCGTCACGCAGCGCGGCCGCCGAGACGTCCACCCGGGGCTCCGCAGCGACGTCACTGCCGAGCCCCCGCGCGCGCTCCCAGCTGCGCCAGCTCGCTGCCGCGTCTCCGAGCCGGAGCTGCGCGCGGGCCGCGAGCACCAGCGGCTCGGGACGACCCGGCCAGTCCGCGGCCATACGCGTGGCCTCCGCGAGCGTGCCCGCAGGATCGCGGTCCAGTCGAATTTGGGCGCGCGCGAGCCCGAGACACAGCGGCTCGAGCGGCTGGCGCCGCACGCGGTCCCAAGCGCTCGCCCCGCCCGCAGGCGAGGCTGGCGCTGCGCTCGCCGGTGCGACGACGCAAACGCGGGGGCGCGAGCTCTCGCCGTAGGCGAGCGTGAGGTCGGAGACCTCCGCCGCCATCACCAGCAGCACACCCGCCGCAACGCCGCTCATCTCGCCTCGGGCCGGACGTTACGCGATCAGCGCGCACCGTCCTTGAACGGATCCTTCAGTACGATGGTCTCTTTGCGACGAGCACCCACGCTGAGCAGGTAGAGCGGCACGCCCGAGCGCTCCTCGATGAAACGGACGTAGTCGCGAGCTGCCCGCGGCAGCTCGCTCATCTGCCGCACCTCGCTCAACGACTCGGTCCAGCCGGGGAGCTCCTCGTACACCGGAGTGACCTGGCTCGCGTCCTGGCTGATGAGCTCCAGCGGAAGCTCCTCGGTCCGCCCCTCGGGCGTGTCGTAACCGACACACACGCGCACGCTGCCCAGACCGGTGAGCACGTCGAGCTTCGTCAGCGCGAAACCGTCGAGGCCGTTGACGCGCGACGCGTATTTGAAGCCCGGTAGATCGAACCAGCCGGTGCGGCGCGGACGCCCGGTGACGGAGCCGAACTCGGCGCCTGCCTCCCGCAGGCGCGTCCCCTCGGGCTCGGGCAGCTCGGTCGGGAAGGGGCCCGACCCGACGCGAGTCGCGTACGCCTTCGCGATGCCGAGCACGCACGAGATGCGGGTCGGGCCGAGCCCGGCACCGGCGGCGGCCCCCGCGGCGATCGGCGAGCTGGAGGTCACGAAGGGGTAGGTGCCGTGATCGATGTCGAGCAGCGTCCCCTGCGCGCCCTCGAGCAACACGTTCTTCCCCTCGCGCAGCGCCTCATTGACGACGCGCGACGTATCCGTGAGCAGCGGCAGGAGCCGGGCCCTCAGGGGCTCGAGCTGGGCGACGACTTCATCCGCGCTGGGCGCGCTCGCGCCGAGCGCGGCGAGCTGCGGGCGCCAGTGGAAGAGCGCGCCTTCGATGCGATCGCGCAAACGCGCCGTGTCCCGCAGATCCCCGGCGAGCACCCCGGTGCGCCGGACCTTGTCCTCGAGAGCTGGGCCAATGCCCTTCTTCGTCGTCCCGATCGCGCGATCCCGAGCCGCTTTCTCTCGCAGCTCGTCGATCAGCTGGTGATATCCGAGCACCAGGTGGGCGCGGGCCGAAAGGGCCACGCGCTCGTTGACCCGCTGGCAGCCGCGCCTGCTGAGATCCGTCATCTCAGCGACCAGCACGGTCGGATCGACCACCATGCCTTGCGCGAGGATACAGCGCGTGCCTTCGCGCAAGATGCCGCTCGGAAGCAGCCGCACAATCGTCTTCTCGTCACCCACCACCAGCGTGTGGCCCGCGTTGGCGCCGCCCGCGGCGCGCACCACGAGCTCGGCGTGCTCGGTGTAGATGTCGACGATTTTTCCTTTACCCTCGTCGCCCCACTGTGCGCCGACGACAATCACGCAAGACATATCAACTTTCCTCTAGCACCCGGAGGTGCGCTGCTACAACGTGAGCGATATCCGCGACATTTTTGGCATCCAACGGGAGCGCGGATCCCGATCCGAGACGTTTTAGCTCGCCTCGAGCGCTGCTCAGCACGAGCAAATGCGTGTAGTCCCAGCGGATGGCGTACGCTTCGTGATCCGCGGCCCCGGCGGGCTCTAGCGCAGCCTGCTGCGGCGTTGGCCCGAGCGCACAGGCGACGCTTCGCGCCCGCAGCTCGCGTGCCAGCTCGCGACCGACGTCGGCGCTGTCCGCGCACACCAGCACACGATCGAGTGGCGCATCGCCGACACGCGCCGCATCCAGCGCCCAACAGACGTTGCTCAGGTCGAACGCGAAGCCAGCGGCGGGGCAGGGCAGCCCGAAGCGCTCGAACAGGCTGTCGTAGCGCCCCCCGGAGCCGAGCGGCTCACCCGGGCCCTCTGCCAGCAGATGGAACATTACCCCCGTATAGTAGTAGAATTCACGCGTCTCCCCGAGATCGACCACGAAGCGCGGCGCGAGGCGCGCCGCCACGGCGCGCGACCAGATGCTCTTCAGTGAACGCAGCGGAGCCTCCGCCGGTGTGCCCGCCAGCGCTCGCTCGGCGCGTGGCCACAGCTCGCTGTCGCCGTGGAGGGACGGCAGCGCGACGAGCGCATCGAGTGCTCGCCCGCCGAGTCCCGCGCGAACACCGACCTGCCGGAGCTCGGCGCTGTCTTTCAAGGCCAGGCACTCGAGCGCGTCGGCGCGGGGGACCGGACCGAGCTGATCGAGCAGCGCCCCTGCTACCTCGGCGTGCGCCAGATCGACCGTGAATTCGCTCAGGCCGGCAGCGCGCAGCGCACTCGTGGCGGCTTCGAGTACCTCGAGATCGGCGCCGGGCTCGGGCAACCCCACGAGCTCGAAGCCCACCTGGCGCACCTTCTGATCGAGCCGAGCCCGCTCGTGCCGGCGGCGCATGACCGACGCCTGATAACTGAGCCGCGCCGGCCACGGCCCGGTCGGGAAGCGGCTCGCGACGAGACGAGCGATCTGCGGCGTGACGTCGGAGCGCAGAGCAGCGATCTTCCCCGTCTCGGGCTCCACGAAGCGCACTGCGGCCTCGACATTGGCGAAGCCCTTCTCGAGCACGTCGGCGTACTCGAACGGCGGCACCTCGACGCGCTGGTAACCGAACAGCTCCAGGCTGGCCATAATCCGATCGCTGACGACGGCGCGGCGGCGCGCTTGGCGCGGCAGCCAGTCGCGCATCCCAGTGGGGACAGGTAGGGAAGGTCGAGTCACGGGAGAAATCGGGGGAGAAGCCATGCTGCGCCTCGAGCTTGGCAGGGTTGGTGAAAATTTGGCGCGCAAAGCGGCGCACCCTATCAGACAACCTCTGCGTGTGCCGCTCGCGAGATCGACGTTTTGAAGACATGCGGCCGGTTGACCAGTGACGCGGGTCGGCCCGGTGCGCCGTCTCAGCGCGATGGCCTCGGAAATGAGGTATGGGGTCACGCATGAGCGACGCGAACGAAGCCCAAAAGATCGATGTCTGGGAGCGCACCAAAGGCCACGGCGGGCAGCCCGTCCAGGCCATGAATCGGCGCCTCTTCATGCAACTCATCGCGTATGAGTGCGAGGGCGGCCTCGACGCGGGGCGAGCGATCGGCAGCCTGGGCACTGCGCTGGACGAGCGAGGTGCGAGCGCCGTCATCTACGCCGACGTCAACAATCCGCGCGGCATCGCGCTGCTCAGCTGGAGCGAAGATCCGGCAGACTTCGTCACCAAGGTGCGACCGGCCTTCGCGCTTCCCGCGCTGAACGGGCTGCGTTCTCTGCCGTCGCTGAGCATGCTCGGGCGCACCTACGCCACCGGCTACGAGTCAGACCTCGCGTACTGGCTGGTAAACCGCCCGAAGGAGACGGTGCAGAATCCGGAGTGGCCCTGGGCCGTGTGGTATCCGCTGCGCCGCTCGGGTGCCTTCGAACAGCTCGAGGATCGAGAGAAGGGCGGCATCCTGCGCGAGCACGCCGAGATCGGGCAGGCCTACGGCAAGCAGAACCTCGCTCATGACGTGCGGCTCGCCTGTCATGGCCTCGACGCGGCTGACAACGAGTTCGTGATCGGGCTCATCGGCGAGCAGCTCCACCCGCTGTCCCACGTCGTCCAGGCCATGCGCAAGACACGGCAGACGTCTGAGTACATCGCTCAGATGGGCCCGTTCTTCGTCGGCCATCGCGCCTGGCGCTCGGCGCAGGGCTGAGCCTAGCATGCCCACGTCTGATGGCAGACCGCTCGCGTTCGCGAACGAGCCGCTCCCCGTCGCGGGAGTGGTATTCGATCTGGATGGGACGCTCGTCGACTCCTGCGAGGACATCGCGCAGGCCGCGAACTTCTGCCTCGCGGCGGCAGGTTTCCCGCCGCGTTCGAGCGCCGAGATCCAGACCTTCATCGGCGACGGCTCGCGGCTCTTGCTCGCCCGCGCTTCGGGGCTGGAGGCGACCGACGAGCGGCTCGACGAGATGCTCGAGCGGTTCTTCGTCTACTACACCGCTCACGCCGTGGACCACACACGGCTCTTGCCGGGCGCGCGCGAGGTGCTCGTCGCCCTATCACACCTGCCGCGAGCGCTCTGTACCAACAAGCCGCGCGTCACCACGCTGGCGCTGCTGGAAGGGCTCGGGATCGATGCGCTCTTCGACGTCGTGGTCGCCGCGGGAGACGTCCCCCACAACAAACCGCACCCGGCCCCGTTGTTGCGCGCCAGCGAGCTGCTCGGAGTGCCCTGCGAACGGCTGGTTCTGGTGGGAGATGGCCCGCAAGACGTCGAGTGCGCGAGGGCAGCGGGCGCACGCAGCATCGGCATCACCGAGGCGATCATCGTACCTCTCGAGCGCCTGCGCGCTGCCGGCCCCGATGCCCTCATCGCGCTGAGGGATGTGCCTGCTCAGCTCGAGGCGTGGGGCGCTCCCAGCCAGCCCGCGAGCTCGCACCCCGACAGCGGACGTTCAGCGTGAACTATCGATGAGCTGCTGGTAAGCGCCGCTGATCTGCGCGAAGCGCTGGCAGAGCACGGCGCGCGTCTGCTCGCTCGCGCCGGGATGCCGATCCGGGTGCCAGCGCCGAGCGAGCTGGCGAAACGCGGCGCGCACGGCATCGACCCCTGGCTCCCCTTGCAGACCGAGGGTGCGCAGGGCGCGCGAGCGCGGTGTGTCCGGGGGTAGGGGGGGCGTCCGTGGCGGAGGCGTCCGTGGCGGCAGCGGCGTCCGAGGCGGCGGCGGCAGCGGCGTCTGGGGCGCCGCGTCGCCCGCGTCGCGTGTGCGTCGTCGCCCGTGCAGAAACTCGCTCGGACCGAGCGGCGCCGTGGCGCGCGGCGGGCGCGGACCCATGACGCGGAAGCTGAGCCTCGCACGCGTCAGCTGGAACAGCGCTTCCAGCCGCGCGAGAAGCTCCGCGCGCTCGGCCCCTTCCTGGGTCCACTGGGCGGCGGCGCGCGGGCCATGCGACGGCGCGGGCCCCAGGCGACGCGAGGTCTCCACGTGGTGGATGAGCCCATCGCGCCAGACGACCACGTGCTGATGCACGCGCCCGCTGCCGGCCTCCTGCAACGTGAGCGTTCCCGTCACCCGATCGCGGTGTAGGGCACCCAGCACGTCACCGAGAGTCGACCGCTCCAGGCTTCCCGGCAGCTCGACCATCTCACCCCGGCGTAACCCGCCTGTTCGGCGCTGGCCAAGTTCCTTCGGGCGCGGGCGGCGACGAAGCGCGCTGCGCGCGAACTTTCCGGCGCTCGATTCCGTGCTCGGCAGAAGCGCTGGCTTCTGGAGTACATTGTGGCGAGAGCCTGCGGCGCTGACCGGAGGCCCAACAGCGAAAGGCGAGCATGAAAGCGATTCGTCCGGCCGAACCCGGTGGCCCCGAGGTGCTGACTCTCGAAGACCACGCCGACCCCGCGCCGGGGCCCGATCAGGTGCTGGTTCGCAGCACCGCCATCGGCGTCAATTACATCGACGTCTATCACCGCACGGCGCTGTACCCGACGCCGCGCCCGATCCCGCTCGGACTGGAGGGCGCGGGCGTCGTGGAGGCGGTCGGCAGCGCCGTATCGGATCTGCGCGTCGGCGCGCGTGTGGCGTGGTGTCAGGCGCCAGGTTCCTACGCGACGCGGGTGCTCGTGCCCGCCGCGCGCGCCGTGACGATCCCCGATGGCATCGATGATCGCCAGGCGGCAGCGCTGCTCTTGCAAGGCATGACGGCCCACTACCTGTGCACGGACACGTATCCGCTCGGGCCCGGCCACAGCGCGCTGGTCCACGCGGCCGCGGGCGGCGTGGGCCTGCTGCTCGTGCAGCTCGCGAAGCGCGCCGGCGCTCGCGTGTTCGGCACCGTGTCGACGCACGAGAAGGCCGAGCTCGCGCGCGCCGCCGGGGCCGACGAGGTGATCTTCTACGGGGAGCAGGATTTCGAAGCCGAGGTCCGCCGCCTGACGTCTGGCAAGGGCGTCGACGTCGTGTACGACTCGGTGGGCAAAGCGACCGTCGACAAGAGCCTGCGCTCGCTTCGGCCTCGCGGGTACCTGGTCTTGTTTGGACAGTCGAGCGGCATGGTGAGCCCGATCGATCCGCAAGCGCTGTCCGCCGGAGGCTCGCTGTTCCTGACGCGGCCCACGCTGGCCCACTACACGCGCGATCGCGCGGAGCTCATGGGCCGCGCAGACGCGCTGTTCCGGGCGGTTTCGGAGGGCGCGCTCGATGTCCGAATCGGCAAGACCTTTCCGCTCGCGAGCGCGCGCGCCGCGCACGAGGCCCTGGAGGGGCGAGAGACAACCGGAAAGATCCTGCTGATCCCGTAAGCGCGCGTGTCAGCGCGAGCCGCTCTGCGCTCGCAGCCCCGCCGAAGACAGCGGGGTGACGGCACCTTGGCCCACCACCGTGGGCCAGGTGCGCACGCGCCATTGCGTCACCAGCCCGTTGCGCACATAGGGATCGGCCTCGGCGAACGCCTCGGCCACGCGCGGGCTCGAGCCCTCGAACAGGAAGACTGCGCCGTCGATGGGGTCGGCGAGCGCGCCCGCGAGAATCAGTTCGCCGCGCGTGACGCTCTGTTCGGCGAGCTCGAGGTGCTCGATGCGAAGAGGCGCGCGACGCTCGGCGTAGTTCGGCACGACATCATAGAACAGCAGGTAGTGCATGGGCTCGCTTTCCGGCGCTGCGCTGCGCCTGGGTGCGAACACGATATAACACTGCGCCGCGCGGGGCGCGCAACGTCCTCACTCGGTGATCGGCCCGACTCGAACCGGTGCGGCCGCGGCTCGGACCACGGGGCGGCAGGCGCGCTTCTCCGCATCCGAGCACCAGACGGCGCGCGCGCGCACCTCGAGGCGTCCGGATCCCGCGCGCGTCGCGGCCAGCGCGAGCTGAAGACGCCAGCGCTGCTCCGTCTTCATGAACAGGGCATGCGGGCCTACGCGCGCTCGCAACGGCGCAGCAAACGACGGCGCATCGGTGACCAGCACGTCGGCCCAGGTCAGCGCTCCCGAATCGACCTCGAGCTCGACCTCGCACACCACGCGGCCAGGACCGGGTCGGGTCGGACACACGAGGCGCACGCTCAGCTCGTCGGCGTGCGCGGCCGACGCCGATACCGGAACGACCAGGCACCCCGCGACGCGAGCGTGCCAGCAGAGGAGGCGCAGCCAGCGAGCGAACCTCGAGGCCACGGCGTTCCTCACCGCTCGCGCAGGCCGTGACGGCGCGCGAGGTCGTGCAGGTACTTGCGATCCATCTTGGCAGCGCGGGCCGCGGCGCTCACGTTCCCGCCGTGCTTGCCGAGCAGCCAGCTCACGTAGCGCTGCTCGAACTCCTGCTCATAGCGCGCCCGCGTCTCGCGATAGCTCTCGCCGTCTTCGAAATGCCAGTCGCCGGGCGCGCTGCTGCGCGCACCGACCGGAAGATCGAGAAGGCGCAGGCGCGCATCGTTCGACGCCGCCGCGATGTACACCGCCCGGTCGAGCACGTTCCTGAGTTCGCGCACGTTCCCGGGCCAATCGTGGGCTTCGAGCCCAGCCATCGTCTCGGCGCTCAGCTCGAGCTTGGCCACGCGCGCGTCGCGCTCGCGCGCTTGCTTCAAGAAACACTCGACCAGCGCTGGGATGTCTTCTCGGCGCTGGCGCAACGGTGGAACCGTCAGCGGCACCACCGCCAGGCGGAAGTAAAGATCTTCGCGAAATTTCCCGCGCTCCACCTCGAGCTTCAAGTTGCGCTTGGTCGCCGCGATCACGCGCGCCTCGCAGCGCTGGGCGCGGTTTCCACCGACGCGCCGAAACTCGCCGGTCTCCAGCACGCGCAGCAGCTTGGGCTGGACGTCGAGCGGCAGCTCGCCGATCTCGTCGAGAAACAGCGTGCCCTGGCCGACCGTCTCGAAAGCGCCGGCGCGCGCTTGCACCGCGCCTGTGAACGCGCCGCGCTCATGCCCGAAGAACTCGCTCTCGATCAGGTTGTAGCTGATGGCGCCGCAGTCGACGACGACGAACGGCTGATCCTGTCGGGGGCTGCGCTCGTGGATCGACTGAGCGAGAACGTCTTTCCCGGTGCCCGTCTCGCCCTCGAGCAACACCGTTGCATCGGTGGGAGCAATCCGCTCCAACAAGCCGAAGACCTGACGCATCGCGAGGCTCGGCCCCACCGCGCGCCCGAACTCGCCCGAGGTGCTGGGCTGGACCTGCACGTGCTCGGGGTTGGGCTCGATCATGAGCTCGACGTCGCCGACGACCAGCGTCGCACCGGGCTCGAGCGTCGCCGTTTGCACCTTGGAGCGCCCGACACGGGTGTGGTTGGTGGAGCCCAGATCGCGGACCGTCAGGCCGCTCTCGCCGGGCTCGAGCTCGCAGTGATAGCGAGAGACCGACGCATCCGGCAGCACCAGGTCGTTGTCGGGTGCCTTGCCGATGCGCACCAAGCGCTCGATCGCGAGCGTGGTGCCGCGCGCCTTGCCCGACATCACGCGCAGGATGTGACGGGTCTTTGGCTGCTCGGCGCTCAGGGCTCGCGTTGCGATGTCGGTAGGGACGGGTGCGCTCAAGGGCTCAGTTCGTCGAGGTTTAGCGTGAGGCTATTGCCATCAAGCGTAACCCGACGAACGAGTTCTGTCCGGTTCCGAATCGCGGCGCGATGTTGCGCGGTGATCCGGAAAGCGTACGCACCATCCGTCATGCGAAACTGTCTTACAACGCGCTCCGGGGTGGGAGCAGGGAAGTTCAAGGTGAGCTTGCCCTCGTGTTCGCCGTCCTCCTCCTGCCAGTGCACGTCGAGCTGCGATACGCTCGAAGCGCTCCTGCCGAGCTCGAACACGATCGTCTGATCGTGAGGCACCTCAGGCAGCAGCCACGCGACGAGCGTCGCGCCGACGACTCCGATCACCAGCTTCGCATAGGGCGCACGCCGAGGCGGCGACTCGGCGGAGTCGCCCGAGAGCTCGTCGTCACGCGGCGCGAGCACGCTCGCTCAGGGATGCGGGGCGGAAGGTGCGGGTGCAGGGCTGCTGGGTGCAGGGCTGCTGGGTGCAGGGCTGCTGGGTGCAGGGCTGCCGTGAGCCGGCGTGGCAGGCGGCTTTCCGCCGGGCGGTGCTGCGGTAGGCGCGCCGCCCGTGGGCGGCGTTTGAGTCGGCGCGTGTGGCGGCGTGTCGGCGGCGCCAGCGGCGGGTGCGGGTGCCGAAGGCGCAGGCACGCTGCCGGCTGAGGCCGGTGCGTTCGGCGCGGCAGGCTCCGGCTCGGGCGAGTCATCCGCGGCGCCCGGCTCGACGGCATCGTCTTCGTCGCGCCCGGGCCGCTGCTTCTTGACGAAGCCGCGGACATGCTGCACGAGCCCCTCGATGATGCTGTCGGGCAGGTTGAACGCGGGCATCTTGTCTTTGCCCTCGCGGATCACCTTCGCGATCTGCTCGTCGGTCAACGTGGCCTGGAACTCGGCATTGGTGAGGTCTCGCGCCTTCACCATCGTCGACGTGGGACCATCACCCTTGCCGCGGCGCCCGTGACAGGTCGCGCACTGCTTCGACCAGGTGACGTCGATGAGCTGGTTCCGCTGCGACGGGGCGGCGTGCGGGTTGTTCTTCTGCTGCCGCGTCACCATGTTGTGGCGTGAACTGCGCGGCTCTGCCTGGTGGTCGTGGTCGGCCGGGGTCCACTCGGTCAGACCGCTGGCGTCGCGCTCGCAACCGAACATCGTCGAGAGGGCTGCCCCGAGCGTGAGGGCCAGCACCAGCCGTCCATCGAACCGTCGCATCATCGGGGTCGACATAGCAGGGAAAACCCGCGAGTGCGCCCGTTTGTTTCAGGGAAATTCGGTGCCGCCGGCCAGGGGGTCGGCCCCCAGATAAGGCTTCCCGTCGAGCTCTGCAATGCGGAACGCGATGCGCTCGTTCTGAGCCTGGCCCGCTGGGTCGGCGTTGCTCGCGACGGGCTGCGCATCGCCAAAGCCGACCGCGAGCAGGCGGCCGTCGTTGATGCCGCTCTGTCGCAACCAATTCTTCACTGCCACCGCACGTTGCCCGGAGAGCTGAAGGCTCTGATCGGCAGGGCGCACGTTGTTGGTGTGGCCCTCGATGCGGAGCCGCGTCACCCGCGGGCTCTGCTCGAGGTACGCCTTGACCTCGCCCAGCACCGCATCGTTGCCGGAGCCGTCCGCGAACGTGGCCGAGTCGGGCTGGAACACGATGTCTCCGGGCACCTGCAGCTTGGCCCCGTTGACCTTGACGTTGGCTTTGGGTTTGGCAGGCGCCTCTACCGCTGCCTCGCCCGTCTCGGTGGAACCGGGCCCCGCCTCGGTGGGGGGCGGTTCTTCCGGAGATTTGCTGCCCCCGGCCGACATGCTCGCCTGAAAGCTACAGGCCGGCCCGAGCCCGCACAGGACGACGGCTCCGATCCATTTCGCGATGCTGCCCGACTTAGACACAGATTCCTCCGACTTTCGGTGATCCCGCTTACGGCCGACCGTGGCGAGTTCTTCCACGCCCCACCCGGTATTCGACTCGTCGCCCGAGCGCAAGCTTTCGCAGGGAAGCCGGGGTGCGCCTCCTACACGACAACCGGCCGCGCCCCCACGCCCGGCGCGCGCGTGACGGCCCTCGCCGCTTGGTGTACTCAGACCATGATGGCCGAGTTCGCCCATCTTCACGTCCACACCCAGTACTCGTTCCTGGTGAGCACGGTGAAGCTCTACGACCTGGCTCCGCGCGTCAAGGAACTCGGGATGCGTGCGGTCGCCGTGACGGATCACCAGAACATGTTCGGTGCCATCCGCCACTACAAGCTGTGCAAGAGCCAAGGCATCCAGGCCATCCTGGGCAGCGAGCTCAACATCGCGCGCGCGGGCGACAAGGGCAAGGTCGACCACATGGGCCTGCTCGCGACCAGCCTGGAGGGGTACAAGAACCTGAACCGGCTCGTGTCCGCGGGCTACATGAACACCGCATCGGAGAGCGCGCCGAGCATCTCCCTCGACACCCTGGCTCAGCACTCGAAGGGGCTGGTCGGGCTGAGCGGATGCCTCAACGGCGTGGTGCCACAGCGCGTGATGGAGCAGGGGCCAGAGCACGCCGTGCCGCTGCTCGGGCAGCTCAAGGACATCTTCGAGCCGGGCCATTTCTTCGTCGAGTTACAGGATCACGGGCTCATCGAGCAGCCGATCGTCAACTCGATCCTCACAGATGCCGCGCGGGACGTGGGCCTGCCCGTGATCGCGACGAACAACGTCGAGTTCATGCGCCAGGACGATGGCGAGGCGCAGTTCTACCTCGAGTGCGTTCGCCGCAACTGGCAGTACAAGGAGGCACGCGAGGAGCACCACGGCAGCTTCGAGATGTACTTGAAGAGCCCCGCCGAGATGGCGGCGGTGTTCGCGAATCAACCCGAGGCGCTCGCCAACACGCTGCGCGTCGCCGAGATGTGCTCGGGCCTGAAGCTCGAGCTCGGCAAGCCGACGTTGCCCAAGTTCCCGACGCCGGACGGGATGGAAGCCGAGGATTACTTCCGGCAGGTGGCTGCGCGCGGCCTGGAGGCTCGCTTCGAGCAGTTCGCGAGTGCTGGCAAGTCGGTCGATCGCGACGAATACCGGCGCCGGCTCGAGCTCGAGCTGAACGTGATCGCCGGGATGGACTTCCCCGGCTACTTCCTCATCGTCTGGGATTTCGTGCGCGAGGCGAAGGCGCGCGGCATCCCGGTGGGCCCGGGCCGCGGCTCCGGCGCCGGGTCGATCGTGGCGTACTCGCTCGGCATCACCGAGATCGATCCCATCCCGTTCAACCTGCTGTTCGAGCGCTTCCTCAACCCCGAGCGGGTGAGCATGCCCGACTTCGACATCGACTTTTGCATGTCGCGCCGGGATGAGGTGATCCAGTACGTGGCCGAGAAGTACGGCCGCGAGAGCGTCGGGCAGATCGCGACCTTCCAGAACCTGAAGGCGCGCAGCGTGATCAAAGACGTGGCGCGCACCATGGGGATGGCGGCCACCGACTCGCAGCGCCTGGCTAGTCTCATCCCCGACAAGGGCCAGGGCAAGACATACACGATCGCCGAAGCGCTCGAGGTCGAGCCCAAGTTCAAGAAGGTCTACGACGACGACGCTCAGGTGCACGAACTGCTGGACCAGAGCCAGCGGCTCGAGGGGCTCACGCGCCACGCCGGCATGCACGCCGCCGGTCTCGTCATCGCCGATGGTCCGCTCTACGGGCACGTGCCGTGCTTCGTCGGTGAGGGCACGCTCGTCACCCAGTACGACAAGGACGACGTCGAGCTCGCTGGGCTGGTCAAGTTCGACTTTCTCGGACTGAAGACGCTGACGGTCATCGACGTCGCCGTGCGCCTGGTCAACCGGCGCCCGGATCGCAGGGACAAGCCGCTCGACTTCAACGCGCTGCCGATCGACGACAAAGCCACCTACCAGCTGATCAGCAGCGGCGACACCACCGGTGTGTTCCAGCTCGAATCGAGCGGGATGCAACAGCTGCTGCGCGGGCTCAAGCCCGACTGCTTCGAGGACATCATCGCCGCGGTGGCGCTCTACCGCCCGGGTCCCCTCGGAACCGGCATGATCGACGACTTCATCGGTGGCAAGCACAAGCGCAAGGCGATCCGCAAGCTCCACCCCCTGATCGACTCGGTGCTCGAGCCAACCTACGGGGTTCCCGTGTACCAGGAGCAGGTGATGCAGATGGCGCAGCGCCTGGCGGGCTACACGCTCGGTGGCGCCGACGTGCTCCGCCGCGTGATGGGCAAGAAGAAGCTCGAGGAAATGACGGCGCAGCGCGCGCTGTTTGTCAAAGGCGCCAAGGACAAGGGCGTGAGCGAGGAGCAGGCGCTCAGCATTTTCGACGAGATCGAGGGCTTCGCCTCATACGGCTTCAACAAGAGCCACTCCGCAGCCTACGCGCTCATCACCTACCAGACGGCGTTTCTCAAGGCGCACTATCCGGTCGAGTTCTTTGCGGCAATGCTCACGGCCGACAAGGACAAGATCGACAAGGTGGTCCGCATGATCGCGGAGGCGCGCGCCTGGGGCGTCAGCGTGTTGCCGCCCGACCTGAACATGAGCCACCTCGATTTCACCGTCGTTTATCGCTCGCCCGAGGGCAGGGGACCATCGCGTGGCCCAGGGCGGCTGCGCGATCGCTACGGGCCGCAGATACGCTTCGGGCTCGGCGCCGTGCGCGGGCTCGGTGCGAGCGCGCTCGAGGCGGTGCTCGAGTCGCGCGAGCGCGACGGGGAGTTCACCGATCTGTTCGACTTCTCCTCCCGCGTGGATCCCAAACGCGTGAACAAGGGCGTGCTCGAGGCCCTGGTGATGTGCGGCGCCTGCGACGTTTCGCTCGCGCGACTCGGGGTCGATCGTGCGCGGGCCCTGGCAGCCGTCGATCGCGCCCTGGAGCGCGGTCGCAGCGCGAGCCGCGATCGCGCCTCCGGGCAGACCAGCCTGTTCGGCCTGTTCAGCGCTGCGGCGGGCGGCAGCTCAGACAGCGGCGTGCACGACTACCCCGAGGTCGAAGCGTGGGATCGCGCCGAGCTGCTCAAGCGCGAAAAGCAAGCGCTCGGCTGCTACGTGACAGGGCATCCGCTCGATCGCTACGGCAACAAGCCGGGCCGCATCGGCGCCGTGCCCACCATCGATCTCAGCAAGCGCGAGCCCTGGTCGATGGCGAGCGTGGCGGGTATCATCGAAGACTACCAAGAGAAGCGGTTCAAACCGAACGGCAACGGCGGGGGCAAGAGCTCGAGCGCGGCCGGCAGCAAGGCGGCGTTCTTCGAGATCGAAGACATGTCGGGGCGCGTCAAGGCGAAGGTGCGCGGCGACCGGGTCGACCAATACGCGGCGTTGCTCACCGGTGGTGAGCCGGTATTCGTGACCGGAAAGGTCAGCTTTCCAATCACCGACGACCCGAGCGACGAGAAAGAAGCGACGCTGCTGGTCGACGAAGTTCAGCCGCTGCTCGATGCCATCAAGAAGGCGACGACGGCCATTTCGATCCCGCTCAAGGCCCACGAAATGCTGCGTCCGCGCTTGCTCGCGCTGAACAATCTGCTGGCGACGGTGCCTGGTCCGTGCCCGGTCGACATCGTCATCGAACTGCCCGACGGGGCGCGCGTCACGATGGCGCTGGAGGGGCGCCGGGTCGAGCTGCAGGACAAGGTGCTCGGCGGGCTCGAGCGCGTCTTCCCGGGTTGCGTGGCCGAGCTGCGCTGACCGTGCGACACGTCCGTCGGGGGCTGTTGCCTGGGCCATCGTCCGGCGTCGCACCTCGAGGCACGCGAGATCCGTTGTCTCCACCCAAAGCTTCAAGTAGTGTCCACGGACTCTGGGTCGATAGCTCAGTCGGTAGAGCTGCGGACTTTTAATCCGTAGGTCAAGGGTTCGAGTCCCTTTCGACCCACTAAAATAGTCAACGATATCGATGTGCCGGCACCGAGACCCCTGACGGTCGACGTCCGGAGCCGGCAAATCGGACGGAGAATGGACGGAAAACCGCTGGGCCAGGGGTTACAGCGTGGTCACCCGCGGTTAACGAGGTGCGCGCGTATCCAATCGTCTAGGTCCTTCCGCCGGTATCGGACGAGGGCGTTCCGTCCCTCGCCCAACTTCACGAAGGCTGGTCCCTTACCCCTCCGCTGGGCGTGCTTGCCCCGCCAGTTGTCGAGGGTGCGCTTGGGTATCGATGTGATGATCGACGCCTGCTCGACGTCGACCAGTTCCGCGTCGCTCGGAGGCGTCGAGACGGCCAAGGTCTGCATGGCTTGGGGTTGAGGTTCGGGGTGCTGTTGGCCGAGGCTCACGCCGGCCTTGCGGCTAAGGGTCTCAGCAATCCGATGCGCAATGGTTTCGACGAGCACGTCGAGAATAGGTTGTTGCATGCACTGGGTTACACCGGCGCGCGCGGCAGAACGTTCGACCTCCGAAAATAAACGCTAGCACTCGTCGTCGCGTGCATGGAGACGCTCGGTGGTGCCATGACGGGAGGAGCCCTTCAGCGTACCCGCCGCATCCGCTCCGCCGTCGCGGCCACGGCAAGCACCACCAACTCGTCGGACGAAGCGACGAACTCCCCGAGCAGCGTAGTTGCCCGCTCGGCTTTGACCACGGCGGCTCGCCCCGCCATGGTGTCCGGCTCGTACTTCGTGCCCATCTCCAGCGCCAGTCGGTACAGCTCGCCCATCTGACGGAGCTGCTCGACGCGCCCACGGTCGACGGGAACCTTGCTGGCCTCCGCGCGGTAGAGGACCCGCACGATGCCGAGCAAGTCTCGTACGACGGCGCGCGGGAAGGGACGGGGGAACGGGGTCCGGGACTGCAAGGGGTAGAGTCGTACACCCCCCAGAGCGGGGCGCAACCGGCCCGAGGGTGCAGCCTTGTTGCTGCGGGTGGCCCTCGAAGGAGCCGCGGCGCCGTCCGTATTGACGATCATGAATGAGCCCGTCGAGGTCATTCCGTGCGGGACAGCGGACGAGTTGCTCGAGAAGCTGCATCCTAGGCGTGGTGCCTGGCCAGCCAACACCCATTGGTTCTTCCGCGGCCATGGCAACTCGACTTGGGAGCTGTTGCCATCAGCATTCAGAGCCAAGTCGTGGCTCGGATTCCAACAAGCTGTCGATCCAGCAACTGACGCCGATATGGGCGCGTGGGAACGAATACTTCTGCTGCGGTTCTACCGTTTGCTCGATCGAGCCGGGCTGCCAATACCGAGAGGTCACGACCTGCTCGCATTAGGGCAGAAGTACTTCGATGCCGGGACACCCTGGCCTGACCCCGTGTTCACCGACCTGCTTGCCTTGGCGCAACACAACGGTGTGCCGACAAGGCTTCTCGACTGGACGAGCTCTCGAAAGATTGCCGCATACTTTGCCGCAGTCGATGCCCTCAAGGAGCGCTCTGAATCGTTCGACATCTGGGCGCTCAGCAGCGGGTTCGTCGACATCTTTGGTGACAAGGGTGCAGACCGCACCTGCCACATCGTCCGGACTCTACGCCACGGAAATCCCAATCTCCATGCTCAGGCCGGAGTGTTTACCCTCTCTCAGGGGAGGATCCGGGGCGACGATGGCAAGTTCATCACGCTGGATCGACTGTTGGGCGAGATCGCCAGGCAGGTGCGTCCTTCCGATGACATGCTCCCATGTATTCGGCGGTTTCAGTTACCGACTTCCGAGGCGGGCATACTCCTGGAAGAGCTTCGACTCGACCAGATCGATGCTCTCACTCTTTTCCCCGGCTACGCTGGCGTCGTGCGGGCGCTTCGAGAGCAGGAGCTGTCAGGCAGAGGCCTGACGCCAAAGTAGCATCGCCGAGTTCACCCGCGATATGACGTTTTCCAGTGGAGAACCTTGGGGCTCAGCCCTTGCGTTGCCAAGAACTTGGTAACCGCGTCGCGGGCCTCCTCTGGGGTTGGTCCGACACCGGGACCGATCCAGACCTCCTCGAGTTTCAGCTTGTCAGTGAACAGGTACGGCGTCAGTCCACGCTTGGTCAGTCGATATTGAATGACGGGGTCGGCCTCCCATACAACGAAGCGCCATTCGGACTCGAACAGGAAGTGCTCGTGTTTTGCAAGTTGAGCGTAACGCCATGCAACCTGGGCTAACTGATCGGTGAGCACGTCGCTTTTGTCGTCCGTAGCGACCTCCTTGAGACGATCGATCTTTCGCTGAAAGCGCTGTGCTAGTCGCTCTCGAAGCTTGGTCTCGCCGTAGACGCACTCGAATAGATCGTACGCGACCCTGGCCTCACCATCTTCGCCGGCATGGTAAGCGTCAGGCCTTGGATCCTTGAAGCCGAGGCAGTACCCGGCCGTTTCTTTCGCGTAGAGGCGCCACTGAGTGAGGATGTCCTGATGCGCCGAGAGGCAGGCAATGAAGGAGGGTCCCTGCAGAAGGGCATCTGTCTTGGCGATAGCCAATGCCTTCAAATCGCTGTCGATAGCCAGTTCGCCCAGGGCCTCGACGGCTATCTTGTGCCCGAATCTGATCTCGTCGCTGTCGTTGACGTAGTGATGTTGTGTCGCCGATAGACGGCATTCGGACTTCACGATGCCTGTCAACCCGGCGGCGTCCGTGTAGTGGTACAGCATGCCAGGTACCGACCGATGGATGTCGGGATCGCTCAGGTCAATCCTGAGGGTGAAGTGCATTCGAGACTCGTAGTTGCGGTCGGATCGCCGGGTCACCGTCGAGAGCAACGGCACTCCGTCATCGCCCTAAAGATCGTCACTGGCGGGTGAGGTACGCGGTCGGGACCGGGGCAAGGCAACCGGCCCAAGGGCGAAGCACAAACTCGAAGCCTGAAGCCTGATCAGCCTTGCTGACCGGCAAGATGCGCCGGGGTGAGGACATTCCGTCAGTTCCCGCGTGTCGTTGAGCTCTGAACGCCCCTACTCCTGACCTCTGGGAGGCCCAGGGCCGGGCGTGATCAATGCTCGACAAACGACGACGATGTCCGGGGATCTCCGCCGGCTCTACTCACCCGCCCCTGGGCGGTTGGGTAATACACCGACCCGCGAGTCCAATTCTGGTGACGCGAGACCTAAGTTCGAAACCGCCGAGCCCCAGTGGACGAGAGGTTCCGTGTGGATCACGTCGTCGTCGTCGCCTACCTGCTGACCCTCGCCCCGGCCGCCGAATGGCTGGACCGTAGGATCTGGCGCTGGCTTAGTCGGTTCCGAGCCGACGAAGCCGCCACCTAACCGCGCTGCTCGAGCACCCGAGCCGCTTGCCGATCTCGTGACTGCTCAGGCCCTCAGCCTTCAGCGCGATCATCGTCGCCGTCGAGAGGTCCTGCCGTACCCGGCGATCGACGCCGCTCTGGGGGAGCTGACGGTACCACCGACGGGCGGTCATGACGCTACAGCTCAGGAGCCTGGCGGCGCCGTCCACGGAGCCCTTCGCGCGCGCGAAGGCCTTTCCTACGAGCCCGAGCCCGACCCGGTGAAGGTGCGCCTGGAGGGGCCCGCCCTTGCCCTGGATGATGCCCTGGGGCAACGGCTGCTCGGGACCCACCCACCGGTACGCGGTCGTCCGAGCTGCTCCTATCTTTACGGCCAGCGCCGTGGAGCTCGTGGTCCCGTCGATCGCCTGCTCGAGGAACCGCCGGGCTGCTCTCTGGAGCTCCCCCCGGAGGTCGACGGTCCCCGGGAGCCTAGTGACGCTCGAGGGCCTGGCCTTCAGCTGCGCCACGACCTGGGAAATCCGTGCCGGCGTGACCCGCAGATCCTCGGCTATCTGATCGAGGGCTTTGCCAGCGACCATCTCCCCGACGAGACGGCTCGCGGCATGGGGTAGAGAATCCATAGTCCGTTGGCGATCTAGGGTTGCATCGACGTCCACTAGGGATTCGTCAACCATACCCCCCGCGTCGTCGACGTCGATGAACATCCTGGCACCCTGGTAGTTGCCCCGCTGCCCCTCGGCTACGCGCCGCATTTCATCCTTCACGGCGCCCGCTATTCGGAGACGGACGTAGCCTTTGGAGAGCACCGCTCCGCCCACCTGAGCTCGCCACAGGGCCTCCATCACCAGGCTGTCGACGTCGAGCGGGAGCGGTGAACGCCGGGCGAGTCTACGGGCAACGGAGAGGGCGTAGGGAAGGGCGTCTTGCCAGGTCGGGAAGTCTCGGGTGTAGGGAGTCACCCGAGCGTCTACACCGACCGGTGTAGAGCGAACGCATCGAACACTTCATGATCCAGCAGAAGGAAGGCGCCAAGGGCCGCGCGTTCGGGGCGACGTGCCTTGGGTTCGCGTCTGCGGACGGCCTCTGGGAGACCAGCGGCAAGACGATACGACCCGTCTGGGCCATGTTCGCCGGCACCGACGCCGAGCTGAGGCCCTTCGTGACGAACCTTCGGTTGGGGCGCAAGGCTGAGCGCCAGTCCAACCACGGCCGCGGTGGCGACGACGAGCGGCTCGAGTTCCTAAAGTCCGTCGGCTATCAAGTGACGTGGCAGCGCGAGACCGAAGGGTCGATCGTGACGCTCTTTCACCCGGAGTTCTTTAGGCTCGACCCGGGCCTGATCGACCCCGCGGCGATCCAGTTCGTTCTGCTTGTCCCTAAAGATTGGTCCGACGCGCAAGCGGTCGACATTGACGCGGCCGTCAACCATACGCGCGCGATGGCTCCACGAGTCGACCCTAGTCTGCTTGAGAGCCTGGTCCCTACGGCTTACCTGTTTGCCGCCTTCCTCGACCGGCGCACGCGATGCCCCCTCGTGGCTGACGGCCGCTTCTATCTCCAGCTTCTGGTCGCGTCGCTCGACCAGCGGCTCGCCTCGCTGCCCGGCAACTGCGCTCGCTATAACCAGGACCGGCGAGAGTGGGGCCATCATTCTCGGCACGGGTTCAATTTCGAGGTCGGCGGTGAACGCTACTGTCGAGACGGCATCGAGACGATCGGACTACTGCACGCCATCTCGTTTAGTGCCTCGCACGACGTCTTCGAGGCTTTCCTGGCCGAGCAGGTCTCGCTGTTCTTCGATCGCGCTGTCACACCACCGTAGCTGACGGGCCGGCTGCGAGCCCGCGGTGTGAGGGCGATCGAGCGGAGTGATCGCGGCGTCGGTGTAACTGAACCCCGCCCCCCAACAACAAAGGAGCGGGGTTATGACTACGACTACTCATCTACACCGGCAAACAGAGAAGAACGCAGGCGCCAAGCCTGTCGACACCTTCACGTTCGGCGATTTGACTCTTCGCATCGCCAAGGTCGATGCGAAGGGGGTCCTGTGGTTCTTCGCCGACGATCTCGGCAAAGGACTGCACCTCAGCAACATCCGGGAAGCTCTACGATCTTTGGAGGCCGACGAGAGGGGTGTCATTCTGGCTGACACCCCTGGTGGCGATCAACTCATGAACATCGTGAGCGAGTCGGGGATGTACCAGCTCATCTGCACGAGCCGCAAGAAGGCAGCAAGGGGCTTCAAGCGGTGGCTCTTTCGGGATGTGCTTCCCGAGATCCGTCAAAAGGGCTACTACGCCCGCCCCGGTGCCCTCCTGCCGGGCATCGACCCTCAGCTGCTTGCACTATTCTCTCAGTGCATCCAAGGGCAGACGGCGATCGCGGCCCACCTGTCCGAGCTGGTGACGATCGAGCGCGAGAAGCTCGAGGCCGAGCGGGCCCGGGCACGACTTGCTCGGTTCCCCTCCGTGTCCGAGATCCCGCGCGAGAACGTACGTCGGAAGCTCCACGAGTTGATCGATACGGCGGCGATGGGTCGTGGGTACTGCACCGGCAAGGTCTGGCAAGAGCTTTACCTCGAGCTCCGGCGTGCTGAGGTCGTCGACCTGTACGCCAAGAAGACAACCTTTCGGAAGAAGCACGGAAGATGGCCCTCGCTGATCGAGCTTGTCGAGCGCGCTGGCCTGCTCGACATTGCGTACACCACGGCCCGTGACCTCTTCATGTCGGATATTGCCGCGAAGCCGAAGGAAACAAGGCTCGAGCGAATCCTCATGCGTGAAGAGCCACCGACGAAACAAGAGTTGCTAGACGCCCAAGAGGACCTGATCACCGAGCAGGTCATGGCGTTCGCGATGAGCTCCGATGATCTCAAGACGTTGAACTGAGTGGACTGAGAGGGGGCCAGCACTCACTCCGAGTGCGGGCCCCTTTCGTCTTCGTAAATTACTGATTGACCCGGCCCTATGTGGCCGAGACAAACATCAGGCGCTTCTACGCGCGCGAAGAGTTCATTGCCCTCAATGGTCCGATCCCGATCGACCTGCTGTCCACGGCCCTGAGCGGGCTGACGCTCGACGTTCCGATCGCCGACCTGCGGATCACGACCGCGGGCGGCCTCATGATCGAGTGGGCGGCCTTACCCTCGAGCGCCGACATCACGGTGATCGACGCGGCCATCGCAACGTTCACCGGTGGGACGACGACGTCGACGCTCGCCGTTCAGACGAACAACGGCCCCGTGACGGCCAGCACTTCGACGCCGGTTGACGTCATCGACTTCACCACACCCCCGCTGAGCACGGGCAAGTACCAAGTGATCTGGACGTCGATGTTCAGGTTGACGGCGACCGCCGCGAATACGGGGGCCAGGGCCATCGCGACGGTCGCTGGGGTGACTCAACAGAGCCACTGGGGTGAGGCCCTGGTCACCGCCTACAACGGCGCTGCCACGTTCGAACGGCTTGCAGGGCAGACCATTCACGTCCGGCTACAGATCGCGAAGATCGGTGCCGGTGCGGTCAACGCCGAAATGACCGGGGCCCGGTTCTCCATCGACAAGATCGGGTGACGGGCAAAACAGTGGCGGCACCCCACGGGAGTGCCGCCACTCCGGCATATCAGCCGATTTGCGAATAGAGCAGCGCGACCATCATCACAACGATCAAGAAGCCGACGTGATGGCTATCCAATCGGATGGTCAGCGAGCTTCGACATCCGTTATCGGTGCGGCCACGTATTTCCCTTATCCGTGGCTTGTGGATATCTGTTATACTTTTCTTCACTAGTCCTCGTTGAATCGCTCCTGGGAAAACCAAGCGAATCCGCGGGGAGAGAGCCCCTCCAGCCGTTAACTGGGGGGGCTTTCGCTTGTGAGCTAAGGGGAGCGAGCGCCATGCCCGATTCGTAGTCTACGAAACATGGGGCTGGGCGCATAGATCGTTCGCCTGCGGGGTTGTGGATAGTCCGATCCATACATGATGTTTCAAGCATACCGGGGTCGCCGATCTCGTCGCCCGTGGGCAGGGCCGGCGTGCGACTCGACGTCGATCACGTCGCGTCTCCGCGCCTTCGTGCCCGTTTGAGCTTCTCGACCAGAGTGGTTCTGTTGAAGCCCAGCAGACGGGCCGCACCAGCCACGGTCCCGGCTCGCTTAAGGGCGGCCTGGATCAGACGGGCTTCGAGCGTGGCCATGAACCCCACCACGTCCATGCCACCCTCGGGCAGGTAGCCGTGGAAGGAGTCGGCACCACGGATGGCCGCCTCGACGAAGGACACGCATTCAACGCACCAGAAGCGAGTGGGGTGCGGCTGCTCATGACTGCCAATGACCGGCGCCCCGCATACGCACCTGGCAAGTACCATCGTGCCCCTCATGACGTTGCCTCCCAGTGGTTGCCGGCGAACGTCACGCCTCCAGGGCAGTAGGCGAGGATCGCGATCCCGCACGCCATGGCGTTGAACACCTCGGATGCCCCCTTGTTCGGGCGCTTCTTCCGGGAGCGTTCCTTCCCGCCCGTCGCGACGGCAGCGGCACCGGCCCCGTAGGCTATGACGTGCCCAGCCTCTTGGGCGTGGGTCTGCCGCACCGTCGGATCCCAGCGTCGCACCCTCTCGATCCAGAGAGGCACGGCACACGAAAGGCACACCGCTAGCAGGGGATCGACTTCACCCCGGCTCTCCTCGATGGAACGCCGCAACACATCGTCGTCGGTCACGGGACGATCTACACCGAGATCAGAATCTCCGGAGAAGGGGACCCGCCATTAGCGGCGGAGTCCCCCCAACGGCGTGGACTCAAAGGAGACCACGTGTTCGTTGCCCAAAGGCTAACCGCGTCAGATGCTGAAGAATTCGCGGGCTAGTCCCACCAGCGCTATCGCGAGACGAGTTCCGTTCACGTATCCGATGAGCCTCTCTGGAATCGTCAGCTTCGAGGTCTTGGCTGGCCGTCTTCTCTTGGACTTTGTCGCCGACTTTGCTTTGATAGGCATGTTCCAACGCCTTCCTTCACGGGTTGCGAAAAGGCACCGGCGACAGTCGATGTCAGTTGGAATCGAAGGCCGTCCTCTAGCAAGGGCGGCCTTCACCGTTTCATCGACTGCAACTCGGTGCAGTGAAATTAATCTAACGAAGCGGGGCAGACGCCGCCACTACGAAATTGTGGTGATTGGCGCAGCTTGCATCACTCATTGCCGTAACCAGGCGATCGTACTTCGAAATTATTTTTTGGTCACCAGCCTTCCGGGGAATCCGACGCATCGGACCCTACTTCTTGCCAGTGCTCTTGAACGTGAGCCGAGAACAAGGGCACCAAAACGAGGGCAGGAACTAGGGGTAAAACTAGGGGTAAGATCCAGGCTGAGAATTGGAGGCAAAGCTAAGCTGAGAATTAGGGGTAAGACCCAGGCTGAGAACTGGGGGCAAAACTAGGCTGAGAACTAGGGGGATAAGTAGGGGCAAAACTAGGCTGAGAACTAGCGTAGAAACTAGGCTGAGAACCGACGACCAAACTCCGGGTCAGTCATGCCGTGCCGGTCGCGAGAGGACTCGAACCTACGTCGTTTGAAGGTTCGACTCTTTCATCTCTCTCGGACGCCGATGGAGTCCAAGATATCTGCCGGCGCTCCCGTGGCAAGCCTCGCGAGTTTGCCCACGCCCGAAAAACGACCGTGGTCCAGAAGCCGTCGAGATCACCGGCAAACTTACGCGGCAATTTACGCCGAAAAATCGTCGCCTCGTGGGCCAATACATAACCGGAACATCACGCCGTCTTCATGCGCCGCTTGAGACGTCTTCCGGCACGAGTCGCGGCCTCCCGTTCCCGTTCATCTTCAGCCTTACGCCACTCTACGGTGCCGGGCTTGAGTCGTTCCTCGAGAGGAACGAAGAGTTGCGAGAGGTTCGACGTCGATCACCGGGCCTTCCAATGGTTCCCCGCGAACGTCACCCCGCCCGGGCTGTATGCAAGGATCGCCAGGCCGCAGGCTATGGCATTGAAGACCTCGGCAGCCCCTTGGTTCGGCCGCTTCTTCTTCGCCTGGCTCTTGGAGCGCTCTTTACCCCCGGTGGC
>Ga0247763_1000451_pt1 | contig 24448 bp, 28 predicted proteins | sample UWRJL141409B4_FD_179926 | JGI IMG/M metagenome (GOLD analysis project Ga0247763, IMG submission 179926) | Plant litter microbial communities from Arlington Agricultural Research Station in Wisconsin, United States - UWRJ-L141-409B-4 | ecosystem: Environmental > Terrestrial > Plant litter >...
GGAGAGCAAGAGAGAGAGAGAGAGAGAGAGAGAGAGAGAGAGAGAGAGAGACCGACAAAGGACTGGAGGGGGACTGGTGTCGCTGAAGGGACTGAGCTGAGCAAGCATGCTTCAATACCCGCCCCAGCCGGGTGCCTTCTCGATACCTACCTATGGAGCGGTAATACTGTCCGGAGGGAGGAAATGAGGAAGTGAGGGAGTGAGCGAACATAAATTTGGAGTTGGCTTGGCTTGACGGCGATGGGTAACAACCAACTAGGCGCGAGACTTTGGATTAAATTGAACTACACGGTGCGGAACACATGAACGGAGGGAATTGGTTGGAAAGTATATACTTTAGGACGACTGTATGGGCAGGATATGTGACGACAGCCATACCGGATACATATGTGTACGGCGACTTATATATGTGGACGCCTGGTGGGTAAGTTTGTTGAGCCGACAAGTTCAATCAGTGAGTGTGCGTGGCAGAGCCTTGAGACTGGATAATCTGATCTGGAATTTTCTTTACCGAAGCCCGTGTGCCTCGGCCTTTCTAGGGCTCGCTTTTGGAAGGGGCAGACAGAACAGAACATGGAGGAAGGGTAAATTCGACGGTGATGGGAGTTACAAGTTACTTACCTTGGGTAGTCAATAATCCATGTAGAATAAAACATCTAACCAGGTATCTTATTTTGTCGTGCACCGTTACCGACAAAAATATCAATGGATTCAAGGCGTGGCCGAGACTGAGGTTGGCTGGATTCAATTCCCGAGGATCCAGTTTGTGTGCAAGACACTGACCACCGGGAGAGCGACCAGGATGGATGTCATGGTGTATATTTAGACCCATACCAAGGCTTGAAGTTGGTCACTTCCAAGGTTAAAAGTGGACAGGACCCTGTGGACCCCTAGGCCCCCCTTAACGGATGCCGGATCAAGGAAATCCATGGTTGGCGGCGTGCTAAACGCCGCCGAGCCGGAGGCGCCCGGAAGCCATCGGGGAGCAACGGACGAGGCATGTGACGACATTACACATATCTGACTCGGACCTTCGCGGCAAGATATCGGATGAGGTCGGGATATTGCAACCTGGCGGCTGCTACCGACACGATCGGCGGTAAAAGTGCATGGGAGCAGCCGCGAGAGTTCAGATTCTCGCCTGCCTGCACTGGAACGCTCAGGAGGAACTGACAAGTGATAGAGATTTCCCAAAATCCCCTTGGCTTGAAGAGTCGGACGGAGGGGTGGATGTTCCAAGGAAAAATTGGTGGAGAAGGAGGTGTGGAAGGTTTTTGCTGGCAACGGGGAGCTGGGTTGTGCCCCGATACACCAAGACGTAGACGGAATGATCTTCGCCGTTCCAGAGAGGGACAGGGTGCAGGACCCTGAGACCCGCTCTGAGAATCAGACAGTATCGCACTTGATAGACTCAAGATGCAGATCTACACAGAAAAGTCAGGGCTGAGGCACAAAGGCTCCGTGTCTTCCGGCGCGGGGCGGCAACGAAACGTGGCAGTCGGCCGCATGCCGGCGACGGGCGGATCAAAGATGACCTGGGACTCCAGTTTCGGACGGAGCGGTGTGGCATCCTGTGTTTTGTTGGGCTCACCCAGGACCAAGACTCGAGGGCGAGTTTCGGTAGCAGAAATGCCAGCAGAAAATGCAATTCTGGGAGCTATCAGCAACACCCGAAGCCAGGAAACATGCTGACCCGCCGGGACCAACTAGCGTGATCCCGAGCGATTCAGGGCTGTGGCATGATCCGGAGAGAAGGTTCAAAGGGAACAAAACCCCTGAGTGCGTCTCCGTCGAGTCCGTCCGCAAACATCTAAAAGGTCAAATTTGGACCGAAGACGGCAATGCGGCAGGTTTTATCGATAAGTACCCCCACCAAGCCAGTGAGCGTGACGGAATCCATCTCAGGGACCAAGAGACGCAGAAGGGGTGAACATCTTCCATGGATCGGGGAGCGGCGCTTGTTGGTCTTGCAGATGCGACGACGATGATAATGGGTGTTTGCGGAAAATCGGCAGGCGGTTACCACTGCATATCTAGCATGGAGCGTGAACAATCGTAGTATCTGCACGAGATAGCCAACTTTAGCATGTGCCAATGAGGCCAGATTCGGTGACTTGACCTTAACATGCTTCTAGCCTCGACCGACCAGAGATCGTGACACAACGTCACCCTGATGTGCCAATCGCCATCCACCGGGCGCTGATAGACAGGGGACTCGGCAAGGATGACGAAAGTTGTCGAGGGAATTGTGGTAACTGACTCGGGACTGCGGAGCTCCGCCCAAACATGTTTGGGCAAAACAATGGTTGCCATCGTGAAGACACCAAAAGAGGCCAAATCTGGCCTCATATGCAAAGCAGACGCGGCCGACTAACCTACCAGTTACAAAACATTCCGGATGACTGAAGAACCTCCCGACCGAGTATTGTCGGCCAGTGCTGTGGTGGGAAGAGTTCAGAGTATCGGCCGGGATTTTCCTCGTGGCTGTGAAAACGACCCCAACTACCCCTCAACTATGTCTCAAATCTCAAAAGCACCCATTGGCTTGGGCCGCCGGATGTGCTATCCGCTAAACGCAAGAGCATACCGACTGACCGGCGGAAGAGCGGGCCCTTGCAGTGAGGCGCTCTATTGCCGAATGCGCGCAAATTCGGTCATGACACCGAGAAATTCGATGCAAGGCATTGTATGTTTCCCGATTTTTGGGTTTCATCATCGATTTCCAGCCCCTTCTGTGTTGATTCTGTGGCTGTTTCCAAGACTCGCCCCGCCTAAGCTTTATTGGTGTAATAATGACGCGCTGACCGCGTTGGCTTTCTTTGTTTCCCGACCGAGACCCTAACGCACACGGGCAGCTCGATCTGAGAAGTGCTGAGACTGCCTGCAATGCATATCGTTGAATCTCACAATGAAAGCATCGACAGACAAGAAAGTCCATGTCTGCAGGCTGGGCAAGAAGTGCTTGGCCCGGATGGCGTTAAACAAGAAACGACCGAGGTGGGCCTGGATGAGCGCGGCGAGCTGTTCGGATGGTGGGTCATCCCTTGTTCTCTCCGTCCAGCTCAAGAACGCGCCTGCAAGTCGAGTGTGAGCTAGACTATAACCCTGGGCCCACAGTGACGATCAGATCCAACTTCCCTCTCCGTTTTGCACCGTCGATTGTTGCTGCTGTTGTGGCGGGTTCGCTGCTGTATCAAGCTCCCGATGCGTGCCCACATAGCGGTTCTTGTCGTCGCTGCTGAGCGTATAAAGCAAATGGCTTCCCCATGGTTCGTCGACCGTTCTTTGTCTCCATAATAACTAATACGATCGACTCGTATTTGCACCGCATTCTTCCGGGAAGACGTCACCTATCTCCATCTCCTAGAAACCTCCTTCAGTCCAACTTCTCAATATGACCCAGAGCTCCCCCACCAAGAAGGCAGTCCACTTCGGCGCCGGCAACATCGGTACGTGTCGATCCTGGCTCCCTGGCAACTTAGAACTGATGTTATGTGCACAGGTCGTGGATTCGTTGCTTGCTTCTTGCATAACTCAGGATACGAGGTCGTTTTCGCCGACGTGAATGCGGAGCTCGTCGATAAGCTCAGTTCCCAGCCGAGCTACAAGGTGATTGAGGTTGGTTCCGATGGCACCACGGAGTCCATCATCACCAACTACCGAGCCATCAACTCCAAAACACAGGAGCCTGAGCTCGTGCAGGAGATTGCGACGGCTGACATTGTAACCTGCTCCGTCGGGCCGAACATCCTCAGGTTTGTGGCACCGCCCATTGCCAAGGGAATCGACCACAGACTGAAGAACTTTGCTCCCATGGCTGTCATTGCCTGTGAAAATGCCATTGGTGCCACGGACACACTGGCCGGCTTCATCAAGGAGCCACAAAACACGCCACCAAACCGCGTCAAGTCGATTGACGACCGCGCACGCTTTGCGAACTCTGCCATCGATCGCATTGTGCCAGCCCAGGATCCCGATGCCGGCCTGGATGTGAAGCTCGAGAAGTTTTACGAGTGGGTGGTTGACCGAACACCCTTCAAGGGGTACTCGCCACCGAGCATCGACGGCATCCAATGGGTCGACAATTTGCAGCCATATATCGAGCGCAAATTGTACACGGTCAACACCGGGCATGCCACGGCAGCATACCACGGTTACAATCGCAGAAAGAGCACCGTGTACGATGCACTTCAGGATCGTGACATCCAAGCTGAAGTGAAGAAGGCTTTATCCAACACGGCCAATCTGATCACCCAGAAGCATGGCATTGACCAGGGGGTTCAGGACGCCTATGTTGACAAGATCGTGCGGCGCATCAGCAATCCTCATCTCGAGGATTCGGTCGAGCGTGTCGGACGCGCACCTCTCAGAAAACTAAGCAGAAAAGAACGGTTCATTGGTCCCGCAGCCGAGCTTGCAGAGCACGGCAAGGACTGCGAGGCCTTGTTGGACGCAGCCGAGATGGCGTTCCGCTTCCAGAAGGTTGAGGGCGACGATGAGTCGTTTGAGCTGGCCAAGATCATGGCTGAAAAGAAGCCCGACGAAGTGGTGAAGGAGGTTTGTGGCCTTCAGCCCAACGAGAAGCTCTTTCCCAAGGTGGTGGACATTGTCAAGCGTGTCCAGACTGATTCGCGGGACGATTAAAACAACTCCCTGGTGTGGAGTTTAGCATACTGGAGTCTTGAATATTGGGTCAAACAAGGGTTCAAACGGGTGGAAGGGGCGTTCAAGGGCCGGCATCTCGGCGGGGGGGTCAATTGTTTTTACTTTGCAGCGCATTTTCAGAATTGGGTGACACCGGGCATCACCGGTGTGTCGCATTCCGTAAAAATATAGTAAACAGTGGAGAAACCAGCGCCATATCTGTATGTCTATGATCTCCTGGTAAATCTAAGTCGAACCCCAAGTTTCATCGCGGCGTTGGCGGTGACTGTCAGGCTGCAGGCCCGCCAAGTATTCGTAGGGCGTCCAGCTACGGGGAAACGCAGCCTGAGGCAGGAATGTGATTAGCTAATACAGCGACCCACACTGCAAGGAGAGACCACATTCGCGAAATTGGGAAAAGCATCGGATACCGGATACGTGGCGGGCAGCTTGTGTTCGCCGACGACATCGTCCCTAGAATCGCAAATTCCACCATCCCGGATCCCTAGCTCTGGCCAACCACTGCGAGAGCCAGCAGCCACATCCTCCCCCTCCTGACGCACAATTGATGACATTACGCTGCAACTGAGAGCGCCATTCGCCTTTTCCCCCACCCCGCCAAAGCTTCGAGACCAACCAGGTCCCGCCGTGCAGCTTTCCTTGCCCAAAACCTTAACTTCCGCCCAAGATGCGGCTGGACGTCAAGGTAAGTGTCACAATCTGTCGAATCAGGACCTTTGTGTTACGGGAATCTGGCCACGCAGCCCACGCCTACCCAACCCTGCTCGCGAAGCAGCAACCCTCCTCGAGCTCCCCGCTCCAGCAAGAACAAAGTGGCGCATAGATGCTGACAAACATGAAAATCAAGCGCCAGCTGTTTGCTCGCTCCGAGGTTTGTCGCCCCGAGGCACTCTTGTCGCAGGATGCAGGATTGACGTCGGTGGTAGCGTGTGAAAGGCATCGACTTTCACCCAACCGAGCCATGGATCTTGAGTGCGTCCAACTACCCTTCACGGCCGTCCCCGAGTTCTGACCAAACGAATAGCCACCCTCTACAGCGGCCACGTCTACATTTGGTCGTACGAGACCCAGCAAATCGTCAAGACCTTCGAGCTCACTGATGTCCCGGTCCGCGCCGGCCGATTTATCGCGAGGAAGAACTGGATTGTCTGCGGATCAGATGACTTGTACGTTGCGCCACAGAGCGCAGGTAGTGGATGAGGGCTGGCACTGACAATAAGTAGTCAAATCCGGGTATATAACTACAACACGAGCGAGAAGATCGCATCCTTTGAGGCCCACCCCGATTACATTCGAGCGATTGTTGTACATCCGACGCAGCCCTTTGTTCTTACCGCCAGCGATGACATGACGATTAAGCTTTGGGATTGGGAGAAAGGGTGGAAGAACGTCAGGGTGTTCGAGGGAAATTCTCGTACGTGCCTCAACATGGGATTTGCGACGCAAGCTGACAGGGGTAGACTATGTCATGTCTTTGGCGATCAACCCCAAGGACACCAACACCTTCGCATCGGCCTGCTTGGACAGGACTGTCAAGATTTGGAGCTTGGGTTCTTCTACACCAAACTTCCAACTCGAGGCCCATGAGACCAAGGGTGTAAACCACGTCGATTACTACCCTCACAGCGACAAGCCATACCTCCTCACCACATCAGATGACGTAGGTTAGACCTTGGCTTGCTGGTATCGAAGCTAACAGCCGCAGCGCACGGTAAAAGTGTGGGATTACACGACCAAGAGCTTGATCGCGACACTTGAAGGGCACCAAAACAACGTATCCTTTGCCTGCTACCACCCCGAACTTCCGATTATCATTTCTGGTTCTGAAGATGTAAGCGCGACAGGTCAACTCTACACATGATGATCGGGTACTTATGATAGCAGGGCACTGTCAGGATATGGAATGCCAACACCTACCGCTTCGAGCAGTCACTCAACTATGGCCTTGAGCGAGCATGGTGCGTGGCTTACCAAAAGGGCAAGCAAGGAATCGCCGTGGGTTTCGACGATGGCTCGGTTGTTATCAAGTTGGGTCGGGAGGAGCCGGCTGTTTCGATGGATGGTGCAGGCAAGATCATCTGGGCCAGACATAACGAAATTGTCTCTGCCGTGATCAAGGCTGGTGAGTTCGCAGAATGTGTGACGTGAAATGAGCTCATGAGGCTGATGAAATCAGATGCCTCCATCAAGGATAACGAGCCCATCTCACTTCCCACCAAGGAGATGGGAACATCCGAAGTCTACCCACAAACACTTGTCCATTCTCCCAACGGGCGTTTCGCAGCGGTCTGCGGCGATGGCGAGTACACTGTTTACACGGCGCTCGCATGGAGAAACACCAAAGCGTTCGGCAAGGCCCTGGATTTCGTTTGGGCGTCAAAGGACCATACCAACCACTTTGCTATCCGCGAATCCTCGACGAGCATCAAGGTGTTTAAGAGCGTCGACTACCAGGACAAGAAGGGTGGTTTGGATGTGGATGTTCCTTTTGCGGCTGATGGTCTTACTGGCGGCACTCTTCTTGGCGTCACTGGCCAGGGCGGTATCTCCTTCTTCGACTGGCTCACGGGAGGTCTCATCCGACGGATTGAGGTTGAGCCTAAGCAAGTGTACTGGAGCGATAACGGCGACCTGGTTGCCTTGGCCTGCGAAGACACCTGCTATGTCTTGAGGTTCTCTCGTGAAGACTACAATGCGGTTGTCCAAGCAGGCCAAGTCGATGATGATGGTGTTGAGAGTGCCTTCAGCGTGGAGACTGACCTCACCGAATCGTAAGAACATGCCCACTAGAAACACCGCAATTTACTGACCTTGCCGCAGTATTCGATCCGCCGAATGGCTGGGCGACGTTCTTGTCTACACCAATGGCACCAACCGACTCAACTACCTCGTAGGCGATCAAACTTACACAATAGCGCATTTCGATAAGCCGATGTACATCCTAGGCTACCTTCAGCGCGACAGCCGGGTTTATCTCGCCGACAAAGATCTTGGAGTCACATCATATGAGCTGTCGCTGCCGGTGCTTGAGTTCCAAACACTTGTCCTCCGCGAAGAGACCGAGAGGGCGACAGAAGTGCTCCCCACAATTCCCCACGACCAGCTTAACAAGATTGCTCGTTTCCTTGAGGGACAAGGCCATAAGGAATGGGCTCTAGAGATTGCCACAGACCCCGAGCACAAGTTTGATCTTGCCCTTGGACTCAACCAACTTGACCTCGCGCACGAACTAGCAAAGGAGTCGGATGCCGATCACAAGTGGAAGACACTTGGTGATGCAGCGCTCGCGGGTTGGAATGTACCACTAGCTACCGAGTGCTTCGTCAAGTCTAAAGATTTTGGGTCTCTGTTGCTCATCTACAGCTCAACATCCGACCAGCAGGGTCTTGCAAATCTGGCAGGCCAGGCTGAGACTGCTGGAGCCCACAACGTGGCGTTTAGCAGCAAATGGATGCTCGGGGACGTTGCCGGCTGCGCTGAGATCTTGAGCAAGACGGGGCGCCTTGCTGAAGCTGTCCTATTCACTCAGACATATAAGCCCTCGCTGACGACGGGACTTGTTGGGGAATGGAAGGGCAGCCTCGAGAAAGCGAAGAAGGGACGTGTAGCAAAGTCTCTTGGCGTACCAGGCGAGGATGAGGAACTGTTCCCGGAGTGGGATGAGTGGTTGAGGTTGGAACAGGAGGGCCCAGCCGAGGCAAGTGAAGTTGCCGGGGGCGATGTAGAGGCGGAAGATGACGAAGAATGAGACAATTCTGGGAGTAGAATATTTGTGGTTAAACGGCGTCTGGTCGCAACATGTGGGCATTAACGAAGAGAAAAGGTCCCAAGGGTAGCCAAATCGATGCTAGAGAGGGTTGGTAGGTAATGGATATGTGATGGCCATGCGTGATGTTGTCAAGAATGTGCCTAGTGATTTCTGGAATAGTGGTCATGAGGTACAGTCACGATATCGAATTCGACCGAGACATCGGACTCGGAACCCTGGACCCGAGAAAAATAGTGATGTTCACGGACGCGCTATCTCAGCCAACCAAATTGCGAGAATGTCTCACGTCAGCATCCAGAATCGGTGCTCTATCCGCAGGATCCGCGGACCGTGAAGGTATTGTCGACGGGACATCCCAGCCATCTGCAGAGGGTGGAGATTATTGTGTGGCATTTCTCTTGAAGATTGCTGCTTGGACTTTTTTTTATAGAAAGCTGCAGGTCCTTTTTGTTTCTGTTTCTTTTTTTTTTTGTAAATCTACCAAGTTTGGACGACATCAATCGACGTCCTCCCTTACGAATACCCCTCTTGTCTCCGCTTTCCACGCCCCCGCACCGCTGCATCCACAAAATGACGGGCACCTCAGCGACGAATCTGGAGCCGGCGCAAAAGATCAAATCGGCAGCCAGCGTCAGCGTGGCTGGCCACGAGATTGGCTACCCGCATGGTCACCTAGGCCACTTGAGCGAGTCGGAGGAGACGGCGCTACGAAACTTTAAGGTCTTTATTGAGGAGAAGGGTCTGTACCGTCCGGGACCACCACCCTCGCACGAAGACCATGTCTTATTGTAGGCACTCCCGCTGCATATTTTTTTTCTTAGTGTCTGACTGACGTTGGTCTTTGTGGCTTGCAGACGTTTTCTCCGAGCGCGCCGATGGGTCGTCGAGGACGCCTACAAGCAATTCAGTGAAACCGAAGAGTGGCGAGAGAAGAACCAGCTAGGACTGCTGTACGACACCATCGACGTGGATGCGTACGAGCACGCTAGGGAGTTTTATCCGCAATGGACGGGGAGGAGAGACAGAAGGTAGTCAAAGCTTCTCTGGTCAAGTGAAACGCCGCTGACACAACAACCTACAGAGGTATCCCGCTGTATCTCTTTGAGATCAAGCATCTAGACTCCAAGACCGTTGCCGACTATGAGAAGGCCGCTGCGACCGATAAGCCCGTAGGCAAAGCGACCGCCGACGATGACGCAACACCCCCGAAGCTGCTCCGCTTGTGTGCTCTGTACGAGAACCTCACGCGCTTCGCGCAGCCCATGTGCACCGAGCTTGCCGATCGCGACCATGCCCGCACGCCCATTACGCTGAGCACCAATATCGTCGATGTGTCTGGGGTATCACTACGTCAATTCTGGAATCTCAAGGCACACATGCAGGCGGCGTCACAGCTGGCCACAGCTCGCTATCCCGAGACATTGGACCGCATCTTTATAATTGGTGCGCCCTACTTCTTCAGTACTGTGTGGGGCTGGATCAAACGCTGGTTCGACCCAATTACCGTGTCCAAGATTTTTATCCTCTCGGCGGCCGAGGTTAAGCCTACGCTCGAGACTTTTATCGACCCAGACAACATCCCCAAGCAATTTGGCGGGAACTTGGACTTCAAGTGGGGAGATAGGCCGAATTTGGACCCTGCCATCCGTGACCGGGCAACGTGGCTGAATGGACACCAGGATATTCCCAAAGGACCTGCTTACTGGGCGTTGAAAGAAGGAGGGAAGGAGATTGAATTGGTTGCGGTTGGAAGCGTTAAGGGAGGGCCGCGGCGAGAAGCAGTCTGCACTCTCCCAAAAGCGTTCCCAGAGACAAAGCCACAGGAGGCGTCAGCTGTTGTGGAGGTAAAGGAGGAAGCCAAAGGTACCGAATCCGCAGAGACCCCGGCGAACGGTGCTGTAAAAGAACCGGCTGCTCCAGTTGTTGACTCTGCGACTGAAGGGGTTCAAAACCTGTCGATCTCGGACGACAAGACAGCGACGGAGATTTCGGAGAAGGTTTTGGCTGAGGAGACGAAGAGCACTGCAACAGTTCAGGCATGACAAACGTTTTGGGGGGGGCGTTTCTCGACACGTTCACACATATACCAATGGTGCGTCTTGCATATATATTTCTTGAGCAGTGCGTTGCACATATGTTTCTTGAGCAGTCACGGCGTCTCGCAAATTCTGCATTAGATGCCAGTCAAGAGGGGTGTACTTGTATAATGGAGATTCCGGGGGGTTAGGTAGCTTAGATGCACTTCAATACACTTCTCGTAACAATACATGTTGTAGAGTAGTGATATGTCCAGCTGATCAGCTGTGCAGAGCGACATGTCCAACAGAAAGCCTGTACAGAGTGACACGCCCGGCCGAAAAGACGGTCCAACAACCAGGTACTCACACCGGCAAAACCGGAAACAGTTATCCGATGCGGAGGAACTATGGACTAGGCAGCACAACCGGGTCACGAATGGGTGTCTCTGGGGAAAGGGGCGGGATAGTTCATGCGATGTCTTTGGGTGTCTTCTAGTGTCTTTTGTAGGTAGGTATCTGTAGTCCTATTCTGTACTGCCGTCTCGTCTGATGCTCATTAACGCAATGAAGGTGCTGTCCGTTCCCAACTCCGGTATCCCATCCCAGACCCAAGCCTAACCCCAAGCCCATACAGTTCTGTAACAAACCAAGCCAACCCAAACCCAAGCAGCCCATCCATCCATCCATCTATCCATCGCTTCCCACTCCATTCACAGTAACCATCAAACACCATCACTGCCCCATTCGCAACAAGTATCACCGCCCACTTGTAATTATACCCCTCCGCCTCCTCCACAAGTCAATCCCCCTCCCCACCTCTTCCCAAGTCAGCCCATCTTCCACCAATCTCATGGTAACGCCCAACCGCTCAACCTCACGATTCGGTCGCTCATCGTCAAAGAAGAGCATATCCTCGTACTTTATCCCCGTTCGGCGCGAAATGACCTCGAAATGCCGAAGTTTCGTTCCCTCGTATATTTCCAATCCTCCGTCAAACACCTCTAGCGTCTTTTTTCCTTTCGAGGAGGAGAATGAGGATGAACTTTCGGGAGGAGGCAGGCGGATGAGCTTGAGGATTTCTTTGCAGAGATCATGGACAGGCGATTTACTCGCTACGGCAATTCGGACGGGTATACTCGGAGAGGAAAATAGCGATAGAATCGCGGGCACGTCGGGGTAGAGAGAAAATGTTTCGCCGTTCCGATCGGTAATGGAAGTGGAGTTGGAGTTTGGTGAAGACCGTAGTGGCGGCGCGGGGTGGATGTCGCTGTAGAAGGGCCAGACAGTATAATCTAGGTCGAGAACTATGAGTTTGGGAAGCGGGAGGGAGTCTTCGAGCCAGGGGGGCATGGTGGTGGTTGTTGTACTGAGAAGAGGAGGGGAGAAGACAATATTGCTTTTGGAGAGTTTGCGCGGCATCCTGAGAAGGCTGGTCGGCACTACGTTAACTAGTTATGGGGCTGGAATCACGCTGCTGCGGTGCGCTGTGGGCTGGGCTGGTGGAGGGTGGGATTGTACCGGCTTGGTGTCACAGATGGTGGTGCTGTGCCGTTGCCGACCCTCACTTTTCATAGTCCAAATTCGGTGAACATAAGGTCTGTGGAGATGCGGGGTAGTGTTGGGGTCAGCCTTGGACTCCCCAACTCCTCCGGCGGGGCCAAAATTGCAGTGATGTCGCGCAAAGAATTGAATTGCATCAGAATACTCCAGAAGGGCCAAAATTGCAGTGATGACCATACACCGTCGACGGGGCCTCCTTCAAGCTGTGGTATGAACATTTTGGAATCTCAACTTGGTAAGAAAATCTCCAAGAGCCTGGAAAATTACAGTGGTTCGTTCCAGGATAGCTCCCACGCTCTGCCCCTTGCCAGCAAACTTGTAGAAGATTCTAATGACAGAGCTCTGTTTAGCGCTCTTTCTGACATCTAGGTTCAGGCGACGGAACACCATCCTCCAAAAATCCAAAAATGTCGTGCCATGCGCGAGCAGGGAGCAGGGAGCAGATATGGAGGAGATTTCTGCAAGGCTGTGATTGCCTGACAGGGCGAACTTCTCCAAAGGCGTCGAAATTGCAGTGCTCGGCGTTAGCAACAGTGCGAATAATCACTGGAGGGATTTCACATACAAATACAGAGTACGACACGAGAATACCGACAGTGGCTATTCGGCCTACATTTCTGACCCGACTCAGAGAGGGGCATCATCTCCAGGGGGGTCAAAATTGCAGTGAGTCCATCATCGTCGTGAAAATGGGCCAAAAATGCAGTGATGGTTACCTACATGCCCTACCGCGATCATAAGTCAGAGTCTGGTGGGTGCAGCAGTCCAAAAATTCCTCAACAGACGCATACGAGTCTACAGGCCAGTGAAAAAAAAAAAAAGTAAAATCGCAGTGACCTGTGCTGCGCGTACTTCGTAACTACTGCATAGGTAGGTATCCTCTTTGTAAACTTGGCTTCTAGTAACTCAGGTTCTTCCGACTTGACTCGGAGCATATGAACGTGTTTCTGTCATCACGGGGTTTCTGAGTGCTGACACCATCCTCTCCAGCCGGGGCTAAAATTGCAGTGAAAAGTCCTGTCCCGCCATGTATTTTCCGCCCCAATCAGAGAGAAGGTGGGCCGCAAGGCTTGGTTGTGGTGGGAGGGAGCTAGTGGCCAGTTCAACTGGCATGTGAGCTGCGTTGTTTTGAGAAAATCGTAAAACTCTGTCAAGCAAGCGGTCCAAACAGGCTGTTTACATGTGCTGCCTGCCCAGCTAGGTACCTAGTACCCGGTTTTATCGTTTCTTGTCTTGTGCACTCCCCCCCGCGATAGCTTCCGTTGAACGAGGTCAAGTAAAAAACATTGAGAGAAACGCAAGCTGGTTGGCTGCTACAGTGTGCTTGCACATTCTCCTCCAGAGGGGCAGAAATTGCCGTGAACAAAACACAATGATGAGTTCGCGTTTCTCTTACTGACTGACAGGTCTCTTACTGGGTCTACATGTTGATGACGCAAAACCAGCGGACCAGGGTGAAAAGAAAAGAAAAAGTAAAATCGCAGCGATTCAATCAGGGCATGACCAAGGAAACGGTTTAGATTTCCTGCTTGACTCGCAATGAAGAAACCCCCTCGCGGGGTTTTGCGGTCGACTGGGGTGGGTGTAAAACCGATCACGCAACTTACCTCAACAACTCCATACCCATCCACAGAGGACAAGCACCTCCTCGGGAGCGGCAAGGAATGCAGTGGTCCTAGGAGCTTTGCCTTGGCAACCAACACCCAACATCTCAACTGCCCAAAATCTGCTGCGGAGCTGGAAAGTCATCTTCTCCAGCGGTGTTGAAAATGCAGTGATATGTGACTGGATGACATTGAGGTGGGCGAGTTGCTTCCATTCTCGTCACATCCTCAATGGGGTTAAGGGCGACCATGTTGAGCCTCAATGTGTCCGTAAATTGTTCCCCTATTGGCTGTTGGCTGGCCAAGAGGCGATGAGTTTGCCTGCGGTTAACTAGAGCTCTGTCCCGACTCGCAACAGGAACCATTGATGCGCTTGCGGGATTTGCGAGTCTCGTCCGCAGGGTCCAGAATTGCAGTGCAAGTGGAGGCCGAAAGAAGAGAAAGAGCCTGGTTGCGTTGGTGGTTGGCGAACAATCTCCTCCAGAGGGGCTAAATTGCAGTGCACCGGACACCGTGGGGCCACATACGGGGGATGTGTGAGGATGTACTTGATGTCATCACCCCCAACGTACCCAACAATCGCTATACTACTATTATAGGTTGAGTAAGGAGTGGGTGATGGAAGATAAAAGAGCTGGTAAGCCGCTGTTAGTACAAGGTCCACGTGCATTGTTTTGCAGTCTCTGTTTTACTGGCACCCAGTTGGCACCTAATGAAGGCCTGGAGCTGTGAGGTCAAGCGGCACTGCTGAATCTCCGCCGCCAAAAGCACAGCGGGAGTGAAGAAGACAATGACCTCGAGAGGGTCCAGAATTGCAGTGCAGGCGGGGGATGAAACACTTAAGAAGCCCCTGCATGACTACGCCACAAGTCAGCAATCCTGTGGTGTCTTGTCCAGCTAGTTGCAGTGAACAAAAACAAGCCACGAGTTTCAGTGGGGAAACGGGCTGGCTGTTGCAGTCGTTGAGCGTGCAATCTCCTCTAGAGGGAAAAAATTGCAGTGAGCGTCATGTCACGCCCCAATCCATGCTAGTCCCGCAACGCTGTAATCCGCTAGTCATGTGCAAAGTACTGGAAAAGTCATCGTCTCCAGAGGGGTCAGAATTGCAGTGAATCGGCCTGATAGGTGGAGCACATTCCGGAAGCATTGGTCTCGACAGCTGTGCAAGTCTCCTCGTAAAATCTAGTTGCTTTCCATCCTCTTTCAATCTTGTAAAAGCCAAAGCAAAAATGCGCGCAGCCTTTTTATCTCTTTTTACGTATTTTCCGCATCAAAATTGCATTGCCCATGATCAAAATCCAGGAATTTTGAACGTACGTACGTCCGTCTGTCCGTCCGTCGGGGGTCATGGTGGCCGCCGGGCATCCGGTCGGTCGCGGCGGGGTGTGCATCGGTCGCACAAACAAAAACTCCGGATAGAGTTCCCGCAAAAACACATCTTTTTTCACATGGAAAAGATGAGATGGGCTGATGGAGCCCAGCTGAATATTATCCGGGTCCCGCCATTGGATAAGCTTTCCATCGCAACATGTAGGGCGGACGTATTGCTAACTGCCGTACTTTGTACTTTGCCGTCTTTCCATGGTCTGGCCGCGAACTTGAGTCTTGTCTTTGATCGTTTACCCCACCGTCGGTCCCCGCGTTTGCGCTAAAAGCTAACATTTTCCCCATGTCTCCCCGCCGAAAGTCCCCCTCATCAGTTGTCAAACTTGGATATTAGACGGACACCAGATAAATCCCCCGGCCTCCCGCCATGAGGCCCCTCGGCCTTCGGACATGGATTTTCAATGTAAAAAAGTTGGCTCCGCCAGATTTGCGATGCTTTTTCTCTGACTTTGTCTGAACATTGATCAAACACTGTGGAAGCACCCCGCATTTGTTGGATCCGGACCGGACATCGACTCGGACAGATACCGACAGATACGGATTTCACCATGGCCATCGACCGCATCAAGCTGACGCGCATTGCGCACGTCTACTACAAGCACGAGAAGGTGGAAGAAGCCAAGCAGTTTATGCGCGACTTTGGCTTTGAGGAGGGTGACACGATTGGCAAGACGACCTACTTCCGTGGTTACGGTACCGAACCCTTCGTCATCGCCATCGAGGCCGCAGACAAGACCGAGTTTGGCGGGGCCGCTTTCGCCGTCGAGTCCGAGGAGGAGCTGGTTCGGGCTGCGGAGATTCTTCCCAAGGAGGCCAACCCTACGGCTGTCTATGAGCTAAAGACACCAGGCGGTGGCAAGGGCGTCACTTTTTACGATCCCGTCGATGGCTTCCCCTTCCATCTCGTCTACGGCCAGAGCACAGTCGAGCCGAGGGATCCCAAGTTTCCAGTTCTCAGGGTCAACTATGTGGGTGTCCAGTTCACCCTGGTTTTTACTTCTAATGGATGAGCAATAAGTTGACTTTACGTCTGCAAAGCCCACCGAGAAAAACCGCGGGGTCAACCAGTTCCAGCGTTTCGAGAAGCGACCAGCTCCTGTGCACAAGCTCGGCCACTTTGGCATGTGTGTGACCAACTTTGCCAAGGCCTACGAGTTTTACACGACATATTTCAACTTTCATCCCAGCGAGGTAATTCCCTAGTTCTAGTCAGCTTATGTTTGTCTGGAGGTAGGCTGACCAAACAGCTCGTGCACAACGACGAGGGTGTCAACATTACCGTCTTCTTCCGACTGGACCGAGGCGACGATCTCGTTGATCACCACTGCTTCTTCTTTTTCGAGGGCCCCAAGATGCATGTTCATCACTCGTCGTTTGAGACACACGACTTTGACGCGCAAGTTCTCGGTCATGACTGGCTTCGCCACAAGGGCTACACAAACTGCTGGGGTGTGGGAAGACATGTTATGGGCAGTCAGATCTTTGACTACTGGTTTGATCCGTCAGGTTTCATTCTCGAACATTATGTGGATGGTGACTTGTTGGATATGAATGAGCCGACACACCATACCAAAGCGGCGCCGGATAACCTGCATGTGTGGGGTAAGTGCTAAGCCAGGTGACGACTAGACGATGTTGAGGCTGACGTTTTTAGGTCCCGAGGTGCCTGCTACGTTTTTGGAATGAGTTTTGGGGAGGTGATTGGATGTTGCAGTTACGCCATGTTGTACATTAGGCCAGTGTATTGCAGATTGCCGTTTGTCTGTTCTGACCGACAACCATCTTGTGATCGTGACCAAACGTCTGCGGATGCGTCCTCCGCATGATGGATGCAGCGTTGTATTTGGACACAACTGCTCCGCACTAACCGGAGTCGGAAACTACAAGATGTTTGCTATTGACGGCAACTTGCTAAGGTAGGTGGGTTCAGCTGTTTCTGTTAGTGGATAACAACCTGCGTTAGCAGTTTTTGGTTGATAAGCTTTTTTTTCTGAGGAAAGTTGAGTTGCGATTGGTACATGTAAGTCTTGTCAGGTGAGTCATGCGTGTAGCGTTGATGGAGAGTAATTAGGTAGGTAGGTACATAGTGTTGGATGGAAATTAAGTTGAATGAGGCCTAGTTTGCACGTTCATGTTGTAGACATTTGAACAGTTGATTCGTCCGAGATGCGGAGTATGTGAATATTCTCATTTCATTCTTCCATTCTCCTCCCCCGTTTCTTCTTCTGCTTGCTGGGCCCCAAATTTACGATAGATCCAGAAGACAATCTCCGCTGATGACGAAAACTCGATCAATCTGAATGGTCAAACTCCATATCATAACCTATCCAAACTCCCACTAACATTTGAAACTTGGTCGTTGACTGCCTCGGTATCTCTCGCAATATCCAATCACAAAACTATCAATCTAGGTACCTGATACAAAAAAGAGGGTTTATTCCTCCGCCCAAAAAGAACATCTCCCCTCCGCACATTTGTAAAAGACCTTTCCCGGCCCTCTCCACGCACAGGCGCCCGTAACGCCCTTTCGACTAGTCTTTCCACAATCACAGTCTGGATTCCCCTCTTCCACACCTATACGGTCTGCCCAAGTGACGAAGCCAATGTGGCATTCTGGTCGAGGACATTTATAAAATGGCCGACCGGCATTGCCGTTGCGGTTGAAATGGCTTGTTATGGAAAACGTGGAGGGGGAACGACAGCCACGGCAGGGTGGGCCGAGGGGACTATATTCTTCTTCTTTCTCTTCGCCAGAAGCAGAGAGGAAGAGAGGCTCGTTGAGGTTTGTCCTGTGAAAAATGGACGTGCCGTTGACGCTGGGACTGGGGCTGGAAGAGTGGCCGGGATGGGATGTGTATCTCTGGATTTCTCGATTGGAAACAGAGACAAGTGACTCGGGCGTAAACTGATCCCGACCCTGACCCTGACCCTGACCTTGATCTTGAGACTGGGACTGAGACTGAGACTGACCCTGAGATTGAGACCGAGTCCGAGTCGAACTAGACTCCGTCTGAGTCATGACCCAGCTCGGTTGCCGTTCTCTATAAACCTCATACTCTTCATAATCCTCAAACTCTTCTTCATCTTCCTCAGGGTTATAATCCTGATCATCTGGATCATCCGGATCGGTCTCTTGATACAGGTAGTAGTGATCCGACGCGCTGGCAACACGCGTTTGTTCATCGCTGTAGGTTTCCGTTGTCTCGCGCGTGTCGTCTGTGTCTTGGGTTGATCTGCCGATGCTGTGTCTAGCCCGCCTTGTCCTTGGTATAGGACTAGGTGAGATGGATCCTAGTCGACCAGAACGAGATGCACTAGGAGAGAAAACGACCGTGTCCGGACTTGGCTGCTGTCGAGAGCGAGCAGTGGCGATGGTGTTGGTGCTTGGAGTTTCTGGTCGACGGTGGTTTGACTCTGGCGTCTCGGGATATGGGGCATATGAAATGCGTCTGACTTTGGATGGTGACGGCAACGGCAACGGCAACGGTAAGGGAGGGTAATAAGGCGATGACGGCCGAGGGGATGATGGGGATGTTCGTGATGGGTTCTGGCCATTTCTCTCGGAGCCAGACCTTGATAGTCCCGGAGTGACGGAGCGGACTGAACTTGTTGTTGTTGTTGACAATGTCTTGGTGGCTTGCGATGAAATATCTTCCTCCAACCCAGGGGCGAGATCTGGTTCGGAGTCATCATCGAGAAGAAGAGTTGGGTCGTTGCACTTGGGCACCAGTTTGATGGGCGGCGATGCCACGAGACGGCGGTAGAGAAACTGTGAACTGGATCGGGATCCAGACCGAGTCGATTTGGAGATTGAAGTGGGACACGATCGACTGGACCGCTCCCACGGGGGTTCGGGCTCGGTATTGGGCGTCATCGGACGTCTATCGGGTCTCCCCGATCTTGATGCCATTTGGTTCAACACCTGAGGGTAAAGTGGCAAAGTGTTGAAGGAAAAAAAAAGTGCAGCATGGGTTGATGCAATAAATAAATATACCAAAGCCAGGCCCAAATCTTTATGTTTCTGTCGTTTGCAATCACTCAATGTTGCGGGAACGAGACAGAAACACAGCGAACCATGTCGTTGGGCCAGCCCCACTGCCGTTCCATTGATGTAGGCCTCCATGCAGAGCTGGTCTTGGCCAATCAGGGAGGACCGCATGTCCTGCAGGTCGCACACCGCCGGTTTTCAACATGACGTTAAAGCCAGTGCGAGGCTTGAAAGAAATTTGAAATGCCTGAGGCCTCGATATCCTAAGGCTTTGTGAGGCCAACAGGCTCCTGAATATTCATATCTGGCATATGTGAGAGAGAAGGGGGTTTTCAACCTCTTTTCTTGGACTCTTAGGCAAGGTACTTTGGTAAGTAATCATTGTGTTTCTGTCACACTGTTGTGTACCAAAAGGTTTCTCTAATCCCATGCACCAATACCTAATTATCCAAGTCCCCTAAGCCCACTGCGACACAACATCGGCCGTCTTCTCAGGCATACTCGCCGTCGGAAAATGTCCCGATTCCAACGTAACCGTATCAACCTTGACGCCATTCTCAACGTGACCTTCAACCAAGGCCTTTTGCGCTTCAAGCGTAAACCCCCTATCCAGAGTGCAGTACACAAACGTCGACGGAATGTTTTCATATGCCACCACCTCTGGTGCACGGAATGAACAGGCTTTGGCGTGCGGTACCATAACCTTGATCAATTCGGTCTGTTCTTCTTTCGAGAGTTCGGGGTAGAAGATGGCGCCGACGTCTAGGCCGGGGGGAAATATTTTTTCATCCCCCTATAACACAAGCAATGACACTCGTTAGCTGGACTCTCTTGCACGAATTGAGGTGGGATGGGAGGACCAACTTCATAAGGAATCCCCGGAGCGGTGTCCTCCAACGTCTTTCCCTTTTGGAGCATAAACGCACAGATATACACCAGTCTTTTCACTCCGCCCTTTAACCCCTTGGCCTTGCGCTCTTCGATACCAAGACCGTGCATGGCTTCGGTACCCACTGCACCACCATACGAGTGCATGACACAGACAACCTCTTTGCCTTCGTCGGCGAGAGTGCGGGCAACATGGGCAAAGTGAGAGATGTCGGCAGCGGGAGGGTCCGCAAGGTTTCTAAAGTCGTTGGAGGGAAGTTCCGGGGCAATGACTTCGTATCCTTGGGAACGGAGAGCCGAGAGGAAGGATTCATACGCGGCGGGCGTGTGCCAGGCGCCGTGAATAAAGAGGATGGTCGGTTTGGAGGACATGTTAACTGATAGGTTTCTCTCTTCAATTGAATCTTTTCTCGCTTCAATTGAAACTTGGAAACTTGTACTCAAGAAGAGGAATCAGCACTTTTGAGGAATCATGATATTCATAATATATAAAAACTCATGCAATGAGGATCCGAGGTTCCGTGAGTAAGCAAGCAGGTCTCTGCAGTAGCGCCTTGGAGAAAATCAGTCACCTCCGGATAAACACATCCAACCGGCTTAACCCGGGTCTCACCTGGGAATTAGTATTACGCCAGCATGCCGGCCATATCGCCGATAGTGCCGGCCTCATCGGCATCTTGACCAGTCTGGGTCTCGGCCCGGGTCCGGGATTGGACTGGACTGGAATAATAGCCCCACTTAACTCCCCTTCAAATCAAAGTCATCCAGGTCCACTCCGGAATCCGAGGCCAAGCGAGCCCGCTTATCTCATTCCCAAGCCCTCGGAGTTTTGTCCTGTCCAAACCCGGTTCATCCATTTTGGAGTCTTTGGACCGTGCGGTTGGTCAGCCCAACCCCTGAATGGAACCAGACTTTCCACCCCGGCAAGGCAGAAGCCCAGACCATCAACTGAAACGAGCTGAACGAACCCAACCGACGCTTCAGCCACAGGTGGAGTGTGATACTTTTGCATACGGAGTTCATTACCACCTGCTATACACAGGGCTAGGTACGAAGCAGAGTACTTGCACAGCCATCCCGCTGTTTGCCCAGACCAGGGACTAGAGGAAACCATGTTCAAGTTTCCCGCCTGCAACCGCCCGCAATCCGCCTGGACATGTAACCTACCTGCCTACTACCAACCTAGGCGCCCAGGTGCCTAGCCAGATTTAAGGTTAGTTTGCTCTAGGTATTTAGAGCTTGTTTCGTATATTTCGTAAATCTTGTCCGCTTCCTTTAGGATTTTAGGTAGTAGCGCAATTACCTAACAAGCAAGCACGCAAGCACGCTGGACACTGGATACTGGATGCAAACAAGGTGAGCAGGGACCGACCAACGGCCCCAAAAAGAATCCGAACAAGCCTCTGAGTGAGAAGACGGCTCGTCCCGTGTTTTGTTTCGTGGGGGGGGGGGGGGAGGATCCGTGAGATTGGAAGGATTTTACTTACCCCTTGCACTTCCCCTTGCGGAATGTTTCCCTTGCGGTGCCTGGCGGGAATGGATGGATGAACGGACGGTTGTGCCTGTACCTGGAAGACCCCCCAAAATCGTAATAATTCCTAGGTACTTTTTTTTCTGCGGTTGGTTTGGATTGGCGTTGTTTGTCACTCACTCCTCTCTCATCAGTTCAGTGAACTTGTATTGGCTGTGCCACACATCATCACACCCACACCAGACCGCGACCAGACCGCCACGCGGGGTTCCAGTTCAAAATTCAGTTCAGCTTGCAGAATCAAAATCGGACTCTCAAGATCTGGGTCCGAAAATATCACGACGCGTCTGGCTAGGATCCAGTCAGGGTGGTCATGTCATGTCAGGGGTGCAGGTGAACCGATGTATCAATCTCAGCTTACGTGCAGAACCGAAGCATGTCAGAATCAAATAACAATGCAAAAAAAAACTCAAAAGAGACCCTTTTTTCACTTACTGCTCGAGATCTGGATTCATGCTTTTGCATACGAATATTCTAGACCACCTACTTACTACCTATGTAGAGCGGGAAACAAAGTTGGTACTACCCACGTCCAGCAAGCTAAATCCCCCTACTCTCTCTACGAGTTAGGCTAGGCACCGCCTCGTACAATCAACCCAACCCAACCACTGGCAACCCCTGAACACAACCTGGGGGCTGCCCGTCAGCTTCCTTTCTCGTTCGACAATGTCACCACCCTTTTTTTTTCTTCCCTTCTACCAGTATCACACAACATGCAAACACAGCAAGGTAAGGCAGTTAAGGTAAGGTTGGTAGGGTAGGTAACTTTGGCAAGCCGTCCGTCCTTCATGGATCAACTCCTACCACGCTGCCCGCCCGCGCGGAGGAGTTGAAGGCAGCATTTTTTTTTTTTTCAGTCTGGCCCCTGAATTTCTTCCCCTTGTTGCTGACCGAGGTGTGCTCTGTTCTGAATACAATGATGCACAGACAGTATAAGATGGCCCCTCCACCCCAGACTTTACCCTCTTGATCTCTTCAGACACTGGAACTGGACTCACTCATTGTCCAGCACCCTGTTCAGACATTCATTCTTGTCTTTTCTTAGTCTCCTTACCTTTGCTTCTTCAGTTCGTATATATGTATATATATATATATCCTTTACCATGAAGTTTTCCATCGTCACCGTCACGGCCTTTTCGGCTTTGGTGTCTGCCGCGCCTACCGCGCCCTCGGCAACCGCAACTCCCACCGACCCGGACCAGCCCGACGCGTCTGCCCTCCCCATCTACGAGGAGCCCGAAGCCGCCAATCTCACGCTTAGCATCCTCGCCACCGACGCGCCCTTTGGCATCAAAAAGGGTCTCGCCTACAACAACGGCGGCATCACGGGACTCTTCTCCCGTCCCGGGTCCGCCACCTGGGCTTACAACTGGGGAGCCGCCCAGAATGCGCCCAAGTTCCAACAGATCCCCATGTGTTGGGGTCTCCGAGGCGACTGCGATGCCAACGGGATCAACGCCAAGATCTCCGCCGGCGACACCCCCTGGGTGTTGGGCTACAACGAACCCGATGTCGATCGCGGACACGGCGGATGCAATGCCTCTCCCCGTCAGGCGTACGATGCCTGGGGCAGCGACATGTTCCGCTTCGCCAACCGCGGCGTCAAGCTGGTCTGTCCGGCCATTAGCTCCTGGGACACCAACAACGGGCACACGGGTGGTCCATCGGGCCTCACCTGGCTAAGGCAGTTCGCGTCCATCGGCAACAACCCGGCACAATTCCGGTGCGATGCCCAAGCGCTGCATTGGTACGGCGAGAACGGCAAGAGCGGACGCGACCAGGCGGCGCTGTTTATAAGCTATGTGGAGCGAGCGCACCGGACCGTCAACGAGATTTTTAGAAGGGAGATGGATCTATGGATCACCGAGTTTGCGCCGCTGCCAGTGCAGAACCCGCAGATTATGGCCGACTTTTTGGACGTGGCCATCCCCTGGCTAGATCGCACCGGTTATGTTGCGAGGTATAGCCCGTTTATGGCCGAGCACATGGTCAGCGGGTCGAGTTTGAACGTGGCGGGTTTGATGTTTGTGAACCGCAAAGGGTAGACTTTACCTAGAACTGTTTCTTTTTATGTGGATATCATCGGGATGGACTTGTAAATGCTTCTCTTCACCGTCACAAATTTTAGCACCGGACACTTTTTTTCTTCTCTTTACTCCTAAAGATAAAATAAAATGCAAAACTACTGCTTTCAAGACTCACTCAAAAAAAAAAACACACTTTGCCTGGACTGTGCGATCGGCAAATCAGAAACAGGTAGGTACGAACCGGCATCCCAATCAAGGCAGTCACAAGCAAGATACACGTAGATCTTCCTGCGCCAAGACCCGGCCGACCCCGCGCGAATCGCCATTCGGTGCGTGTTCGTGTCCCCGCTAACGTTTTACGTTGTGAGTAAACGTCACTGCATCGGGTGCGTTTTGGGTGCCGGGGAATTTTGACTTTGTCACCACCCAACGGGTTCTTTCACCAACGGGTTTTTGAATGAATCGCAACGATAAATGAATCAGCGTCTCCGCCCTGCTCTCAGCCACAATTTTCAGCATCCATTCCCAGCTCAACAAACCCCTCACAAATCTCTCTCTCCACGATACCTTTTTCTGATCACTCACGCGTAATCATGATCCCCCGCCTCACCACCCTTACCGCCGCGGCCCTGGTGGTCTTCGCCAACACTGTCCACGCGCAAGGGAATCCTCCCGCGTTCACTTCTTCATCACCTTCTTCGGCATCTTCATCACGTTCTTCCTCCTCTCTCGCAAGCACCAACTCCCCCTCGTTATCGCAAACTCTAACCACACCACCCACGACAATCTCATCCTGTCCCGCGGCCGTTTCCACCACAAGCATCTGCTCCACCTGCGTCACCGCCGCGTGCGTGATTGAGCAGACTATTACCGTACCCTGCGGATGTCCCAGTCCGCCGTTGACCATCTTTTCGAGCCATGGCTGTGACCTGGGCTGTTCGGGCTTGGGATGTGCGACGGTTTACGATGTCGTGACGGAAGCTTGTAGGTTTTTTTTTTTCTGTCTCAGTTT
>Ga0247763_1000452_pt1 | contig 24379 bp, 16 predicted proteins | sample UWRJL141409B4_FD_179926 | JGI IMG/M metagenome (GOLD analysis project Ga0247763, IMG submission 179926) | Plant litter microbial communities from Arlington Agricultural Research Station in Wisconsin, United States - UWRJ-L141-409B-4 | ecosystem: Environmental > Terrestrial > Plant litter >...
AAAAAAACCCGTTAGAAACGTGAGGCGTCGTAGCGGAGCTATACCATCGCATCGGCAGCCAAAGACAATGACTTTCCTCGTTTTCGTGTTACTTTCTTGCTGACCGTGTATACCAGATCCATTGTCCAAAAATGGAATATTTGGGCCTGGGCGCAGGGTATTGAGCCGTACAGAGGTGCAACTAGCGGAACCATGACGTAGTCGATGAAGTTCGTCTTGACGACACGGTGAGAAAAATGCATACCCTTCGTCAGACCGGCGTCACTCATCTCCTTCTCTCGTGTCTCGACGCATATCCGATGAAACCCCTCGTATAGGGCAAGATAGAGCGCAACCTCCATGAAGCCGGCGGTGCGCAGAATGTTGCAAATGGGGAAGATCCAATTGACGCCATGGACATCAGTAGTGCCTTCGGTGACCCAAATGTAGAGCGTCGAGGTGAGGACGAGAATCGTCATTTGCACCGGCAAAAAATGGGCCTCGAACAAGCGGTGAAACAGGATCAGGAGACGCTGGTAGTCCGGCCCTTTGAGGGTATCCGTAACGACGTCCGAAAAAATACCACTTTCAGGCGAAAGCTCGAGGTCGCTATCGACTTGGACCTCAGGAATGTAGTTTGCAGATCCGTCGTTTCTATGAGAGTCAGTGGCTGCGTCTTCGTCCGCTAAGAACCCAAACTTACGTGGTGGTGTGCAGTGGCCGAAAAGCCCTGGAGGTGTGCTTCCTTTCCTGCCAGAGCTCTGCAGTCTTTCTGATGGCGTAACCGGTATCTAGAGCACCCCACATGTGCCGGATTGCCTGCTTATACCGAGCGCGCATATCCGTAACAATTCCGAACAGACCCTTGCCGCGACCGCCACCAGTGACATTGGTCTGGCTGACAGGGCTAAGAACAGTTCTTGTCGTAAGATTGCCATTGAGCGCAAAGAAGCACTTAAGGTACATGTGTAAATCTTCGCCGATCGCTTCGGAATCGCAATCCCAGCCACCAACACGATCAACAAGCTCAAGGGGAAGAGAGTAAACCGACGTGGGAGGAGCAATTGAGGAGCCTTTGTATAGTCCGGACATACCAGCGGCAGACCAGAGGACATCGGCAACTCGGACAATAGCAGGCACATTGTGCGCATTTCTATCGAAGATAATGGGTGCTGAATAGAGTGTCGTGGTCGCCGTTTCGGGATACGCCATGTGCATGGTTGTGACAAGGGCAAAGTAGTTCGATGAGAGGTGACTATCAGCTATAATTGAGACATGCATGTTAGCAAAAGATGTCTAGTCGCGTGATTGGTTGAAGTATACCATCAATGCCAGTGACAATCACGTCTTTTCGCTGCCCAATCGAGTATCTTTCGCTAAGCTTCCGAGCAGCCCAGGCCATGTTGCTTCCCTTTCCAGCAAGCTCTCCCGAGAGATCTGAGGGATGCACTGTAAAGTCAATGGATCGAAACTTCTTCGAAAACTCGTTGACAAAACGGAGAGCCTTTGTATCGGCATTGTTCTCCCTTTGCTCCATGGCAAGATAGACCTAGCATCAAGTGTTAGCCAATATTTGTTCCAAAAACGCAATTAAGAGTCGCTCAAGCAAGTGACGCGCTGGTGATAGGCCACTCACATCATAGGTGTTGCGGGCTTGAGGGTGCGAGGCCAAAACCTCCAATGTTTCTCTCAGTGTATCGTTCTCTTCCTTGTAGTTTGGGATCACGATTGCGTGTATAACACGATCAGGGGCAATATCTCCATCGGCGTAAAACTCGGGGTCAAGATCGCCAGCTTCGCTGCTCGACGTGGAGCTCAGGTCTCGCGACGACGTCAGGGTTTCGGAGCTGGACAAGGAGGTAGACGAGCCGCGTCGGCGATGGGCGAATTTGAAGTCCTTTAAGGTCTTGCTGCGCGCTGTCTTGCGAAGGCTCCTCGTGATGGTGAAGACGGCCCAACAGGAGCGGAGGGGGAAGATGAAGACGAGAAAGTGGATGAGCAGGCAGTAGTACGCGAAGATTGAGACCCAGACACCGGCGCCTTGGGGATTGTAATTGGGCGCGCTAAGACTGTCGTTTGACTGATACTTGTAGCCATATCGTTGAGACTTGAGCTCGTTTGTGATAACCCAGTACGAGAGGCCGATGGTCGCGAGCATAGCCAACCCTCCCGCTCGCCTGCTACACCACGCAAAAAATGACATTGTAGATGGCGGTCTTGAGCGCTGCAGACGCTCCCGACGGTATGCCAGGTTCGGTGAGGCAGGAGATGTCTTGGATTATACCCGAGGGTGGAGAGCCGGCGAATTGACCCGAGGACGGCGGGAGAGACCGACGAGACGTCTTTTGGGGGGGTGGGAGAGGAGGAGAGCGGATGGTCTAGGACGACACGGCGAAGGGGATGCAGTCGACGAGGACTCGACACTGCACGTCCACAGGCGCAATGTGCGAGTGGGTTGCTGTCTAGAAGGAGGGACTGACGGGGAGGAGGAGGGAGAGGGAAAGAGAGGAAAATTCAGGGCCGAATGGAAACGAAAACCACGAGGCGAGGACAAGCAGGAGGGCGGGAGGTGGTGCGCACTGGGGGAAGAGGAGGGACGTGCTCAGGAACGTATTGTACGAATAGCTGTCGATGAAACCCGTCGAGGGACTGACCAACCAGCAAAAAAAGGGGGGGCCGCGTCCTGTCTACCAGTCAGTGCCTGCGCCTGCGCCTGCTCATGAACAGCCTGCTAGGCTGGATAGATGGATTTGCAGGGTTGCGGCCGGGGGGCTGAGCTACCAGCACTGGGGTCCGCTGCTGCGAAATTTGCTTGGACAGCGAATTGACGCTTGTCGATTTTGGGCAACAAATTTCCCGCATCACCAAATTTTAGCCACAGGGGAGAACCCGGGTTGCGAACAAGCCTTGCCCGCAATTGAACGGCCAGACGGTGGAAACTGGGTGTCAAAATCGCTTGAGACCTTTGTGCACTCCAATGTCTTTGGCTTTGATGGCTTAAAAAGCCGCTCGGTTGGGTCTTGAGGCAACCCGAATCGGGCTTTCTGCGACGAACGATTTGTACTTTCACGTGGGAATTGCAATCCCGGCTGAAACCCTCAAAATGTCAATTTATCGTCCAGCCATCTCAACAAAGAGTGTAGCCAGCAAGGCTGACTCCTGTAGCTTCAGTTTGTGTGACGCCAGAATCTAATCTATTCGTATTGTATCAGACGAGAGGTCTTGGGACTGCGAAATTCGATCTACCAATGCGACGGACTCTTCGTTTCGACCGCGACTGCGCCACGTTAGATGGGGCACCAGCACACGGCTAGAGCCTCCAAACGCAACGTCCATCAACATGATAACTGTCTCCTGTGGATGCGGGAGCGGAGTTGGTGTCGTGTTCCCGATTGCGCGCCAGCTCCTCATCCTTCGGGCTTTTGCATTTGACTCTTGATGGCAGGTGGCCGTCAGATGAGATCTTATCCCAAAACTCAGGCAGTCATTGCTGCCGCAGTGCGGCAGAGCCCGTGCTGGGCGTAACTGCCAGTGGCCCACGCCTCGACGGCCATCTGCGGGATTTGACCATTGATGTGTGGTTCTAATAATTGTGGGGCTCCACTTGTCTGGAGTGCTGTTTTTTTCCATGATTGCGTGCGTCCACTCCAAGCATGACCCGCATTCTTCCATGTCCTTCCCGCGTTATCATGAAAGGCCAGACGTAAGTGCACCAATGTTGGTTCAAACATATTTACACCAAGTTACCAGCCTCTTCAGCCTCGCGGACTATATAGGCACAGAGAAAGAAAAAAAATCGCAAGAAAACAAGCAACGACCGTGCCCACCATGCCCCTGTCAGTTGGGCTGATGGGTCGATACCACTTTAGGGAAATTATGATGGCCTTGGGGCGAGAGCTACCAGGCCAAGACACCTCAAACTTTTCTGCCCCTCACACTGTTAAATTAGCTGTAGCTCTGGGGCATCGATTGGGTGGCCAAGCCCACACTGTCACTTCGCTGTAGACTCTGACTCTCACACACAAACTCTTGGGTGAGACACGCGGGAATTGGGGGGAGGGTAGCGCTTGTTGATAGTGAGTTGAAGTCGGCTTGCAACATTCACAGCCTGATGGATGTTAGTGCTCGCAGTTCAGGCATTGATTGTCTGGATGGGTAGTGCACCCATTGGCGAAACTTATCACGCCACAGATGCCGAATTTGGTTGCCCTTCCCGCTGGTCAGAAGGGACTGGCGAGAGGCCTCGCGCCAAGCCGAGTACCAAGAGCTCCTGCTCGCAGCCTCTTTGGCAACTACGCTAGTTATCTCGTGCAGTCGTGTGCCGGTCTGCGTGCGTGCTGCGAGATCCCCAAACCGCACCAATGCCCCTATCGAGCTTAGGCTTATTTCATCGACCCAATTTCAAACGTGGTCTATACCGGTTTTGATTGGCCCACGCAGGTTTCTCAAGGGATTTGCGAATCGCGGCTGCTTTTTCTACCACGGGGCTCGATCATCTCGCTTGTCACTTGCTGAGAAAGACGACTGTCACCAGTTTCCCTGCAACCGTGGAGACTATTCGGTTCGACATCCGGCAGATAAGTGAACAAGAACCTGGGAGGAGCCGACAACTAGCGTTTTCTTCAACCGTTGCGTGGTGGCTTTTCCCAATGCATCGTCAGTTTTTTGTTCCTCGGCCAAGTGGTTACACTATCCCCTCAAGCCCTACATGTCATTGGACCCCCGATCCAGACCGCCGACCCTAGTCCGGGTATCTTCATCCCAACTCGACCGGATAGGCCAACGGCCAAAGGACGATACGGGAGGCGGGACCAAGGGATCGCTCACAAGGCACAGCCTCAGCCTCTTTCGCTGAGACAAAAAAAAATCAGGCGCAGCAACGGTGCCGCTAGCCTTAAAAATGGGGGTAATTAGTTAACCTTTCGCCCGCTTCGATGACACCGTCGACTGGTCTGGCCGTTTGCCCAATCACGCCGTTAGAATGCAAGGGCGGTGCGTTCGCATCCCACTCCAAAAGGGCTTTCTTTCGTGAAGCTTTTGTTTCGAAACACCCCAAGAAAGTAGGGGGAAATGGTACGTACTGGCGACCAGAAAACAGCCGGCCGGCTGGCGAGACCACCACTAAAACCCACGCTACGGAGTGCCTCTATCTAACCCACAAACAACCTACCCAACCCCAACCCAGCAAACAGGTCACCAGCTCTTCCCGTTCATCCCTCCCAAGAAACTTGCTTGTGTTTCCAACAGTACAGGTCAACAACTCTCATGGAGGGCCGGGAGCAGCGAAGATGAGATGATATACGGATAGGATGCGATAAATTCTTTGTCATCAGACATCAGACGGGACCGGGAATCAAACGGGCAGGCCCCCTTCCTTCTCTCACCATGATGGACGGAACAATACAATGGGCACATCCGACCTGGGCCCAAAAGCAAGCCCAACCAGCACAGGCCAATAAAGAGTTGGATAAGCAACCACCCGTATTGGCAATCTTTTCTGCCCATAACAAAACAGACAAGCTTCAGAAGAGCAAACTGCCAAAAGCCATAATTAAAAAAACACTTGGGTGAAAGTAAAATTGCAATTGATGTACCTTGCTAAAGTGTGACACGACATGCGTAAGTCGCAAAACCTCGGTCCTTAGCACCTTCGTGTCTGGTTCGCGACGGACAACCAACGGTACATTGACTGGCGGGAAACGGGAATTGGGACTGGACCGGTCGCTGTTCTGCATTATCCCCGCTCGTTGGAATTTCCAGGGTGCGTTGGCCTGGACCCTATAGATTCGAGGTCAGACACAGGCCCAACAGCCCGCAGAGAACATGGATTCGAATTCCAGAACACATCTCGTCCCACGGGTGCCTGCAGCTGTGATCCCCGACATAAGGTTACTCTTTGCGGGAATGTTATTTTACTCTGCGCTCTTTCGTTTCACAACGACGTGCTAATGACTTTGTCGACCTCTTGCACGTCGCGTTCCTGGCTCCTACGAAGGCTTGTGAGAGACGGGATAAATGAGGTGTAACGGGCAACCCATGTGGTGCATCAGTGCTTTGGAGGATACGATACACCATGGACTTACACAATTCCTAGTTCAGGAGGCAAGTTCGTCATGACATGCGACTTTTACTCTTACGCAGTATCTTGTACTTGATATACTCGGTAAATTACTTCTGAAGTGGTATTCGCCTTCTGCTCATGATATTCTCTTAACCAATGCTTCAGATGTGATGTTAAACAACATAGTATGCCGTCATCCCACATCTCGTATAAGTGAATCCCCAAACAGTGGGCAGAAACATTTTCTTCACCGTAACGTCGTCGCGGTGTTGTTATCAGCGATTCCCACCCTAGTATCGCCATCTGTATCCATCTCGGTCCTGGCATCAACATTCGCAATGGCGCTCTGCAGAGCACCGGTCAAGTCAACATGGAAGAGTGGTCGGTTGAGACCATGCACAGCAACGGTTCTCCCACCCCTAGGCGAAGGAGCTCTTCTATGAGTGGCGGCACCAAACTGTGCCCGAAGACCCAATGCCGTGCTGTCCACACTCCCGCTCCCTAGCTTGCCCGTGAGACCCTCCGCATCTGGTGAACGTGCGGATGGCCGGCACTTCGTCTCGTCAAACGCCGCTCCAAATTCCTTCTCGTTGACTTCCTTCTCTGCCATTGCTGCTGCGCTTTGGGAGCCACCAATCTCCGCAACGCTGAAAATGCTCCGCCATCGGCGATGCAAGCCGCCTGAGTCAGGGGTCGGGTAACCAAACCCAGCAGAAACAAGTGCGCGTTTAGTCCAGCGATTGTTGATGCAAGCAATGTGCCAATCGACCCGCTCGGGGGCTGCGTACCGATCCAGTTGGTTGCGAACATCAATAAGCTGCTGAACCGAAGTGATGTCGACGTGGTTGACCGTGCTGAAATCTAGGATGATTGCCTTCAGTGTCGGCAGATTCGGGTCGACACTCAAGGCACCAACCTCAACGCCAGCGGTTGCGGCAGCTTTGAGCTTTCGGCGAGATGGTCCAGGGTCGTTCCAGGGTCGGTCCTCGGGTCGATCAAGGTGTGCCAGGGTTGTGCTGCGAGTTCGAGAGAAAATGTACTGGGCCATCCACTCCAAACTCATACTCGCATTTGGGTAGTTAAAGCCCTCAGAGAACCGATAGATAAATATGCCAGGATAGGGGCTGTCCAACTCAAGTTGCGGGTTGGAACCATCGGCATGCGTGATGGGAAGGAAGATGCTTCGGTACGGTGCCTCAGATGAGCCCGTGAAAGTTCCGTATGTTCCAGGGGACCGCTGGGTGTCATCCCCGATGAGGTAGTTATCAAGGACTGTGTAACCCCTTACGCGGCCGAGAAAGCGGCCTCTGGCCCGGAGGATGCGGAAGAAAAGCATCGCGGCCGACAGGCAAGTTGTACAATATATCCCGTTCTCAATCGTCGAGAAGATCGTGACGAAAATACCGACAAAGAAGATGACAACCTCGACGGGCGAAACGAGCCAGAAGCGGTAGACGGTGTCAGGAGGGGTAATCAAATCCCCGACAGCGTGGATAATGACAGCGGCTAACGATGCGTTGGGGATGTAGTAGAAGACGGAGGGAAGGGCGTAGATGGCGATAAGGACGACAGAAGCCGTGATAACACCTGCAAATGGCGTCCGGACGCCGGCCTTGGACTTAATTGCGGTGCGGCTGAAAGAGCCCGTTGCAGCGTAGCCACCGAGAAATGGTCCCAGAATGTTGGTAACTCCAATCGCTACCATTTCCTGCGATGGGTTTATCGTGTAGTTGTTGACTCGCCCGAATGACTTGGAAATAGCAATATGCTCGATCAACAAGACGATGACTGTTGCTGGAAGGTAGCCCACGAGATTGCTTGCGACTCGTTGGTTGAAGACAGGAATAGCCGCGTTCTGGAAACCTTGCCCCGGTCAGTATCGGAGCAAGAGTGTCTAGGACGACAAAAGTACCTCTAGGTACGTCAAGGACAATCTGAAACTTGACCTGGTCCTCGGAGAGGCCCCTGTTCACTAGGAAGCTAATGAGAGTGAAGAGAATAATGACAAACACGGTCCTGAGCGTCGACAGAAAAAATATCAGCCTGGAATGGCCCGGCCATCTGTTAGCAAAATAAGAGCAGGCCCCCCTAATGAAGTATAGCGTTGTGAGGGCTGTGAGGCCCATGGCAGCGTCTAGTGTTGTGCGAGACAGGCCTTGCAGAGAGCGTATGAAGATGAGATACGGCGGATCGCGCGTCGGTAAACCGGTGATGCCCAGCATCGCGGGAATCTGCCCGGCTATGATGGTGAGGGCCGATCCAGCCATGAAAGCTGATAGTGCGGTCAGTGGTATGAGATCAACAATCCATCCGCATCGTATCAGGCCAACAAACAACACGATGCTGCCTGCAAGGATGGCTAAGGCGGAGGCGATGACATGGGCTGGGACATCGGGCAACGCGGTTCTCATGTCGGCAACGACACCCCCCGTGAGTTGAGACATGACAGCAACGGGCTAGATTCCGGTCAGTGGTGGGTGCGTTGAGAGGGCGTAAATGGAAAAGTTGGCTTACCCCGATTGTGATATCCTTGGAAGTCGCAAAAAACCAGTAGACCAGGACACCCATAAACGAGGAATAGAGGCCAAATTGAACTTCAAGGTTTGCGAGTTTCGCATATGCCATCCCTTGAGGGACGACCACAGCACCGATGGTGATTCCTGTCAATGAGTTAGCAATGATATAGCTAAAAACGCTGTGTTTCTCGCCAAGAATGCTTTCTTACCAGCAACGAGGTCACCAAGAAGCCATTGTAGGTTATAGTGTCCAATCCATGAGAGAAACGGGAAAAGTGACGATAGGTAGGCGGGAACCTGTGATCTGGTAGGGCGAAGTCCAAGGACATACTCCCAAACAGACGGCGGTTGTTCTACAAAGGCCCCAGTCTGGCCCATGAGAAGCGATGTCTCGTGTGTGACTTCACTGCGGTAAGGCTCGTTACCCAACAACTTGATGCCGAGGACCTTGGCAACGGCCTGACTGGCCCCTGTCATGGCGGCCCCCGTAGGTCGGTATCAGGTAGGGCGGGAACGAGAACGGAGTACGGTCTCTATGCGCTATGGCAGGTGTCGCGAGTATGTCTCCCACTTAGGGGTTCACACATGCGCCAGAGCGACGCCCTGGTGCCTTTCGGCCTAGGTACTCGGGAAGGCACAATGATGGACGCCTGTTGACGACTTTCCAGACAGAGATTTGACGGCCGAGGCGAAAATATACTCCGGAGCTTTGCTATGTTAGATATGTAACATCATGGGCGAGGGAGCGGAGCGGGTCTGTATTCGAGTTCACTGCGGCATAAACTGACAATCTGCAAACTTCAAGACAGCACCAGGGTATGCCGCAACAAAACGAGATCGGCCGGAATGATGGTGGGAACCTGATGATTACAGATGAAATATAGATAGAACGTAGGCCGGTGAGGAATGGAGAAAGTATACGCTGCAGGAAGAAGAGAAAGAAGAAAAAGATGATGATGATGGAGGAGGAGGGGAGAGGGCGGAGCAGTCTGGTGAAGAGGGCTGAAGAGCCCGATACTGTTTACTCCTTCCTCAGGTCATCGATGGCGGGTTTTGTCAGTCGTGCAGGGCAAGAGCGCCCTTGTGAGGGGCACGCGAACCTGCGTCTGTGCCTGCTGCGATGGAGAACTGGCAAGAACTTCCGGGGATGATCCCTTGATGCGCGCCAAAAAGCAAAGGAGAGAGACACTCATAACTGACATGCAAAACCTGCGTGAGTAGAGGTTGCCGAGCTATGGAAGCTACTATGGTGGGACGTGGAGCCGGAGGATATGGCGCAATCGTCGCCGCGGGCCTGTAGAAAGCTTCCGAGCCATATAGAAGGGTTGGGAATATGGGGGAGACACGGGGGGGTGCCCAATACGCTTTCGTGCATAATAGGTCATCAAGATGAGATCTCGTGAGGTTAGTTACTCCATTTGTGAGGTTGTGCTCCTGATGATCCTGAAATAGGATTGGCGAACTAAGACGAAGAGCAAAACTTGCTGAAGCATAACCCACATGTGAAGAGAGAGGTCATAGTCAGTCGTCGGTTGTGGGGTGGCTAGGAAATTTAGTATCTCTGCATGTCTTTCTCCATCGAATTCTGGCAACAAAATTGAATTACTCATTGCTAGCCGGCAGGAGTTGTGGGAGCAGCCTGATCCTGAGCCAAAAGGAGGGGTGGGGTTGCCGACTCGATGGCGCAATGTGATCAGGCATTGATGTGATTGTGTGACTTGCCCACGCCCGCCTCAGCGAGCCGCAAGCCCTTAGAATTCAAAAGTATTGAGTACCGCGACCTTATGAGCACCCTATGCTCACCGTGGCACCAATTCTTGTTTGTACTGGCGTCTCGGTTCATCCCGCACTGAGGCTTTGGCGGCGGCTGATATGTGGCGACTCTCGTCTCAGCTGAAAGGTGCGGTAAGGCGGCGGCTGATGGGCAGTGAGGTTAGCATGTCAGTATTGGAAAGATCTAACGACAATCTCTTTCGACGTCGCCCGTGCGGCTAGCTCTGAACCCTTTGTTTCAACCGTTGACCAGTGGCGCTGGGGCGATTTCAACCGTCTATAATGACGTCGTTGAAGTGGCTGGCCGCTGACCAATCCCAGCCCGCCTTTCCTCCAGATTGGGAATCTAACTAGCAACTGCGGGGTTCTCAACCTCCAAGCCCACGCAATGCTGGTTGAATGGCAGTCACAAAGTGTACCAGTTCTGATGTGAGGGCACTGCTGGCGAGTTGAGTCGGAGCAACCGAATAGCTCTGAAATGTCGAACACTCTCATTTTCCGGCCTCATGGATCTTGTCATGATGGTAGCTGCTCTTGGCTCATTGAATCGAATGGCTGGAGGAAAATCGAGCTTTGTAGGTTCATCATTGGATGATAATGCAACCTGGCTGCTGTGGTCACAAGATCCGCCGGAGAGTATCCGGACAAACCAATATTTGCCAATTTTATTTTATACCCTTAAACCCGAACAGCACCCTGTTAAGTCAATTCGGCGAACACCCATTGTTCCGTCAATATCTGTGATAGGTCGGGTGAGTCCTCACGTAGAGTTTTGCAGCCGACGGGAAACGCGGTGTCACGAAAAGCACACGAAACGCCAATTAAGGTCCAACCCCCCCGCTACAACGAACACACGAGATCGGCGGCGCAGCAGAGCAGAGCATTCACTGCTCCCATCTGTATCGAAATATCTCGAATTATATATGGAATGACGTTACGAATAGTGAATGAAACAGCTGATGCGGACAGCAAGATGCCGAGCCCAGAAAAAGCAGAAAAATCATCTATATCGCCGCTCCCCACGACGCTCCAGCTCCACCCTCCACCATCTCCAGGTACCCATCGAGCCCTGAGACGCCTGCAATCGGCCCATAACCTCGGTGCGAAAGCTGCGTACCAACCCTCGCTCATTTCACAGCAGAGATTACAATTGCAGCAGCAACTCCAGCAACAGCAACAGCAATTGCAGCAGCAATCGCAGCCACAAACCGGGGCCCCATCTCCGCCTCGCAGAAATGTGAGCACCAATCACTCACCGCAAAGGGGTCGCGCCAACAGTGATGCTCCTATGATGCAATTTGGCACCACGATGGGCAACCGACAATCCACTCTGAGCAAGCGCTCGCTTGCAGCCGACTCCATGTCCCTCGAGAGACTGTTGCGCGAAGGCCCTCCAGGTGGCGATGTCGAGGGTGCGCTCGAGAGTACACGGTACAAGATCCTCCTCGAAGGCATCAAAACAGACGGAGACGGCATGGTAAGCGCCGACGATTCCTTCCCCATTTCTCGCCGGGATGTTAACTGTAGTGGCACACCCCAGTCCAGCTTGCGGATCTACGTCTGGCTCATTCTGCTCAACGCCCCCGTCCTAGAAACCGACGTCTACCTCGATCTCATTCACCGAGGCGCTTCTCCCGCCTACTCGAAGATTCGCAATGATACTTTCAGAACCTTGACAACTGATCCGCTGTTTCGCCGTCGCGTCAGCGAGGCAAGCCTCATCCGTTTGTTGAATGCAATCGCTTGGAAGTTGCACGATGCGCATGAGGAACGGGCCAAAGACCACCGTTTCTACCATCTACACAATGCCAGCATAAGTGGTGGCTCTCGACAGTCGCTTCCAGCTGAATCCAGCAGACCCGGCACCGGTTACGACAGTTTGTGTGGCCCATCATATGCAGCATCGTCACCAGCAGGTAAGAATCGCAGTCGCGCGTTGACGCTCACGACTGAGAGTTCCGAAACGAGTGTGGCAGCTGCCGAGCCAGGCACGTATGTGCAGGGTATGAATGTGCTGGCGGCGCCGTTTCTGTATGCTGCGCGTAGCGAAGCCGAGGCGTTCATTGGCTTCCACCAGCTGTTGACACGAGAGTTGCCTGGCTACATTCGCGGTGCTATGGACGGCGTGCATAAGGGTCTGGCGCTGGTCGACAAGGTTCTTGCCATCGTGGATCCAAAGCTTAGTCTCTACCTGCTATCCAAGAACTTGTCGGCCGAGATCTACGCGTTCCCATCGGTTCTGACGCTCTGCGCATGCACCCCTCCGCTACCCGAGGTTCTCCGTCTCTGGGATTTCCTCTTCGCTTACGGTCCCCATCTCAACATTCTGTGCATAGTCGCACAACTTATACTGATTCGAACCAAGATCATGGAATCACCTAGGTATGCTGAAATTTCCTGATACCCGCATAATCGACAGTCGAGGCTGACACGGCCCTAGTCCCAATAAGCTTCTTCGGTCGTTCCCGGCGCTGAACGCCGATCAGATCAAGGCGGCGACCCTGACCGTCATCAAAATGATCCCTGACGATGTCTACGCTGAGATCGTCGTGCATGCTCGGTAATCTCTCACGCGTCTTGCCTCAAAGCATCTATGATCCAGCAGAAACAAAAGTCCCGTTTGTCCGCTGGAAGACCGCTGGACTATTTGGGCTGTGGCGAGCCTTGGTTTTTATTTCACGCTTAACAGTGTTATTTTCGTTGCAGTTGTTTCAGCCGAGCAACTTCCTGGTTTGGGCTGACAGTAAATCCTGGCTGACAGAGGGTCTGGGAACAGCTTGTTTGCGGGCCAACGCATTCACCACAGGGTTTTGCCGGTACCGCCTGGGTTTCTGACGTCGTAGAAATCATAGTCCGGGATGGGCCTAAAACGGCAGCGGCTGAAGCTTCGAGAGCTGTGATGGGCGCCACGGTGGATGGGCGTTTCGTCGCAGCTCTTGGATGAACGCAGCGGCCGGTCATTAGGAGTTTAGCCGCTGGGGCCAGAACAAGGGGCATTGATGGACGGGAGTCAAGAGTTGACGACAGGACTGTTTTTGCTTTTTGGGCTGTTTCTGTTCTTTGGGCAGTTTGGGTGTGGGAAGGCAGCAGTGGTTTTTTTCTGGATTCTCTGCTGGGTATGTGAGTTGGATGCGATCACGACACTACGAAACGAAGTTATGACATGGGCTGGCTGTTGAAAACTGGGGACAGGGCGTAAATAAAGGGTATTTTTCGGAAAGTTCAAGACCGCTTATGACTCCAGAAATACCAGCTGTGAAGATTGAACTAGGTGAAATTAGGAGAGGGTTGTCACATCCCTGGCATCGGCATCGAAGGGGGTGTCGATCTACCGCAACGCATCAATCACGATACATATGAGTGCCGTTCCCTCCCTTTTCTTATCTCGCAGGGACTTTTGCCACACGGGATGGTGTCGTGCCACATGGGCGGGCCGCCGTTTTCTTTGTCATTCATGTTATCATCACGATGGGACACTATGTATACACTGTGTCGGGACGATGCAAGACATACCTTACACAGTCCTGGCGGGATTAAAAGATTTAATCGAATACCACATCACATTCTACGCACCATTGGTTCGGCATGACAGATAGATACGTAGATCTTCGATTTTAACTCAAAACCCCATGCAATGTAATGCGATGCTATGTCATGCCATGCAGAGCTTTCCTTGCATAATTACCCGAGTAACCCGGGGCCCTCCGTTGCATCTCATTCATGATCGACCCGGTGGTTTAAGATCTAATTGACTGTGTACATACCGAGGTGACCCACAACAGGAGGACATAGGGGGATGAATCTCCCATCTCTTTCTAGAGATCCAGCACACGCCGCAATTACAGCACACTTTTACATCTCTGGGCTGCTCTAGCTTCCAATTCAAGCCAATTCTCGCGTATTCCCAATTCCAGAATCAGAACCCAAGTAAGCCCATCCATTCGTAGTCAAGCGAAGTCTAAAAACATCCCCTTTGATAAGAGTAGAATGGGACATCCACATACGAAATATCACACTGTTAATTCGTATTGCATTGTAAGGTTGTAATCCTGCCTTAGATGTGATGCAATAATCTACCGCCAACCTAGCCGTCCGTTGCCTCGCAGCCTAGAATAAGTTCACTCGCCTCATTGCTCAAAGAGCGAACAGAAAAGCGATACGAGGCGTTTTTTTGCCGCCGAGGAGACAAGTGAATAATAATGAGGCTGACGCAAACCGACAGGTGCAGCGCCTCGCTCACTCACAGGCTGGGATGGGTTGACTGGTGTGACCAGGCTTTTGCTCTCGGGTCTTGCCAGGCTCAAAGAAGCATGGGCTGAGCTGGGTTCGGGGCATGATACGGTACAGGTGCCTATGGTACCTTTGATATGGGCTAATATTGGTATGGCAATGGGAGGGACAATATATTCGAGTCGCTCGCATCCCACTTTCGGGCGACCCCCACTTCCCTTGACACAAACCAGGCTCGCCAGGGCGGGCAGGGCCGGGCTTGCTACCTCACCTCATCCCACCTAGGTAGCCTACCTCACTTGACTTTTTCCCTTCTTAGAGCAAGCTCAATAGTGTGCAAAGCCGGTTGAACCATTATCATTAGCCATCTTTCCTCCTCATCCGTCTAATTTTCACCCCTTGTATCGTTCAATCCCAGTTCTGTCATGCAATGCTAAGACGATTCACCTTCTGTACTCCACCCTCACACCTTTTATACGTCTAAGACATTCCCTCATCGCATCATGTGGTGACAAAAGGGGGAACCAAAGACCAAATAAGCCCATGATTACAGATCATAAAGAGGCCAAGCAGTGACCGCCTCATCCACCCCATATCCAATGCAATCCGACAAGCCGCGTTCCACAGCTCAAACCCACCGACAACGAGACAAGAATCAGGAAGCAAACAACACATAAGAATATGAGGTGCTACTGGGCAATAATTCTGGCCGTCAGCGCTGTGGTGACCCTCACCAGCGCAGAGCAAAAGCCTCTGATCGGTAACCTGAGACGGCAATTCGTGTCGTGCGAAGAGGCATATGGCAAAGACTGGATCCCTTGTGGAGACAAGGTAGGTGCCAGAGTGACCTGACACACAGGAGACTAACCCGACTGGTCTGAGCAGCGGAGTAGGTTCTGCTACAGCCCAGCACTGGGTCAGGTACGAGTACCCGCCACGGGGAACACAGGCCCCGCCGCTAACAAGAGTCAGTCATGCTGCGAAACAGACAGCGGGTATTGTGACGCAGGTAGCCGCTGTGCCCCAGTGCCTGGCCACTGTTGCGCAGATGTAAGTTCCACATCATGGCTGTTTAGACTTGTACTTTATTAACATCGCGCCAGGGCGATGATCTGGCTACGTGCGCCCAAAATGCAGGCTTTGAGCTGCTCGCGAACGCCGTGTTTGGCAAACCAGTAACACCAGGCGCCACGTTCCAGGTTTTTAATGCCGGCTTCAACGAATCATCTTCGAATACGACTGTCAGTTCTACCAGCGCCGGGACATCGAATGCCGTGGGATCGAGTGGGCCGCATGTTCAGGTTTCTGTCGGAGGGAAGAGACATGGGACTCTCTTCTGGATGGCCACAGCTATGGGGGCTGTTGGGCTTTTTATGCTTTCTTGCTGAGCAGCAAAGGATGGTGAAGGCATCGAGGGCAGGTTGGAATTATTAGAACTAATGCTGAAAGGGCGCACCGGTCGGGTACCAGACATCGGACGGAAGGTGCCGATTTAATATCTCGAGTCAACAACTCTCTAATTCCGATCCCGAATGGACCGTATAATGCTTCTCCCGAGTTCAGACCGTTTTTCTGAGGGAACTCGTGTCGAGTCTTAGTACAGGGGGCAGCCGTCTTGGGCACGCATGAAAGCGTTGGAGAAGAACTCCTGCATGGCCGAATAGTGGAACAAGATGCCACCGAGTACAGCAATGTGCCAGAGGTTGTGGCTTCCACCAACGTAATCGAACATGCCGGGGAACCAGCGCTCCGGCACCTTGCTAGCGTACACGAAAGCGCCGCACAAATAAACCAGAATGGATTCAAGAATGGGGGAGTAGAAGGCGAGAACCGACTCGGGGCCGCGGGTAAGGCAGATTTGCAACATAGGAAGAAATCCAGTTGCGCCGAGGCCAACATAAAAGGCGACCCTTGCCCAGGCCATGTCTTGTCCATTGAACTTGGGATGCCAGGGCAGGACGACACCGCCTATGCCGAGAGCAGCCGTGGTAATCATGTACACCCAACGGCTCACGGGCTCGCAGTAAAATGCCGTGTACTCTGTCGTCATGATGGACGCGGCGATGAGAAGCGAGATACCTGTGTAATCGACGCATGCGAATATGGAAATCAGATCGACGTCAGCGACCGAGTTCATGGTATGCCAAATGGTGCTACAGGCTAGACACTGGCAAGCGGCGAAGAAAAAGACGGCGGCGACGAAGACATCAGCCTTGGTGCTGAGGGAGAAGTTGGCGCTTGTAGGGTAGAAGTAGAAGGCAACGGCGAGCACGACGACCAAGCCAATGGCGTGTGACCAGATGTTGACGAGCTCGTTGGAGAAACCAAATGCAGAGCGCACACAGGCCAGCTTCGTTTCCGAGAAGCGGTAGCCGTTGACGATATGCGGGTTGATCCGCCACGGGATCGGGAGGTCCTCGTAACTGAGGAGACCATGTTCTCTGGCACGGGTGACAGCGTGCTGGATGTGATCTTCCAAGGATTCAGCCGCCCGCTTGGCTCTCTCAATACCCTCATCCATGACTCGAAAGCCTTCGTCCATCAAAGCCCCGGCGGCGTTTGCCAGGCCTTTCTCGCGTAGCTTGGCAGCCTGGGTCTCAATGTCTTGTAGCATCGAGTCCAAAAGCTCGACTCCAACCTTGGCCTTCTCATTCAGCGACCCAGCAGCTGCCATGGCCTCATGGTAGCCAGATTCTAGTGTCTCAACCATGACATGCAACCTCCTGCGGCCGGCACCCATCACTTCCTCGGACGCATGTGCGCACCTCTCCCGCACGGCTTGCAGGGTAGCAAGAGCGGCTGATATGCTGGAGTCCAACTTTAATTCACCGTAACTTTCCCAGTACTCCAAACGCTTCTCCAAATCAGACAGGATGAGGTCCATCTTCAATAGCAAACCCTCCTCGCTCTCCATAATCTGGTTGATTATTGACTTTCTTCTAGGCATAAAGTGCGAGTGCCTCCTTCTCCGGACAGTCTGACGGTCCTCTGTCTGTGTCCCTGACGTGAGGGCGTCAGGTTTCTCCTCGCACGAGGCGAGAGAGAAGGGGCCGCCGTGGCAGCCCATGTTGGAGACGTCCATGACGACGGGCTGGGGAACCGGAACACCGAAGAGGGGTGATTTATTCTCTATTCTCTCGGTGGCACAAACTGGCGGGCGGGAGGGAGGTTCAAAATTGGGGCGGCCGGTAGAGTGGGCTATTCATTGGACCCGGTAATGCGATCAGCAGCGCTGGAATTAGCGTGCGGTGCCTGCTGCGCTGTTTATCGTCGGGTGCAACCGTGACACAAAGAGGGACGACGCAGAGTAAGGGGACGGAAGAGAGAGGTAGCCGAAACTCGGGCTCGAATATCAGGATGGCGCAGACTGAAATACAAGGTGAAGACTTGAGAAAGGAGCGTCAGGTCAGAACAGCGCCCTGTACGTATGTTTGGGGGAACAACAACGGACGGACCGGTGAGAAATTGGACTGCTGAGAAGGGGTACATTTGAAGCCCGCGAGGGCTTTGGGGTCCTCATCTCCTTCCTCAAGGCGGGTCCCGCTGAGCCGCTAAGATCCAAAGCGAACCCCTGTAGCGGGACACCACCCAATAATATACCCAGCTCGCCACCTCGCCAATAGAGGCTGCACGCACTCCTGCAACGGACCCCACAGCGTCCGGAATCAAAGGCTGGGCATGGGTGGCATGCCCTCTGCCCGCAGTTTTCAGGTGCACCTTCTCGAAGGGCCGCCGAGGTTAAACTGCCACCTTTCGTCATTTGCCCCTCTTCGAGTCAACAAGGAATCTTGCAATTCTGCTAACGGCCTGCGCCCAGAGCGTTTCGACAAGTCCAATTCACGGTGGGCCCTTGTTTGTCACTGCAGGCTGGCTAAAACGCGAGGTGGGTAATAAAGTTTCGTGAGTTGGTTTTACTTGGTCTCCACTGACTTTGATTCAGCACGCACCCACCACGCGATACACATCGTCTCCTTTCTATCCGCTGAAAAGCACGCCGGCTCTCCGTTTTCGGATCTTCCGATTCCCGAGCAGCCATCGGCTTACCCCGCCGACGGTCATGGCCGTCGAAAGCCACATCACTGATACCTCGCTCGCCGCCGTGATCGAGACTTCGCGGGCGGCGCGGGAGCAGGCGCTGGCGCTCGTTGACCTGGTCGCCCAGTCGAGCGCTACCGGCGGCAACGGACCCATCTCCCCTTCAACCCTCGCCGAAATCTCAAAGCAGCAAAAGCTTTTGAACACCAACCTCGCCCAGTTACGCGGGCTGCACCGGTCAGCCCACTTCCGCGCCCGAGAGACAAAGGGACAGACGGCCGAGGCGCGCCACGAGGTGGACGTACTCCATTTGCAGCTGCAGAACCTATACTACGAGCAGAAACATCTCGAAGGCGAGATATCCGCGTGCGAATCTTTTGAGTGCGTGTTTACTTCACCCCCTCCTTCTTTGCGAAAATCTAACCGGAATGCCAGCCACACATACCAATCCCTTCCTTTAATCCCAATTGAAGAGTTCCTTGCGCTCCACCCCGAACAAAGCTCAGATGACGAGACGGCGCTGATGACGGCGCGCATAAACCACGAGCGGGCAGAACGGGAGAAGCTCGAGCAACAGCGAGTCGAGCTGCAGAAGCGCAAACAGAAGCTGATCGCTGATAATAAGAAGCGCCGCGAGGACCTGGCAAGCTTGGATAACGACCTAGAAAAGTTTATTGATGTGAGTGGTTGTCTTGCCCTGCCTGCGTTCTCTATCCCGTCTATCTTATAGGGGACTCTTCTGACTCATCCACTTTGCTCATGCCTTCTGCTGTTGCCTATTGCTGACCAAACAAAAAAGGCCGCGAAACCAATCCAGAAGCTCTTTGAAAAAGTGGTATGAGGACTTTTCATAAAAACGCCAGCAGAAACCCCCATTTGGGCAAACTTGTCGCCAAACCCAACTGTGGTAAGTCGCATACACTAGCAAAGCTTCGACTCCGAGATGGGAGTCATCATGTACCGCAGATTGGCGGTATACGGCCCAGTGGCGCCTTGCACACTGGTCTCCGGGACAACCTTTGCTTGGGCCACGTCGACGGTTATCATGCTGGTATTGGCTCGGTTGGTGTGGCTCAGGGTCAGATCTAGCTGGCTCGTCTCTAGACACAGTACTGCTGGAAACTGGATGATCGATTCTGGGGGCAATTTGGTCGGCGCCTTCCAACGAACGTGCTGCCATAGAGCAGCTCACCATAAGATGGCCCAGACACCGCACGCTGTAACAGCAATATGATACCCCTTGAAAAGCCTAGATAGAGAGTCACCGTTTTCTCGCTAGCCTCGTGCACTAAACCCAGCTAGGGACTCAATACAGTCTTTGCTGCGGCAGAGGAAAAACTGAGGACACGGCGAACAGTGTGTGCTAAACTCCTGACCATGTCCAACCAACCCAAGCGCCAATCCCATGTAATTCACGTAAAGTTTGTGTGTAGACCTCCCTACTGTCAATTTCCAGCAGCAAATAACAAAACATGGAACTACTCAACAGTCTGGTATCCCATCCCTTGATCTCGAACGTCTCGTCCGTCAGTCTTTTCTCCCGCTAGATAGTCTCCCACCCGCCATTGTTGATGTCCGCCTCCAACCGGCGACTAATGAGGCTCGGCACACCGTGACTCAGCCAGAGGTTTCTCAGCATTGAATCGTAGCGCTTCTGGTGCAAAAACAACTGGCGGCCGTGGCGAAGGCCCATGTCGGACTCGCCGTACTTGTCAATGTAAGGGGCATTACTGAAGGAGCCCGACATGCGATGGAGGTAAAAGACGCAACATTTGCGGATGTTAATGAAGAGGCCGATGTTCTTTTGGCATCTATTGAAGTACAAGTTAGTGAATTATGTTTGGGGTGGGAAAAGTAATGACATACTTGCGCATATGCTGCTGCGCGCCACCAAGCTGGACCACCTTGTTCCGGCCCTCTTTCAACTCCTTGGTGCAGCACACAGCCTGACTGCAGAATAAGTCACCACAGAATAGGCAGATGGTGGGATCAGTCAGGTCTTTCCCCTTGGTTGGACATTTCCTCCGCGTGCACTCCTCAATGAGTGTATCGTAATTCTTGGGCAAGCCCACCAATTCGAAGATGGCTGGATGGCTAATGACGGCTGAGGGGGGCATTTTGTGGTGCATCGAGTAGAGGCTGTCATCGAGCAACCATGAGGCCAGATGCCTCACCCAACCGCCGACGAGGCGGTGCATCTCATGGGGCCACCCGTATTGGGGGCCGACGGGCGTGATTGAGACGACCATCTCGTCGAATGAAGGCACGCGGAGTGCTTCGGTGAGTCGCTCCAACTCTTTCTGCTCCGGGTTGGGCGATACATGGCTGTTGAAGTCGACGCCAAACTTGACATGTAGCAGGATGACGCATTTGCGGAGGAAAACCAGGGCATACTTCCTCACAAACTGATACCAGGCTGCCAGATTATCAAGCCCAGGCTGGGTGAAAGCCCTATTGTCACCATTCATCTCCGGGGTTTTTCCATGCGTTGCCGTGAGTTGGAGATCCATCTCAGCAAGCCCCTCACAGAACATGGCAAAGTTAGCCAGGACCGGATCCATGTCGGGCGTACGTCGGAGAATGTTCTCCAGCCAGACGGTGGCAGGCATGTTGCGGCCAAGGTGGTACGTGACCCTGCAAAGCTCAGCCAGATAGCAGAGACGGATGAGATGGGCGATGTCCATGTTCTGACTGGCACCCACACCAAAAACACACTCGCACAGGAATACAAAGGGGTCAACAGACAGGATAGGCGGGAATGTGTTGCACGGGTCGACAGAATTATCGGTTTCCTCGGTTATATACTGGGCCACAAAGAGCTGGATATGTTGCCGTTCGCTGTCCTTTCGGTATTCGCTGTCGATCTGGTTCTCTCCAGCATCGCGGAGACCACCCACCGAGATGAAGGACGTAACCGTCTCGCTGAGAATGCGCAACTGGGTAAGAACTTGGTCTGGGATCTTCTCCAAGAAGGCCATGCCGTAATCGGCTTCTACTCCTCGTTGCTGGATTTCAACAGCCGAAATCGAGAACCCGACCGATGCCGCCAGAGAATCACTCCCGTACAGCTCGTTGTTCTCGGTCACAGAGGAACCACGCGCGTGCTGCGAGTGTATGCCATTCCTTGACAGCGTATCCCGGAGCCGGCGGTAAACATTGACGAGCTCCCTCATCATGCTGTTGGAATCAGGAGTGGAGCCCCGGCTTGTCCCTTCGGGCGCCGAGATGACCGAGAACGTTTCGCTGTACGGGGTGCCGGTCGAGATGGAGCGGTTGCCAACGTCAACCCAGGCATCGTCAATCAGTTGCGAGGACCGCTCTGCCAGATTATTCACCATCATGCTCGCCGTGTATGCAGCGAAGCTGTTCTGGACCTGATCCGGCGGCCTGGCAGCCCCGAGCGTGTAGTAGGCAGAGTGCATTTGCTGGAGAATAAAATTGGAGAACGAAGAGGGCGGTACTAGCGCTCCGGGATATGACTCCTCCTGGCCCTTCCAGATAATGGGTAAAAAGGCATTTCCAAGGGCCTTGCAGAGCGGGCAAACAAACTCCAGCCTGTCCGTGTCCTCTGGTGCATGACGCGCGATCTGTTGGCTGTGGCGACGGACAGTGGCCTCGTAATAGGCCTCGAAGCAGCTATAGTGCATAATGTGGCCACAGCCAATTGCGACAGGGCCGGAGCGACACAGATTCGACGGGAAACCCTTGGCGATGGTCTGGTGCTCCGTTTCAAAAATCTCGTGGTTGCGATTGACTTTTTGAACAATCTGCCTGTTCTCGTGAGCAACGCCAAACGGCCGGACGTCCTCGGCCGAGCGATCGAGATTGTCGGGTGTATTGAAAGCTTCCCTCACGAAATCGGGATCCTGGAGGTCGGTCTGCCGAAGTATTTGGCTATCAGTGAAGAAAGCAAAAGTGCCGTACAGTCGACGATCATCCGTATCCTCCTGGCACAGGATGCAAGTCCCCGTTGGGTACTTCCAGAAGTTTTTATGTTCTTCGGCAGGGGGGATATCCTCATCCTCGAGATCATCCATATCCCCCCAGTTGATATCTCCCTGGTTCTCCATGAAGCTCTTTTGTTGTGCTTGGAACTGTGCCATGACCCTGGCTTGACGATCCAGGGCAGCGCGCTTCTTTCTCTCCCACTCCTCATCATTGTTGTTGCTTGCTGGTGAAGCTGTGTTGATGCGGTCGACCGAGAGTCCAAGACGATGGAATGCGGCCTCAAAACTCCGTGGCCTCTTTTGCCTCATCCGCCTAAGGATGAGCGCAACCTTGGGGTGGCAGACCTTGAGAGTGTCCTGCGAGGAAATGACATTTAAAAGCGACACAACGGACTTGGACAGAGGGGTTTCTGGCAAGAAATTGCTCCGGGCCTGAAGTGTAAGCGCGTTTGCAACAAATGACGGCTTCGAAGAGTCATCTTCATCCGCATTGTCCTCCGATATGGCGACGAGGATCAGATGTAGCACAACCTGCAGGAAGGTTTCCACTCGAGTGAGCGGTACTTGCGGCGTGAACCTGCTCGCTACGAGCGGATACAACAAAGAGTAATAAATCACTTGGGCAAAAACGCCTGTGCTGGTAAACTCGGCGAGCCCTGCAAACACCTGAGACGTGATGGGACGCAACTTGGGTTCGTAGACAATATCCTCTAAGGGTTTTCCGGTCTTCTTGGCCATCCACTTCCGCCAGGCTGTCTCCGACTCCTCGCGCTGGTTTTTGTTGTAGTGAGCAATATAGGGGTCGACATCCTCGAGATACTCGGGTTTCAGCTCAAAGGTGCCAATGTCAGTCAGCCCCTCAGGTGGCTTAAATGTTGTCATTTCGTCCAGCAGCCTGTGGAAATCCTCCTGCTCCTGGAACTTGTCTGGAAGCTTGTTGCAGATGTCGGAGAAAGACATGGGCTTGAAGCAGAGGACGTGGGTGATGTCTCTGCGCATCGACGGGACATGCGAACTTACATCCTCCTCAGTCTGCATCAGCGACGTCCGGTCACTGAGAAGGATAATAAGCAGGTGGATCATGTCTTCGACAACATCTAAATGCTGGATGTCATCCTGGGCCCTCGACTTCTGCTCGAAGATACCCTTGACCCACTTCTCCATGCCAAAGCGATCCACGATGGAGGCGAGCACGCGGCTCGGATCGCAAACTACCAGCGCCGTTTGTAACAGAAAGATGTCGCGGTGGTGAGAGACATCGCGCTGTGTGACACCCCGGTATGTCCCAGCTTGGTGTCGCAAACTGAGACCGTTTCGAACCCACATGCCTGCTTTCATCTGGGCAAGCCACGCGCAGACACGAAGTGGGTAGTCGAAGGCAGCCATAAGATAATCCTCAGGCAAGAATTCCCGCCTCGGCATTGTTTTGCGTCCCATAGACCGCGGCTTGACAACGAGTTCCTGGGTTGTGAATGCCAGAAGGGCCCGGAGGCGCTGAATGGGCATGGCCTTGCCGCACTCAACAAGCCACGACAGCGTGTAGTGTAATGCGTGGTGGAAGCTGATGTATTGCTCTTCCACCACGAACTTGACCACACTGAAGGTGTGGCCTGATGTATCGAATTCGAAATCACCAATGATCTTGAATCTGACCTCGTCCTTGATTTCGGATTGGCTGAATCTGTGACGCTCGGCCCCTATTGAGTTGATAATGACGCTCTTGGCCGCGAGGCGGATGGCCCTTTCTACGTAGTGCGAATCCTGTTCCTTGATGTTGCGGAAAGACTCGGCAAATTGCCTACAGAGCCTATTGATTTCGCGGGTGACAAGGGAAGCAC